>Ga0163144_10032000_pt1 | contig 10009 bp, 10 predicted proteins | sample OliLak19BULKMAT1_FD_123175 | JGI IMG/M metagenome (GOLD analysis project Ga0163144, IMG submission 123175) | Freshwater microbial mat bacterial communities from Lake Vanda, McMurdo Dry Valleys, Antarctica - Oligotrophic Lake LV.19.BULKMAT1 | ecosystem: Environmental > Aquatic > Freshwater >...
ATTTCCTAGCAAGCCCCTTCAATACTTTCCCAGGGCCAATTTCAAAAAACGTATGCGTTCCCGATTCTGAAGCACACTGCATGGTCTCGACCCATCGAACGGGGCTGGTAAGCTGCTTGGAGAGAAGTTCACGAATTTTTTCGGGATCGTTAACGGCTCCGGCCAGTGCATTAGGAATAAATGTACAGAATGGAGCTTTGATGGTCGTTCGCCCTAAAGCTTGCCTTAACCGATCGCCGGCTTCCCGCATCAAGGAAGAATGAAATGCCCCGCCAACTTTCAGGGGAATAGCTCGTTTAGCTCCCCGTTCTTCAGCGATCCTGCATGCCGATTCTATGGAAGCATGCGTTCCCGATAAAACAGTTTGTTCGGGCGAATTAAGGTTGGCAACTTCACAGCCTGCTTCACTTGCGACTTCAGCACACACGTTTGAACTCAAACCTACAATTGAAGCCATCGTACCTGGATTATTTATTGCAGCATTTTCCATGGCTTCAGCTCTTATCTGGACAAGTCTGAGACCTTCCTCAAAAGAAATAGAACCCGCGGCCACAAGAGCTGTGAATTCGCCTAAACTTAAGCCGGCAGAAAAGGAAGGCGTGAGTTCCGGAAAACGGGCATTGACCGTGCGAAGCATCGCAATACTGGTAACAAATATACCAGGCTGAGCATAAAGAGTGCGCGTCAATTCTTCTACGGGTCCTTGAAAACAAATGTTTTCAATTGAGTAACCCAAAATAGCTGAAGCTTCAGAAAAGACTTTTTTTGCCTGATCGCTCGAATCAAACAGGTCTTTTCCCATCCCCACCAACTGGGCACCTTGACCCGGGAAAAGAAAACCTATTTTTTCTTTAAAAAGGCCCATACTACATACCCCGCATTAAAAAAAACAGAGCTTCTACCATTTTATCAACGACGAAGCCCAGGTCAATCCGCCTCCGAATGCAACCAAGACAAGATTGTCACCTTTTTTTATTCGCCCGTCATGAACAGCCTCGGCTAATGCGACCACAGTAGAAGCGCTGGACATATTTCCAAAACGCTCAAGATTCATTACTATTTTTTCCACTGGAAACTTTAATCTGTCGGCTGCTGCCTGAAGAATCCTGATATTCGCTTGATGCGGAACGATCCAATTCAGATCGCTTATAGACATGCCCCCGAGTCGCAAAACCTGATTTACTGCTTGCTCCATGGTACGAACTGCAACTTTGAAAACCTCCGAGCCTTCCATTTTTAAATAATGAAGCCCTTGATCTACGGTTTCATGAGATGGGGGATTAGCCGAACCCCCTCCTGGAATCTGCAAAATACCTCCAAGTGAACCGTCTGAACCCATGTGGCTCACTAAGATTCCACTACCGTCCGTCGAACGCGAGACTACGGCGGCGCCCGCTCCGTCGCCAAAAAGAACGCAGGTCGCACGATCCCTCCAATCAATAAAACCCGACAGAACTTCGGCGCCAATCACAAGGATGTTGAGAAATTTTCCAGCAACGATGAAACTTTCGGCCACAGCCAAGCCATAGGTAAAACCTGAACACGCGGCCGCAAGGTCGAAAGCACCACAGGACGCGCCGATATTGTTTTGGATTGCGCAGGCGGTAGAGGGGAAAAACATGTCGGGAGTGATCGTCGCAACGATTATCAGATCAATTTCGGAAGGTTTTAAACCGGAATTTTTTAAGGCGGAAAGGGCTGCCTTCGTACCTAGATCGCTCGCTCGGGTGCCTTTTTCAGCAATACGACGCTCCTTAATGCCTGTTCGAGTAGTGATCCACTCATCCGTTGTCTCAACAATTTTTTCAAGATCAGCGTTCGAAAGAATTTTATCGGGCACGTAATATCCAAGGCCGCTGATGCAAGCCCTGATCTGGCCCATTAGTGAACGCCCTCACCCGCAGGTTCGTGAGAGGTCTTGCTTTTCAAGGCTGGCTGGCTTTGACTAATCTGCTCAACAATATGCTCATTCAGATTTTTTGAAACCATATCCCCTGCTACTCGAATCGCATTTCTGATTGCTTTCGCTGAAGAAATGCCGTGGCTGATGATAACCGTGCCGTTAACACCGAGAAGAGGCGCACCCCCGGCTTCTTCGTAATTAGTTTCATTACGTATTGATTTGAGTGCCGGTTTACAAAGCCATGCACCAAGAAGCGATATGGGATTCTTTTTTAGCTCACGCGTTATCATCTCAATAGAGGATTCCAGAATGCTCTCGCACATTTTTAAGACTACGTTTCCTACGAAGCCATCACAGATAATGCAGTCTACGCGCCCGGTAAAAAAATCGCGGCCCTCGATATTCCCCACGAAGTTCAGTGCAGGAGCATCCCGCAATAGCTTATACGCTTCTTTGAGGACTTCTGTGCCCTTGGACTCTTCCTCTCCAATATTCAAAAGCGCGACCGAGGGTCGTTTTTTCTGATGAATGTAGCGGGCATAAACATCCGCCATGTGGGCGTATTGCAAAAGTTCTTCCGGAGAGGGATTCAGATTGGCGCCAACATCCATAGCAATTGAAATACCATGCAGCGTCGGAGTGCTGATCGCTATTCCGGGGCGTTTAATACCCGGCAAGAGCCCAAGCTTTAAAGTAGATGCGGCAACAGCTGCGCCCGTATTACCTGCCGTCATGACCGCATCGACTTTTTTCGCTTTCAAGAGGTCAATGCAGACATTTAAAGACGCATTCTTCTTTTTTCTCACCGCAGCAACGGGAGATTCGCCCATCTCAATAACTTCTGTAGCATCATGAACGACTATCTTGCCGCCGATGACCTTATGCTTGTTTAATTCTGCCTTAATAGCTTCAGTCTGTCCAACGAGGACAATTTCAAGATTGGGGAAATCGTTTGCCGCGTAAACTGAACCTTCAACAACAACAGCAGGTGCGTAATCACCGCCCATACCATCGACAGCTACTCTGATCATATGAAATCCTGCGTGCCTCTCTTGGCGATTATGAGTTCGAGATAATCAAAATTTCCAGCTCGTCCATTGAGCCGGCTTAATTTTCCTGCTTCTTATCTTCTTTGACTCGAATCGTGATAACCTGCCGACCTCGGTAGTGACCGCACTTCATGCAGACTCTGTGAGGCATTGTTGCTGCACCGCAATTAACACATTTCGAAGCGGACTTTACATCAATCGCGTGATGCGACCGGCGTGTCCGACTTCGATGATTTGAATGTCTTCTTTTTGGATTTGCCATTCTCTTATTCCTCCTTAATGCGATTGCGTATTTGCTTCAGCGCCGAGAACGGCTGGCCCTGTGAAGATCCATCACATCGGCAAACTTTATCGTTTCTATTGGCACCGCAAACCGGACAAAGACCAAGGCAATCCGGTTTGCATAAAAAAGTCATGGGTTGATCAAGGAGCACGGTCTCCCTGATGTCGTCAAGAGCGTCGATATCGTCATCATCCGTGGCATCATAAAAAAACTGAAAGGGAAGCGTTAGTTGTTCATCTCTTTCACTCAGGCAGCGTCCGCAGATGCGTCGGATCGTACTCTTGAGTTCCCCTGAAAAAGTAACGGCCGCCTGCTCTTTTAAGACCGTCCCATCAAGATACAACTTATCTTCAAACTTAAGATCGACCGTGTCGAGATTCAGCTTCTGAGGTTCGTATATACCCTGAACTTCTGAAGGGACACCGTCTTTTAAAACGCTTGGAATGATTTTCATGACTTTCGGTGCCTCCCATGATTCCATCCGGCATCACCGTCAGACGCCCATTCTGAGCTTGAGCTGATCCGCTACAAAATCGGGTACGAACTGCGAAATATCACCCTTTAACTGGGCAATTTCTTTAACAAGCCGAGAAGACAGATAAAAATATGATTCGGATGGCATTAAAAAAACAGTATCGACATCTTTCGAAAGATGTCGATTGGTCAAGGCCATTTGAAACTCGTAATCAAAATCAGATGTAGCCCGAAGCCCTCTGACAATAGTCCGAGCTTTCCTCTCATGAGCATACCGAACGGTCAGGCCTTCAAAACTACCGATCTCCACACCCTTTAGACCGACGAGCGCCTTTTTAAGAAATCCGACTCTTTCATCCAGCGTAAACAAGGTGTTTTTTTCGGAATTTACGGCGACAACAACGATCAGTTCATCGAAAAATTCAAGTGCTCTTTTTACCAGGTCGATGTGGCCGAAAGTAACAGGATCAAAACTCCCCGGATAAATAGCTCTTCGTTTCTCCATCCTGAGACTCCAAACGGAAATAAAAGGAGAGACAGGCCTGGCCGATGTTCTTAGTTCGGACCAATTTTAATGCCTGTAACGATTCCGGTAATAGTTCCTGTTTCGTATGTCCTACGACTATGTGAGCGAAGGGCGCCAATATAACAGATTGGTCTAATCGTATCAACGTCTTTTTAACAAGGCCGTGATCGAAGGGCGGGTCAACAAACACCAGAGAGAAAAGCCTTTTCTGACTCTCCAGCTTCTTAATAGCTCTAATAACATCCGTCTGAAAAATCTCGGCTTTATCCTCGAGTGCAAGGCTTTCAAGATTCTTCCTGATCACCTTGGCGGCCCAATCCGCCCTATCAATAAAAACTGCATCTAAAGCACCCCGGCTCAACGCTTCGAGTCCCAGTGAACCGCTGCCAGCGTAGAGATCGAGCACATGCTTGCCGTCAACAAGACCGCTGATGATATTAAACACGGTCTCTTTCGACCTGTCTGTCATCGGCCGGGTCAACTTCGTTTTAGGAAAAGCAATCTTTCTGGACTTAAGCTCTCCTCCGATAATTCTCATAGGATCCTTTCCGTAATCAGACAGACGGACTCAAAAACACATTGCTCCAAAGTAGTTTAATAATTAATAGGCAATTGATCGAGGAAATTCTTTAGTTGAGCCCAAGAACCGTCTTTAGTCAAAAGATTCTCCGAAATCAGTTTTTTTGCTGCGTCCCGAGCTTGAATTAATATTTCTTCGTCAAAAGTGGGGTCAGCGACCTTAAAAAGCGGCTGGCCACTCTGCCGCGTCCCGTAGAAGTCACCCGGTCCACGCAATTTCAGATCTTCTTCTGCGATGACAAATCCATCGTGGGTCTTTGTAAGAATCCTTAATCGCTTTTTCCCTTCGTCAGTCGTTGGCTCGCCAAAGAGGAAACATTCTGACTCTTTGTCGCCGCGGCCAATCCTTCCTCTCATTTGATGAAGCTGGGAAAGGCCGAATCTTTCGGCGTTCTCGATAACCATTACGGTCGCATTGGGATTGTCCACTCCTACTTCTATTACAGAGGTAGCGATGAGGATCTCCGTTTTCCCTTCACGAAAAGCTTTCATGGCCCCGTCCCTTACATCAGCAGAAAGTTTACCGTGAACAAGTCCCATATTAGCGGTTTTTAACGCTCCGTTAGAGAGACGTTCAAATTCATTTTTTGCGGCCAGTAAATCCGACTTTTCAGTTTCTTCAATCATTGGGAAAATAAAATAAGCTTGCTCTCCCTTTTTAACTTTTTGTAAAATATGCTCCAGAACTTTTTCCTGCTTATCCCGTGAAATCCAGTAAGTTTTAACTGCCTTGCGGCCGACCGGCATACTCTTCATCACCGAGATATCCAAATCACCAAAAACAGTTAGGGCCAATGTCCTGGGTATCGGCGTCGCCGTTAGAACAAGTTGATGCGGGCGCGGGGTTCTCTCGAGCAACCTGCTGCGCTGATGAACTCCAAATTTGTGCTGTTCATCAATGACGACAAGTCCCAGGCTCTGAAAACGCACATCTTCTTGCAGGAGTGAGTGTGTCCCCACTAGGCAGTCGATTTTCCCCTGCGCAAGAAAGGCCACTGTTTTATCGCGTTCCTTAATTGAAGTACTGGCTGTTAAAAGCTTCAAGGTCAGCCCGAAGTTTTTAAAGAGCTTTTTCAGATTAGTGTGATGCTGCACGGCGAGAATTTCAGTCGGAACAAGCAAGGCGGCTTGCTTTCCTGAAAGCGCTGCTGCAAGTATCGTAAACGCGGCAACCACGGTCTTCCCGCTGCCTACATCCCCCATGAGAAGCCTGTTCATAGGCACCTCAGAAGAAGTATCCCGAAGGATTTCATTCAACGCTTGTTTCTGGCATCCTGTTAGAACAAAACTTAGATTTTCCTGAAAAGTTTCTACGAAATCGGGCGGGGCCGAAAATGGCGGGGCTTTATACTTCGTCTTCATTCTTTCAATTTTTTTTAGCAAGTTTATTTCAAAAATAAAAAACTCATCGAAAACGATACGACGCCGTGCTTCCTCTTGAAGATTGAAAGCAGAAGGGAAATGCATTTCTTTAATCGCTTCCAGAAGACTCATGAGCTTGTGCTCCTGACGAAACGACTGTGGGAGGTACTCCCGAATTTCTAATTGAAGACGTTTTTCTAGGATTTTAAAAATCGTCTGTCGGAGTGATCGTTGAAATATGCCCTCTGTCAAAGAATACACCGGAGTGATTCTGCCGGTATGTATTGCTGCAACCTCACCGGCTTCGATCAGTTCGTATTCCGGCGCGTGGAACTGCAAACGTTTGTTGTAGAGATCCGCCTTCCCATAAATGATGATTTCGATTCCGCTTTGAAGACAGGATTTGAGATAGGGCTGATTAAACCATACGGCGGGTACCGTACCTTCGTCATCACCTAGGACGGCTTCAAAAATAACGGGCCGTGCGAACTTCCTGGATTTTAAACCTGCGGCGAGGATCTTGCCTTTGATTGTTGCATAGTGACCAGGAATGATTTTTTTTATGGATGTAAACTGCGTGCGGTCTTCGTAACGGCGCGGAAAGAAGAATAACAGATCTTTGATCGAGCTAATGCCAAGCTTTTCGAGGGCAAGAGCGCGCTTGGGGCCAATTCCCTTGAGGTATCGTATGTTATCAGCGTCAGTTTTCTCGCCGGAGTTTGTCATCACTTGCATATCACGCACGCGGAATATATACCTGAGGCGCGGTATTAAGCAGCTTTAGGCTCCGCGTCAGATTCGACCGCGGTTGCAGTCGAATCGGCCGGTTGGTCCGCCGCCTGAAGATTGGGAGACGCTTCGGCTCCAGTCAGCGCAGCGGGAGATTCCGGAATGGCTGGCACTGCCCCTGGTGTTCCAGGAAGTAAAGGTTCAGGGGCATCTCCGGCGATAATCTGTTCACCCGCACGGTCAATGATATCTTCCGGAGAAGCATCGGGAACTCCTTGATCATTTAGTGCGGCCTCGCCCTTCACTTTTTCCAAGGCACGTTGGATCTGATCGATATCGATCGGTGCGGAAGTACGGCCGCCCTCAAGGAGACTCCTGCTCTTTTGAGTCTCGATAACGGAAAGACTAATGCACGTAATCATGAAAAAAATCGCTGAAACGGTCGTGGCTTTTTGAAGAAAGATTGAGCCTTTCGTCCCAAATAAAGACTGAACATTTCCACCGAAATTTGCACCGGTCAACCCCTGGCCTCTTCCTGCCTGAAGAAGAATAACGCCGATGAGCATGAAACAAACGACAACGTGAAGGATAATAATAAGAATCGTCATTGATTGACCCCTGTTTTGCAGGCTTCTGCTGCATTTATTACGATCTGGGTAAATGTTTCGGCTTTGAGAGACGCTCCGCCGACAAGCGCTCCGTCGACGTTCTGCTTTTCGACCAAAGAAGCGATATTATCGGGTTTGACACTTCCGCCGTAAATAATAGGGACTTTCGAAGCGATATCCGCACCAAACTTTTCGTTAAGCAACCGGCGAATGTAGGAGTGCATTTGTTCTGCCTGCTCAGGAGTCGCCGTGCGGCCTGTACCAATTGCCCAAACAGGTTCATAGGCGATTACCACCTTCGCGGCATCTTCACCGGTGAGACTCCCCAGAGAGGCATCAAACTGGGTTTTGACGACTTCGTGGTATTTTCTTGCTTCTCGTTCCTCGAGAGTTTCGCCAACGCAAAGAATAGGAACCAGACTGTATTTGACGGCAGTTTTTACTTTCATGCTAATTAAATCATCAGTTTCCTTAAAAAAATGCCGGCGTTCAGAATGCCCAAGAATGACATAACGGCAATTCATGTCTTTGAGCATGGTGGGAGAAACTTCTCCGGTGAAAGCGCCTTCAGGTTCGTAATGCATATTTTGTGCGCCTAGTTCGATTGTGCTGTCTTCCAGGGCTTTTGAAACCGCTGCTAGAACTGTAAAAGGCGGGCAAACGACGACATCAGCATGGGAAAACTTATGCAGTCCAGCCCTGATTGTCTGCACTAAATTAACCGCTTCTCTGACCGTTTTATACATCTTCCAATTGCCTGCAATAAATGGCCGTTTATTCATCATAACTCCTCTATGAGTCAAACCAGTACTATTAGAATAATTAACGCGCCGCTCGCACTTTTTCTTTCGAGAGAGCTGCAATTCCAGGAAGTTCGGTACCTTCAAGAAATTCCAGCGATGCCCCGCCGCCCGTTGAAACATGCGTCATTTTTTTATCAAGGCCGAACTGACGAACGGCGGCAGCCGTATCGCCGCCTCCAATAATTTTTGTCGCATTCAATCCCGCCACATACTCAGCGATTGCACGCGTACCTTTTCTGTAAGCTTCGATTTCAAATAAACCGACTGGACCGTTCCACACGACAGTCTTGGCATTCTTTAAGTGAGATTTGAAAGTTTCGATCGTCTTAGGGCCGATATCAAATCCAGACCAGCCATCAGGGATATCATCTTCCGTCACCTTCGCTTCAGAGCCGCGATCAAAACCGGGAGAGATCAATCTGTCCTCGGGAAAAATAAGAGGGAAATTTTTTTCCTTGGCTTTTTTGAGGGCTTCTTCGGCAGCGGGAACTCCATCCGGTTCAAATTTAGAATTGCCGATTTTGATGCCCATTACTTTGTAGAATGTGTAGGCCATTGCACCGGCGATGAGAATCGTATCAGCTTTATCCATAAGATTTTTGATCAGCTTGATTTTGTCCGATACCTTTGCACCGCCAAGAATCGTGACGAACGGCCGGTCGGGATTGGAAATCGCTTTCCCCAGATAAGCTATTTCCTTAAGCAAGAGAAAGCCGGCTGCAGAAGGCAGGTATTCTGTGACCCCGGAAGTGGAAGCATGAGCGCGATGAGCAGCGCCGAAAGCATCATTAACATAGACATCCCCAAGAGCTGCCAGCTTCTTAGCAAACTCGAGATCGTTTTTGGTCTCTCCGGGGTGAAACCTCATATTCTCAAGCATAATGATTTCGCCAGCCTTCATGGCGCCAACCTGTTTTTCTACCTCGGATCCGATGCAATCAGGAAGCAGTTTTACCTCGCGGCCAAGGAGCTTTGAGAGGTGCTCTGCCGCAGGCTTGAGACTATACTTGGCATTGGGTTCTCCTTTAGGTCTGCCCAAATGAGACATGAGAACAAGACGCGCGTTTCTTTCGAGACAATAGCGGAGAGTATCGATTGATTTTGAAATGCGGATATCGTCGGTAATTTTACCGGCGTCGTCAATAGGTACGTTGTAATCCACTCGAATGAGAACACGTTTACCTGTGACGTCTATCTCTTCGATCGTTCTTATATTCATAAAACCTCGTTTTTAAGGAACCTTTACAGAAAATAATTTCATAAAATGAATAGGTTTTGTGATGTGGCGGCTGGATCTATAATCAGACTCAAACTGAGATCGCCAATTAGCAAATAAACATTCTGGAAGCATAACCAGTCTCAGGCCGGGATATTGAGAGATTATAATGATTTTAGATCATTTTCCAATGGATATTTTGGCAAGCCCGAGTTGTCAATCCAACAGCTCGTACTCTTTCATCTTATTGTAGAGGGTGGTGCGGTTGATATTGAGAAGAATTGCGGCTTTTTTGCGGTTACCCCCGCATTGTTCCAGAGCTTTCTTGATAACCTGTTTTTCAGGCTCTTTCATGACTTCCTTCAGGGAAGTGATAGAAAGACTATCAACATTGAAAGCTTCTTTGCGGGCTCTTAGGTGGGCGGGAAACACATCAATATCCAGAATTTCGCCACGAGTGAGAACAACTGCGCGTTC
>Ga0163144_10032001_pt1 | contig 10008 bp, 7 predicted proteins | sample OliLak19BULKMAT1_FD_123175 | JGI IMG/M metagenome (GOLD analysis project Ga0163144, IMG submission 123175) | Freshwater microbial mat bacterial communities from Lake Vanda, McMurdo Dry Valleys, Antarctica - Oligotrophic Lake LV.19.BULKMAT1 | ecosystem: Environmental > Aquatic > Freshwater > Lake...
CCGGCGGTGGGGTCATAAAAGCGGAGTAGCAAATCTGTAAGGGTACTTTTGCCAGAGCCAGATGGGCCAACAAGGGCTATGCGTGCACCTTTAGGAACAGAAAGCGTAAAATGATCTAAAACCGTGCGCTCAGGTTCGTAGTAAAAAGATAAATTGTTAAAAGCAATTTCATTTTGGAGGCCATTAAATACCTTGCCCTCTGGGGGTGAAACATATTTGGGTTTGGCATCTAATATTTCTAAAATGCGATCACCCGAGGCAAGCCCTTTTTGGATATTAGAGAAAGCCTGGCTTATTTGTTTAGCGGGGCGCAGTATTTGGCTAAAAATGGCCAGATACGTTATAAACGCGCTGGCCTTTAAGGCGCTGCTGCCCTCTAACACTAGCGAGCCACCGTAAACCAAAATAATACACACCACCAGCACCCCAGAAAACTCAGAGAACGGCGGTGCCAGCTCCCGCTTGCGGGTAAGGCTCATAGATAAATCTGCGTAGTGCTGCTCTTCCTGAGCAAATTTCTGCCCTTGGTACCCTACGGCATTGTAGGCTTTTATCACGCGCAGGCCACCTAGGCCCTCTTCTACCAAGCTCACAAGTACGCCCTGGCTCTCTTGCACGGCGCGGGCAGTTTTACGCAATTGTTTGCTAATAAGCCCAATTATACCCCCAGATATGGGTAATAATAACAGCGTAAATAACGTAAGCTGCGGAGAGATAGTGATAAGCACATAGAAATAGGCTATTAGCGCCAGGGGCTCTTTTAGTATTACCTGCAAGGTGCTGGCTACACTAAAATTCACTTCGGCCACATCTGATGTAATGCGGGCCATTATATCGCCCTTGCGCTCATTTGTAAAATACCCTAAGTGCAGCTGCAAAAAGTGCTTGTAGATGGCTGTCCGCATGTTGCGCACAAAGCGTATGCGCAGGCGCTCCATCATCACTACAGACATGTAGCGGAAAATATTAGACAGCAGCACAGAGGCTATAAGTACAGCGCATACAAAGTATAACGCCCCCAGTTTGCCGTACTGGGCTAGAATAGACCCAAAATAGTAATTAAAAAGTTGGCCTAAATAAGCTGTACTAAGGTGAAAAGCAGGCAGAGTTGTGGGTATGGCCTCTTGGGCCCCGCGGTTAAAAAGTACATCTAATAAGGGGATAAGCAACCCAAAATTAAGCAGCCCAAACAACACTGATAGTAAGCTAACTACCACATAGGCAGGCAAAAAGCCTTTAATAGGATAGCTGAAGCGCATCAAGCGCAAATAGGTCTTAAACATAACCAATGCGGCAAAAGCGCCGCGCTCTAACCGGCTGGGCTAGCGGAAAGACTTAAAGACGTCATTAAAGACGGCAAATACCATTAAGCTAAGCAGCAACGCCATACCCACTTTCTGGGCACCTTCTAAAAACTTATCAGATGGTTTGCGGCGGGTGGCCATCTCCCAAAGCAAGAACATTACGTGGCCGCCATCTAAAGCAGGTATGGGCAAGAAGTTCATAAAGGCCAGCACCATAGAGAGTAGGCCTGTAATACGCCAAAAGTTTTCCCAAATCCAATAACCGCCGTACAGTTCTTTTGCCATGGCTATAGGGCCAGATACTGCGTTAGAGGGGGATACCTCGCCTCTAAAAATTTTACTAAACCCTTTAATATTTAAGAGTATAACATCAAAGGCTAGCTCTGTACCCCGCGGCACACTAGCTGCTAATGAGTACGAGCGCCGGCCATAATTAAGAAGAGAATGGGGTTTAATGCCCAGTTTGCCTTCTTTAGTAACGGTGGCACTAAGGGTTTGTTTGGTGCCTTGGCGTATAATATCAAGGGTTGTTTTTTTGCCGGCTTGCAACAGCAGGGCGGCCTGTAACTCATTAAAAAACTGTATCGGGGTGCCCCCTACAGCAGTGATTTTATCACCTGGCAACACGCCTGCTTTTTTTGCAGGGGTATCATCAAATACCGATTCTACCTCAAAAGGCTCTCTGGCAGTAACAAAATAGCTGCCTTTGGCATTGCTTAGTCTGTCTGCTAGGTTGTTGGGTACGGCAATAGAGATTATGTCTCCGCCTCTGTCTATGGTGTAGCGGCTGTTTGTGCCTAGTAAGAAGTCTGGGCTCTTTACATCTTCAAAATTTTGGGGTTTAAGGCCATTTACCTCAATTATTTTATCCCCTGTTTGCAAACCAATCTGCTGGGCAAGGTCATCGGCTATGATGCCGTATTTAGCCTCACTGGCAGGTAGGTATTTCTCGCCATGGTAAAAAACTACCCCGGTATAAATGGCTATGCCCGTAAGCACGTTTACAATTATGCCGCCCATCATTACAATTAAGCGCTGCCAAGCAGGCTTAGCGCGGAACTCATGCGCTTTGGGCGGGCCAGCCATTTGGGTTTTATCTAGCGACTCATCTATCATGCCGCTGATTTTTACAAAACCACCAAGGGGTATCGCCCCTATGGTGTACTCTGTCTCACCAAACTTTTTGCTAAATATTTTTGGGGGAAAGCCGATAGAAAACTGCTCTACACGCATGCCAAAAAGTTTTGCCGCCAGTAAATGCCCTAGCTCGTGCAAGCCAACCAATAAGGATAGGCCCAGCACTAGCTGGCCAATCATTGCTACTATCTCCATGTAACTTCTTTGTAACTTCTTTAAACGGCAAAGATACTACGTTTCACATAGCCGCTTTGCGTGAGTTATAAGGCAGCCCCCCCAAGCACTGCCTATCTTTGCCCCATGCAGTTTTTTATAGATACCGCCAACCTTGCCGAAATACGTGAAGCACATGCCCTAGGTGTGTTAGATGGAGTAACTACAAACCCTAGCCTAATGGCTAAAGAGGGCATTTCTGGTAAAAACAAGGTAATGGCCCACTACAAAGCCATTTGTGACATTGTACAAGGCCCGGTATCTGCCGAGGTTATTGCCACAGACCTTGCAGGCATGCTTGCAGAGGCCGAGGAACTCATAGAAATAGACGAGCACATTATTGTAAAAGTGCCCATGATAAAAGACGGTATAAAAGCCATTAAAGCCCTATCAGACAGGGGAATACGCACCAATTGTACGTTGGTGTTCTCTGCTGGGCAGGCACTGCTGGCAGCAAAAGCAGGCGCATCGTATGTGTCTCCTTTTGTTGGCCGGTTAGATGATGTATCTACAGATGGGCTGCAGCTTGTAGAAGATATTGTAACCATATACCGCAACTATGGCTATGGCACACAGGTGCTGGCAGCCTCTATCCGCCACCCTATGCACATAATAGAGTGTGCCCGCATGGGGGTAGATGTTATTACCTCTCCGCTAGGTCCCATTACTGCCTTGCTTAACCACCCGCTTACAGATTCTGGTTTAGCTAAATTTTTAGCAGACCATAAAAAAGTAAACGGATAAGCCCTTAAAAATCCGCCGGTATTTTAAAATACACAAAGCCGACTTTGTTAAGGGTCGGCTTTTTTTATGCAAAAAGGGTCATGCAAAAAAGGGTTATGAAAAAAAGGGTTATGCAAATAGAGTATGGAGTATAGCCAGACTTTTAGGCTCTGGCAGCCCATCTATATGTTTGCGGTAATACTGCACTACAGTATCTAGCAAAAAGCGGCGTGTGATACTAGGCATGGGCACATGGGTAAAATATGGCTGGCTCATAAGGGCCTGCAGGGCAGTAAGTTCTGTTTCATTTGCAAGGCCAGCAGAGGGGTTAGCAAAACGGCTGGTAGTTGTATGCAATTGATCAAAAAGGGCAGAGGCGTCTGCTGAGCCAAAACCCAGCCGCTTTGCAAGGCCTAGCAGGCACTGGATATGAAAATTCTCTAGGTGCTGCTCTGCATGCTCAAAAGCCTGCATGCTGGTAAAAAGAAAGGCAAACTTATCTGTGCTAGGCTCTGGCTCAGAAAGTACGCGGCTAAACACCTCTGCCAAAAACATGCGTATAGATGATTTGTGCATATCAGGCGAGGGCATCAGGCTGGCATCGTGAAACTGCACCTGGCTCACATGTTGCAAATCTGTGGTGGGCTTGTGGTACACCACCATATCTAGTAAGGTAAGGGGTTGATAATACGCTATTTTACTGCCTCCTTTAGCTGTGCGCACACTGTTTACTAGATAGCTCTGCGCCCCAAAAGCCTCTGTATAACACCGCGCAATAATGGATGTATCGCGGTAGCGCAGGTAATGCAGCACAATGGCGCGGGTATGGTGCAACATGCAGATTGGCGGGTAATAACTATCAGAAAAAAGGGCAAAGTAAGGTAAGATACTTGCTAATTACCCGGCAGGGGGCAACCGGCAATTACTTTTCAACCACCAGATCTATAAACCCACTATCTCCCAAACCTGCTTTTTGCACAATACGCTGCATGCGGCTGCCGGTGGCCTCGGTTATAAAAACCTGCCCCAGCTGCCCTTGGCCAAGCAAGTGTAAAAGGCCGCCCATGCGGGTTTCATCTAGGCGCTCAAAAATATCATCCAGCAATAGCATGGGTTTGCGGCCTGTGTGCACAGTAAGATAGTGGTGCATGGCCAACTTTAGAGCCAATAAAAAAGTTTTTTGCTGCCCTTGGCTGCCCACCTTGCGGGCAGGCTGCCCGTTCATTAGCAAATCAAACTCATCTCTATGTGCACCAAGCAGCGTGCGCTGGCTTGCCATATCCTGGCGTTGGTTTTGGTAAAATAGTTGGGTAAAATTTGGCTCTATAACTTGAGACACATACTGTATTGCAGGCACCTCACGCCCCAGACTAAGGGCCTCATAATAGCTTGCAAAGGCTGGTAATAGTGCTTGCAAACACGCAGCGCGTTGCGTGGCCACCGTTGTAAATGCGGTAAGTAGAGGGCCATCTATTGCCTCTAGCACATCTAGCTGGCGTGAGCCGCGCTCGGCCATTTGGGCCAATAAGGCATTGCGTTGCTGCAAAAGGCGGTTTTGGGCCATAAGCGCTTGCAGGTACACAGGTGAGCTCTGGCCCAGCAGATTATCAAAAAACTTGCGGCGCTCTTCTGCACCGCCGCGCACAAGGGTGGTATCGTCTGGGTTAATGAATACAACGGGGAGCTGGCCAATATGGTCTGCTAAGCGGGGCAGTTGTTTGCTATCGGTTTTGAGCACTTTGCCCTCTGCTAGGCTGTAGGCCACAGATACTTGCACCTGATTTTCATTAACCAAGAAATCTGCTGCCACTCTGTAAAAATCTGCGCCTTGGGCGATAAGGTCAGCATCTGATTTTTGAAACCTGCTCTTTGTAAGGGCTAGCAGGTAAATGGCATCAAGCAGATTTGTTTTACCGATACCGTTTAGCCCAGTTATGCACGTGAGATATGGGTGGAAGCTGTAGGTGGCAGCAGCGTGATTTTTAAAATTAGTAAGCACTAATTTCTGCAAAACAAGAGGCTGTGGACTAACGGCTGGCATAAGGCAATGGCACTGACACTTGCACTGGCACTTGCAAATATGAAGGTTTTAGCCTCCATACAATGGGCTCAAGTACATACAAACATCCAGAAATAAGGACTTGGCCCGTAGTGGTACTAGTAACAGACTGCCACAGGGGCACGGGTAAGCCGCGTTCTGCTGCCTACTATTTTTTTACAATCTGACCGGCAGAGCACTGTAAATGGTAGGCTGGGTTCTGTTTTACAGGGTCAAAAAAAACAGGACAGCATCTGCCCCTTAAAAAAGTTACTTTTGCACCCTAGTATGAGCGACACACACACCGCCGAAATCTTAAAAAATGTACCCCTGCGCCACGTGCATGAAACTCTTGGCGCTAAGATGGTGCCCTTTGCCGGGTATTTAATGCCCGTGCGCTACAGCTCAGACCTAGACGAGCACCACTGCGTGCGACAGCGGGTGGGCATTTTTGATGTGAGCCACATGGGTGAGTTTAGGGTATCTGGCCCACACGCCCTTGCACTTGTGCAATACGTAACTACAAATGACGCTGCTAAACTTGCCGCAGGCCAAGCCCAATACTCTGTGCTTACCCGCCACGATGGCACCGCCATTGATGATTTGCTGGTGTATTGCTTGGGCCCAGAAGAGTACTTTTTAGTAGTTAATGCCTCCAATATAGAAAAAGATTTTACGTGGATAGCCAGCCAAAATACCTTTGGCGCTACGCTGGTAAATGAGAGTGAATCTTGGTGTCTTTTTGCCGTACAGGGCCCCCTAGCCAAAACTGTTTTGCAAAAACTTACCGATACTAACCTAGATGCTATTCCGTATTACCAGTTTGCCACCGGCATGCTTGCTGGGGCAGGCCAAGTTATTATCTCTGCAACGGGCTATACAGGTGCCGGCGGGTTTGAAATATATGTGCCCAATGTAGCCGCAGAGCAAGTATGGGCAGCCATACTGCAAGCTGGCGCGCCAGAAGGCATACAACCTATAGGCCTTGGCGCCCGTGATACCCTGCGCCTAGAAATGGGCTTTGCCCTCTATGGCCATGAGCTAGACGATGAAACCACGCCCCTAGAGGCAGGCCTGGGCTGGGTTACCAAACTCGGCAAAACAGACTTTTGTGGCAAAGCGGCATTGCAAGCTCAAAAAGAAGCCGGCTTGGCCAAACGCCTTACCGGCTTTATAGTAGAAGGTAAAGGGGGCATACCCCGTGCTGGCTACAACATTGTAAGCAACACAGGTGCCAAAGTGGGCACCGTAACTTCTGGTACAGTGTCGCCCACATATGGAGTTGGTGTGGGCATGGCTTTTGTAGAACCCGATGCCTTGGCAGCCGGCAGCTTAAGCCTAACCGTACGCGATAAACTTTTTCCTATAACCATTAGCAAACTACCCCCGGTAGTAAAGGCTTAGTATCCATCCTTTTTTTCTGTGTCTGTAAAAACAATAGATGTTTGTCTTACACCGCGCTTACTTCCAGATTTTGAGCTGGAGGGCAAGGTAGTAGTAGTGGTAGATGTGCTCAGGGCCACTACCTGCATGATAACCGCATTCTCTAACGGGATAGACCGCATTTTACCCGTAGAGACCTTAGACGAAGCCGCCCGATACCGAGACCAAGGCTACATTACTTGCGCCGAGCGTAACGGCCAGCGCGCCGATGGTTTTGATTTGGGAAACTCGCCCTTTGGGTTTATGGATGTTGCCCTGCGAGGCCAAACCATAGTAATGACCACCACAAACGGCACAAAGGCAATAGTGCGTAGCAAACACGCAGAAAGTGTTGTGGTGGGCTCTTTTGCAAATCTTAGCGCCCTTGCCCGCTATCTAACCGTAAAAGGGAAAGACGTGGTAGTTGTATGCGCCGGCTGGAAAGACAAGGTAAACGCCGAGGATACCCTCTTTGCCGGGGCGCTTGCCAGCAAGCTCTTGCCGCATTTTACCCATGCAAACGATGCCGTTTTGCTGGCCCGCTCTGCGTATGATCATAACCGTGCCAATTTAAAATACTTCTTAGCCAAAAGCAGCCATTTTGCGCGCCTAATGGGTTTTGGGTTAGAGAAGGATATAGATTTTTGTCTCAAAGAGGATACCTCTTTTGCTGTGCCTGTGCTTGGCCAAGATGGCTACCTAACCTCGCGCTAATTATTTATACCCAATGCCCCTTTGGTACAGTACCTTTTTAGCTCTGGCGGCCACGCTGGTGCGGGTGCTGCCATTAAAAAAAGGTAAAGGGGTCCTTTTCAAAAAAGGGCAACAAGAGGCTTGGCAAAAGCTTAGGGCTTTTAAGGCTACTAATAAAGAGCGCCCCTTTTGGTTTCATTGTGCGTCTTTAGGTGAGTTTGAGCAAGGCAAACCCATACTTCTTGCCCTAAAAGCACGCTACCCACAGGTGCCAGTTGTGGTTACCTTTTTCTCGCCAAGTGGGTATGAGGCCCGTAAGACCTTTTTACAGGCAGACTGCATAACCTATCTACCCCTAGATGCGCCCGGTGTGGCACATTGCTGGGTGCAAGAGTTAAACCCCAGGGCTGTATTCTGGGTAAAGTATGAGTTTTGGCTGGGATATTTGGCGGCCATAGCTGGCGCATCAATCCCCCTTTTTTTACTGGCAGCTTTGCCCAAGGCCAAGTATTTTACAGGCTTTAAGAGCGCCTATTATTTGCAAGCGCTAGAATATTTTGATATTCTGTTTGTGCAATACCAAGAGTTAGTAGCCATATTACCCACGGCCTTGCAGGCAAAAGCGCAGGTTGTGGGAGACCCCCGCTTTGATAATGTACTGGCTGGCATTGATGCTGCAATACCCATTCCTGAGCTTGAGGCCTTTTACGCAGCATCAGATACCCCTGTACTCTTAGTGGGCTCTGCATGGCCGCAAGATATGGATGTGCTATTACCTGCATTAAAAAATCTGGCAGGGCAATATCGGTTGCTTATTTTTCCGCATGAGATGCACCCCGCATTTATAGCCCATTTGCAGGCAGAGTGCCTGGGCCCAGTCTCGTTATTTACAGACGGCCCAGATGCTTATGCCCAAACATTGGTGGTAAACGCAGTTGGTTTTCTGGCCCGTAGCTACCGCTATGCAGATGTGGCTTGGGTAGGCGGTGGGTTTGGCAAAGGCCTGCATAACATTTTAGAAGCAGCGGCCTGGGGCAAGCCCGTGCTGCATGGGCCCAAAACGCAGTACTTTCCTGAGGCTACCCGCCTGCAACAGGCTGGGGGAGGGTACCCTATTGAAAGTGCTACAGACGCAGCGAATACGCTTCTATTATTGTTAAAGGTGGCAGATAGGGCAACAGCTGGAGCAGCGGCCCGGGCTTTTATTGTGAGCCAAGCAGGGGCAACGGCTAAAATTGTAGCAAGACTACCCTCTGCTTAGCAACACTACTTACTGCCTAGCAACACTACTTACTGCCTAGCAACACTACTTACTGCCTAACAACACTACTTACTGCCTAGCAAGACTACCTCCTGCTTAGCAGGACTACCTCCTGCCCAGCAATGTTTGCCCAGCATTTGGGGTGCATTTTTGTAGCCAACTTAGCCTAGCGTATGCAGCACCCCGTAGACCAACTTTCTCAGGCACTGGCCGCCACTCTTTCTACTTTATACAGCACACCCACTACTGCCCAAGAAGTACTTCTGCAGCAAACCCGCAAAGAGTTTGCAGGCGATTATACCCTAGTAGCTTTTGCCTATACAAAGCTTAGTAAACTTGGGCCAGAGGCTACGGGGCAGCAAATTGGTACCGCCCTGCAGGCAAGTTACCCAGAGCTAGTAGCCGGGTTTAATGTGGTTAAAGGATTTTTAAATGTTGAATTAGCAACAGCCCCTTGGCTAGCCGCCTATACCAATGCCGCGGTTAACCCCCGCTTTGGCCGCCTAGCGCCCAAAAGTGAGCGGGTGTTGGTAGAGTTCTCTAGCCCTAATACCAACAAGCCCCTGCACCTTGGGCATATGCGCAATATTTTTCTGGGCTCCTCATTATCCAATTTACTAGACCTGGCAGGCTATCCGGTAGTGCGGGCCAATCTTGTGAACGACAGGGGAATACACATCTGTAAGTCTATGGTTGCCTATGAGCGCCTAGGCAGTAACGAAACTCCAGAGCAAGCAGGCCTAAAACCCGACCACCTAGTGGGCAAGTATTATGTAGCCTATGACAAAGCCTACAAAACAGAGCTTGCTACCTTAAAGGCCACTGGCTTACCCGATGATGAAGCCGAGAAAGCCAGTACTTGGGCTGCCGCTGCTAAAGAAAGCCTACAACGCTGGGAGCAAGATGACGAGGCCACCCTTGCCCTTTGGAAAAAAATGAACGGCTGGGTGTACAAAGGCTTTGAGGCTACATATGCTCGCATGGGCACCGAGTTTGATGCCTATTACTACGAGTCTAATACCTATCTATTGGGCAAGGATATTGTGCAAGAAGGCTTAGCTAAGGGTGTTTTTTATCAAAAAGAAGATACATCTGTTTGGATAGACTTAACGGCCGAAGGCCTAGACCATAAGCTCGTACTTCGTGCAGATGGCACATCGGTATATATAACCCAAGACATGGGCACGGCAGATCTTAAAGACCGTGACTACCACATA
>Ga0163144_10032005_pt1 | contig 10008 bp, 8 predicted proteins | sample OliLak19BULKMAT1_FD_123175 | JGI IMG/M metagenome (GOLD analysis project Ga0163144, IMG submission 123175) | Freshwater microbial mat bacterial communities from Lake Vanda, McMurdo Dry Valleys, Antarctica - Oligotrophic Lake LV.19.BULKMAT1 | ecosystem: Environmental > Aquatic > Freshwater > Lake...
CGGTGTCGCGCCGCCGCAGAGCGTGGCGCGCGCCTGTTCCGGCAGGGCGAGCAGGAGCAGCGCGGCGGCGATTGCGAGGTGGATTGTACGAAGCAACGGCATTGGACGATTGCAGCGAGCGAGCAGGTGGCGCAGGTGGAGAAGGGATGAGGGTAGCGAGTCCGCGGAAGCTCCCGCAAGCCGGAAAAAGCCCCCGACCGGGCGCGACCCTACCCGCGCCGCACGGGCGGAGAGACCAGGCGCGGGTGGATCGGGCGCGTCGGGACGTTGCTCATGTCGTAGCTCACGAAGGCCAGCAGGAGCTGGACTCCGACCATGATCGGCAGCGCCGCGAGCATCACGGTGCCGGTCGTCGCGATCTCGCCAGTGGCGAGGCTGCGCCACCAGTGGGTCGCGCCGAAGACCGTCCCGACCACGAGGAATACCGTCCCGACGAGGATCTGCAACGACGCGACGTTGAAGTTACGCAGGTAGTAGTTGTAGAACAGGCGCCGCGCCGCGTTCCCCAGGTGCTTGACGGAGAACTCGCCCACCGCGCGCGCGATGCTCAGGCTGCTCTGCTCCTCCCGGTAGATCGCCCGCATCGGGACGTCGGTCACCACCGCCTGGATGGTGTTCAAGCGGAACAGCATGTCCGACTCGAAGAAGAAGCGCTTGCTGATGCGCTCGAAGGGCAGCTCGCGCGCCACCGCCGCATGGATCGCGGTGAAGCCGTTGGTCGGATCGAAGACGTTCCAGTAGCCGGTCGAGATCTTGGTGACGAACGACAGCACCGCGTTGCCGACCAGGCGTGGCCACGGCATGTCACGCAGTCCATCGATCGTGTGGAAGCGGTTGCCCTTCACGTAGTCCGCCTCTCCGCGCAGCAGTGGCGCGACGAAGCGTGGGATCAGGGCCGGGTCCATCTGGCCGTCCCCGTCCACCTTGACGATCACTTCGGCGCCATCCTCGAGCGCGCGGGCGTAGCCGGTGAGCGTCGCGGCGCCGACGCCACAGTTGGTCTCGTGGAACAGGACGCGCACGCGCGGGTCGGTGCACCGCGACTCGACCAGGCGGCCCGTCGCGTCCGGGCAGCCGTCGTCGACGACGTAGATGCGCGTCACCTCGGGACCGCAACGCGCGAGGACGTCGAGGACGTGCTGCGTCTCCCGGAATGCAGGGATGACGACCGCGATCGTCGGGGCGGCGGATGGCACCGTCGCGTCGCGCTCCTGGGCATGCATGGCGAGCGCGTCGCGTAGCGCAGCGGCCGAGGACACGTCAAGCAAGGCGGGCCCGCTTCCGCCAGGGGCCGCTCCCGCCAGGAGCGCGCTCCGGCCGTTGACTGCTCGTCGCCCGGCATGACATGGCTGCGCCGTGCCTGCCCCGGGATCGCCAGCAAGCCTGCTCCTGACCGGCCGTGGTAGAGCAACTTCCGCGGGCCCTGTTCGCGTCCCCGCTGCCAAGCCGTGAGCCTTCCACCCGCACATGGCGGATCTGGTCAAAATTTCCCCCGCTGAGTTTCGCTCGCTAGCCCTGCGGCCTCCCGAGGACGTCGAGTTCTACGGCTCCGACAACCCCTTCCTGCGCGAGACCTTCTGGCGGCGCCTCGTCGTCATGAACCGATTGCTCGAGGGTCACGTGCGCGACCGTTCGTCGTGCCTCGACCTCGGCACGGGTAGCGGGGTCTTCCTGCCGACGTTGTCGCGGCACTTCGCCGCGGTCGTCGCGGTCGACCAGAACGTCAGCGACGCCGCGAATGTGGTCGCGGCCTACGGGCTCGCGAACGTGACGCTACGCCAGTGCGACGTCCTCGCAGAACCCTTCGGCCGCGGCGCGTTCAAGGCGATCGTCGCCGCGGACGTCCTTGAGCACTTCCCGCACACCGAGTCGATCGCGGAGCGCTTGCTCGACTGGCTCGCGGACGATGGTGTACTGGTGACCTCGGTGCCGACGGAGAGCTGGATCTACGTCCTGCTGCGCAAGGTGTTCGGGGTCGAGAAGCCCACGGACCACTACTTCAGCGGGGCCGCGGTGGAAGCAACGCTGGCGCGGACCGGCTTCACGGCCTTGCGGCGCTGCTTCGTCCCTTTCGGGATCCGCACAACGAGCCTGTTCCTCGTCACCGCGTGGCGACGGACGGGAGCGTGAACGCCGCACGATGATCGATCTGGCAGCGCGCCCCGCCGCGCCGCGCGCTGCTGCGCTTCTCACGATCGACGTCGAAGACTGGTATCACGTCAACTATCGCACCTGGCGCGCACCGGCGGACGCGCCCGCGGGACGCGTCGACGTCAACACTCGCCGCATCCTCGAGCTGTGCGCGCAGCGCGACGTCCGCGGCACCTTCTTCATCCTCGGTTGCGTTGCCCGCGACCTCCCGGACCTGGTGCGCGACATCGCCCGGGCCGGCCACGAGGTCGCCTGCCACGGCTTCGAGCACGAGCTGGTCTACGAGCAGGGCGAGCCGCGCTTTCGAGGCGCCCTCGCCGACGCGCGCGCGCGCCTGCAAGACGCGAGCGGTCAGCCGGTGCTGGGCTTCCGCGCGCCGTCCTGGTCCGTCACCCGTGCCTCGCTCTGGGCGCTCGATGCCGTCGTGGAGGCCGGATTTCGCTACGACGCGAGCTTGTTCCCGTTCGAGAACTACATGTACGGAATCAAGGAGGCGCCGCGTGCGCCCGCCTGGATCCGCACCCCCGGCGGACGCGAGATCTTCGAGATCCCCGCCTCTGCGTTGCGCCTTGGTCCGCTCTGCATACCGCACGGCGGCGGCTTCTACCTGCGCATCCTGCCACTCTGGTTCGAGCGCCTGGCGATGCGGCAGCACCGGCGCGGCGGTGAGCCGAGCGTGCTCTACGTCCACCCGCGCGAGGTCGACGACGTCGAGATTCCGATGCCGCTCTCCGGCGTAGAGCGTTTCGTTCAGGGGGCGCGCGTGGCGGCCGGGCGTAGCAAGCTCTTCTGGCTGCTCGATCGCGTGCGCTGGCAGTCGATCCGCGAGGTCTACCAGGAGGAGATTGCTGGAGGCGCGGGGGCGCGCGGGTGACGTTCCCCGGTGCCTGGTCGGCGCGGCGCTGCGCGCTGCTCGCCGCGGCCGCGTATCTCGCGGTGGCGGTCTGGGCCTACCGCGCGGTGCTCGAAGATCCGTGGCAGCTGCTGCCCTCGGACGTCAAGGCAGGCGGTCCAACGTTCGATCAATCGGTCGCCGTCGCGCAGGTGACCCGCAATGCCAATGCGCTGCTGACCGATCCGACCCACTTCCTCGAGGGCTTTCAGTGCCATCCGCTGCCGCAGTCGTTCACGCTGGGCGAGCACATGTTCGGCACCGGCATGCTGGCGGCGCTGCCGTACGCCGTCAGCCACGACCCCGTGTTGAGCTTCAACGTCGTGCTGATCCTGTCGGCGTGGATCGCGGGCGTCACGATGTACTTCTTCGCGCTCGAGTTCCTGCGCAGCCCGCCGGCTGCCTTTGTCGCGGGGCTGCTGTTCGCCCTCGACACGACACGAATCTACGGCGTGCAGCATCCGTTCGCCTACGCGGACATGTGGACGCCCGCCGCGCTGCTGTTCCTGCACCGCCTGTTCGTTCACGGCGGTTTGAAGAACGTCATCGCGTTCTCGCTGTTCACGAGCCTGGAGGTCCTGCAGAGCCTCTACCCATTGCTCTGGTCCTCGGTCCTGCTCCTCGCCTACTCGATCTACCTGGCGTTCGTCCATCGCCGGGTCCTGCTGGCGCGGCTGCCCTACCTCGCGCTCGCCCTCGGCCTGCTGATCGGCGTCGTCTGGATCGTTCTCGGTCCGTATCTCGAGGCACGCGCGACGTGGGGCCTGCTGGGCGGTCGGATCTCGATGCCGCTGCCGTGGTCGCTGACCCGGTTCGCGCACATCGCCGTCTTCCTCGGGCTGGCCGCGATGCTCGACCGTCTGCGCGGCCGCCGGCTGCGGGATGGAGAGGATCCGCGACTCTGCTTCCTGCTGGCAGGCCTCTTCCTGCTCTGGGCAGCGGCCGGTCCGATCGAGCTGCCGAGCCTCGGCATCGTGATCCACTCGCCGCGCTGGCTGATACGAGCGATCATTCCAGGCGCGGATGCGGTGCGCGGCCTCGCGACGCTGGAGCTCGGAACGTACCTCGCCATCGCGTTTCTCGCCGGTTACGCGGTCGTGGCGGTGCTCGAGCGGCTCCCGCGACGGGCGCGCGGCATCTTCGTGGTCGGCTTGTGCGCCGCCATCGTGGTCGAACGTCTCCATCCACGGCTGGCGCCCTGGGTGCGTTCGCCCTCCACCAAGATGACGACGTGGCAGGCGCGGCCGCCGAACGAAGACCTGGCCTTGCTCCGGCGCACGTCCGGGCCGGTTCTCCACCTGCCGTACCCGCGCGCGGCGGGGGCCAAGGCGATCGCCAACGCCGACTACCTCCGCCTCACGAGCTACAGCCCACGGACGAGTTCGGCGTGCCACGCGTCGTTCGCCTCGCCACTCGAGCCCCAGATGGAACGCCTCGCGCAGCAGCTACCCGAGCCGGCGGCCGCCGACGCGCTGCACGCGCTCGGCTTTCGTACCGTCCTGCTGCACGTGCCCCGGTTCCTTGGTCCGGATCTGCGGCGCTTCGAGCAACGCCTCGACAGTGGTCCGGGGCGCGAGCAACTGCGTCCCGTCGGGAGGACACCGACGCTCGTCGCGTACGACCTCTCGAGCCGGGCTGCCGTCAGCCAGGACCTGGAGCTGCTCGCGGCCGGTGTGGAGGGGTCGGACGCAGCGCCTGCAGCACAGGTCACAGGCGACCGGGCCGCGATCGTCTTCAACATCGAAAACGCCGGACCGCAGGTGTTCCGCCACCCCGACCCGATCGCGCCGACCGACCTCGTGGTGCGCTGGACGCGCTCGTCGGGCGAGCCGGTGTCCGAGCAGCGTGTGCGGACGATCCTGCCGCTGGCTCTCGCGCCGTCGTCGCGAGAGCCCCTTGCGATCGAGCTCGACGTCCCCGGCGAGCCCGGACGCTACGTGGTCGCGATCGCACCTGCTTCGGCCCCACAGCTGATCCTGGCCCAGCGCGCCGTCGGCGTGGGCACGGTCGATTGAGCACGGGAACGCCGAATCGCGAGCCGCTTGCTCGCCGGGCTCGCTCGCTCATCGGCGAGAACCGAACGCTCGCGAGCTTCCTCGGCGCCGCGGCGGTGTCGGGGGCGATCGTCGCGCTGCTGCTGGCGTTCATGCCGTGGGCCGAGACGGCGCGCTTGTGGCGCTCGCTTTCACCGCTCGCGCTCGCAGCAGCGGCGCTCGCCCTCGCGGTGAGCTACGGCGTCGCCGGTTTCCGCTTGCAGACGATGGTGCCGCGCGACACTTCGCTGCGGCTCGTCGACGGCGTCGCAGTCTCGCTCTGGCACGGGCTCGCGATGATCGTGCTACCGGCGCGCCTCGGCGAGCTGGCGCTCATCGAAGCGCTCCGACGGTACGCTGGCATCGGGCGCGGCACCGGGCTCGCGATCCTGCTCGTGCAACGGATCTACGACCTGATCTTGACGAGCCTGGCGTTCGCCGTCGGCGCGCTCGCGCTGATGCTCGGCGATCCGCCTCTTCTGATCGTCCTGCTCGCCGCCGTGCTGCTGCTCGTCGTGCTCGCGCGCTCGCTCGACCGGCTCCTCGGCTGGGGCGCGCGGCTGGTCGCCAGCTGGAACGGGCATGTCTGGCAGCGGCTGCACCAGCTGCTCGTCGAGGCGGCGGAGGCGGCGGCAAGCCTGACGGTGCGCCGCGTGCCGATCCTGATCGCCGGCACGGTGCTGTTCTGGGCGACGGACTTCGCCGCGCTGTGGCTGATCTTCCTTGCTTTCGGCGTGCTGCTCGACCCGTTCCGACTGCTCTTTCTCGCCGCCGGCCTGGCGTTCATCCACGCGCTGCCGCTGCCCACCATCGGTGGTCTGGGGGTCGCCGAGAGCGGCCTCGCCGGGCTCTTGATGGCGGTCGGCTTCGAGGTCGAGGTTGCGATCAGCGTCGGCGTGTCGGTGCGCCTCACCCTGCTCGCGTTGCACGGCGTGGTGATCGCGGTGACATTTCCGGCGATCACCCTGCTGCGCGATGCGACCTCCAGCGCCCGGTGATCGACCTCGCCGGGCGGCTCCGCAGCACCGCTCAGGCAGGACGCCGGCCGCGGATCGCGAACGACGTGCTGAGGAAGCTCGCGCGCGTCGAGCGCGTCGTCAGGGCGAGCGGGTAGTACCAGTAGAGGAGCTCGATCTCGCCCAGTCCGAGTCGCTCGAAGGCGCCGCGGAGCTGCTCGGGAGCGAACAGGCGATCGAAGCTCTTCTCGCGAGCGAAGCGCGACAGCACCTTCCGCTGCAGGGAATGCTGGTTCAGCGTCTGGATCAGCAACAGTCCGCCTGGCTTGACCTGGGCGTGCAGCGCGGAGAGCAGCGATTGGTATTCGGGGACGAGCTGCAGGACCCCGATGCACAGCACCAGGTCGAATCCCGCGTCGGCGAAGGGCAGGCGGCCGAGGTCCGCGCAGACGGCGTGGATGCCGCGGCGCTGCGCATAGCGCAGCGCCGTCTCCGCGAGATCGACGCCGTGAACCTCGTTGGTCACCGCCAAGGGCTCGGAGAACGCACCGACACCACACCCCGCATCGAGCACCCGTTTGGCCTGCGTCGGGCCGAGCCAGTCGAGGATGCTGCGTCGCTGGTCGTAGAAGCTCTTGTCGCTGAAGTAGTTCGACGCCTTCGGCGAGCCCTGGTGGTCCTCCGCCTTGCGATTGAAGTACTCCCTCCACACGGTCGATCCTCTTACGGCAGGACGTGGCGGATGAGAAAGCGGCCGAGCGGATCGGTCACCACGGCGGGCAGGCGCTTCCAGATCTCGATCGGTGTGCGCAATCCCGCGCGGTCGTCGGCAAACGCGCGCGGCGCGCCGGCGGAGAAGCGGTAGTAGGCGAGCGGCACCTCCTGGGCGCCGAACTGCGCCTTGAAGGCGAACGTTCCCGAGTGGCCGGGCGACCGCGCCGAGCGTCCGAGGTCGAGGGAGCGGAACCCGCGTGCGATTCCATGGCGGACCGCTTCCCAGTACATGAAGGCGTTCACGTGGTGGCGATTGTAGGCGATGTCGCTGCCGCCCCAGAGGTACGACAGCGTCTCCCCCGACGCGACCAGGAACATCCCGGCGACCGTCGAGCCGTGGTCGCCCTCGCGCACGGTCAAGACCGTGCTGTGCTCGGGCAGTGCGGTGCGGATCCGGCGGAAGAACTCGATCCCCGGTGCGGGCGAGCCGAGCTGCTTCTGACGGCGCGCATAGACCCGGTAGAACGACGTCAAGTCCGGATCGTCGACGTGCGTGGTGAAGAGCCCCCGCCGGTACGCTTTGCGGATGTGGTTGCGATTGCTGCTGCTGCACGCGGCGAGCAGGCTCTGCTCGCCGCGGTCGAGGGGCAGGACGAAGGTACAGTGATTGCGATCGACCGCGGCCGCGGCCGCGGCCGCGGGCAGCTGCTGCCCTCTGAGCCGAACCTCCAGGTACGAGAGGCCGTACTCGCGTGGGATGCGCTCGAGCTGCTGCGCGAGCGCGCCGAACGCATCGGCGTCGCGGCAGCAGAGGTCGAGGTCGTTCACGAACGGAAGGGCCACGCCGACCTTCTCGAGACGAAGGTTGCGTCCCACCATGAGCGGCAGCACCGCCGCCGTCCTGTCGGTGTCGTCGCGCAGCACGAGGTAGACGCCGCGATAGCCAAACGAGCGCTCGAGGACGTCGCTCCATGCGAGCGAGTGGAAGGGCGTGCCGTGCGCCTTCACGAACGCGCTCCACTCCCCGCGCGAATCGTCGCTGAGCTCGACCAGCCGGTACATCGTTCCGCGTGGGTCACTCGGCGTAGCCGAGCGCCTCGAACTTGTGCCGCACGTCGCCGCCGAGCGCGGCAGCGGCGCCGCCGTCGCCGGGAGAGCGCGGCGCCGAGCCGCGGCTACAGTGCACGCGGCGTGCCGCCGCGAGCTCCTCCCACAGCCCGGCGGGCAGGGTGCGCTCCGCATAGAGGAATCGTGACGGAAGAGCCTCGCCGCGCAGTTTGGGCACCAGGCTCCGGCCCTGGATGTCGCGCGGCGACGAAACCCCGAGCAGCTCGAGCACGGTCGGTAGAACGTCGATCAAGCCGACCGGGTCGCCAACCCGCGCTCCCGCCGGAACGTCAGGACCACGCAGGAGGAGCGGCACGTGCAGCACCGGCTCCCAGAGGGTCAAGCCATGTCCGAACGTGCCGTGCTCACCGAAGTGCTGGCCGTGATCCGCCGTCAGGACGACGAGTGTGTTCTCGTCCAGGCCGTGCGTCTCGAGCGCGGCGAGAAAGGTCGCCAGCACGTCGTCGGTATAGCGGATCTCGCCGTCGTAGAGCGCATTCTCCGTCGCGACGCGGTCCGCGCCGTGTCCCGAGGCGACCTGCTCGACGTAGCCCGGCGGCGGCTCGTACGGCTCGTGCACCTGATAGGTATGCAGGAAGAGGAAAAACGGCTCGGCACGATGCCTCTCGAGCCACTCCAGACCGCGGCGAAACGTCGCCTCGACGTTGCCCAGATTGAGGCCCGTCCCGGAGTCCTCCACTGAGGTTCCGAAGCCACGGTCATAGCCGATGCCCGCCGTGACCCAGGCGTTCTCGGTGAACGCGGCGGTCTCGTACCCAGCAGTGCGCAGCACCTCGAGCGTCGCAACCTGGTCGCGCACGCAGTGGACGTCGCTCCACGCGGTCCGATCGAGACCGTGCACGCAGGGGTCGAGCGCGGTGGGGAGCGTCATGTGCGACCCTGTCGTATGGGGAAACGACGTCGAGGCGCGCTCGAAGAGAGTGCCGCGCGCGGCCAGCCACGCGTCGATCGTCGGTGAAGTCGGACGCGCATAGCCGTAGCTGCCGAGGTGGTCGGCGCGCAGCGTGTCGAGCGAGATGAGGACGAGGTTGACGCGGCTCGCGTCGCCGCGCGGCTGCGCGACGATCGTCGGATCGCTCCACAGGACTGTCGGTGCCGCCGCACGCGCCGCGGCCCGTATCGTGAAGCGCAGTCGCACCTTCTGACCGGTCCAGCGCGCGAGATCGACCTCCTGATCGTACCAGCGATCACGGTCGATGCCGGGATCGGACAAGGAAAGAGAGTAGGCCACCTCGGTGTCGTCGCCGTCGCCGTCGCCGTCGACGACGCCGACCTAGACCGTGGTCGAACGAGCTGGAACTTCGACGGGATCCGACGTCCACTCGTCCTCGATCGGACGCGCGACCCCCCCCACGAAGACATCCCCGGTCGTGGGTGTCGCGGGAAGCTCGACCACCACCGTCGCGCCGCACCTGGTCGGTCGACCACGTCCGGCGCGACCGTGGTGCGCTGGTCGGCCATCTTGCCGAGCAGGCGACCCGTCACCTCGATGATGTCACGGGCGACGTCTGGCACGGAGCTGTAGAAGGTCAGCAGCGCGTCCAGCCGCAGGGGGCCCGTGCGCATGCGCTCGGTGAACGGTACTTCGAGCGTCACCGGCCGTGTCGGATCGACGCGTTCTAGCGAGTGCCTGACGAGCGAGCGCCGCCACGGCGCCAGCACTGGTCGCCGCACCCCACCGACGATGGCGGTTGGTACTTGCGCCAGCCCGCCCTGCGCCACGTGTCGTGCATCCGCGAGCCGGATCGGTGATGGGGCGCTATCCCGCGTGCGGTCGCAGGCCGCGAGCAGCAGGATCGACGCGAGAATGGCGGCCCGCCTGAGCACGGCGGGGCGGCAGTCGTCCAGGAGCAAGATCAAAGCAGCGTAAAGTACCGCCCTCGGCCCGGCAACCCGGATTCACCAGCCAGATGCGGCGAAAACGAATCCGATGGAAACCCGTTCGCCCTCCCTCTGCGCCCGGCACAACACTCGGCACGGTTGGCCGCGCTTCTGTGCCGCGCTCGCCGCGACCGTGCTGCTCCCCCGCCTGGGCCTCGTCGTCGACGCTGGTCGTCGACGACGACGGCACCTACGACGCCGGCACCAGCGCGTGCGACGGTGCCGACGCGTCCTTGACCACGATCAACGCGGC
>Ga0163144_10032006_pt1 | contig 10008 bp, 8 predicted proteins | sample OliLak19BULKMAT1_FD_123175 | JGI IMG/M metagenome (GOLD analysis project Ga0163144, IMG submission 123175) | Freshwater microbial mat bacterial communities from Lake Vanda, McMurdo Dry Valleys, Antarctica - Oligotrophic Lake LV.19.BULKMAT1 | ecosystem: Environmental > Aquatic > Freshwater > Lake...
ATGGGCCGCATCAGGGAATCATGGTGCTGCGCGAGGCGTTCGGGTTCGAACTGCCGGGGCAGTGGCATTTCTTCAACCATGGCACGCTTTACAAGCGGCACACGCCCGCCGGACCGGACCATGCGCAGATTGCGGCCTGCGCGGGCATGGCGGACTATGTCGACGCGCTTGCACTGCACCATGGTGTCGGCGGCGATGCTGCGGCGCGGAACCGGGGCGTGCATGACCTGATGCGGGCGCAGGAGGTGACGGTGATCCAGCCGCTGCTGGACTTTCTTTCCGGGCGCAATGACCTTCGGGTCTTGGGCCCGCGTGACGCCGGGCGGCGCGCGCCGACCGTGGCGGTAGAGCTGGACCGTCCGGCAGAGCCAGTGTCCGAGGCCTTGGGCCGCGACGGGATTGCGTGCTGGGCGGGCGATTTCTATGCGGTTCGTCCACTTGCGGCGCTGGGCGTGGATCTGAAAAAGGGTGTGCTGCGGATGAGTGGCGTCCACTACACCAGCGCAGAAGAAGTGTCCCGCCTGATCGCGGCGCTGGAACGGGTGCTTTGACCGCCATGATGCGGTGCGCGTGCCGCGCGAAGTCGTTTGTCTTGCCTCTGCGCGGCCAAAGGGCCGCGCAACCGGCGCGGGCGATGGGGTCATTCTGCCCCCAAACCCCCTGAGGATATTTGGCAAAGGGAAAACCTATAGTGATCCGTCTGGGGAAGGCGGGCGTAAGACCTTGGCATGACTAAGCAACCGTTGATCCTGTGGTTTCGTCGCGATTTGCGGCTGGGCGACCATCCCATGCTGGCCACGGCAGTTGCCTCCGGACGGCCGGTGATACCGGTATTCGTTCTTGATCCCGAAACCGAGGCGCAAGGCGCGGCACCGAAATGGCGGCTGGGCCTTGCGGTGGCCGCGTTTGCCCGCTCGTTGGAAGGGATTGGTTTGCGGCTGGTCCTGCGGCGCGGGCCTGCGCTGACCGTGCTGCAGGCTTTGGTAGCCGAGACCGGGGCGGGCGGGGTCTGGTGGTCGCGGCTTTATGATCCTCCCGCTGTCGCGCGCGATACGGTGGTGAAGGCGGCGCTGAAAGCAGCCGGTATCGAGGCGCGGAGTTTTGCCGGGCATCTGATGCATGAGCCCTGGGAGGTCGAAACCGGGCAGGGCGGGTTCTACCGGGTTTTCACGCCCTACTGGCGCGCGGCCCGGGATCGGGATGTGTTGGTGCCTGCGCTTGCTCCGGTCCGGGCGGCCGGGCCTGCAGTCTGGCCGGTGAGCGATCGACTTCAGGATTGGCGGCTTGGCGGTGCGATGAACCGGGGGGCAGCGGTCGTGGCGCGGCACCAGGCGGTAGGTGAGGCCGCGGCGAGGGACAAGCTGGCGGCGTTTCTGGCCGGGCCGGTGGAGGGCTACGCTGCGGCGCGCGACCTGCCGGGAATGGCGGGAACCTCCCGTCTGTCTGAAAACCTGACCTATGGCGAAATCGGGATTCGCGAGGTCTGGCATGCCGGTCTGCGGGCGCGGGCCGAGGGGCAGGCGGGGGCGGAATCGTTTCTGCGCGAACTGGCTTGGCGCGAGTTTGCCTATCATCTGATGCATCACACTCCCCAGATCACCACGGCAAACTGGAAGCCGGAATGGGACAGCTTTCCTTGGCGCGGCGACAGCGACGAGGTCCTTCGCTGGCGGCAAGGCTTGACGGGCGAACCCTTCGTGGATGCCGCCCTGCGCGAGATGTATGTCACCGGCACGATGCACAACCGGGCGCGGATGATCGCGGGCAGCTATCTGACCAAGCACCTTTTGACGCATTGGAAACTGGGTCTGGACTGGTTCGCCGATTGTCTGACCGATTGGGACCCTGCGTCCAATGCGATGGGCTGGCAATGGGTCGCGGGTTCGGGACCGGACGCCGCGCCGTATTTCCGGGTGTTCAACCCGGCGGGTCAGGCCGAGAAGTTCGACGCCGACCGGCGATATCGGGAGCGCTTTGTGGCCGAACTCACGCCGGATCCGGGACCGGACGCCCTGGCTTACTTTGACGCTGTGCCACGGTCCTGGGGACTTCATCCCGGCATGGCCTATCCATCGCCGGTGATCGATTTGGGCGAAGGGCGCGCGCGTGCCCTTGCAGCCTACAGCGCACGGAATACTTGAGAATGCGGCGACTTTGGTGAAAATGTCGATAACGAGAACCCTGAGGGAGGGGCAATGACCATACTTACAAGTGTAAAGGGTCAGCGGGACCTGCCCCGCTACTTTGCGAAGGCCTTTGGCGTCGCCCAGCGGCTAAAGGCGGGGCGTCTGGATTTCGTGCTTGCCGATGGTCGTCGGTTTCGCATCGAAGGCGACGGGGTCGGACTCGCGGCAGAAGTGCAGGTGCACAACCCCGATCTGTTTGCCCGGCTGGTCCGCGACGGGGACCTTGGGTTCTGCGATGCCTATCTGGATGGCTGGTGGTCGACACCGGATGTGCAGGCGCTGATGGATGTGATCCAGCTTCCGGCCAACAACGAATTCGGCGACAGTTACCCCGCCATGCGTCTCGTGCGCGCGTATGAGCGCCTGCGGTTCCGGCTGCAGTCGAACTCCAAAGCGCAAGCCAGGAAGAACATCGCGCGGCATTACGATCTGGGCAATGACTTTTACCGGATTTGGCTGGACGAAACGATGACCTATTCCTCGGCGATGTTCGAGACCGGTCAGGAAAGCCTAGAGACCGCGCAACGGCGCAAGTACGACAGCATGGTCGACCAGATGCAGGCAAAGGCCGGCGACCATGTGCTGGAAATCGGCTGCGGCTGGGGTGGTTTTGCGGAATACGCCGCGAAAGAACGAGGCTTGCGGGTTACCGGCCTTACGATCAGCCAGGCGCAATACGATTACGCAGTGGACCGCATCGCGAAGGCAGGACTGTCGGACCGCGTGTCGATCAAGCTGCAGGACTACCGCGACGAGCGTGGGGTCTATGACGGCATTGCCAGCATCGAAATGTTCGAGGCGGTGGGGGAACGGTATTGGCCGACCTATTTCAACGTGCTGCGCGACCGGCTGAACCCGGGCAAACGGGCAACACTCCAGATCATAACCGTGTCCGAGGCCCGCTGGCCGGTGTACCGCAAGGGAGTCGATTTTATTCAGAAATACATCTTTCCCGGTGGCATGTTGCCGTCACCTTCCGCGCTTTTGGACGAGGTGCATCGCGCCGGGTTTCAGGTGAAGGGTTCCATCGAGTTTGGCGAAAGCTACAGCCTGACCCTGCGGCGCTGGCACGAGACGTTCAACAGCCGCTGGGCCGAGGTGCAGAAGCTCGGCTTTGATGAACGGTTCAAGCGCATGTGGGACTTTTACCTCACCTCTTGCGCTGGAGCGTTTCAGGGCGGAAACTGTGACGTGACGCAAATCACGGTGATGCGTCCGACCTGAGGATGTTTCTATGGCACTTCCGATGCCGACCGGCGCACGGGCGATTGGCGCCGTCGCTTTCATGGTGGTGGGTTGGCTCTTGGCCAATGCCTATGTGCCGAACATGCCTTTTGACAAGCCGGTTGGGTATCTGCGCGAACTGACCGCTCTGATCGGGTTGTTCACCGGCTGGATCGTCATGGGAAGTTCGGTCGGACGTGGCTACATTGCAGCGGCCGGGTCGGGGCTCAAAACACTTATCGTGGTGATTTTCTGGGCGCTTTTTCTTTTCTCGGCCTGGGAGATGCTGATGATCTCCATGAAAATGCGTTATGACGGCCCGATGAAGGCGGCGGTCGATGTATTTTCCATCATGCTGGACAGATCGCAGGTCCTGCTGTCGGTCGATTGCCTTTTGGTGTTCTTCGTCGGTGGGTCCATCGCGGGGATGCTGACCGAAAGTGCTGCGCGCCGCTGGCCTTGATGGCAGAGGCTTCGCAGCAGACGGTGACGATGATCGGTCCGGCAACGGTGCAGGCTGTTCTGGCCGCGTGCGCTGATCCGGAAAGAGCCATGGAGTTCCTTGCGGAAGTGATGCGGATCACGCCGCAGAAGACCGAGACCGGCCTGGTTTACGACCTGGGACCAGAAGGGCCGGAGGCGGTGGCACTTGCCGACACCGTGATTGCTGCCTTTGACAAGTTGCCTGCCGCCGTGGTTCGGGATCGTCTTGGATCCCTCCGGGTGGAAGCGGCAAGTCGGCTGCGCGCCGCAAGGGCCCCGGTCCGGGGGCTCCGGGCGGGTGTGGGCGAGGTGGAGCGGGACACCACCAATTACGCCCACGCCGGTTTCTTTGCGCTGGAGGTTCAAGGCCTGCGCCACCGCCGGTTCGATGGCGAGATGAGTGACACACTGCGCCGCGAAGTCTTTGTGGCCTGCGATGCAGTCACGGTTCTGCCCTATGACCCGGTTCGCGACCGGGTGCTGTTGATCGAACAGTTTCGCGTGGGTCCCCTGCGTCGCGGCGACCCGCTACCATGGCAGCTGGAGGCAATTGCCGGGCGCATCGATCCGGGTGAAAGTCCGGAGGATTGCGCTCGCCGTGAGGCAGATGAAGAGGCAGGACTGACGCTGGGGGTGATGGAGAAGGTGGCCGAATACTATCCGTCACCGGGCGCGATGACCGAATACATCTATTCCTTTGTTGCACTCTGCGATCTGCCCGACGGCGTGGCGGGCGTGTTCGGCAAGGTGGAAGAGGCGGAAGACATCAAGGGCCATCTGGTCGGTTTCGACGCGCTGATGGCGGCGGTGGCGGGCGGCGAGGTGACAAATGCGCCGCTGATCCTGACCGCGTTCTGGCTTGCGCGGGAGAGGTCAAGGCTGCGGTCCGTGGCATGAGTTTATTGCGTCAGCCTGCGTGACGGCGGCGAAAGACGGCTGATTAGCCTCAAGATTACAGGTTGAGCCCGACCCAGGCACCGTTTCTGGCCGAAGACCGCACACAGGCGTCGACGAAGGCCACGCCTTCCAGCCCTTCCTTCAGACCCGGGAAAGTCGTGCCTTCGGGGGCCTTGGTCCCGGTCTTGGCAGCATGGATCGCGCGGGCGGCTTCGGCATAGATATTGGCGAAGCCTTCCAGATAGCCCTCGGGGTGGCCGGGGGGCACGCGGGTCATCCGGGCCGCCTCGGGCCCGGCACCGGCACCGCCACGGGTGATCAGGCGTTTGGGCTGGCCAAGCGGAGTGAACCACAGGTAGTTGGGGTCTTCCTGAGCCCACTCAAGACCGCCCTTGGTCCCGTAGACCCGCAGCCGCAGCGCATTCTCGTTGCCCGGGGCGACCTGGCTGCACCAGAGCATGCCCTTTGCCCCGCCCTGATACCGCAGCATCACATGGCCGTTGTCATCGACCCGACGGCCGGGAACAAAAGCGGTCAGATCGGCAGCAAGGGTATCCAGCGTCAGGCCGGTCACGAAGTTTGCCAGATTGAATGCATGCGTGCCGATGTCGCCGGTCGAGCCACCGGCCCCGGTCCGGGCGGGGTCGGTGCGCCAGTCGGCCTGCTTCTGGCCAGTCCCTTCCAAGGGCTCGCTCAACCAGTCCTGCGCGTATTCCACCTGCACGACGCGGAGATCGCCAAGCTCACCGCCTGCGACCATCGCCTTGGCTTGCCGCACCATCGGATAGCCGGTGTAGTTATGGGTCAGCGCAAAGACCACGCCCGACGCCTTGGCCGCTTTGGCAAGCTTCTTCGCCTCTGGCAGGGTGGCTGTCAGGGGTTTGTCGCAGATCACATGGATGCCGCGTTTAAGGAACTGCATCGCGACGGGCGCATGCATGTGGTTCGGGGTCACGATCGCCACGACGTCGATGCCATCCTTGCGCCGCGCTTCCCGCGCTGCCATGTCGGCAAAGCTGGTATAGGCGCGGGCCACCCCAAGATCGGCGGCCGAGGCGATGGCCTTGTCCGGGTTGGAAGAGAAACACCCCGCAACCAGCTCGTACTGATCATCGATCCGCGCGGCGATGCGGTGGACCGCCCCGATGAAGGCATCGCGGCCGCCGCCGACCATGCCAAGACGAAGGCGGGGCGCGCGGGCGGTATGGGCGGCATCGCCAGAATCTATGGGCGGCATGGCAGGCTCCTTTACGCGGCCAGGCCCTGGCGGATCAGCGCCACGGCCTCGGTATAGACTTCGGTTTCTGTGGTGAAGAGTGGTCGCCAGACCCTCGTTGCAGCGGCGATATCCGGAAGGGCATGGCCAAACGCCTCGACCGTCAGCCAGCCACTATAGCCAGCCGCCTTCGCTGCGGCGATTGCGGGCAGGATCGGTGCATGACCGCGACCCGGCGTGCCACGGTCGTTTTCCGAGATGTGGATGTGGCTGACCTGGGGCAAGGTGGCCTTGAGCGCGGCAATGGCGTCTTTCTCTTCGATGTTGGAATGGAACGTGTCGAAGAGATAGCCATAGTTCGGCCGGTTCACTGCCTCGACCAGTTCTGCTGCCCGCGCGCAAGTGTTCAGCGCATAACATTCGAACCGGTTCAAAGGCTCCACCGCGAGGGTGATCGCCGATCCGGCATGATCGGCCATTGCGGTCTGGGTGCGCACCAGCCGCTGCCATTCCGCATCACTGAGGGGATGACCGGAAAACACCCCAAGCGGCTGATAGAACGGCCCGGCCAGCACCTCGGCGCCCAAGGCGACAGCGCAATCGACCAACCATTTCAGGTAGTCGACCCCTGCAGCCTCATTGATCGCCGAAAGGGGATTCCGCGCCTCGTCCTGGACGATGGCGACGACCGTGCTCGCCAGCCCCTCGCCGTCCAGCATCGCCTTGATCCCCCGGTAATGCGCAGGTTCACCGCCGAAGATCGGTACCTCGACCCCGTCATAGCCCGCCTTCTTCAGCGCGCGCAGCGTTGGCAGCAGCGAGGTGTCAAGATGGGTGGTCCAGAGCAGGAGGTTGAACCCGATCTTCATGGCCTAGCCCAGCCCCAACATCCGGCGGTTGGCCGCGCGGTCGGTGCCGGCATCGGCGAAGTCGTCGAACGCCTTTTCGGTCACCCGGATGATATGGGCATCGACAAAGGCAGCCCCTTCCCGCGCGCCATCCTCGGGGTGCTTCAGGCAGCATTCCCATTCCACCACCGCCCAGCCGTCAAAGCCATACTGGGTGAGCTTTGAAAAAATGCCGCCGAAATCGACCTGCCCGTCGCCTGGTGACCGGAACCGCCCCGCGCGGTTCACCCAAGACTGGAAGCCGCCATAGACGCCCTGCCGTCCGGTCGGGTTCAGCTCGGCATCCTTGACGTGGAACATCTTGATCCGGTCATGGTAGATGTCGATATGATCAAGATAATCAAGGTGTTGCAGGACATAGTGGCTTGGGTCGTAAAGCATGTTCGCGCGCGTGTGGCCCTTCACGCGGTCAAGGAACATCTCGAAGCTGATCCCGTCATGTAGGTCTTCGCCGGGGTGGATTTCATAGCAGAGATCAACGCCGCAGTCCTCGGCATGGTTCAGAAGCGGGGTCCAGCGGCGGGCAAGCTCGTCGAACGCCTCCTCCACCAGACCGGCGGGGCGCTGCGGCCATGGGTAGACGTAGGGCCACGCCAGCGCACCGGAAAAGGTGACATGCGCGGTCAGCCCCAGGTTCTTCGAGGCGGTCAGCGCCTTTTTCACCTGATCCACCGCCCATTCGGCCCGAGCCTTCGGGTTGCCGCGCACGGCAGGGGACGCGAAACCGTCGAACGCGGTGTCATATGCGGGATGGACGGCGACAAGCTGGCCCTGAAGGTGCGTCGAAAGTTCGGTCACCTCAAGGCCTGCGTCGGCAGCCACTCCCTTGAATTCATCGCAATAGGACTTGGAACTGGCGGCCTTCTCAAGGTCGATGAGCCGCCCATCCCAGCTTGGGACCTGCACGCCGACATAACCGCAATCAGCGGCCCAAGCGGTGATCGACTTCCAGGAATTGAAAGGGGCCGCGTCACCCGCGAACTGCGCCAGAAACAGGGCAGGGCCCTTGATCGACTTCATTTGCATCCTCCCGCAGGGGCGTTCGTTGCCCAGAGTCTTCCGTCCGGCTCGCCGCAGGTTTGCCCCCGCGATCCCCCGGTTCGTGGTTCGGATGATGGTCCGGCGGCGCGCCTGACGCAACAGGACTTTTGCCGGGCGGGTGGCGATTGCCCGACGTGATCCGGCCCGCGAGCCGATGGAAACGGCCCGGTCGGCAGCCGCCTGCCGCCGCCGTCATACCGTCTTGATTGCCCGACGGATGCCGTCATAAAGGGCCAAAGCAAAGGGAGCCTCGATGGACGCGGAGAACCGGAAGATTCCTAGCCATGAGGTGACCTACACGCGCCTGCGCGACATGATCCTGTTCGGTCATCTCGCGCCCGGCCAGCCGGTGACGATCCAGGGATTGATCGGGGACCTCGGGGCTGGGATGACCCCGGTGCGCGAAGCGATCCGGCGGCTGACCGCAGAGGGCGCGCTCTTGCCGCAGGGCAATCGGCGGGTGGCGGTGCCCCGGCTTTCGGCCGACAGTCTGGACGAGGTCGCCTTTGCCCGCCTTGCGATCGAGCCGAAGCTGGCCGAACGCGCAGCACCTCGGCTGACGTCGGCCAAGATCGACCGGCTGGAGGCGATCGACGCGAAGGTCAACCAGGCGATCGAAGCCGGCAAGCTGTCCGACTACCTTGCCGCGAACCATGCATTCCATTTCGCGCTTTACGAGATTGCCGAGGCGCCGGTCCTTCTCGACCTTGCCCGCTCGCTCTGGCTCCGCGCCGGGCCATCCTTGCGCGCCGTGATCGCCCGCTATGGCCGCGAGGCGGCCCCCGACCTCCACCGCGAAGCGATTGCCGCGATGCGCAGCGGGAACGCGCAGGCCTTGGCGGCGGCAATCGAACGCGACATCCAGCAGGGTGTCGATCACGTGCGCCAGTCGCTAAGCGAGGCTCCCTGATCCGCGCCTGATGAAAGGAGCGCGTCCCGCGCAAGCGATGTCTCGCCTCTGCGCGCAGGCGCGCAACCGGCTCGGGCAGTTGGGGGTTTAACACCCCCAAACCCCCGTTGGATACTTGGGCAGAAAGGAAGGGCAAAGCGCTGTCGCTCATCCTTTCTGCGCAATTATCCCAAGGAGCTCGAGGGGCAGCGCCCCTCGTCAGCCTCGGCTTTGCGTCTTGCGCAAAGCCGAGAGAAACAGCTTGCGCCGCCCGGCGCTCCGCGGGATTGCCGACGGTCAGAAACCGTCATCTCAGAATTTGATCAAATTTCTTGAACGCAAATGCGTTTGATCATATTCTTGCACCAACCCGGACATTCAGGCCGGCTGATTCCGCAGGGGGGCCCTCCGATGAACATGATCACCAACCACATGCCGACCGCCGAATTGCAGCGTCTGGATGCCGCGCACCACTTCCACCCGTTCACCGACAAGGCCGGGCTTGCGGCCAAGGGCGCGCGGGTGATCACCCGGGGTGAAGGCGTCTGGCTGACCGACAGCGAAGGTCACCGGATCCTCGATGGCATGGCGGGCCTCTGGTGCGTCAACATCGGCTACGGCCGCAAGGAACTCGCTCAGGTTGCGGCACGGCAGATGGAGGAGTTGGCCTATTACAACACCTTCTTCCAGACCACGCACGTCCCTGCCATCGCGCTCGCCGCCGAGATTGCCAAGCTTGCCCCCGGTGATCTCAACCACGTCTTCTTTGCCGGTTCCGGGTCCGAGGCGAATGACACCAACATCCGCCTCGTCCGCCGCTACTGGGACGTGAAGGGGATGCCCTGGCGCAAAACGATTATCGCGCGCTGGAACGGCTACCACGGCTCCACCATGGGCGGCGGCAGCCTTGGCGGCATGAAGCCGATCCATGACCATGGCGGCAAGATCGACGGGATCGAGCATATCGACCAGCCTTACTGGTGGGGCGAGGGTGGCGAGATGTCCGAGGATGACTTCGGCCTCGCCCGGGCGCAGCAGCTCGAGGAAAAGATCCTTCAGATCGGCCCCGACAACGTCGCCGCCTTCATCGGTGAGCCGATCCAGGGTGCGGGCGGCGTGATCATCCCGCCCCGGACCTACTGGCCGGAAATCCAGCGCATCTGC
>Ga0163144_10032009_pt1 | contig 10007 bp, 8 predicted proteins | sample OliLak19BULKMAT1_FD_123175 | JGI IMG/M metagenome (GOLD analysis project Ga0163144, IMG submission 123175) | Freshwater microbial mat bacterial communities from Lake Vanda, McMurdo Dry Valleys, Antarctica - Oligotrophic Lake LV.19.BULKMAT1 | ecosystem: Environmental > Aquatic > Freshwater > Lake...
CACACACACACACACACACACACACACACACACACACACGGCGCGTGTGTCCCCCCCCCCCCCCCCCCCCCCCATCCGCCCGCCCCCGCCGCCGACCCCCCACCCCCCCCCCCCGCCCCCCCCCCCCCCCCCCCCCCCCCCCCACACACACACGGTGCTCCGCGCCCAGGTGCTCCAGCGCGACGCGGGCGGTTCGCCCGCGCTCCTCGACGCTTCCGAGGTCGACGGGGTCGACGGGGTCGACGAGGCCGTCGCGGACGCCGTGGGCACGCTCAACTCGAGAAGCGTGAACAACACCGACCTCGGGTCGCTGCGGCCGGGGCTCCCGTTCGCCGCGACGCTCGCCTTCGGCAAGGGCCTGCTCGGGCTCCCGATGCCCGGCGACGCGACGACGTCCGGCCCGCAGCCCATGGCGTGGTCGGACGCGCGCGGCCGCTTCGAGGCCGACGGCCTCCCGCTCTTCCCCGTGGACGACGCCGGGCGCCCGAACGAGCACGCGACGTTCCGCGTCACGGCGCGCGCGAAGGGGAGCGGCGCCCCGCTCGGCCACGCGGACGTCGTGGTCGCCGTCTCGTCGAAAGCCGGGTGCGTGGGCTGCCACGTCACCGGCGGCACGGCCGCGGGTCGGACCGACGTCGCGTGGTCCGCGACCGCCGACCTCGAGCAGCAGGCGAAGAAAAACATCTTCCGGGTGCACGACGTGAAGCACGGGACCCACTTCGCCGAACCGGGCGCGACGGTGGCCTGCGGCGTCTGCCACGACACGCGCGCGAAACGCATCACCGGCGCCGGCGGCAACCCGGGGCTCCCGAGCCTCTCGGGCGCGATCCACGGCGGGCACGACGATCCTCGCCACGGGCGGCAGCCTCGGCGGCACGGCCGACGGCGCGGCCCGTCGGTCGTGGGTCGACGAGGCTCGGTGCGAGTCGTGCCACACGGGCGACGCCCTCGACCGGCTTGCGGGGCCGGGCCTCGCGCTCGCGGCGGACGGGATCCGCCTCGTCCGCGCGTTCGCGACCACGGACCCGGCGGCCTCGCCGATCCGCCGCGACGCGTCGAGGTTCGGCGCCGGCACGGCGACCGCGTACCGCAATGGCCGCGGGCACGCGGGCCTCGCGTGCGCGGCCTGCCACGGCACCTCGCACGCCGAGGGGTCGGCCGCGACCGATCACGCCGCGCCCACGACGATGCAGAGGCATCCCGGCGCCAGGGTCGAGTGCGACGTCCGCCACGTGGGTGGCAGCCTGCCGCTCACGACGCAAGGCCCGGACGGCCTCCACAACGTCGGCGACGCGCGCGGGGCGCTCGGCGGCCACGGCTCGTTCTACGCCTCCGACCCCACCGGCGGCCAAGCCTGCCACGGCCAGGACCTCGCGGGCACGGTGCTCTCCCGCGCAGCCGCCGAGCGCGTGCGCGACCTCGGCGCCGGCCACGTGGTGACGATCGCGAAGGGCCAGGCCGTCCGTTGCGGCCTCTGCCACGCCGCGCGCGACACGAGCCAGGCGTGGGTCTCCGGCGACCACGGCGCCCGGTTCGCGGCCGACCCCGTCGGGTGCGAGGGCTGCCACGGCGCCGACCTCGCCGGCACCTCGATCACGATCGCGGCCGCCGCGAGGTCGTACCCCGTGGGTGGGAGGACGTCTGCGATCGCGGCCGGCACGCAGGTCGGGTGCGCCACGGGTCACGTCGCGCACGCAACGGACACGACGTGGGTCGCCACCGGCCACAAGACCGGCTACCTCGACGATCCGGACGGCAGCGCGATCTCGAAGGCCGCGTCCGACCGCTCGTACACGGTCTCGGGCAAGACGTACCTGCTCGCCTCGGGCATGAAGGTGGGCTGCGCGAATTGCCACGTCCCCCACGCGACGACGTCGACCTTCGCGACGACCGGGCACGCGGCCAACTACGAGAGCGACCCGGCGGGGTGCAGGTCGTGCCACGGGACGACGCTCGGCGGGACGGTCCTCTCGAAGGCGGCCGCCGCGCGGAGCCACGCCGTCGGCAAGAAGACGGTCGCGTTCGCGGCGGGCGAGGAGGTGGCGTGCGCGAAATGCCACGTCATCCACGCGACGGACTCGACGTTCGCGGGCGGGCACGAGTCGGCCTACAAGAACGACCAGGCGTCGTGCCGCATGTGCCACGGGAACACGCTGAACGGGACGTCCCTGTCGGTCACGTCCGCGGAGCGCACCGTGCGGATCGACGGGAGGAACGACACGATCCCGGCGAACACGAAGGTCGCCTGCGACCGCTGCCACGAGAAACCCTGACGCCCGCGAGGCGCTGGCGGCACGACCCAGGGACGCCCCCTCGAGGTCGCGACCGCCGGGGACGCGCCGATCGCTCGACGCGAGGCCCGGCCGGGCCTCGCGTCCCGGATGGTGGGTCAGATGGTGGGTCAGATGGTGGGGGCCCGACGGGGGGCCCGACGGGGGGCCCGACGGTGGGCCGGTCGCTCGACGGGACCCGCCGGCCTGCGATGCTCGCGGGCGTGAAGAAGCTCCTCCGTGGCATCGCCGAGTTCCGCCGCACGCGTCCCGCGGACTACGTCGAGACGTTCGCGCGACTCGCCCTCACCCAGGCCCCGGACGCCCTCCTGATCTGCTGCGCCGACAGCCGCGTCGCGCCCAACGTGTTCGCGTCCGTCGAGCCGGGCGACCTCCTCGTCGTCCGCAACCTCGGCAACCTCGTCCCGCGCTTCACCGCGGCGGACGCCGCGCCCCCCACCGGCGCGTCGGTCCCCGCGGCGATCGAGTTCGCCCTCGGCTCCCTCCACGTGCGCGACGTCGTCGTCTGCGGCCACTCCGCATGCGCCGCCATGCGCGCCATCCACGCGCGAGAGTCCCACGCCGACGCCCCTCACCTCGAGGCGTGGCTCCGCCACGGCGCGCCCGCGCTCGACGGCCTCGGGCCCCCGCCGGCGGGGCTCGCCCCGTGCGACCACCTCTCGCAGCGCAGCGTCCGGCTCCAACTCGAGAACCTCCGGAGCTACCCGTCGGTCCGCGAGGCCGAGGCCGCGGGCAAGTTGCGCCTGCACGCCTGGTGGTTCGACATCGGGCGCGCCGAGGTCCTCGACTTCGACCGCGACGCGGGGACGTACGTCCCCCTCGACGACGACCGCGTCGACCGCCTGCTCGCGCAGCGGGCGTAGCGTCGGGGCGCGAGGCCCGGCCGCCCCCGCCGGGATGGCGGTCGGCGCGCCGCGTCGCCCGCCGGGCTGGGCGGTGTAGCCTCTCCGCATGACCACCTGCCCCTGCGGCTCCGAGAAGGACTACGACGCCTGCTGCGGCCCCGTGATCGCGGGCGCGCCCGCGGCGACGGCGGAAGCGCTCATGCGCTCGCGGTACACCGCGTACGTGAAGGGCGAGATCGACCACATCTTCGGCACGTACGACCCGAAGGTCGCGCGCGAGAGCGACCGCACGGCGACGGAGCGCTGGTCGAAGGAGTCGACCTGGCACGGGCTGAAGATCGTCGCGACCGAGCGCGGCGGGCCCGGCGACGACGAAGGCGTCGTCGAGTTCATGGCCAGCCACGCCGACCGCAAGGGCGGCCCGGTCCTCGTCCACCACGAGCGCGCGCGGTTCGCCCGCAGCGGCCCCGACCGTCGCTGGCTCTACGTCGACGGCGACACGGTCAAGCCCGCGCCCGTCCAGCGCGAGGAGCGCCCCGGCCGCAACGAACCGTGTTCGTGCGGGAGCGGCAAGAAGTACAAGAAGTGCTGTGGGGCTTCCTGAACGACCGCGCGGCCTGAACGGGTTCGCGCCCTGGGCGGGCCGGCGACGGCGAGACCCACCCGCCATCGGGCGGGACGCTGGACAACGCGGGGAACGGGGCTAGGCTGACCCCGGGCAGCAGCGCATCGGGCTTTCGCGAGCGGTCGGAGACGCACATGCGGCGCTCGCGGTTCGAAGCCCTCGCGGCGAAGGCACGAGATCTGTCCCTCGGCTCCCTCCTGACGGTCCTGGGCCTGACCCTCGCGGCGTGCGGGGGCGGAGGGGGCGGCGGCGGCGACCCCGGCCCGGTCCTCTCGGCCGAGGCCGACCTCGCCTCGCTCACGGTCTCGGCCGGCGCGCTCACCCCGTCATTCGCCCGCGGCACCACCGCGTACGCCGCGGGGCCCGCCGGCCTCGACGCCTACGTGACGGTGACGCCGACGGTCGTCGACGCCGGCGCCACCGTCACGGTGAACGGCACGCCCTCGCCGTCGGGGACCCCATCCCCGCTGATCGCCCTCGTGACCGGGCCCAACGCCATGACCGTCGAGGTCACCGCGGCGGACGGCGTGACGACGAAGGCCTACGTCGTCCAGTGGGAGCGGGACGACCCGAGGCAGCGGGCCTCGTGGACCCGCGGGGTCAAGCGGGTCCTCGTGATCCCCGTGCGGTTCACCGACCTCTCCGGCCCGTCGGACGTGCCCGGCCCCGGGGGCTATCTCTCCGGCTGGGGCCCGATGGTCGACGGGACCCTCCCGAGCGCGATGAGCGCGTTCTTCCGGACCCAGTCGTACGGCGCGTTCGACGTCGCGTTCACCATCCTCCCGGAGATCGACCTGGGCGTCAGCCACACCGCCTACAACGCCCTCTATCCGGGCTCGACCCAGACGAAGTACACCGTGTGGTCGTCGCCCGGCTCCTTCGCCGACGACGTCCGCGCGAAGGCGCGGCAGGTGGGCCTGACCACCGCGACGCCGGCCCTCTACGACACCGACGGGTACGACCTCGACATCGTGGCGACTGGCTTCATCCCCGGCCAGTTGGTGGGCGCGGCCGCGGTCGGCTACGGAAAAGGCGTGTTCGCCTCGAGTTTCAAGGTACTCCCGCACGAGCTCTGCCACAACCTCGGCCTGAACCACTCCAACGGGCGCTCCTACGCGACCTACGCCTCGCCGACGCGGCCCGGGAGCTACTTCTCCGACGCGTACGGCGACGTGTACTGCCTCATGGGCTGGAAGACGACCACGATCGTCCCCCTGCCCGCCGACCGCGACGTGAACCCCTACTGGAAGTGGCGCCTCGGGTGGCTCCCGACCGACCACGTCGCCGACGTCGCGACGGCGGGGACGTACCACGTCACGGCCTTCGACCAGGGGACCCTCGAGCCGGGGAAGACCTACGCGCTCCGCTTCGTGCGCGACCCGGTCACCTCGTACTGGCTCGACCTCCGTCAGGCGGTCTCCGAGGCCGAGAGCCCCTGGTCGCGGCACGGCCTCGAGGTCCATCTCGGCGGCGACTCGCCCCTGACGATCGCCGGCACCACGGTCCTGCTCGACATGACCCCGGGGAGCCGCGGCCCGTCGGGCGCGAAGTTCGCGACGATGCAGGACGCGCCCCTCGCCCTCGGCCGGACGTTCTCGGACCGCGAGGTGGGCTTCCACGTCACCCCGATCCGCAAGGGGGGGACGTCGCCGGAGTCGCTCGACGTGGTGGTGCATCACGGTACGTTCGCGGGCAACGGCGCGCCCACGGTCTCGATCACGCCCGCCGCCCCGACCGTCGCCGCCTCCGTGACGCAGCTCTTCACCGCGACGGCCTCCGACCCGGACGGCGACGTCCTCGCGTACGCCTGGGAGTTCGACGACGACACGGCGCCGGGGGGGACGGTCGCCGGGGGGACCCACCCCGACGCGACGCTCAGCACGCAGGGCAGTCACGCGTGGAGCGTCGGCGGGACGCACCTCGTCCGGTGCACCGTGACCGACATGAAGGGCCACGCCACGACCGCGTCGGCGACCGTGACGGTCACCGGCGGGACGGCGGCGCCCCTGACGATCCGCGGCGTGGTCCGCGACGAGGACGGCACGCCGCTCGAGGGGGCGGTCGTTCACAACTTCAAGGCCTCCGCGCCCGGCGCCGTCGCATACGGCGACCCCGCGTTCGTGGGGTCGAGCCGGACGGCCGCCGATGGGACGTACGTGATCCGGCTCCCGGCGTCGCCCGCCGCGAGCTACACGCTGACCGCCCGCCACGGAGGGTTCGGCTTCGCTTGCTCGAGCGCGGGCGGCGTCGTGAGCGTGAGCGGCGCGAGCGTAGCCGGCGTGAACTTCACGCGCGTGCGGACGACGTGCACCATTTCGGGGGCCGTCGTCGTCGCGGGCCGCCCGTACGACCCGGCCACGGACGGCGACCTGTGGGTGAACGCGGGCGCCTCGAGCGTGAAGGCGACGCTCGGTGGGTGGCAGCTGAGCGTGCCCGACGACACCGTGCTGACGCTGTCGGCGACCCCCGACGACCCCACGTACGTCGTGACGGCCGCGTTCCCGAACCCCTACCGCGTGGTGGACGACTTCAACCTGCTCCACTTCTCCGTGGAGATTCCGGGAAAGATGCCGGGGACCGGCTTCGCCACGGCCGGCGCGAGCAGCGACGACACGATCGGGACCGTCGGCATCCCGCTGACGATGACGCTCCCGCCCGGCTGGCCCACGTGGCCCGCGGACCAGACCGTGAGCTGGTGGGTGGACCCGTCGAGCACGGCCGAGTACGGCGTCGACTACACGATGTCGGGAGGGACCGTGATGTTCACGCGGAACGTCGCGCCGACGCCGTTCGTCGTCCCGCTGACGATCCTGCACGACGGCGTGAAGAAGACGCGCACCGTGGTGATCCAGGTCGGCGCCGCGAACACGGTCACCCACCTCGGCCCGATCGCGACGTACACGTACACGATCCAGAACTGACGCCGGACGTGCGGGGGCACGGCGACGCGAGGCCCGGCGCGGGCGGGCCTCGCGTCGCGGTCGCCCCGGACCGCGTCGGACGTCGCCGGCCCCCGCCGTACCGACGCCTTCGCCCCGAGCCGATGCAGTCGTCATGGGCTCCATGCCGGACGGGGTGCTGCGGGCGTTCGAACGGCTCCCGCCGTGGACGTGGGCGCTCCTGGCGCTGCTCCTGCTCGCGCTGGGCTTCCGGTCGGGGATCCGGCTCTCGCGCCGCCTCCTCGCGCGCCGCTCCGCCCGGGCGCGCCGCGTCGGCGCCGCCGGCGCCGCGCGCGCCGTCGCCCTGCTCCGACGCGACGGCTGGCGCGTGCTCGCGACCGAGGTCCACCGCGAGGGCCTCGTGGAGCTCGACGGCCGCCCCGAGCGGTTCGTCGTGCGCGCCGACGCGCTCGTGGCACGCCGCGGGCAGGTGTGGGTGGCCGAGGTGAAGGGGGGTGTCGACTCGGCGTCGGTCCACGACCGCGCGACGCGGCGCCAGTTGCTCGAATACGCCCATGTCTTCGGCGCCGAGGGCGTCCTGCTCGTCGACGCGCGCCGGGGCCGCGTCCACGTCGTGCGCTTCCCGGCCGCAGTCCCGGGGACCCACGTGACCGACGGCACGGTGCTCGCCCGACGTCCGGCGGCGGGGCGCTGACCCGGGCGCCCGGTGGGGCAGACCCCGCCCCGGACGGGCCCCCACGGTATCGTGCGCGCCACGCCCCCGCGAGAGGCCCCGGAACACGTCATGGGTCGGATCTTCGAGAAGCGCAAGGTCACGATGTTCGCGCGCTGGGACCGGCTCGCGAAGCAGTTCGCCCGGATCGCGAAGGACATCGCGATCGCGGTCAAGAAGGGCAGCCCCGACCCCGAGACGAACCCCGCACTGCGCCGCGCCATGCAGAACGCGCGCGCGGCGAACATGCCGAAGGACAAGGTCGAGGCCGCGATCCGGCGCGCCTCCGGCCAGGACGCGGTCGACTACCAGGAGATCGTGTACGAGGGCTTCGCCCCGCACGGCGTCGCGGTCCTCGTCGAGGCGGCCACCGACAACCCGACGCGGACCGTCGCGAACGTGCGCTCGCACTTCAAGGACTACAGCGGCAACCTCGGCAACGTCGGGAGCGTCGCGTTCAACTTCAAGCGGTTGGGCGTCTTCCGCCTCGACGCCGCCGGCCTCGATGCCGACGAACTCGAGTTCACGATGATCGACCACGGCCTCGACGAGATGCTCGCCGGCGTGGGCGAGAAGAACGAGGCCCAGCTGGTGCTGCGGTGCGCCTTCGCCGACCTCGGCCGCATGCAGCGGGCCGTCGAGGACCGCGGCCTGCACCCGCTCTCCGCCGGCACCGAGTACGTCTGCCTCAACCACGTCGAGTTGCCCGAGGCCCAGGCCAAGGAGGTGCTCGAGATGATCGACGCCCTCGAGCAGGACGACGACGTCCAGCGGGTCTTCCACACGCTCGGCTGACGCGGACCCCCGCGCCGACCGGCGGACCGAGGTCGCACGCCCGCGGCGCCGGGGAGGCCGCCCGCCGAGGGCCCGTCCCGGGGGCCCCCGGAATCCAGGCGTCCGCGGTTGGCTCCCGCGCCCGGGTCGAGCATCCCAAGGGGGAGGCCGAACCCTCGGGGCGCACCCCGGCGGCCGAGCCCCCCCCCCGAAAGGCCCCCCCATGCGCACCTTCCGCCTCGTCCTTGCGTGTTCGTTCCTCCTCGCCCCGCTCGCCGGGTGCGGCGACGACCCGAAGTGGAGTGCCGTCAAGAAGGAGGCCAGCGAAACGTGGGACGCGCTCAAGACCTACACCGTCGCCCAGCGTGAAAAGGCTGAGAAGGGCTTCTCCGACAACCTCGCGTCGCTCGAGAAGACCTGGGCCGAGGCCAAGACCGCGGCCGCCGCGAAGAGCGAGGTGGCGGGACAGGCCCTCGACGCCCGTTGGAAGGAGATGAACGCCAAGCTCGCGACGCTGAAGGACGCGGGCGCCGACAAGTGGGCCGAGGCCCGCGACGAGTTCGTGCGGGCGTACGAGTCCCTGAAGCGCGACGTGACCCCCGCGAAGTGACCCCCGCGAAGTGACCCCCGCGAAGTGACCGTGACCCGGCGACGGGACGCCGGCGACGGGACGCGAGGCCCCGGGCCTCGCGTCCCTGGCGGGGGACCGTCCCCGCGTCGGCGGGGCCTGGGGATCCGGCCGAGCCTCACACGGCGGCGGGCCTATATCACGATTCGGTGATATGGTGATGCACCTGTGCACGCCCCCGTCGCCGACCTCCCCGCCACCCTGAAGCTGCTGTCGGACCCCGTCCGCCTGCGGCTGGTGGTGCTGCTCGCGCGGGCGGAGCTCGCGGTGCAGGAGTTGTGCGCGGTCACCGGGCTCGCGCAGAGCCGGACGAGCAATCACCTCGCGCGGCTCAAGCGCGCCGGGCTCGTGCGCGACCGGCGCGAGGGCACGTGGAGCTTCCACTCGCTCGTCGAGCCGTCCGACGCCGGTCCCCTGACCCCCGAGTTGTTCGCGGCGGTGGTGCGACCGTCCCTCGAGGGAGCCGAGAGCCGTGCCGACGCGAAGGCCCTGGCGGCGGTGCTCGAGCAGCGGCGGCGGCGGAGTCGCGAGGCCCACGACCAGCTCGCCGACCGCTGGGTCGAGGTGGGCCAGGAGTTCGCCGTCGGGTCGCTGCGGGCCGAACTGCTCGCGCAGGCGTGGCCGGCCGGCCCCGTCGTCGCGGACCTCGGCTGCGGCGCGGGCTTCCTCTCCGGGTTCCTCGCGCAGCACGGCGCCCGCGTCGTCGCCGTCGACCACAGCGAACGCATGCTCGCGACCGCGCGACGCAAGGCGGCCGCGCGGGGGATCGACTTCCGCCAGGGCGAGCTCGACGCGCTGCCGCTGCGCGACGGCGAGGTCGAGGCCGCATTCAGCAACCTCGTCTGGCACCACCTGCCCGACGTGGACGCGGCGGCGCGCGAGGTCTGCCGCGTACTGGCGCCCGGCGGCCCCTTCGTCGTCAGCGACCTCCAGCCCCACGACGCCGACTTCATGCGCGAGGAGATGGGCGACCTGCGGCTCGGGCTGAAGCCCGACCGGGTCGTTGGCGCCCTCGCGCGCGCCGGCTTCGTCGACCTCCGCCACGAGCCGGCGATCGACCGCTATCGCGTGACCTCGCCCGCGGGCGAGGCGCGCGAGCTCCCCATGTTCCTGGTCCACGGGCGCAAGCCCGCGCGGCGGCGCTGACCGCCCGCCCCGTCCCTGTCCCGCCGTTCGTCCCCCCTCCCCTCTCGCGCCCCCTCCCCTCTCGCGCCCCCTCCCCTCTCGCGCCC
>Ga0163144_10032010_pt1 | contig 10007 bp, 7 predicted proteins | sample OliLak19BULKMAT1_FD_123175 | JGI IMG/M metagenome (GOLD analysis project Ga0163144, IMG submission 123175) | Freshwater microbial mat bacterial communities from Lake Vanda, McMurdo Dry Valleys, Antarctica - Oligotrophic Lake LV.19.BULKMAT1 | ecosystem: Environmental > Aquatic > Freshwater > Lake...
CCACGGTCGCCGACTCTATTGCGGCGCCACGTGCAAGGAGGTTCAATGCGAGGGCCATGCAAGACATCTCACCCAACGATCTGAAAACCATCCTGCACTCGAAGCGGGCTAATCTTTACTATCTGGAACACTGTCGCGTCCTGGTCAAGGGCGGGCGCGTCGAGTACGTCACCGATCAAGGCAAGCAATCGCTGTACTGGAACATCCCGATCGCCAACACCACCAGCATGCTCCTCGGGACCGGCACCTCCATCACCCAGGCCGCGATGCGTGAACTGGCCAAGGCGGGTGTGCTGGTGGGCTTCTGTGGGGGCGGCGGTACACCGCTGTTCTCGGCCAACGAGGTCGATGTTGAGGTCGCCTGGCTAACACCGCAGAGCGAGTACCGACCGACCGAATATCTGCAGGCGTGGGTGCGCTTCTGGTTCGATGACGACTTGCGCTTGTATGCTGCCAAGGCCTTCCAGGTAGCGCGGGTAGGGCGGCTACGCGAGCAGTGGACGCAGCGCGTGCTGCGGGAGTCGGGTTTCCGCGCCGATGCTGCCAGACTCGAAGCGCTCGCTTCGCGCAGCCTTCGGCAGATCGGCGTGGCGCAAGACACCACCGCACTGCTCACAGAGGAGGCGCGTCTGACCAAGGCCCTGTTCAAGCTCGCCGTTGACGCAGTTAACTACGGTGAGTTCACGCGTGCCAAGCGGGGCAGCGGCAGCGACCCCGCCAATCGCTTTCTTGATCATGGCAACTATCTGGCTTACGGCCTCGGCGCCACTGCGACTTGGGTGCTCGGCCTGCCCCATGGACTTGCGGTGCTGCACGGCAAGACGCGGCGCGGCGGGTTGGTGTTCGACGTGGCCGATCTGGTCAAGGACGCCAGCATCCTGCCGCAGGCGTTTCTCTCTGCCATGCGCGGCGACGACGAGCAACAGTTTCGGCGCAACTGCATCGAAGCGCTGACCCGCAGCGAATCGCTTGATTTCATGATCGACACGCTGAAGGCCATCGCGATGGAGACTGCGGCCAAAGCCAGTGGCGCTACAGCCAGTAGCGGCGCATGAACGTGCTGCTCGTCTCGCAGTGCCACAAGCGGGCGCTGTCGGAGTCGCGGCGGATTCTCGATCAGTTCGCCGAGCGCCGCGGCGACCGCACCTGGCAGACCCCGATCACCCAGGCCGGTCTCGATACCCTGCGCAAGTTGCTGCGCAAGACCGCACGCAAGAACACTGCTGTCGCCTGCCACTGGATTCGTGGTCGCGACCACTCAGAGCTCCTATGGATTATCGGCGATGCTCGGCGCTTTAATGCTGAAGGTGCCGTGCCCACCAACACCACTGAGCGCAATGTGCTGCGGCGGGAAGATGAGAACGACTGGCACAGTGCCGAGGACATCCGGCTGCTGGCGCAGCTTGCCGCGCTCCTGCACGACCTTGGCAAGGCGAGCATCGCTTTTCAGCAACGCCTGGCAGGCAAGCGCACCGAGCGAAATCTCTACCGCCACGAGTGGGTGTCATTACGAATGTTCCAGGCGTTCGTCGGCAGCGACGACGATGCGGGTTGGTTGCGGCGTTTGGCCGATGCAACCCTCTACGAGCGCAATGAATGGCTGGGTGAAGGCCGCTATCAGCGCGACGGCGTCGATCCGGTTGAGCGTTATCCGTTTCGAAAGCTGCCACCGCTGGCGGCTGCCGTCGGCTGGCTGGTCGTGACCCACCACCGGCTTCCGGCAGTGCCGCCGAATCCTGATAGCGGCAAGAAAGCCTGGTGGGGCCAGCGCGTCGGTCGCTTCGAGCAGGCCTGGCTAGACGCACCGCTCGATCACGTCGCGCATGACTGGAATGAGATATCCACTCCCGGTACGCCGACTCAGGCCCGTCCGTATTGGGAGCCTGCCGCCGAGCTGCCAACCCTGGACGCCGAGTGGCGCAAGCAGGCAGCAAGGGTGGCGCGTCGATTGCTGGATCTCAGCGCGCGTCGCGACGTGCGTGCCGACTTTCTCGGCAATCCCTATGTGATGCACCTGTCGCGGCTGTGCCTGATGCTCGCCGACCACGACTACTCGCGCCTGGGTGTCGACACGGCCGACAAGCCAGTGGCCGCACGCTCGGCCTTTCTTCAACAAGGCCAGACTCTGTTCGCCAACACTCGCATGGATCGCCGCACCGAAGAATCGGTGAAGAATCAATCCCTTCTTGAACACCTGCTCGGAGTTGGCCATTCGGCCGGTCTGGTCGCGCATGCCTTGCCTGGATTCGAGCGGCATCTGCCGCGTCTGGCAAACCATCGAGGCCTGCGCAAGCGCAGCGGCGATGCCCGGTTCGCATGGCAGGACAAGGCCTACGATGCGGCGGTAGCCATTCGCGAGTCGGCGCGCCTATACGGCGCCTTCGTCGTCAACATGGCCTCCACCGGCTGCGGCAAGACGCTGGCAAATGCCCGCATCCTCTACGCGCTCGCTGATCCGCAGCAAGGCCTTCGCGCCACCTACGCGTTGGGCCTGCGTACGCTCACCCTTCAGACCGGGCGCAGCTATCGCCACGACCTGCACCTGGGCGACGACGAGCTCGCCGTGCTGGTCGGCGGCTCAGCCAGCCGGGCACTGTTCGAGTTCTACGAGGACAAGGCCGAGACCAGCGGTTCGGCGTCGGTGCAGTCGCTGATCGAAGAAGACAGCCACGTGCTGTACGACGGCAACATCGCCGAGCATCCGCTGCTGTCGCGCGCGCTGGCCGATGCGGATATCCGCCGCCTGGTATCGGCACCGATGCTGGTCTGCACCGTCGATCACCTGGTGCCCGCCACGGAATCACTGCGCGCCGGGCGGCAAATCGCGCCGATGCTGCGGCTGATGAGCGCCGATCTGGTTTTGGACGAGATCGACGACTACGACCTGGATGATCTGCCTGCACTGATGCGGCTGGTGCGCTGGGCCGGCCTGCTCGGTACTCGGGTTGTGCTGTCATCGGCCACGTTGCCGCCGGCGCTGGTGCAGGGCATGTTCCTTGCGTATCGGGCCGGGCGTAGCGAGTTTCTGCGCAATCGCGGCGAGGCGCGTAGCGAAGTCAAGAGAGCCGACATTCCCTGTTTGTGGGTCGACGAGTTTGGCGTGCAGTCGGTTGTCTGCGGCGCCGATACCGAGGGCGCGGAGTTTGCCACCGCGCACGCGCAGTTTGTGGATCGTCGTGTTGCCCGTCTGCGGCGTCCGGACATGCCTGCGCTGCGTCGCGCGCAGCTGTGGCCAATGGAGATCAGCGAAAGACAACCCGAACCCATCCGTGTCGTCTTCGCGGCGCACGTGCGAGCTGCCTGCTTGAGGCTGCACGGCACGCAGGCCGCGCGTGACCCTGTTTCGGACCAGCGTGTGAGTTTCGGGCTGGTGCGCATGGCGAATATCGATCCGCTGTTCGACGTGGCGCGCGCGCTGTACGCGCTCGGTGCGCCGGAGGGCGTACGCATTCACCTGTGCGCCTATCACGCGCGCTTTCCGCTGGCGCAGCGCTCCGCCATCGAACACCTGCTCGACCGTGTCTTCAACCGTCGCGGTGACGCGCAAGCCGTCTACCGCCTGCCCGAGGTGCGCCGCGCCATTGATGCGCACCCCGACAGCGAACATGTATTCGTCGTGCTGGCCTCGCCCGTGTGCGAGGTCGGTCGCGACTGGGATGCCGATTGGGCAGTGGTCGAGCCATCGTCGATGCGCTCGTTGGTGCAGTTGGCCGGGCGCGTGCAGCGGCATCGCCGGCAGCCGAATGAAGCTCCCAATCTGGTGGTGTTCGAGAAAAATCTGAAGGCGCTGGAGCGCGCTGGCAGCAATTCACTTGCCTTTGAAAAACCTGGCTTCGAGAAAGCCAACGACCGGTACCGCTTGCAGAGCCACAACCTGCGTAACCTGATGACCGAAGACGAGCTGCGCGTGGTCGACGCTGTGCCGCGTATCCGTCCCCGAGCGTCCGCCGCTCGGCAGCCGCGTGCCAATCTCGTCGACCTCGAACAGGAGCGCATCGAGGCCAGCGCAATGCCGCGAACGGACCAGGCGGTAACGTCCGGCATCGGCCGCGTTGCCAGTACGCCTTACCTGGAGCGCGATGAAGCCGCGCCATGCTGGCAATACCCGCACGCTGCCTTGATCGGGCTACTGCAGCAGCAGCAGCCGTTTCGCGATGACAACCAGCGGCGCGCGACGCTGGTGTTTCTGCCAGATGCGGAGCAGGAGGCTCTGGTGGCGCATCGCGTCGAATCCGACCCGGCGTATCGCGGCCGCGAGCTGTACGTACCGGTACCGCAGTTGCTGCGCCTGATCGATCTGCAACCTGCACCCGGCATCAGCGCTTGGGGCGGGATCGCCGAGCAGCGCTTGCTCGAACTGCTTGGGGAGCACGCCGAAGGCATGGATCTCACGCTGCTGAAAGCGGCCCAAAAACTGTCAGCTGTCGAGGTGCCGCACAGCGATCAGGGCTGGCGATGGCACCCGTGGCTAGGATTCATTCCTGAGCGATGAGTTGGGTCAATGCCAAGGATCGACCACCGTGATGCCGCAGCCTTCGAAGTCCCGCACGTTGCGCGTGGCCAGTTGAGCGCTTCGGGAGCGCACGATGCCGGCGATCATTGCGTCGGCTTGACTGATGGGCTGTCCGTTGGCGCGTCGTTCGGCTGCAAGCGCCGCATGCGCATCGGCGGCCTCGCTGTCGTAGGCCAGCACGCGGGCCGGGAACCGTACCTCGAAAATTCCGAGAAGGCCGGCAAGCAAGGCGGCCTTGCGCTGCCCATTGGGCAGAATGTTCAGCCCGAACAGCAGCTCGCCGCGGGTTATCGCGGTAGTGAACACCGCAACATCCGTCTGTTGATGCAGCCAGTTCATCACCTGCGGTGCGGGCGAAAACTTGAACAGTTCGGAGATGACATTGGTGTCGAGAACAATCATCCGCCGAACTCTGGCGGCTCGCGCATCGCCCCACGGGTCGGCAGTTCGAGCTCAACGCCACCAAACTTTTCGACCAAGCTGCGGATGTCGGCTACCAGCGCTGCCCCTGTTCCCGCGTTGGCTTCCACCCCCACCGCATCGCGCAGGATATTGCGGGCCTCTTCCTCCATCGAATGGCCGCGCTTGGCGGCGCGCACGCGCAGCCGCGCCTTCACATCGTCGTCGAGGTTTCGGATTGTCATGGTGGCCATCCGGTCAGCCTCCTTCTGTGACTGCATTGCATGCATTGTAGTCACTTCAGCGGCAACGAGCTATCGTCAGTCGACCGTCAGATGCCCACGGCGTCTGAGCGATCTCGTTCGGTGAGACGTGCTGCCCCTATGACTGCAAAACCGTTGGGCAAAGGAAGGGAGGTATAGAGATGTCGGAACTCAATGAGAGAGCAAAAGGCTTCCGCACGGCCATCGCCAGCTTCATCGAAACCCGGCGCGAGGCCAAGCTGAAGGGCAAGGAGCACGATGCAGACACTGCATTGAAGTACGAGTATGCGACTTGGCTGGCCGATGCCGCGCGCCGGGTTGGACAGATTCAGGCCGTCACCCATGTACTCAAGGCCACGCATCCCGATGCACGTGGCAGCAGCCTGCATGTCGCTCCAGCCGAACTGCCTGCGCGTGCGGAGATCGGTAGTCATCTGCTAGGCGCGGACTATGCCGAGGATGTTGTTGGAAACGCAGCGGCACTCGACGTCTTCAAGTTCCTCAAGGTCGAGGTCGAGGGCAGGCGCGTTGTCGATTGGGTGCAAGTCGGCGACGATGATCTTCGCGCCGCCTTGTCCGACGATCCCGAGCTCGCCAACAGTTGGATGCAGGCCTTCGAAGGGCTCGTTCGAAAAGATACACAGCCCGCCACCCACCCGCTCGCCAAACAGGTCTATTGGTTGATCGGTGAGCAACCGCAGCACGACGACCGGTACCACCTGCTCCAGCCGATGTTCTCCAGCAGTCTGGTTCATGCGGTTCACGCAGAGATCCAGGACGCGCGCTTCGGCGAGACCAACAAGGAGGCGCGGCATGCCTTCCGCGACAAAGCGCCATTCGCGGTGCCCTACCGTGACTACCGCAACCTCGTTGCGCGCAAGCTCGGCGGCACCAAGCCGCAAAACATATCCCAGCTCAACAGCGAGCGTGGCGGCGTGAACTACCTGCTGCCCTCGCTGCCGCCGCCCGCATGGCAGCAGCGGCCGGCGCAACTACTCAAGCGCGATACAGCGCTCGACGAGTTCTCGTGGTTCGAGGACGTGCGCAAGCAGGTCATGGCGCTGGCGCAGTTCCTGCTGTCGGTGCAGGACAAACCCGGCACACTGGAAATTCGCGACCAGCGGGATCGCTACGTGGAGAACCTGGCCGAACAGTTGGCCCTGTTCGGCGTCACTGTCCGCGCCCGCTACCCTGCTGGTTGGACCCGAGACGAAACCTGCCGCTTGCCGTTGTGCGAACAACTCTGGCTTGACCCCGACCGTATCGACCTGCCGGATCGGGACGAGCCCGAACATCCGGAGTGGCTGAAGGATGATCAGGTCTTCAAGCAGGACTACCACCTGGGCGATTGGGCCGATCAGATCGCAGCGCGTTTTGGTAACTGGCTCAATGCACGCCTGCGCGATGCCGGGCTGGTGACGGTCTCGCTGCCCGAGCACGATCACTGGGCGCGCAAGGTGATCCTGGACGTTGCGTGGCCCGTACCGCTGCAGCGAAGCGCGACGCGAGGTGCGCCATGAGTGCCTGCCCACCCTTCAAGTACCTGCTGGTGCTGCCACGCCTGCGCGTGCAGAACGCCAATGCGATCTCCAGCCCGCTGACCCATGGCTTTCCCTCGATGACCGCGTTCCTCGGTCTCAGCTGGGCGCTGGAGCGAAAGGCGCGCCAGGCGGGGCTCGATCTGTCGTTCAAAGCCGTCGGTGTGGTCTGCCACGACCATCAGGAGCAGATCACGGAAGGCGGCTTCGTCAACGCCTTCCGGCTCACCCGCAACCCGGTGGACAAGGACGGCAGCACCGCGGCCATCGTCGAGGAAGGCCGCATCCATCTGGAGCTGAGCGTGGTGCTGGCCGTCCACGCCGACCTCTGGGACACCGCTAACCGCAACGCCGATGTGGCTACCATGCTGGAGATTCTTGCGGGGATGCGGGTAGCTGGTGGCACGGTCGTACTGCCAAGCAGCTCTGGCGTGCGGCGTCTGCAACCATGGGTTGCAGATATGACCGGTGATGATGACGACCGTCGCAAGGCCTTCCGCGAGGTCTGCGTTCGATTGCTGCCGGGCTCGGCCTTGGTGGCTCGCGATGAACTGGTCGATCAGCGCCTGCGCGAGGTACAGGCAAATCGCCCGGATGCAACGCGGCTCGATGCCTGGCTGTCCATCTCGCGAATCAACTGGCAACACGATTCCAATGCGAACGAAGGCAAGGGCGGCTGGCGACACGACCGCACAGGCCGCGGCTGGGTAGTGCCGATTCCGGTCGGCTATGGCGCGATCGGCCCAGTGCACGCAGCCGGCAGCGTCGCCAATGCCCGTGACTCCACAACGCCGTTTCGCTTCGTTGAAAGCCTGTACTCGGTAGGCGAATGGGTAGGCCCGCATCGCCTGCATTCACCGCAACAACTGCTCTGGTACGCCGACAGCCATCCCGACGCGGGGCTTTATCGCTGTCGCAACGACTACCGCCCGGCCGACGAACCCGTCGGGCTGCTCTGAACCTCACTCGACCATTCAGAACGACAAGGAATTTCATGATGAGCAACGAACTGAAGACCGCCTCCGTCCTCGCCTTCGAGCGCAAGCTCGATCCTTCCGATGCACTGTTCTATTCTGGCGTCTGGGCCAACCGCGACGACGCCGGCGCCTGGGATGCCGTCGCCATCCGTGAGAAGTCCGTGCGCGGCACTATCTCCAACCGGCTCAAGTCCAGCGGACAGGATGCCGCCAAGCTCGACGCCGCAATCCAGAACCCCAACCTGCAGACCGTCGATGTCGCCGCGCTGCCGGCCGACGCCGACACGCTGAAAGTGCAGTTCTCGCTGCGCGTGCTCGGCGGCACCGGCGCGCCATCTGCCTGCAACGATGCTGGCTACCGCAGCAAACTTCAGGCGACTGTCAGCAGCTACGTGCAGGGCAACGGCTTTGCCGAACTCGCGCGCCGCTACGCGGCCAACCTCGCGAGCGGACGCTACTTGTGGCGCAACCGGATCGGTGCCGAGCAGGTGGAGGTGCGCATCGCCCATCTGAAGGCGGGGCAGGCCGACACGACATGGGTTTTCGATGGCCTCGCCCAATCGCTGCACGACCTCAGTGCGCCGGCCGCTGAATCGCAGGCGCTGGCAGCGCTGGGCGTCTTGATCGCTGGCGGTCTGGGCGGGCAGTCGCACGTGCTGCTGCAGGTCACCGCTTTCGTGCGGATCGGTTCTGGGCAGGAAGTCTTTCCCTCGCAGGAACTCATTCTCGACAAGGGTGCCAGCAAGAAGAGCAAGACCCTGTATCACGTGAACCACGTGGCCGCTATCCACTCGCAGAAGATCGGCAACGCACTGCGCACAATCGACACTTGGTACACCGGCGCGATTGAGAATGGTCCGATTGCGGTCGAGCCGTATGGCTCGGTCACCACGCAGGGCAAAGCGTGGCGGCAGCCGAAGGAAAAGCTCGACTTCTACAGCCTCCTCGACGGATGGATCATCAAGGACAAAGTACCGGATCTTGCGCAGCAGCACTTTGTCATTGCCACCTTGATCCGCGGTGGCGTGTTCGGCGAGGCGGGCTGATGCGATGACCTCCCACTACGTCGACCTTACCGTCGTACCCGATACGGAAACCGGTGTACCGCCCCTGCTTGGCGCGCTGTACGACAAGCTGCACCGCGCACTGGTGCAGCAGCGTCTGGACAGCATTGGCGTCAGCTTCCCGAAGTACAGCGTGATCCCGCGCAACCTCGGCGAGACGTTGCGGCTGCACGGCGACGAGGCAGTACTGCACGGCTTGCTGGCCGGCGACTGGATGCGCAGCGTGCGCGACCACGTGCGCAGCACTGGCACCACGCCCGTGCCCGCCGGGGCGGCACACCGCGTTGTACGGCGCAGGCAGTTCAAGACCAATGCCGAACGCCTGCGCCGACGGCGAATGCAGCGCAAGGGCGAAACAGCCGAGCAGGCTGCCCGTGCCATTCCAGATTCCGCCGCACATACGCCAAACCTGCCTTACGTGCACCTGCGCAGCCTGAGCACCGGCCAACCGTTCTGCATGTTTATCGCACTCAGTTCGTTGCAGTCGGAACCCATCCACGGCCGTTTCAACGCCTACGGCCTGGGTCAGGACTGCACCATTCCCTGGTTCTGACCCTTTAATCGGCGCGCCAGCTCTGTCCCAACAAAATCAGTACCTTGCGCCGGCGCTCAGAAAAGGGTGGCCGGCGCTGTTTTCATCTGTGGGCGTTGAAATCTAAGGGGCTTTTGCAGCATTCATCTAGTTCGCTGCCGCGCAGGCAGCTCAGAAATGAGCCACTGCTCTTACGCGAAAGCCTCGTCGGTTCGCTGCCGCGCAGGCAGCTCAGAAAAGCCGGTTTTGTGGTTGCAGTTTCAAGGGATCGTTCGCTGCCGCGCAGGCAGCTCAGAAAGTGCGGACTGCCACCGGTGGGTCAATTGCTGCGTTCGCTGCCGCGCAGGCAGCTCAGAAATCGTCAGGGCACTCGATGGCCGTTGGCTTTGTGTTCGCTGCCGCGCAGGCAGCTCAGAAAGGCCGATGGGCGTGTTAGACACTCCCGCCACGGTTCGCTGCCGCGCAGGCAGCTCAGAAACGTGCCCTCGCCCGTGCCCTCGCCCGTGCCCTGTTCGCTGCCGCGCAGGCAGCTCAGAAATCGACATCGCTCACCAACGCGCGGTCGAAGCGGTTCGCTGCCGCGCAGGCAGCTCAGAAACGTCTGCACCGCCCCCGAGGTGAGGAAGATCAGTTCGCTGCCGCGCAGGCAGCTCAGAAATTTCGATGCGGACAGGCGGAACGTGTGCGAACGTTCGCTGCCGCGCAGGCAGCTCAGAAAGAC
>Ga0163144_10032012_pt1 | contig 10006 bp, 13 predicted proteins | sample OliLak19BULKMAT1_FD_123175 | JGI IMG/M metagenome (GOLD analysis project Ga0163144, IMG submission 123175) | Freshwater microbial mat bacterial communities from Lake Vanda, McMurdo Dry Valleys, Antarctica - Oligotrophic Lake LV.19.BULKMAT1 | ecosystem: Environmental > Aquatic > Freshwater >...
CGGGCAACCGTGAGACCCCCGAAACCAGAATCGAACATGCCGATCGGGCTGTCACGCGTCGGTAGTGACGCCGAAAGCGATGTCGGACGTGATGTCGACACGGGCGGTTGCGTCATAGCCATCTAGGTTACGCCGAGGCAATAGTCTGAGTCGGTGCTGCTAGCCACCGCTTTGGCATTAGTCGCAGCGGTGCTGCATGCATCGTGGAACTTGTTGGTCAAGCAAAGCACTGACCGCAGACTCGCGCTGTGGGGCCAATTTGCGATTGGCGGATCAATCAGCGCCACCGTGCTGATTGTCTGGTCACTTCTTGCCGGCGCGCCGAACATCGCCTGGCCATGGGCAATTGCCAGCGGCCTTACTCATGTGCCGTACATCTTGTTGTTGTCGCGCGCATACGACCGCGGCGACTTCAGCATGTCGTACCCAATCGTGCGCGGCGGCGGCGCCCTGGCAGCCGCGGCTGGTGGAGTCATTTTTCTAAACGACAGACTCTCGGCGATTTCGTGGGTTGGCATCGCGCTCGTCGTAATCGGTCTGCTCGTGCTTGCCCGCAGCGGATCGTGGCATGTCGTCGGGGCGGCACTCGCGGTGGCCTCGACGATCGCCATCTATTCGGTTGTCGACGGCCACGGCACGAGGCAGTCGAACGCGATCGCTTACGCGCTCGCCTTAAATGTCGCCGCGGGCGCACTCACGACGCTGTGGGTGGCAGCGACGAGACGACGCGAAATGATCCCGGCGCTCCGCGCCAACTGGAGGATCATGGGGGCAGCTGGCATCGCCTCGACGGTCGCCTACGGCCTGATCATGATCGCGTACCAGCACGCCCCCGTCGGTTACGTCGGCGCGTTACGTGAGTCGAGCGTCGTCATCGCCGCCTTCGCTGGCTGGAAGATGCTCAACGAGGGCGACCACCGCCGGCGCATCACTTCAGCCCTGATCGTGCTAGTCGGCCTGTGCGTGTTAGTCGCCGGCGGTTAGAGCAACTCTGCGACGAACGCGCGATGACCAGCGCGTATTTAGAAGTAGATGATCTTTTCGGCGGCCGCTTCTGCCTTGTCGAGGTCGTCGGTATAGGCGCCGGTCGATAGGTACTTCCAGCCGCCGTCGCAGACGATGAACACGATCACACCTGACTCGATTTCGCTCGCCACCTTGAGCGCACCGGCGAGCGACGCGCCCGACGAGATGCCCGCGAAGATGCCGCACTCGCGCACGAGCCTGCGCGTCATTTCTAGACTCTCGCGGGGCCGCACAACTCTTTTACGATCGAGCAGGTCGATGCCGTGCCAGTTCTCAAAAATCGGCGGAATGTAACCGTCGTCTAAATTGCGCAGACCCTCGACGCGTTCGCCCATAGGCGGCTCGACGGCGATGATCTTGACATTCGGATTTCGCTCTCTGAGGTAACGACCCACACCCATCAGCGTGCCGGTCGTACCGAGGCCTGCGACAAAGTGCGTGACCTCTGGGCAGTCACGCCAAATCTCTGGCCCGGTTTCTTCATAGTGCGCAGTCGGATTGGCATCGTTTTGGTATTGATGCATGAAGCACCACTCGGGATGCTCTAGCGCAAGTTTCTCGGCGCGCCTGACGGCCCCGTTCGAACCTTCACCGCCCGGCGTGAGAATAATTTCGGCGCCAAACACCTCGAGCATTTGGCGGCGCTCGATCGACACGCTGTCTGGCATCAAAATTGTGATCGGGTTGCCCTTGAGCGCGGCGATCGCGGCTAACGCAATACCAGTGTTGCCAGACGACGGCTCCATGATTCTCTGGCCCGGCACAAGTGCACCCTCTTTAATCGCTGTTTCGATCATCGCCTTGGCGATGCGATCCTTAACTGAGCCGAACGGGTTTTGATTTTCCAATTTTGCAAACAGGCGAACGTTTGGGTTTGGCGACAGGTTGCTGACATCGACGAGCGGCGTGTTGCCGATGAGATCGAGGATGTTTTCTAGTGGAACCATTGCGCGTACTCCGTAAACGGCTTCATTTCTCGTCTTGCCGATTGTTGACCTATTAGGTCATAATTGTACAGCGCTAAGACCCGAGCGGCTATGCGGGCTCGATACGTTCTTCGGAAATCTGGCCAGCCAAGATCCTGTAACTGCGCGGCTCAGGCACTCCGTTCATCAACGTGACAATCATGTAATGCCAGTCGGGGTCTGGGGCCTGGGCCACATCGGTCGCACTCGGGTAGGCCTCGGTATGGGTGTGGCTGTGCATCACCCCGATGACCTCGAGACCGCGACTTTCGACATCGCGCTCGACCAGCATGTGTTGTTTCGCGTCCATCACATATATGCGCGCCGACGCCGCGACATTATCGACAGCATGAAACTCGGTGATGTTGTTGTTGGCGCTCGTGCCGACCAACAGCCCGCACGCCTCTTCGAACCCGTTCGGGGCGCGATAACGAGCAATGCAGTGCTCGCCTATTTGTTCGAGCACAGCCCGCGAAACGCAAAGCGGGGCTGATGATTCTCGCGTCATATCGATTTCAGGCTAGCGGTACGCTTAAACAGCGCTATGAACAAGAAAGTCGACACTTCGGGTGCGAAGTTGATTGCGAGCAATCGCAAGGCACGGCACGACTACACCATTTTGGATGAAGTCGAGGCCGGCATTGTGCTGCACGGCAGCGAAGTCAAGAGCCTGCGCGAAGGCCAGGTGCAAATTGCCGACGCGTATGCCCACATCGTGCGCAACGAGATGTGGCTCGAGGGCGTACACATCGCGCCGTATCGCTTTGCTGTCGGTGTTGGCGCGCACGACCCGATGCGATCACGCAAACTTTTGTTGCACTCCGAACAGATCCACCGGCTGCAGGCGCGCATGGCCAAGGAGCGCCTCACGCTGGTGCCACTCTCGCTGCGCTTAAAAAACGGTCGCGTCAAGGTCGAACTCGGTCTTGCAAAGGGCCGCCAGAAAGCAGACCGCCGCCAAGCGATCGCCGAAAAAGAATCGCAACTCGAAATGCGCCGCGAGCAAGGCCGCCAGAACAAGGGCATGAATTCTTAACTACTTAGCGCACCCAAGGCGTATACTGCTAGGGCAAGTAAGTACACGGGGCTGACAGGTTTCGACGTCAGTGTCGCTGTTCGAGCGTGCGACCCGAGTTGCTCAGACTCGTAAAACGGGGCACAAATATAACTGCCAACAAGCAGTTCGCTCTCGCCGCCTAAGCAATTAGGGGGTAGAGAGCAATCGTGAGCCGCAAGGTCGCACGGGGCCAATTCACCGCAGCCCGGCAACAGAAGCGGGGAATGACGACAGGAAAGACTGTTGACGTTGGGAAAGACCAATGACCGAGTAGAAAGTTGCTCCGCGACTTGTGCACTCAGTGCACTTGTATCCGACCCGCCGGTGGTGCTGCGTAGCACCGAAGTTGGGAATGGTCGTATCACGGGCGCTCAACGGCTGATGGACGGGGGTTCGATTCCCCCCAGCTCCACTTTATTGGTCGGCGGCCCACGCGCACGGGCGTGGCCCATCGTGGAGGAATGAGTAGTCCTCGAGGGATTGACAGAGCTTGCGTTGCTCCTCGAACAACACCGGTAGCGCAGTCATCGCGGTGGCGTTCTGGAGAAGTTCCGGCGTGTCGGCCCCTTTGGCTTCGTCGATCGCGGCAAGGATTTGTTTCTTCGACTCGAGAACTTTCGCGAGGTTCTTGAGGTAATCGGCATGGACGTCGCTGACGGCATCGGGCGGGGTAATCGCTCTGAGTTCGGCCGCATACTTCTCGATGGCATCAAGGTACCCATTCGCAAATTCCCTTGCGGATTCGCGAGGGCTAAGCATGCTGGTCTCAAGGTTTGTGTAGATGTCGCTCGAATTCAGACTGAGATGACCGCCAGCTTCGTTCATCGCGATCATGTAGTCGAGCTCAGATGCCGTCAGGGGCACGATGTCAGCCAGAATGCCACCGTTTAAGGTGCGCAGGAACTCCTCCGTTGCTGATCGAGGGTCTGCGTCGATCGCGACGCTTATCTTCACGCCATTCGGGTCAATGATGATCGCGCCGTCGTCGTCGATTCGCACGGTTCGTTGTTCAGTCGTGACTACAGTCGGTTGCACTACAGTGATAGCAGCAAGCTCGTCCCACAGATAGAACCCGCTGAGAGTGGTGCGCGATGTGGCCAATTTGTGCACCGTGATCGCGGCCGGCGCTTCGAGCGTGGCCAGCCTTCGCAGCATACGTTCCGACCATGGGACCTTGTTAGTCGCGTCGAGTGGGACGAGCGTGATCGGGATGCCGGCAGCGAACACACGTCTCGCTGCTTCTGGATCAATATAAATGTTCCATTCCGCAGCCGGTGCCGCTTCGACATTTCCGGGTACCTCAACTGCGCCGCCCATAATCACGATCCGCTCAACTAGGTCGGCGAACTCGGGATGTGCTGGCAGCACTGCGCCCAAGTTGGTCAGCGGCGCCACGGCGACGATGGTGACAGGTGTCGATGTGTTCGTCAGCACGTCGACGAGAAGTGTCTCGGCGTCAAGCGCAGTTACATCATCCACTGGTGGGAGCATTTGGTCGCCCCACTTATTCACTTCCACTCGCCACTCTTCGGGCCAATCACGATGTCCGACTAGTGGTGCGTCACGTCCGCAACCAACAGGAACGTTTCGTTTACCTGCGATGGCCAGCAGTGAACGTGTGGTGCGAACCCCAACATCGCAATCCGATTCGCCAGTGCCTGCAAGGGTGACAGCCAACAGTTCTACCTCGGGGTTCGACGCGAGATAGAGCAGTGCGCCGGCGTCTGAAAGCGTCGGGCTGTAGTCGAGCACTACGCGCAACCGCGTCGAGCGTGGAGACGCCTCTTTCTGGTCATTGCTAGTACAACTAACTCCGACAAGCACAAGCGTGGCGACGAGAACGACTGCACGGGTTGTTGTGCTGTTCGGCCAGTAAATCCTCACAATTTTACAAACTAACACGACCAGAAGGGTGGGAAACTTACCGCTGCAGCGCTCGCCGTCAATTCACCGCCGCCCGGCAACAAAAGAGGGGAATGACGGCAGGAAAGACTGTTGACGTTGGGAAAGACCAATGACCGAGTAGAAAGTTGCTCCGCGACTTGTGCACTCCGTGCACTTGTATCCGACCCGCCGGTGGTGCTGCGTAGCACCGAAGTCTTGCAAGAAACCCGAAGCAATTTATAGTATTTTCTCTAGTCGCTCAGTCGCGGCGCGTACCCGCTCCACCAGTTTTTCGTTTATATTGCGGACTTGCCCATGAAAGACCAGATTCTTATACCTGTTAATTTCGAACAGTTCGTTACGAAACTCGCTATCAATAAGCTCGTTAAGTAGGAGCGCATTTATCATCTGGTTGAACGAGTGCGGCATATGCGTTGTGCCTCTACTCGGAATGTATAGATCTTTGTCTTTCAAATAGCGTCCGATTTGACGCTCCAAGCCTTGAAAGGCGCCGAAGAATTCAACTACTGGAGCTGTTTGCGAAATGCCACTAGCAACTACTTGATCATCTTCAAGGACCTTCTCTGCGACCTTTTGATACTTTTTTGGATCGACTATTGAGACTACAAACGCGACACCAAATACGATGGCAAGAAAATCGATTACACCGACAAATAATAGGACCCAACCAGAAACAGGGTCATCCACTCTGGTGAAATAGACGACGACCAAGCTTAAGATAACCGCGGCGCCAGTCAGCCAGGCGAGAACGATTAGGCGTTTGTGATAGGACAACCGCAATGCCGTATGGATTTCGTCCAAGGTTTCGTCTCTGTCTAACGCGGTTGCCATGAGATTGTGAACGAGGGCATATCCAGCCAGTAAAAGCGCTATGAAAGCAGAAATGGATTGCGCGGCCGAGCTGAACGTCCAATAAATGTAGTCAGTATTCATGAGACCCCGATCTAGTTTGCTTGTGACGGCCAGCGTTTGACGAGATTAGCGGAATCAATCTTGCCAAGAACGTTCTTTCGCTGGACAACCGGGAGATCGACGAAGGTTCGACTCCCTCCGACTCCATAATGTGATGTCTCAGGACATCGTTCACATTTGTCTCGGGACATCGTTTTCTTTTTGTAATTGATTATTCTGGGGCAATTGAACCCCAAAAATCATCTCCCCATTAATGAGATGGTAGTAAGTATTTTTCAGTTCTTGTTCACAACCACTTGGCCCTCATTTACAGTAACTAAAATCGGTGCATGCCTTGCCAGCGCGAGCACTGCGCACTCGTTAGTGACCACCGATTGTGGAGCGATGCAGAACCGCCCTAACTGGTGGCTATTGATCTGGTGAAAACGATCGTACCTAAATGAAGGATTTAGGTGCGAACTATGTCCAGACGCAGCAACTGGCCAATTAGGGCTCCAAGTCGCGAAACAGCTCGCCCAGCCCCACACTCGCATTCGCTCGGACCTAGGACCGTCGTCCCAATCGATCGAGCACATTAGCGGTCATGCGTTGCACCTGCGGACTTGTCGGAAAGGCGTCGTCGCCCTCGAGGAACCTCGGCCAATAGGTGGTGCCAACGTTGACGACTGTGCCGCCTCCCGGATGGGACCGCACGACGGCTTCATGCAAACGAGGTTTGCCGGCTCGGTCCATGAACTGGGTTCGAGACACGACATCGACTCCTTCAGCATCGTCTTGCGGCGCGTTATCCCATTCGTAGCCGACCAATCCCCTGAGCCGGTCTCCGGTGCGGAGCCCAGTACCGCTGTATAGCCAATGATTCTGATTCGAAACGGTCCAGTCGTACCCGAGACCATAGGGAAAGTCATAGCTCTCGTAGTGCGAACCGAGCAGTTCGTGCTCCGGTGCGCCGACAAACGGATCTCGCCAGCGGCCAGTGGTATCGTCGTGAGGGTCGTCATCCGCTGCGGCGGCCTTGTGACAGGTCATCGTCGTCTCGTCGAGGCGAATCCTCCAATAGATCGAGTTCGCGGCGAAAAAGGCGGCATTGCCGCCTTCGGCAACGAAGCGCTCCAGGTGGCCGCGCATTGGTGTCGACCAATACTCGTCGTGAAACGCGGACAAGAATAACGCGGCACCGTCGAGCAGATGGGCATCGCGATGCAGGTCGTAGCTCGTCACATACGAGACGTCGTACTGCGCACGGTCGAGCCAGCGAGCCAGTTGCCAATCGCCGTAGAACATGAATCCTGCGCCATCAAAAACGTCGAACGGGCGGGCGACCGCAAGACTGGTTGCAACCCCACCAGGCGAGTTGAACGGATACAGACTTGCTCCTCCCCACGCGTTGTAGGCGTGATACGTGGTGAACGGAATCTGAACCACAATCGGTCGGGTTGGGCGATGATCCCGAACAACAAATGGGGCGAACCGTCGATCCGGAGGATCGTTGTCGTCAGTCACGACAGCTACGTAGAGCCCACTGCGCCACGATTCGTCGATCGCTTTCCGAAACACAATTGGCCACTGCAACACATCGTTAACACCGATACCAGCGCGTGCATCAACTCCGGTGCGAAATTCGGATGGTCGGCCAATCGAACTACCACGCTCGGACCCGACGCGGAGGACCGCAACCGACAGCACACGAGCACTGCGCGCTCGGATGATCAGCTCATCGCCGACAGCGACCGAGATTTGCGTGGCGAAAGCGGCGAATGACTGGTTATAGACCGGGGACGCCTTAGCGGTGAGGAGCGGCGACGATGCGCCCAACTCTAAAAAATCTTGACTATTGCGGTTCGCCGAGTTGCGCAGAACAAGGACCGACGCGGCCCCGATTGCGGGAAGCGCCAACAGTTGCCGTCGAGAGATCAGTGTCACGGGATGAAACCCGCCACGAAAGGTCCGTCCCCTGCCATCCCGAGAAGATTCCGCGTCGGGCCGGTCTCGTCATCGACGAAATCGCTGCCCGACGACTTGAATGTCAATGCGGTCCCCTCGGCGACAGACAGAAACTTCAATGACATACGCAGAATATTTTCCTCAACGCACTTGATGCCTCTTGGGGAATTGATCACAGTGTCGCTCACTTTGTCGTATTCGACGAGATTAGCGGAATCAATCTTGCCAAGAACGTTCGTTCGATCGACGGCTGATGCACTGGAACTCGAATCTCACCTCCCGCGCCAAAGTACAGTGCAAATATGAGAGAACAAGCCGTTGAACACATAAAGACGTTGTTCCGATCGCACTAAAAATTAGCAGAGTTTTTGCCAGAAGAAGCGTTTGGTCAAAAGTTGAGCGTTCCTTCAAACACTATTGGCGGCCAATTTTGGTGCTTAATTGGTGCGCGCGAAAGTTACACCAAATCAGTGAAAGAGAACGGCTGGGTTGGTTTTGGTTGTTCTATGACTTCAGAAGAATCGAGCAACAAGCAAATGGTTCCTCAAACCCTAAATAGGACAGCGCAAAATTTCGAGGAGACATCAAACGGAGTTGAATGGACGAATGATAGGGACGGCTTGTTGCTCGACTTGCTCGAACATGAAGCACAACATCAAGGCCAGTTCATTCGTTATGTTTACGGATTGAAATACAAGTTTCCGAAGTCGTGGACACAACGATGGGCACTTGATGAATAATTTCCTAAAACAAATCATCTCTAAACGCGCCTGGTGCCTTAAAGCGAAAACGGTGGATACTCGTCGGTAACCGAGACAAAGGCGTAGCCAGAAACTCTATTCCAGAATGCGATTGATCTCATTAGAACATCGGCGCAGCGTGCTGGCATAGAACCGGTGAAGATGATCGAAAACCAGGCGAAAACGAGATTAACGATTGCCCACAGCGAGTAGAAGACCCCGACGACATAGAGGGGAATTGCCAAAAACCATTTGACTAACGGTAGAAGTCGATTGAGTTTCGAGCCATCGCCAACGTTGGGAAATCGCACACGAGTCTTTGGGTTCTCTTCAATAGTTGGATAGTCGTCTGTCAGGAGCAGCACATACGCGTAGAAACGAGTAAGCAGTTCGAGAATCGATCGGTTGAATGAAAGCACATAACTCGGATACTTCCCGCGAACCACAATTGCTGCGACGGCGGGAAAAACCAGCAGCCCTGAAACGCCAATCAACGTGCCAGAAGAGGTTTGATCGAATGCGGCAACAAAAATCAATGCCGGAATTACGAGCACGATTCGAAACAGCACCGTCAGGCGGTTGCGATCTTCAATTTGAACGTTGATCCGAGTTTCAACCTGATTCATGAAAAGTTTGCGGGGCGACTTCTGATCTCGCGTTGCATCAATGTGAGTTGTTAGATACCCGCACGCCTCAAGCAATTGCTGAGCGTAGACGTGTGGCGCCCCCAACAGAGCGTCGGGGTTAAACGACGCTTGGCGACCCTCGAGCGCGTGCTGGTTGAGCAAGTCTCGCAATTCGTCGAGCATTTCGTCGAGTTCGGTAGCTGCAACACCTGCAAGGTGCTCCTTTACCCTGGCGACATACAGTTCGACCTGCTGCTCAAGTTCCGTTGGATCATCCATTTTTTTTCTCCTTTGTTTTGGCAATTCGGGCAACTGCCTGCATTGCAGTAACTAGTTCGTTCCATTGCATGAGACCCTGAGCGAGCGACTTCTTACCCGCAGCCGTCAAGATGTAGTACTTGCGATGCGGGCCGTCTTCCGATGCAACCATGTACGACGACAGCAATCCGGTGGCGTTAAGTCGTCGAAGCGTGCCGTAGACAGAAGCTTCAGCCACGTCAGTAAGCCCGAGCTCTCGCAGACGCTTCACCAATTCATAGCCGTAGCAATCATCGTCACTCACCACGCTCAATACCGCGACATCCAAGACGCCTTTGAGAACCTGCGAACTGTCCATCTACCCCTTCTTCCACTGTACTGTGTAATGGATAGTAGCAGATCGATTGCGTTAATGCAACTCGCTTTCGAAAAATCAGTTTGTAGTGACGGTGAGCACGACGTTTCCGGTCTTCTGCTCGGTCTCGACGTACTTAGTTGCGTCGACTACCTGCGCTAACGGGTACCGCCGATCGATGACCGCCTTGTACTCGCCCGCCTCGATGAGTTCTTTGA
>Ga0163144_10032013_pt1 | contig 10006 bp, 9 predicted proteins | sample OliLak19BULKMAT1_FD_123175 | JGI IMG/M metagenome (GOLD analysis project Ga0163144, IMG submission 123175) | Freshwater microbial mat bacterial communities from Lake Vanda, McMurdo Dry Valleys, Antarctica - Oligotrophic Lake LV.19.BULKMAT1 | ecosystem: Environmental > Aquatic > Freshwater > Lake...
ATATTCTCTGTCAGCGTAACTGCTGATCCGCTTCTGTCCAGATCTTTACTAGAATCAGAACTCGGAGCATTACTCAGAGCACCCGTCGGAAACAAAACATTTCGCAAATGCAACGTTGGATACTCGATCGCATTACTGAACAGCCATCCGATGACGAACGAACCCACGATGTAGTTCAAAAAGTAAAACGCAAAGTTATCCCAACCAGTGACCCTCGCCAGAAACGTGAATCCCCATTCACCAACCGGCAGGTGCCACAAATAAACCGAGTAACTCGCCGCGCCTAAACCTGCTAGCACTCTCACCGTGAAATTGTCGGACGACGGCAAACGCAATGCAGCTAACAAGATCGCTCCGCTGCCAACATACAACGGAATCACGCCGACCACCGGAATCCACTTGGTCTCTTCTAACGTAAAGCAAAACGCAGGAACGAACATCAACCCACCAAAACCCACCAGCAACCCAGTCGGCAGTTTACTCAACCGCCGCTCCAGTTCTCGAAAGTGATAGAGATACGACAGAAAAACTCCAAAGAACAACGAATCGATTCGAAGGTGAGTGCTAGCGCAATAAGTCTGATGTAAATACACCGGATTAACAGTCACTGTCGCAATCCGAGCTACCAGACACGTCATCGCGATCACGGCAAATGCAAACGGAATCCAATCGAAAGAAGTTTTCTTTCGGCCAGCCATCGCAAGTGTAAACAACAGTGCAATGCCCAGATAAAAATGCTCTTCGACCGCCAGCGACCAAGTATGCGGCCAGACTCCGCCGAGATAGTTTTGCAAAAACAGCAACTCACCCAGCAACGCAGCACGCGGCGGTGGAGTCCCCTGCATATTCTGAATCGTCAGCGTGAAGGTCAGCATGCACCAAAACGCTGGATAGATTTTGAATCCGCGACGAATCAAAAATCGCCGGACATCGATGGAACCAGTCCGAAGATGCTCTTTGAACAGCAGTGACGAAACAAGAAAACCGCTGAGCACAAAAAACAGATCGACCCCGACCCAGCCACCGCGTTTCCAAGTCTCTAGAATCGGCGACGCGTCGGCCGGCAAATGCAAGTGGCGACCGAGTACCAAGAAGACAGCTACAAATCGAAGTAGGTCGAGTCCAAGGTTTCGCATCGGCACCCTTTTTCCTTGAACCCCGCGGTCCGACCGACATTAACCCGCCAAGCGTTTGTTCTTCGCCGCAGCCTGCTGAGCGGCTTTGATCGACAAGATCTGAGGCTCCACTTCGGCGAGCGCTCCGATCCGCCAGGGTTTGCTGTGAATTCCATCCCAACGATGATCAGCGATCGCTTCGAGCACTCGCGCCGCTGCATCGACCGCTTGGAAACCATCCTCACCACTGACCGCTGGAGAAACGCCCGAACGAATACTCAGTGCAAAATCGTTTTGCTCATCCAAAATTGCATTGCGAGACGGAGCCGAGATGGTCTGCATGCTCAACATTCCACCGTAGATCGAATCCTTGGCTGCCATCCGCTCAGCCGCATTCAATTTGTCGAGTGAAATGTCGCGATTCAGCACCTGCTCACTCACTTTGACAATCTGCACTTCGGAAGCGGAGAAGTCGATGTTGGCATAGGTTTCGGCCGCGAAGACTTGCATCTTCCGCGTCGCTTGCGTTGCCAAGCGAGAAACGCGAAGCGAAGCGATACATCCGTTGGCAAACTCAAGTCGCGCTTCCGCCAAATCTTCATGATGGCCGACAACCGCAATACCACTCGCGGAAATGTGCGTAATCTCAGACCGGACCAGCGACAGAACCAAATCCAAATCGTGAATCATCAAATCCATGACCACACCGATGTCCGTGCTGCGACCGCTGTACGGACCCGCGCGCATCCCTTCGATGTACTTGGGCTGACGCAAATGCGGAATGGCTGCGGTCCACACGGGATTGAAACGCTCAACATGTCCGGTCTGCAACACTCGATTATGGTGACGAGCGATTTGAACCAGCCGACCGGCTTGCTCTGGATTCGTCGCGAGCGGCTTTTCGACGAGCACATGGATGCCGGAGCGCAGCAGCGTGCTGGCGACTTCGTAATGCAACATAGTCGGCGCTGCAACGATGGCCGCGTCAACTTTGCCGAGCAATTGTGTGTATTCAGTGAAAGTTGGCAATCCAAGCTGATCGGTCACCAATTGCAAAGCGGCAGGACTGGGATCAGCCACCCCGACCACTTCGTACTGCTCGCTCGACTTCGCAAGCTTTGCGTGGATACGTCCAAGATGACCGGCACCGATAACCGCCAGACGCAATGCACTCATGCTGCCTTCCTTCGATCACGACCTCGACCGTGGCGACCCATTTGCGAATCACCGATGAAATCAAACAGTACCTGAACTTCAGGCAACATGGGCTTTCCGCCAGAGAGAATCTCGAAAGCGTGCTCCATGCCGACTCGCGAACGATACAGCAAGCGGTACGCTTCCATCAGCATCTTGATCGCTTCGTTCGAAAAGTTCTTGCGCTTGAGCGCGACCACGTTCACCGTTCGTGGCCGAGCTGGAAAGCCCTCAACCAACATGTAAGGTGGCACATCATGCAACACCCGGCTCAGCCCGCTCACGAAACTGTAGCATCCGATCGACGCAAAGTGATGAACCGCCGCTCCGCCGCTCAGCGTCGCGTCATGCTGCACATGCACATGCCCGCCCAGCATTACGTTGTTCGCCATGATTACCCGATCGCCAACTTTGCAGTCGTGCGCCACATGGCTGCATGTCATCAGGTAGCAATTGTTTCCGACAGACGTGATACCGTCTTCCTTCTCGGTCGCTCGGTTCACAGTGACCGATTCGCGGAGCACGTTTCCGTCGCCGATAATGACTTGCGTCGGCGACCCTTTGTAACTTAAGTCTTGCGGTTCAGCACCGACGACTACGCCGGGAAACAAATGGTTGTTTCGACCGATGATGCAATGACCGGTCAGGGTTACGTTGTTTTCTAAACGCGTACCAGCACCGATCTTTACGTTCGGTCCTATTACGCAATGATGGCCCACGCGCACATCGTCTTCAAGTTCAGCTCGCGGGTCAACTACCGCTGTGTGTGCGATCATTGTGGACATCTTGAATCAGCTTTCCAAGCAATTTTGATGTAAAACAAGCTCAAGCCGCTCTTCTTTCGCGGTTCTCACCGCTGGCGGATGAATAGAATTCCTTGCGCAGTTGTTCTGCCAACCTACCGTTCAATTGATGGCCGCTGCGATACGCGACTACCTTTCCTACCAAATCAATGCCCGTCAACGCTAGGTCACCTAATAGGTCTAACGCTTTATGCCGAGCACACTCGTCATTGAATCGCAAGGTGTTGTCGATCGGGCCATCGACATCGAACACTAACAAGTCACGCGTCGTCACATGCTTGGCCAGTCCACGTTCTTGCAACTGCTCAGCCTCTTTCAGACTGATGAACGTTCTGGCTGGTGCCAAGCGATGGAAAAACGCGTCTTCACTAACCTTTGTCGAATAAGTCGCAGTGCCAATCGGATTGTTCGAGCCATAATCCAATCGATACTCGATTTCTAAGCTATCACCGTCGCAAGGTTCAACCGTGATCCATTGCTTGTCGTCACCCACGCGTGAACGTTTGTTGATTCGCAAAGTCGACCGTCGATTGCGCAGCGGCGTACGTCCTGCGTCATCAAGTGCCAAAGCGTAAGCTAAACTGCTGCCATCCAAACCAGGCATTTCACCGCCCGTGCAGTGAACCTCGACGTTGTCAATTTGCAGTCCATACAGAGCTGCCATGACGTGTTCGACCATGTCCACTACCGCTGGACCATCGGCCAAGCGAGTGCGAAGTTGCATATCAATGCGATGATCCGTAGTCGCTTGAACGCTCGGTCGTTCTGGTAAATCGGTGCGCACAAAACGCACACCAGTCTCGGCCGGCGCAGGCAAAAACGTCAACGTAACCGGCTGGCCACTCCAGTAGCCGCGACCGCTAACGTGACACGGATGCGTTATCGTCGTTTGAAATCTTCCCGCCCGCATGACTTCCCTGTCTGAGAGCAACTCAACAAGCGTTCAAGTGAAGGTTCTTGCAACCTGAACGCTCATGATCGGAACGAAACTTGAAGCGACTGAATTACTTCTTGACCGGAGCAGCAGTGTTCGTGCGATTCGCTGTACCGGTAACACCCGCACGTTGGTTCAGCCCTTGTAGGACCCAATCAGTGATGTCAGCCGAAGGTTGGAAATACAACACTTCTTGTGACAATACCATTTGAACCGATTCAGGCTTCTTCGGGTCCATCGTCTCGCGACTGACTCGCATCACTAGGCTCGCACCCGTCGTCTCGCAGTAGTATTTGATCAGCATGTTCAGGTCGTTGTAAATCTTGTAGATCACACCAGCCCGAGCTTCGTCGAACTCTTTGCGCTTCTTGACCAACTCGAGGCGGAAGTTAGTGTCCGCTTCGGCAATCATTTTTTCTTGCTTCTCGTAGTCCGGAGTGCCTTCGGTGAACTGCTGACGCATGTTCTCCATTTGCTTGATGATTGCATCGCGCTTGCCTGCGAACTCTTCATCAGCCTTTTTCATGTCAGCTTCGATGCGTTCGATCTCAGCCTTCATCGTTGGATGATTTTTCAGAACGTAACCAACGTCGACGAGCGCGATGGTTGGACGTGCGGGTGCAGCAGTGGCTGCAGCGGCAGGTTGTTGAGCAACTGCCACTGAGGCAGTCAAAATGTTACCGATGACTAAAGTAGTCAGTAGACTCCATACTCGCACTTTCAGCACTCCTTGCTAATGTTCTGCGTGGGTTAAACCTCTTAGCCGATCGGTTGCTAGCATCAAGCGAGCAAGTGAAAATCGTTGAGGTACCATTTGGCCGTGTGGCTCTATCCGTTGAGCCGTGTGGAGGCCGTCGCCCCTCTTCGGGAACTTACAACCGGCGCGTATTGTGAAGACATTCGCTCCGCAGGTAAATAGCGAAAATTAGATTTCTATTTTCAATGCAATTTGTAAATGCGACTTGCGTTTACACCCCAAAATCGTCCTTTTTCTGCCGCACTAAACGGTTCCACCAACTTCTCCACAGCCGCCACCCATCGCGCATATTCCGACCGCAGCAGAATTACCGGCCAGTCGCTGCCGAACATTAATCGCTCCGGCCCAAACGCCTCAACAACCACATCCCAGTAAGGTCGTAGTAGATCGACTGACCACTCCCCATCGCGCACTTCCGTCACAATTCCTGAAAATTTACAACCGATCACATGCTCGCGTTTTGCTAACTCGCGAACATTCTTTTCCCATTCCGCGTCGTACTTCGCACTGTCAATCGCTGGCTTGGCAATATGATTCAGAACAAATGGTTGCGTCGGGTGAGCGTCCACGAACTGGATTGTCGCTGGTAGTTGCCAAGGATAAATCAACAGTTCGTAGATCAGCCCCAAGGGCTTCAGCTTACGGATTCCAGCATTAAATGCTGCCCCCTGCAAGAATGCGGGATCCGGCTCATCTTGCACCACATGCCGAACCCCCTTCAGCCACGGCGACTCCGCCAGCCGCTCTAAGTCCGCCGACACACCACTGTTCGCAAGCGGTACCCAGCCCACTACACCTAATACTAAGTCCTCAGTTTCAGCGAACTGAATCAAGCGTTCCGTTTCAACCAACGACTGGCTCGCTTGCACCGACACCACACCCGTTATCCCACTTGCCTCGCACAACGGCCGTAGTTCCGCCGGTCCAAAGTCTTGCTTCAAAGCGCTCATCGCGTCGTTGATCCAAGCGTATTCGCTCGCGTCGTACTTCCAAAAATGATGATGACTGTCAATCCGCATCGCAAACTTTCTTGTAACAAAAATGCAACCCCGATCAACTTTTCGTTCAACACTCACCCTCCGCAATCTCGGACTACATCGAACAGTATCGTACCTAAACCAACCCCTGTAACCAGCCTCCGCCACTCTCAAGCCATGAGCCTTACTTCCAACTTCCAACTTCCTCCCATTGCTCTGGCGATTGGCAAATGGATTTGCTACGGTCCGCTGTTCAGTCGGTGTGTGGCATCGATGTCCACCATCAAAGCTCGTGGAAAGGAACTCTCTTGGGCTCACGACTTCAGCGAACCATGCGTCAACGAATCACCAGAACCGCTTTCCTCGCCGCACTAACTTGTGGCATAAGTGGCTGTATGGACGGTCCGTTTTATGCCATGAAGCAAATGAATCCGTACTACCGCAAAGAGTGGCAGAAGGATCGTGAGCTTGGGCCCACCTACGCGCAGCGCATCGAAGAATTAGAACTACTCGAATCTCGGCTGGTCGATTATGCGCCGGACGATCAATTGCGTTGGTCTATGCAGTTGGAAAGAATTATCGAGAGTGACCCCAGCCCGGAACTGCGAGCTCGAGCGGCTCAAGCGATCGCGGCGATTCAAAACGACACCGTCACGCGAGCACTAAATCGCGCATCGGCCGACGAAATCGAAAAAGTCCGCATGGCGGCAGCGAAGTCCTGGGGCATTCAAAAATCAAGCGCCGCGAAAGATATGCTGCTGAGCATGGCGACGAACGATGCGAACAACAGTGTCCGCGCGTCCGCCATCCGCTCGCTCGGCAACTTTGAAGATCCTGAAGTGCGTCAATCGTTAACATCGCTGCTCGATGATCGTAGTCCAGCGATCCAGTACGAAGTCTCGCAGAGCTTAGCGAAGTTGACAGGCCGCAATTATGGCGGTGACTTCGCGAGCTGGAAAAAGTTTCTTGGCGGCGAAGAAGTGCCAGAGCCACAACCAAAATCGATGACCGCTCAAGCGCTCGACTACGTCAATCCTTGGCGCTAAATCTAAACCGTTCGAATCCAACGCGACTTTTGTCGTCCGATTGCTCTTCAGTGCTGTTGCAATCAAACTAACGATTTGCCCTTTGTGCTTACCGGACCTGGGTGACATGGCCAAATCGCGGATAGGACCATTTGCACTTGAAGCGCCGATGTCGGCCGCGAAAAGGTCTGGTCAAGTGTTTCGTGCGATTCACTTGGAACAAAAGAAACTCGCCGCCCTCCGCGTGTTTCCTGTTCCGCTCGGCATGACGCCAGAAAGTCGCGAGGCTTTCGCCAGCCAACTCGAGCAACTCAAGCAATTGCGACACCCAAGTATTGCTCGCTGTTACGGAGGCGGCTTTGATTCGCGAAACGCTTACCTGGCGTATGAGTTGGTGGACGGCGAGTCGCTAGATAAAGTCCTGGATCGGCGCGGTCGTTTGCCCTGGGAAACGGTGCTCGAATACAGCCAACAACTGGCCGAAGCCCTTCAGTACTCGCATCAGATGGGTTGGATACACGGGCGCTTGCGACCCGAAAAAATCTTGATCAGCAGCGATGGCCGTGCAAAGATCAGCGATTATCGCCGCGATGCCATCACGTCGATCATGGGTGGCGGTCCGCCGCTCGTGCGACAATTACAATACGCTGCACCGGAGCAGTTCACGGGTCGAACCGCTGATGAAAAATCGGATCTCTATTCTCTCGGCGCGGTGACTTACGCCATGTTGACCGGAGAGCCTCCGCTACCCGCTACGACAACTGAGGAGTTGTTGGAACGAGTTCACAATGAAGTCCCAGTGAGTGCGAGTACCAAGGTGCTGGACTGTCCCGTCTGGTTGAATGCGATCATCGATCAGTTGCTAGCCAAAGATCCAAAGCAACGTCCGTTTAGCGCCACCGCATTGCAACTGGCGTTCAAAGAGGCTCAGCGGCGACATGTCGAAGGAGTCGGAGTGCTGCAGCATGCGACCGCCGGATTTAGTGCGCTGCGAATGGGCGCGAATCGAGAAGAAGCCGAAAAAGTGCTCGGCATTCGCCCCAAGAAAAAACGTCGGCAAGGAGAAGAAGTCGCATTCTTCGAGCGGCCCTGGGTACTAGTCGCTGGGTTCGCAATCGCTTTAGCAGCGGTCGTTTGGTTCCTTCTGCCGCTCAACGAAGCTGGGCTGCGTCAACGCGCCGAGAAGGAATTGGCCAGCGAAGATTGGATCGACTGGCACGACGCTCGCGATGGCTATTTGTATTCGCTGCTCGAGCGATTTCCTGACGGCAAACATGCGGAGTGGGCGAAAGAACAGATCGACTGGGTCGACATGAAAGAGGCAGAGCGACGTATCGAGCGCAACCAACGAATGGGAGTGACGCCGAAGTCGGAGGCTGAACGTCGCTACGTCGAGGCCAAACAGTTTGAGGACTTTGGCGATCGCGCCACGGCGGTCGACAAATATCGCGGCATAGTCAAAATCCTGTCAGACGACGAAAACGATCGCCCGATCATCAATCTTGCGCGGCGGCAATTGCGAGCCATTGAAGCAACACCGCTCGACGCAAATTTGTTACAAAAGTTGTTGCTGTCCAAACTTGACGAGGCCAACAAACTTTACGAAAAAAGCGACGTGGTCGGCGCGAAACAAATTTGGGAAAGCATCATCAATCTGTATGAAGGTAACCAAGAACTCGCACCACTCGTGGACCAAGCCGAGCAGCGTTTAAGCAACTTGAAAAAGTGATCCGCTCACCCTAAGTTCCGACAATTCCTTCCTCTCCGTCCCTCCGAGGTAAATTATGTTTCATAACTTGAATCGACGTTCTCTGTTGCAACAATCTGTTCTGGCTGCAGCCGCCTTGTCAATTGCTGGCCGATCCGCTTTCGCCGTGAACCGTCCCGCTGGTCAAATGCGATTTGGGTTGGTGACTTATCTGTGGGGCAAGGATATGGACTTGCCGACTTTGCTAACTAGTTGTGAGAAATCAGGCGTGCTGGGAGTGGAACTTCGCACAGAGCACAAGCATGGTGTCGAACCGAGTTTGTCGAAAGAATCACGTACTGAAGTTCGCAAACGCTTTGCGGATAGCCCTGTAGAACTCGTCGGGTATGGCTCGAACTGCGAATACCATTCGGATGATCCCGCCAAGTTAAAGCAGAACATTGAGCTTACCAAACGCTACATCGAATTAATGCACGATTGTGGTGGCAGCGGCGTGAAGGTCAAGCCGAACGGATTTTCGAAAGGTTTTTCGCGCGAGCAAACCATCGAGCAGATCGGGAAATCATTGAACGAAGTCGCCGCGTATGGAGAAAAGTATGGGCAAAAAATTCGAGTGGAAGTTCACGGGTCTGGCACAAGCGAACTGCCAGTGATTCGCGATATTTTCGCCATTGCGACGCATCCAAACGTTTACGTTTGCTGGAATAGCAACGATGAAGATTTGAAAGGCGACGGCTTGGAGGCGAACTTCAAAATGACCTCCAATCGCTTCGGTGACACCGTGCATGTGCGTGAGCTGAATATAGGCGATTATCCGTACGCAAAACTGCTGCAGTTGTTTCAGTCGATCCAGTATGAAGGCTGGATTCTGCTCGAAGCTCGGACAGATCCTGCTGACAAAATCGCTGCGATGACAGAACAGCGAAAGGTGTTCGAAGGGTTGCTGGCGAAAAAATCATAGCGATCTTGCGCTGACGATGATTAGTCCATGCTCCTTCATCGCAACAAAATTTTGAGACTGACGAGTACATCACCAAAACCGGAAGTATCTGAACAATCCAATTCGCTCAATTGCAATTTTCAGACTCGCTGCGATAGGCAACCATGCGCACGAAGCTGTCCATCCCACAACCGCAGCACATCAAAAGTTGGGTGGCACCATTCGCGTTATGCTTTTAGTAATACGTTATCCATCCCCGCCGCTGTAAAGAAACATGATTCTATTTCATTTTAGGAATCAATACCGTCGCTGACCCGTTGGCCTTTGTCCCATTGAGCCTGAGGTGCTAGCCGATTTTTCAGCGGCGCTTTCCCCAGCAGATCGGCTAGCGCCTCAGGCTCAAGATGGCAACTTACGAAGCGAAAAGGAGCAGGGCTCTTTGATGTTAAAGACGCCTGAACCATTTGCCTTTTTCCGAAGGTGTTGTGTTGCCACAACTATGCCTGCGTCCAATCTGATTGACCAGCCACATCGTGGCGAAAGATCATAGCCC
>Ga0163144_10032014_pt1 | contig 10006 bp, 3 predicted proteins | sample OliLak19BULKMAT1_FD_123175 | JGI IMG/M metagenome (GOLD analysis project Ga0163144, IMG submission 123175) | Freshwater microbial mat bacterial communities from Lake Vanda, McMurdo Dry Valleys, Antarctica - Oligotrophic Lake LV.19.BULKMAT1 | ecosystem: Environmental > Aquatic > Freshwater > Lake...
GTGTGTGTGTGTGTGTGTGTGTGTGTGTGTGTGTGTGTGTGTGTGTGTGTGTGTGTGTGTGTGTGTGCGAAACCTGTGAGTGCAACACGTGTGGTGCTATCAGTTGAATGTGCTAGGCTATGTCAGACCATGCAAGAAACATGTAAACATCAAAAAGAGATTAGCCTATCATCATGAAAGGGGGCAATTGGTACTTGTTGTCCATTTGATGACTGTTGCTGCACATGTTAGTCTTCATGTCAATCCATGATGTGGCTTGGGACTTCTTAGCTGCAATGTTTGTCGAGGTGATGTCTGCTAGCAACTGGAAGCACTGTGAGGACCAACAAAAAGAAATTACAGCATTTCTATTTCTTTCCAAAGCAAAGCCTTAGAAGCAATTCCAATGATTTGTCATGACCAGTCACTCTTTGCTCTTTAGCATGTGTTGATAGCTACTAGTAAGCAACTACTGGCAGAAAGCACAGGCAGCAATTACAGCAGTAAAGGATGATTTGATAAAATAGTAAGCAGAGTGTGCTGTTGGAATTTCTGCTTGTATAAAAAGCTGTAGCAAATGAGTGCAGTAAACATCAATGAGAATGACTGGTTGCTGGGAGCAACTGCAAGGAAGCATGAAACAGAAGAAAGGGAACTGGTGTGCGCCATGCGTGTGTGGTAGACTAGTTCTACAAGAGTGACGTGGATGAGTGACACCGGCACTTAACCCTAAGGCGAATTGGTAACCCTAGTAAGTGCAAAAGGCACATGGGTCAGATGGAAGGGGAATCCCAGATCAACAGCACTGGCATGTTCTTAGCATTTGCTGCACCAACGTCCAGTTCATTGATTGCTACGTAGTAAATACCAGTAGTCCTTGTGCTGTACGACATAATTGTGTTTCTAAAATGAACATGCATTGCATCAGCACTAACATGATGCACAACATGATAGACCAAATAATGTTTAAATGCAATCTATTTCCATTTCAGTCCTACTAGCATGTTCATTTGTCTGGTTGCACCAGTGTTATCAAATGGAAAATAGTTACAACAATGCACATAGAAACCCTTGGCATTGTTATGCTGACATGGAGAAGAAGATTTTGCCAATGTGGAAGTTCTATAAACTAGTGTAGCACTGGCAGGGAAACTTTCCCTATCTCATGGTTCTAATGTTGAGAAATCACGAGACAAGCATGCAAACATTCAGTTGCTAGCACATTCCCAATCCGCCAACCTGACTCTGTACACAAAAATGCAGAAAATGGGACTTGTGTGCACAACATAAAGTCGGATTCATGACTCCAAAGTCATTTATTGTTAACCACCAAATCAGTTACTGTAATGTGCATCTTAGTTGTGCTCTACCAGAGCAAAGCAATTACTAACAATCACTAAATTTAGTGACTACTAAGCATTTGCAAGAACATGCTAACAGGTTACCCACAAACAATGATTTTTACAGCACCTACAGGTAGCAATGATTGTTTATTTACTACATCAAAGTTATCAACACTTTGTACCTTGTGAAAATTGCTACAAAAATAATTACTTACTAGTAATTGGTGAACACATTACTAAAACTAGTAATTCCTCATTACTCCACTTACTTTAAAATTTGGGCACATGCAAAAATGAAAAATTTATTTTATAACTATCCCAGTGACTATAGTTACATAAGGTGTGCCTAAGATGTGAATGATAAACATGAATATGCTGCATTCAACTTCTGGTAAAACTGATTCAAGTGTCCATCACAAGAACATTCAACACATGTTGGTAATCATAAACCAGAATAGGAATGATGCAAAAACAAATAGGCCAAGTATAAGATTAGTAGTCGCAGAATCGATGGTACAGCGGTTACAAAATACGAAGCCGCAAGGGGGGCCACGCTTCCAGCACCGTTAAGAGAGACTTCGCCATCTAGAATGCTTTAAAGTCAAAAAGCCAAGCACGGAAGCACGATAGAACAGACAGTCCAAGTAGACGACAAGGCCAAAAACCAACAGGGCTAGAGAGCAGAAGGTAAGATTATAAATTATTTTGGCATGCCGATATATTTGGAAGGAGCATTCGTTCGAACACTACTTTTTGACTGGATCCTTCGGTGGTGGTGGATCCTCCTGCTCGAGACCAAGTTTATTCCATGCCTCATACAGGAACATGGTATCATTTTTCATTTTTGGGAGGAACATGTCTACCGTCAAAAGCTGACTGAAGAAAGCGCCATCCTCGGGCCCAACCGTGACAGTGTAAACCTCATATGGATGATAGGCTTCCCACAATTTCGGCGGAGCGGCGTCTTTGCCATCGGCTCTGTTGTGCTGTAAAGCCGTTTTCACATTGTATCCAATCCTGTTGATATTCGCAAATGCTTGTTCTGCTGTATTGGGAAGCAGAGTACAACAATCACCAAAGGCAAATATTTTGAATTCAGCTTTCTTGACTTGGAAACATTCGTCCACCTCAATCCATCCCTCAGCGTTGAGAAATTCAGAATCGACAAACGAATTCACAGGATTGATACCCGTGACGATGACTTGATCGGCTGTGAAAAGTTTCCCATTGCTTTCCAATGCCCACTTTCCGTCGTCTTGTTTGATAGCCTTTTCATTGAGAAACACTTTGACACCCATATTCTCCAGCTTGTCGTAAATATGCTGTCCCGTGGCGGCGTCGATTTCAGGACACAAATGATGACCCGAGTGGATTATTGTAATCTCTGTCGTTTTGAGTGCCCAACCAGAATAGACGGATAAGTCACCCGCCAATTCACAGGCAATCAATCCACCACCAATGATGAGCAATGTTTCGGCATCCATCAAGGATTTGCCATGCTTTTTCAAGGACTTTAACCGTTCTTTTTGTGTCGTAGAGGCAGCATCCAATCCTCGTCCAAATCCTGGAAACGGATTACTGGCACCTGTGCAAATGACACAAACGTCAAATTCAATTACGGTTTGATCCTTGAGAATGGCTTGATTTAGTGTCAATTGTTTTACAGTGGAACGAATGTGTTGAATGGAATATCGTGTTGCGAATTTGGTCAAACTAAACAGCGATGATTTGGCCACTTCCGGGACAAACAAGGACCGATAAGCAGCCCAAAATATTTCGACATGATCTTTGGGTTCGACCAAAACAATATGGACTTGAGTGTTATACCCGCGAATGCCCGTAATGGCCGAGAGACCCGCGATGCCACCTCCAATCACCAAAATGGAACCATGAGGATGACCACTGCTCTGTATGGCTTCAGATGCTGCTTCGGCTGCTTCTACGGTTGTTGCTTCTGCCATGCTGAAATTCAATAAAAGTTGCTGGAGAGATCGTTTGGTTAGCGTAGCTGTAGCTGGTGGAGCTCATTGGGTGACCAACTGGTACAGGTAGTATCACAACTAACAGCGAGTCCTCTTCAGGGTTGTGCGTGATGATCGATCTGACCAGTTCCTTGGGCGAATCTTGGACGTAGCGAGAATGCCTCCAAAAGATACTCAACTTACTGTGAAAATGTCATTTCACGGATCTCCGGTTGAAGCTCAGACTGCCGTGTCTAGAGGCCGGCAAGGTGCCTGTGATGTAGCTCCATCTCGCTCAGACGGTTGGCTAACATTCTCCTAATAATAGCAGATAGCTAGCCCAAATAGGATAGACGATAGCATATGCCGTACTACTACTACTAGCTAGTACTGACAAAAATGAACCAAGAAGTGCGGCTGGCCATTATCTTTGACCTGGCATCTCTCCAGTTGTCCCTTCGCTACTGGCCAGCGTGATCGCTACCATCGACTTGGCTGCTCCTAGGTCTTGCAGCTACTAGTTCTGTGCTAGCTAAGAAGTAGCCAGGTGCATAATTACTTATTGTAAGCAATATGGCTGGACCTAGGTTTCGTCGTGGTAGACCCAAATAGCTTACTAGCGATTCTGCCTTTATCCCTAGCTTGCACGCAGAGCAGATAGAAAACCATTCTTGCCAAACTAATCAATAGGAGGACGCATAAAATTTAACATTTTTCTTTTATATTTTCATGCATGCAGATATTGTTTTAAAATAGTAAAGTGTCCAATCAATCTTGCATGGGCGCTGGCACTGTCAAACGTCCTTATCCAGGAGAAAAAAAAACAGCATTCAAGAGTGAAACCAAGCGGGAAGATGCCCTTCCACTATTCCTACCAAACCCGCTTGCTGTTCCACGTTGTTGTACAAGCCTAACAACCAATGCCACAGCATCTGCTGCTGCTGTAGTTAGTTGGTAGTCTGGCGGTGAATTTTTTCTTTTTTTATCTCTTGGTCCTCCCGGACGCGACTCCGGATGTTCGTCTTGGTCGAGCACTTCCTGTACCTGTGGATGGCGTCTTGCGCACAGATCGTCTTCCGTCGCCAGAATTGGTTTTTCCAAACCCACTACTATTGTTGTTTTCAAACGTAGCTTTGGCAGTGGCAAAAGGATCGCCATTACTGGTATTGAAGGGATCAAAAGAATCGACACCACCACCACCACTACTAGCCGATTTGTTTTTCGTATTCTTGTAACCAGCAAGTCCTGTAAAAGCGTTATCCTTTCCATCTTCATCACCAAATTTGAATGGAAAGCCATTGTCATCTGTGGCAGCATCGGCATTGAAGGACGTTTGCCATTCATTGGAAAAAGCATCCGCACTCTTGGCACTATTATTGTTTTTGCTGTTGTTGATATCTCTTCGACTACCACCACCGCTACCACTTGATTTTTTGGTTCCCACTTTCTTCTTGGGTTTCTCACCATCCCGCGGTGGTGAGTTATTGCGCCGCAATCCCGGTTTACGTCGTCCGGATCCTCCTCCGGCGCTTCCCGAGCCACTCCCGGATCCGTCGTTGGAAGGTCTCCGCGAAGTCGTCTTTTTGACAGCACCAGCAGTACCACGGGATGCCGTTTTTTGCGGTGGTTTGGATACCACCGCGGTTTCACCCGTTTCGGATATTTTGGCCATGGTCGCCAAGCCGGAGGCGTAAGTTTTACGTTTTTGATCATTGAGGGCCATGTTGGCTGCCGCCGCCACCTTGTTGGCTTTGTTTTTATTGGCCTGCGCATTCGCTGCTCGATTGACTTGAGAAAGCAAATCTGGTTTATTCGATTTGGGTCGACCACCATATCCATGCTGGAGTTCGTTATACCGTTCTTCCTCCGGTACATTAAAATTACTCACAACGGTAGGAGTTGTCATTTCGGAAATGACAGAGACTTCATCACTATAACCGTGTCCTACACAAGGACCATCTTCATCAAATTCATCATCTTCTTCACTGTCCGTTTCTTCCTCGTCATCATCGTCGTCTTCCTCATCGTCATCTTCCTCATCGTCATCTTCTTCTTCTATATCATCATCGGCATAGGGATCATCTTCCTCCTCCTCTTCATACGACCGACTACTGCGTGCCTTGCGTCCGCGGCCACCACCAGCTCTACCACCACGGCCTTTGCCAGCTTGTCGTGCCTGAGCTTCCGCCTCTAGTGCCGCAATTAATTCTGGAGCCGAGCCTTTAATGGCACTCAGTTTACGGATCAAGGCTTCAATTTGATCATCTTCCAATTCACTGGCGTTGGGGACCGACATTGTATTGATTATGATTTAATTTGAATAGATAGGAAGGGGGTTGTAGTATATTGTTTAGCTTGATCTTTTTCTGCTTGTACGCGCTGTAGATAATGATGTGTAGCAGTGTTTTTGCCTTGTCTGTCTTGAACTTGTGTGCTTTGTCTGCTGTCTGGGATTAACCGTTGGCTGTACAGGATGTGAAAAGATACCGCGTGCACCGGGCGTATAACGAGATATCCAGATAGGTTAACCTGATAAAATGCAACCTGATATCAAGCGGCGAGTTGTCGATGGTGGTGGCCTTCTTCTAGAGAATAAACCGGGTATAAATATCTCCACACGCTAGCCGAGGAGACGAGAGCACCCAAGTGGATTTCGTTCAACTTGCTTTTGTCCTTGTTATATTACTTCGTCCTTCACCTGTTTGTTTGTCAGTCCGCTAGTAACTATTTCTGCAGCACAGAAAGCAGATAGACGGGAAGAGATTGCAACTGGCTATCTATACTAGTAAGAGCTAACTGGTCAGCAAAGTTGGTTATTGTTAGCAGGTTGAAGGTTCCCAGCAAAGCTTCAGGAGGCAGTGAATCAATTTATTGGATGACGAGGTACTACTAGCTAGTACCACTAACAACGCTTTACATTCATTCATTGCTACCGTGGCACACACGGATAGTCAAGTGTGTGTATCCCTCTACTTCGTATGCTAGCTACGACGTAGCCACCGGTACACCCGGTACCATACATAGTACTTGTTCTCGCAGTACAGTGGGCGCCGATCTTACTGTACATTGCACGATGGCAGGGACTGGACGCGGGTCTGCCTGGCCTTTGTACGTCATTTAACCACTACGGATGCCAAAAGTCACAACCTTAATCAAAAAAGATATAAGGAGATTATGTAAATTAAGAATGGGGTCTGTCTTGGTCATAGAAATGAATTTTGTTAATTGCAATCCATGAGAAGATAATCGAGGTTTCAGTCGGTCTTCCAATCGTGGAGGAGCTTGTGTGCGCGCCTACAACCACCAATTTTGTCTAGCCATCATCTTACTGGTGCAATACTATTCTTACTCCTACTAGCTAGCCAGCTACTACCAGTACGTTGTAGTAGGGAACAAGAACGGATCATTGGTTCTTCTGGAAAACCTTGTAAACTTAGCCAGCCAGCCAGCCAGCTACCACCACCAGTATGGAAATGGAGCTGCAATATTACTGCGCATCCCAGCAGCACTGGAGTACACGTCCTCATGTTCAGCAGCAGAACGATTCAACCCGACTTCTATAGTACGATACTGCTTGCAATGGCTGCGCAACTCTGGTAGCTAATAAGCCTACAGCATAGGGCCGTTTCAAAAGCGTGACCAAGCTCTCTGCTGTTTTGCGGCAAATATCTTCACGGCGAATACTGTACCAATGACTGCAGCAAATCAGTCACCTTGTTGCTTCCCTACAAGAGTTGTATGCGGGGCACACAACAATTTTAGGAGACTTCTTCCAACATGGCGCGGCTAGGTAAACACCTGCTTACATCCAGTCGGCACCCGTCGCAATCTGAATGGGCATGAAGAGCCGGGTGCATATTTGCATAATTGTTTCAGCAGGACCCCTAATCGGAAGCTGCTGTTGAAAGAGATGACTCTACTCCGTGCTGGGAAACAGAATCAGGGGGGGGGGGGCATTGGAAGTCTGTGCCGGCTTCACTGAAGTGTTCCATTGTAGACATCATACCATTCGCTATCTATCCCACCCTTGTTGCCTATTAGACCCCATCGACTGCGACTTTTGGCGCAATTCCTGGACTCGCTTTTGATTCTTTGCTGCCTCCCACAATCGAATAAGTTGAACGTAGGTAACGTGGTCGGGGCGAACTCGTTTATTGCTCTTGCACCGAAATTCCATCTCTGCCAGTAACGCGTCCGCTCGCTGAGCGCATTGAGTTGCAACTTTCACATCTCTGGATTTGTGGGCAGCAGTAAGCCAGGCTTTCAAGACTGTATTGTAGGCAACCGTGTCCGGTTGGCAAGCTGCGTTACGACTTGCATGCATATGTCGTAAAATGTTTTCGGAATGCTCTGCAGCAGCTATGGAACCTTGCCTGGCCCAAGCTAAAAGTACAAACGTAAAACTTTTGGTGTCGGGATGGACCGCATCGTGGGTGGTCTGCGAGGATGATTTTCCTCGGGCTGGCCGGTGTCCCTTTGTTTGGTTGCTGTGTTTCTCGTGATCTTGCACCATTTCGACCAAGAGTTTCTCAGCTCGAAAGGCATTGCCGGATCTAGCCCAGGCGTGGAGGCAGGTGTTGTAGCTGACAACATCGATTTGCACTGAATCGGATTCCTTTGCTGCTCTCAAGATTTCTTCTGCTCGTTCCGCTTTGCCACTTGTAGACAAACAATGCAACATTGCGTTAATGGTCACGATATCCGGGGCGAGACCCATGTCTGTCATGGAAACAAACCATTTTTCGGCCTGTTCTCCTGCTCTCTCACGATGTTGATGCACCTCCGAAGTACGGGCATTCGCCAAGATAACCTGTGCAAACGAAAAGCTATCAGGCTTGATTTTCGACTCTTTGGTTTCATATCGTTCAATCATCTCTGTGAGCAATGCTTCGGCCTCATGGACCATTCCCGCATTCGAATATGCCTTCAAGACCAAGTTGAAACACCAAACATCGACCATTTTGGATTTTTCGTGTTTTTCTTTCAAAAGCATCTCCTCCAGAAGTTCCCGCGCTCTCTGCGGTTGCTTCGCCGTCTCCCATGCTTTCAAAACGGTACCATATGTTGTAACATCGAGTGTAACGTTGCCATCATCTATGGCTTTGAGCATCCATTCATGCGCTTTTTCTGGTTGTCTCGCGTTGGAATAGGCCAGAATGAGGGTGTTATACGAATAATTATTGGGCCGAAGTTTGCACTGATGCACCATTTCGTCCCAAATAGCCTGTGCTCGTTCGACATTCCCCACAACCGCCCATGCATGGAGCACCGTTGTGTAGCATACCACATTGGGTTCAAAATAGCCAGCTTGTTGTATTTTTCGCAAAAGCGCTTCGGCTTTTTCTGGTTGTCGAGCGCGTGCCCATGCATTGATGACACTGCCCCAACAAATCAGGTTGGGCATTACCGACGCACGTAGTCGAGGATCGTTGTCGATCCATTCCAAGAGTGCTTCCGCACGTTCGGGCGCACTAGCTTGTGCGTAAGCTGTCACGACGATGCTCAATGTACTCGAATTGGGCTTTACAGCTGCAACACGGTGTAGGTCGGAATCACCCGTGAGTTGGTATCCATGATCATCGTCATTGTCGTGGTCGTCGTCAAGAGAACTAATGTCTCGTTGCTGTTGTTGTGTCGCTGCGCTGCCGTTTCGAAAGGGACAATCCAGATAATCTTGCAACATGGCTTGAAAGATTTGTTCCATATGATCCAAATCTTTTCCCCATGCCAATAACAAGGCATTGTACGCGACCGAATTTGGACGTACTCCTCGTTCCATCATTTTTTGAAACAAGGCTTCTGCTCGAGGACCATTATCTTCTTTGGCCCAGGCTTCCAATACCAAACTGTAGTGTATTACATCTGGAGGTCGCACAATAATGGTGCTCTTGGTTTTGCTGCGTTTGTTGCTGCTGCTGCTTTGGGATGCTTCCACCAACTGATCCAACAACCGTTCTCCTTGCTCCGGTTGTGATTTCAACGCCACGAGAACCGTGGATACAATATTCTTGCTCAATTTTATGGGTTTGGATTGATTATTGTCGAAATCATATTGTGGTGGCGTTGACAAGGTTGATGATGATCCACTCTCCAGGACATCCCCCAGTGGTACTAATTGTTCTTGATGAATCAATTCGTGCAATATTCGAATCGCCCGTTCTCCATCGCCAGCTCGTTCACACGCTTTGAGAGCAAAATGATAGGCGGCCCATGTATCTTGTTTATGTTCGGTAAGACTTTGCAGCTGTCGCAAATAATATTCCGCTTGTTGTCCGGCCTGTTTGTGCAATTTTTTGGATTTGATCCGAGACCAACATTCCAAAATGTAGTGGTATGTTTGACTTGTTGGCGGAATCTTGTACTCCTCCGTCATGCGATGGAACAATCGTTCTGCTGCTTCGGCCGGGGCTATGCCATCCTGAAATTTGGCACGAGCATATCCCCAGAGAATGAGATTGTACAAGGTCTGTAATTCCAAGACATGCTGTTTATTGCTGGAATCAATAATAGTACTAGGACTTTCATCACTTTTGTCCACTGGTGTGTAATGAGGATGATTGGTATGAAAATCTTGGAGTAATTCTTCTGCTTTTTGGAATTGACCAGCTTGAGCCAGCGACTGAATATCCCGTTTTAGTTGTTGCATGTCGACGGGATTTTCGTCGCGGTTGGGTTTGCCACTGCTGTGGACCTTTGTAATATTTGCACGACGCGCAGTAGTAA
>Ga0163144_10032015_pt1 | contig 10006 bp, 8 predicted proteins | sample OliLak19BULKMAT1_FD_123175 | JGI IMG/M metagenome (GOLD analysis project Ga0163144, IMG submission 123175) | Freshwater microbial mat bacterial communities from Lake Vanda, McMurdo Dry Valleys, Antarctica - Oligotrophic Lake LV.19.BULKMAT1 | ecosystem: Environmental > Aquatic > Freshwater > Lake...
CCGAGCGATCCCGCGCCGAGGCCGATGCCCAGCGGCGGGTGGAGCACCTGCGCCACGCTATGGCGCTGGCGGAGACGGTGGGCAAGTCGACTGATCCTGCTGCGTTGTTGGCCCACACGTCAGCGAATGATCAACCCGCGGCGCTGGCGGCGATCCTGATGGCGGGTGCGACGCGTTCTCCGGGTCGCATGTTGTTCGCCGCTGCGGGCAGTGTTGTCTTGCAGATCGATCCTTCGGCCAGCTTCGCGATCACAACCCTCACCCCCACTGGTGACATCGGCCCGATCCGCAGTGTTCAGCGGGTGACGATGGCTGGTGACGACGTGATCCTTGTGGGCGCGCAACGCGGCGTTGCAACCGTCTCGGGGACCGCTGGCAGCGTCTACCTCGACACCGAATCAACCTCACGACTCGGCTTTAATGCCGTGGCATATCTGACGGCGACCGATGAAATCTGGGCGAGCCATTCGCAACGCGGTGTCGTCCGCTGGCGTCGCGGTGAAGGCAATCAACCGGTCGCGGTCGACGCCCTCTTCACCGATGCCGCCGGCAACGTCGGCGCACAAGACCTCGTCACGATCGACGGCAACACGGTGGCGTTCTCGTCCGGTGCACGCGTCTTCGTATCGGGCTCGGCGCATTTGAATGAGGTCTACACCGGTGCCACCGACATTGTCGGCCTCGTCCCGGACGGTCCGCGATTTCACGTCGTTCACGCTGACGGTTCGTGGGTGCAACTCGAGACCGGCACCTGGCGACCGCTGACCCGCCAGGCGACGGGTAATGCAGTGGCAATCGCGACCGGCCTGCCCTGGGCGGGGGGTGTACGCCTGTTGCTGGCTCGCCGGGACGGGGGCATCGACTGCCTGGGCGTCGACGATGCGCTGGTCACCCGCTACGCCAGCCGCCACGTCGGTTTTCGTGGCTTAGCCGCCAGTGACGGTTACGTCACCGCCATGACCGCCGACCGCCAACGGCTGGTCTTCTGGCACACTGCCGACGGTCGCGAACCGGTAAAGGAAATCCACGTCGCCTCCATCGCCGGCAGCCGCGTGGCCGGGATTGGCTTTGCATGATCCGGCCCCTTCTCCCGGTACTCCGGGAGAGGTCAGGGTGAAGGTGATTTGGATTTTCCGATATCCGCAAGCAGCCGTGATCCCCCCGGCGACCTACTCGTCCGCGCGCGACCACGCATCGTAGCTTTGCATGGCCATATCGACCGCGACTGCCAACTCTGCGTCGGTTGCTTCGCGCGCGACAGCGTTGTCGACGAGTTTCTTGCGCAGGTCGCTTCTGAATTTCTGGAACTGTTCACCGCTGAGGCGCGAGCGGATTTCTTCCTGCACCTTCACGTCGTCAAACGCCTGCACGGCACCATCAATCTTCGATTCGACTTTTGCGATGTAAAACGCGCCACGCTCGGATACAACGGGCGTCAACTGCCCCACCGGTGTTTCCCACACGGCTGCCTCGAGCTTTTCCAGCACGAAGCTGCCCTTTTTCATCCCCTCGACCAGCCCACCCCGGGCGCGGGCGCTTTTGTCGTCGTTGGATTCAGACGATGCCAGTGCCGTGAAGTCCGAATCGGTCGCTTTGGCGCGCAATTCGCTCGCCAATCGCTCGGCGGCGTCGCGACCATCGTGGGCCTTGGGGTCGACCTTGATGATGCGGAACGTCGCAGTGCCCTCCTTCGTGTACAGGTTCGCGTTCCGCCGGTAGTAATCGCGAATGTCGTCAGCGCCCACGTGGATCAAGGGGACGATCTTCTTGCGATAGAACACGCGCACCAGGTTCGCTCGGTACTGCTCGCGCACCTGTTGCTCAAAATCCAACCCCTGCGACCGATACTTCTCGCGCGCCTGCTCGGCCGATCCACCCGCCTTGGTGATTTCGGCGCTGCGCCATTGCGTCGTCAGCACGTCGGCGAGCTTGCGATCATCGACGTTCATACCGTTGTCGGCGGCGGCGACTTCCAACTCGTTGAGGACCAGTTCGCGCACTTTGTCATCGATTAACTTCCGCGCCACCGGTCGAAATGCGTCCGGCTCCAGTTTGCGCGCCTCAGCCGCCAGCGCTGAACGCAGTTGGTCGATGACGTCGTCGGCGTATATCGGGTGACCATTCACCTCGGCCATGATGAACCCGACCACCTGGAACCCACCCGGTTGCAGGCTCGCGTCGGCCTTGGTCTCGGCGGTCGTTGGTGCGCTGGTCGGCGCGGTCGTTCCGCTCATCGCCGGGACGCTCGCTCTCACGTATTCGGGAATGTCGTCAATGATCTCGGCAGCGATCGGCGCGGGGGGCGCATCCTTGGGTATCGGCGTTAGCGGTGGAAGCACCGCCCCATCACGGCGTATGCCGGGGTCCTCGGCGACCGGGTTGGCGCGGTCCACCGGGCTAACGGTCACGTCGGCGCTGGGCGTCTGTTCACGATAGAACGATTCCGGCGTTAACGGCGTCGCCGACGGTTGCGACCCACACCCGGCAATGCCCACGACCCCACCCAGACCGCCCACCACGGCCAGCAACAATCGATCCCAAGACACCCTGCTCTGCATGCGTCCAACGCTATCCGCCGTCGACGGACAGGACAAGCAAACCCCACTTTTCTCAGCGTCACGATATCGGTATCATGCCGGCTTCCGTTTACTTGGGCACAACTCCTTGCTTGCGTAAGTTTTAGACCTGTTGACCAACCATCCCGCCCTTTCGCGGGTCAACGTTCTGGAATAAAATCGATGACGACAACCGTGGACACATCAAACGGACAGGAAATCAACTCGACCCTCTGGGACGTTATCGTCATCGGTGGTGGACCTGCGGGCTCAGTCGCGGCGTTGGCGCTGGCGAAGAAGGGACGAAAAGTCCTGCTCGTCGAGAAAGTCACCTTCCCGCGCTTCCACATTGGTGAATCGTTCCTGCCGGCGACGTTCAATCGCCTGTGCGAGCTGGGTTTGGAACCGGCGTTGCGCGCGGTGCCCCACGTTCCCAAGTTCGGCGCGCAATTCGCCATGGGCAACGGGGGGAAGATCCTCACGGTCGACTTCAGCGACGGGTTCTGCGAGACCGGTGACGAATGCTTTAACATCGAGCGCTCCGTCTTCGATTCCATGCTCATTCGCGAAGCCACCAAGGCCGGGGTCGTCGTTCGGCAGGATTGCGCCGTCAAACAGGTCCTTCAATTGAAGGACGGCGACTGCAAGCTACTGACCGACATCGGTGAGGTGCGCAGCCAATACATTTTTGACGCCAGTGGGCAGAACACCGTCATCGGCCGGCACCTTGGCACGCGCAAGAACGCCGACGAACCCCACCTGCGCAAGGTGGCGTTCTTCAACCATTTCGAACACGTCAAACGCCCACCCGGCAAGCGCGAGGGGCACCCGATGATCGCGATGATGCAGGAGGGGTGGTTCTGGATGATCCCTCTCAACGAGACCAAGACGAGCGTGGGCGTCGTGATGGACGCCGACGTCGCCAAGCGCCTGCAGGCTGAGAACGACCTGACCGCCGATCGCATGCTCCGCTGGAGCATCGAACGCACCCCGATCGTTCGCGAGCGGATGACCGAATCGGTCGGCCCGGAGACGAACAACACGATCGCCGACTTCAGTTACCGCTGTCGGCCATATGCGGGTGATGGACATTTCCTTATCGGTGACGCAGCGGCGTTCATGGACCCGATTTTTTCGACGGGCGTGTCGGTCGCGATCAACGGTGGGCTGTTGGCTGTCAGCCTTGTCGACGACATGCTGGCCGGCAAGACAACCCCCGCCAAAGCCCGCAAGCGATACATCGCGCTTCTGGAAGAAAGCACGACCACGCTCTTCACACTCATCCGCCAATACTACGACCACAGCTTCCGCGAACTGTTTTTGGAAGGCCAAGGCCCGATGCAGGTGCACAAGGCGGTCATCGGTGTGCTCGCGGGCAACGTCTTCCCGCGCCCACCGTTCAAACTGCGCTGGCGGTTGAAGTTGTTCGATGTCTTCGTCACCTGGAACCGCAAGCGGCAGTTGGTCCCCCGCCGAAAGAAGTTCTCGATTGCCAAGAGCGACCCGGCAACGCCGATCGTGCAGGAAGAGGCGATGGCAGTGGGCGTTTAGAAAAGCGAAGATATTTGCACCGCAGAGACGCGGAGACGTAGAGAAATGCGAAAGCGACGACGAAAGAAGGAGGATGGCGACGCATACCGGCGCTTTTCCATCGGCAATCCACTGTCTTCCATCCTCGTCTTGTCTTCTCGGCGCCGCTGCGTCTCTGCGGTGTGAAACAGTTTGCTTCAATTTTGTGGGAGAGCATGCATTGGCCGCGATAAATCGAACGCTGGACGAGGTGAAAGCGCAGCTGAAGACGCTGCTGGTGGAGAATCTGTCGTTAGATGACGTGGCCGCTGCGGACATCGCCGACGATGCCGAGCTGTTCGGTGACAGCGGCATCGGTCTGGACTCGCTCGACGGGGTCGAGGTCGTCGTCCTGCTGCACCGCCAGTTCGGCCTGGACGTCAAGGCCATGCAAAAAGGCCGCGACGTGTTCAAGTCGATCAACACACTGGCACCATACGTGTTGGCGAACGCGACGAAGTAGGTAATTCGCAGCCCGTTATCCTGAGGGACTCCGAACGATCTTTTCCTTTCTGACGGATGACAGAACAGATCCTTCGGGATCCCGCAGGATGACGGGGGACTTCTCCCATGACGACTCCCCTCCCCATCACCGGCATCGGCGCGATTTCCGCTGCAGGAGCGGACGTGGCTGCGACCGCTCGGTCGTTTGCGACCGGCATGCGTAACATCGCGACGTCGCTGCCGTTTGTAAGTTCGATCAACTGTCCTACGTTTCAAGTCAACGCGCCACTGCCCGAGTTGGACGGTCGCTATAGCACCAGCCGCACGCTTCGCCTGGTGATGGCGGCGGTGGGTGAGGCGCTGGGCAACGCGAAACTCATGCGATTTGATTCCGGAACCCGCGTCGGTGTGTGTCTGGGCACAACCGTGGCCTGCCAGCTGAACAGTGTGCCCTTTTATGACGCGTTTCGTAAGCACGGTCACGCCCCGCTCGATCCCGTCCTGAACTTCATCAACACCAACCTCGCGCAAAGCGTCGCAGCGATCATCGGCGCAAGCGGCCCGCGCATGACGATCGTTAACGCCTGCTCGTCCGGCAGTGACGCGATCGGCGTCGCAGCGAGTTGGATCCACGCCGGTCTGTGCGACGTCGCAATCGCTGGAGGCGCCGACGAACTGCATCGCGTGCCACTGGCGGGCTTCTGGTCGCTAGGCGTGATAAGCACTGCGCCATGCGCGCCGTTCGATCGCGACCGCGCCGGGCTGAACCTCGGTGAAGGGGCCGGCATCGTCATCCTCGAATCCACCGAGCACGCCGCTGCCAGACGCTGCAAGCACGCGTTCGAACTGGTCGGCTTCGGCGCGGCGTGCGACGCCCACCACCTGACCGCACCCCACCCCGAAGGACGCGGCTTGGAATCCGCGGTGCGCGTCGCGCTGTCGCAGGGTTCGATCGACCCTGACAAGGTCGCATTCATCAACGCCCACGGTACCGCGACGCAGGACAACGACCGCGCTGAGGGAACCGTCATCGGCCGATTGTTTGGACGCGCCACACCGTTCCTGTCGACCAAAGGGTTCACCGGCCACACGCTCGGCGCCGCAGGTGGGCTGGAGGCGGTGTTCGCGATCATAGGACTGCGTGACGGCTTCATTCCCGCGAGCCCGGGATTCGCGATGGCGAACGACGACGCGCCCGCCGCGCCCGTTCGCCAGCGCACGTCGATTGTGGGTGAATACGCACTGTCGACGTCCCTTGCGTTCGGTGGCAACAACGCAGCCGTCCTCGTGCGGAGGGTGGCGTGATGGCGTCGTTATCTTCCAGTATGAGCGTGCTGGGCATCGGCGCGGTGACGCCGATCGGGCGAGACACAAACGCTATTGCAGGTGCTCTGCGCACGGCCATGCCGTCTAACGGTCGCGTGCATGACGAATTGTTGAATGACCCCCCAACCGCCAAGCGCATGCGCCGCGCCGACCGCTATTCGCGCATGGCGACCGTCGCCGTGATCGACGCGTGGAACGCCGCGACACCGTCGTGCGAGAACGTTCCGCTCGAACGCGTCGGTCTGATCGTCACGACCGGCTTCGGCCCGCACGGCCGCGGGTTCAAGTTCCTCGACGGCATCCTGGACTTCGGGGACAGCTCGGCGTTGCCGACCGACTTCTCCCACTCCGTCCACGGCGCCGCAGCGGCGCACATCACGGAAATCCTGGGCCTGCGCGGGCCCGCACTCAACAACGCCGACTTCGAGCAGGGTGTCGAACACGCACTGCTGATGGCGCAATGCTGGCTCGCCGATGGACAATGCGATCGCGTACTCGTGGGTGCCGTCGAAGAGCTGGGCACAGTGTATGAGTACGCCGCAAACGAGTTGCTGAATAACTCGCATAAATCAGCACCCCTCGGTGAAGGGGCGGTGTTCTTCACGTTGGGGCCACCCACTGAGGGGGGGTTGGCAAAAATCGGTGTCGAGCCATCGTCCGACGCCCGGTCGTTAACGTCATTTGTGTCGACGTTCGGCCTTCACGCCAGCAGTGTTGCGTTCGATTTGCTCGGTGGGTTGCTGACCGCGCCGGTCGGCGTTGCCCATCGGGTTGACACCGCCGCGACCGCCCGGCCATCATGCGGTGCTCGGTCGCCGTGGGCGATCACGTTCACGCGAACAGGTGCCATGCCACTATGACGGTTGACGACATTCAGCAGATCCTGATCAACGAAATCCAGACGCTTCTGGCGCTTAAGCCGGGCAGTGTGACGGCCGAGACCGCGCTGCCTACATTGGGGATCGACTCACTGAAGTTCGTGTCGCTCGTGCTGGCGATCGAGAAGCAGTGCAACGTGCACCTGATGAAAAAGGGCCTGAAACCGGCCGACATGGCAACCGCGCTCGCGATGGCGACAGCGATCCACGCAAGGCAAGCCGAGTGAGGTTTTCCCTCCCCTACCGCCGAGGTCGACGCTACCTGTCCGGCATCGACTGGAGCATGGCCGGCCTGCACTACCACGCCCGCCAGACCAGCCACACCGGCAGTTATTCCCTAGTCGTCATGGAACTGAACGGCCTGCCCGACGCAGCCGTGTTTCGCGATGCGCTGAACCAGATTTCTGCCCGCCTGCCGATGGTCCATGGCTGGACGAAGCGCGATTTTCGCAACCTCGCGCCGTACTGGCACATTCCCAAATCGCCCGGTCGCGCGAATATCCCCCTGACGATTGTAGACGCGTCCGATGACGCCACGGCCGACCGATTGCTGTCCGATCATGTCAACGCGACCAACCGTCCCGATCGCGAGCATTTGAACTTTCTATTCGTGCGCATTGCGGATGGCACGTCGCGCATCGGCGTAGTCTTCGACCACCGCATGCTCGATGCAATCGGGGCCGAGACGTTTTTGCGGTTGATCGACCTGACGGTCTCAGGACAACTTGAGGAATACGCGTCGAAGGTCAAGCAGGAAGAACCACCGCACCTTGACGTGTGGGAGAAACAGTTCGCCGGGGGCAAAACGGTCTTCAGACGGATGAAGATGATCGGCCAGCGCGACGTTTGCGCGATGGCTATGCCACCCGCCGGGCGGTTCGGTCGGGTGCACTTCGCACATGAACACCTTACTACCGCAGAAACCACCCACTTCCTCGAAACGGCCTCAGAAGAGTGTGGTGGGATGCCCATCGTCCTGCCCAGCGCCGCTGCCCGCGCGGTCTACGCCATGCGCGCTGCAGTTCCCAATCCACCCCTGCCCGGCACGCAACACACGCTTTTCACCACCGCGAGCATGCGGACCAACGATCAGCAATGGGAACAACTGTTTTTCAATCACTTTTCGTTCCTCTTGCTGACCGTTGGAACGGAAGTGCCGCAATCACTGCCCGACCTGGCCACCGCGACGAGGGATTCGTTTTTCGACCAGATGAAGGAACAAATCCCACAGTCCTTGGCCGACGCTGCGGCACTGTCGCGCGTCAGCCCACGGTGGTTGAACCAGCGATTTAATTACAGCATGTTTAAAGGCCGGGTCTGCTCGCTTTACTTCGCCTGTCTGCGCGATGGTGGCTACAAGACTGACACGTTTCTCGGCGTGCCGATCGCCAACCTCTATCACAAGCCCCTCGCCTTCGGTCCGCCGGGCCTGAATCTCTGCATGACCACGTTTGGTGGGCGGTTCAACCTGGTGCTGTCGTACCTCGAAGGCGTGATGAACGACACGACCGCTGCGACACTGATGCGCACGTTCAAGGCGGCGCTATTAAGGCAGGATGTTGAACGCCACGACGCTAAGAACGCCAAGTGAATGAACGCCAGGAAATTCAATACGAAGTTGGAGAACAGAGGATAGCGGCTGGCGCGAAAAGCTCCTGTCGTCCTTTATTCAGAATCTTCCCTCCTGATTTTCTTCCACTTGGCGTTTCCCAACTTGGCGCTCTTAGCGCTCTTGGCGACTTGGCGTTCACCAATCGGATCGATCTACAAATCCGCCATCGCCTGCGATAAACGCCGCACTTCGTGCAGCGCCATACCACCGAGCTTGGGCACGTTTCCACCCATATACGGGACAATGCCGTGACCGAGGCCGAGCCTCGACGCCTCGCGCAGGCGGGTTTCCAAATGCGAGACCACGCGGATCTCGCCACCTAAGCCAAGTTCGCCGATCGCCAGTGTCCCGTTTGGCAGCGGCTTGTTCATGTGGGCCGACGCGATCGCCAGCGCGATCGCCAAATCGGCAGCGGGTTCGGCGATCTTCACCCCCCCGGCAACGTTGACGAAAACATCATCCGCAGCAAGTCGCATTTCGGCCCGTTTTTCCAGCACCGCGATGATCATGCCAACCCGGTCGCTCGACACGCCGCTCACCTTTCGCCGCGCGGCACCGATCACACTGCTGGCGGTCAACGCCTGCACTTCGACCAGCAGCACCCGGCTGCCCTGCATCGCCGCCGTGATGACACTGCCACTCGGTTGGCCTTGCGGGCCGTAGTGTTCCAGAAAGAGGTTGCCGGGGTCGATGACTTCCTTCAACCCTTCACCCGTCATTTCAAACAGGCCCACTTCGTGCGTGCTGCCGAAGCGATTCTTCACGCAGCGGACGATGCGGTGACTATGAAAACGGTCCCCTTCAAAGTAGACCACCGTGTCGACGATGTGCTCGACAATCTTCGGCCCCGCGAGTGTGCCGGCCTTGGTCACGTGACCGACCAGCATGATCGCGATGCCGGTTGCCTTGGCTAAGTACACCAATTCCATGCAGCAATCGCGCAACTGGGTCACACTGCCGGGCGCTGCAGGCAGGTCGGGCTTATAAATCATCTGGATCGAATCAACGATCACCACGGCCGGCTGGGCCTTGTGAATCTGGTTGATGATCCGCTCGAGGTTGGTCTCGGCCAAGACGAATAGATTGTCACCCCGCGCACCCAAACGCGACGCGCGCAGCTTGGTTTGGCGGGCCGATTCTTCGCTGGTGACGTATAGAACCTTCGTACCACGGGCGGCCCGCCCGTGTTCTTTCCCGTCCTTTCTCGAGTTCACGGGCGGGCCGCCCGTGGTACGCGACAATTCGTGAGCAACCTGCAGCAACAAGGTCGATTTTCCGATGCCCGGTTCCCCCCCGATCAGAACCGCCGAACCCGGTACGACGCCACCGCCGAGCACACGGTCGAATTCACCGATGCCACAGGGAGTGCGCGGTGTGTCGGCATCGTCGATGTCGTCGATCGCGACCGCTTGCGCCCCGGCGGTGATGTCACCCGTCTGCCCCCGCGCACCTGCAGCGGTGCGTGAAGCGGCACGGGGGTCTGCGGTCGGTTCCTTGTATTGCTCGAGGCTGTCCCATGTCCCGCAGTCCGGGCACTTGCCCATCCATTTCGGGTGAACGCTACCACAAGAATTGCACAGGAATTGAACGCGGGCTTTGGCCATGGTTGTCCGACATCCTAC
>Ga0163144_10032017_pt1 | contig 10006 bp, 8 predicted proteins | sample OliLak19BULKMAT1_FD_123175 | JGI IMG/M metagenome (GOLD analysis project Ga0163144, IMG submission 123175) | Freshwater microbial mat bacterial communities from Lake Vanda, McMurdo Dry Valleys, Antarctica - Oligotrophic Lake LV.19.BULKMAT1 | ecosystem: Environmental > Aquatic > Freshwater > Lake...
AGGACATGGCGCGAGAACCCGCTCACGCGCAGTGTGGCGGGGATGATGGGAATGGGCTTCTTGGGGCTCATTCTCGCCGCGTGCATGCTGACGCTGCCCTGGAGTCTGGGGAGTGCGGCGGCGGAGCGTGATGGTGTGAATGGGGCGGGCGGCGGCGGAGGGGGCGGGGTTCCTCGGTACAACGCGGGTGTTTCGACAGGTGGAAGGCTGCCGCCGTGGTGGGTATCGCCCGCGCCGGATCAGGCGTTGCGTTTGAACTCGCTGGTCGCGCGCGAGCGTGTGGCCGTGATCGCGGCGGGGGCGGGGATCGATGCGGATGAGGCGTTGCTACGGACGGATGGCGCCGTGGGAGCGGCGCTGCGCGAGGAGTGGCCACGGTTCTGGCTTGGGACTGATGTGCTGGGCCGGAGCCTGCTGGTGCGTGCGATGGCTGGCGGCGGTATCTCGCTGTCGATTGGCGTGCTGGCGGCGTTGCTCCTGCCGTCGTTGTCCACGGCCAAACAGAAGGGCCATCAGGTCGCCTGCCTTTCCAATCTGCGGCAGTTGTCCATGGCGGCGCGGCTCTACATGGATGAGAACGACGGCGGGTTGTTCCATCATCACGAGGGCTGGGTGCTCGACGATGGAACGCAGGTGGAGACGTTGCCGACCACGGTCGGCGGCGTGGCGGGCGGGGGTTCCGGCAACAGCCAGGCGGAGAAGCCGTGGGTGATTTTGCTCCAGCCTTATTTGCAGAGCCGGCCGGTGGCGTTTTGTCCGTCGGACCCGGCGCCGCGTTCGCGTTTTCCCGCCAATGATCTGGTGGGCTACAACGGAGACATCACCGACAGCAGCCAGTCGCCTCCGGCGGGCAGCGAACTGGCGGTGGCGCGCAGCGAGCATCTGAACATTCAAAGCTACCTGCTGAATTCCATCTTCACCCACAAGAGCGCGCGTTACGCGGTGGAAGGCGTGCTGAACGGCTTCGCCACGGATGCCGCCATCGGCGCGCTGCCGGACCCGAATGTCATCATGTTCAGCGAGCGCAACTCCGAGGCGCTTGATGCGCCGGACAACGGCGATTACGGCAACGTGGGGCAGGATGATTACGACGCGTGGGTGGGCGAATCGGCGCTGGTGCAATGGGGCTCGGGCGCTTACGGCGATCAGGGCTGGATTCGCTACAACCGTCATCAGGGCTCGGCGAACTACGTTTACACGGACGGGCACGTGGAGAAACTGCGCTGGCGCGCGGCGCGGCGGGATCATTTCCCGGATCATCGGGTGAGAAATCCGCTCGCGGGACCTCCAAATTGATGATGAGCCGCGACGCCATCCAAAAGCGCGTGCCATGTGGGGAAATCCTTGATCGTGTGCGCCGGGACAGCACAGCAGGCATTCTAAACGAGCGGCGGGGTGGTCCACTTGACACGCGGATCACCCATCCTATAGTGCCAGCGCAATGCACATCGAAAGTTCTGGCAACGAGAAGGATGAACCTCCGGCATTACTGGCATCATTGAAGGAATTCCGGTCCGCTGGACGCGGTTTCTGGCATGATGTGCCGGAGGCGCAGTGGAATGACTGGCGCTGGCAGTTGAAGAACCGCATCACCACGCTGGCTCAATTGGAAAGGCTCATGCCCACGTTGTCGCCAGAGGAACGGGCGGGAGCGCAATTCGCCAATACCAAGCTGGCGCTGGGCATCACGCCGTATTTTTTCAATCTCATCGATCCCGCGGATGAGAATTGCCCGGTCCGGAGGCAGGTCATCCCGCGTATCGAGGAGACGACCACGGCGGCGTGGGAGTTGAGCGATCCCTGCGGCGAGGATGGGCATTCGCCGGTGCCGGGGCTGGTGCATCGTTACCCGGACCGGGTGTTGTTTCTCGTGACGGATCGCTGCGCGAGTTATTGCCGGTATTGCACGCGCTCCCGGCTGGTGAGCAATGCCAGCGGCTATGATTTTCATCCGGAGTTCGACAAGCAAATCGCCTACATCGCTGCGCATCCGGAGATTCGCGACGTGCTGTTGAGCGGCGGTGATCCGCTGATCTTCAGCGACGAGAAGCTGGAGGATTTGCTCACGCGGCTGCGGGCGATTCCTCACGTGGAGTTTCTCCGCATTGGCACGCGCATTCCCATCTTCCTGCCGCAGCGCATCACGCCGGAGCTGTGCTCGATGTTGAAGCAGTTTCATCCGCTGTTCATCAGCATTCATACGAATCATCCGCGCGAACTGACGACCGAGGTGCGCGAGGCGCTCGGGCGTCTGGCGGATGCGGGCATTCCGCTGGGCAACCAATCGGTGTTGCTCAAGCACGTGAACGACGACGTGACGGTGATGCGGGCGCTGGTGCAAAAGCTCCTGATGTGCCGGGTGAAGCCCTACTACGTGTATCAGTGCGATCTCATCGCCGGCTCGGCGCATCTGCGCGCGTCGGTGCGCAAGGGGTTGGAGATCATGAAGGGGCTGCGCGGGCACACGACGGGTTACGCGGTGCCGCAATACGTCATCGACGCGCCCGGCGGCGGCGGCAAGGTGCCGGTGAATCCGGAATATGTGCTGAGCCGCAATTCCGACCGCGTGGTGATCCGGAACTTCGAGGGCAAGGTCTTCGAGTATCCCGAGGCGCGGGATGGCCGCCCGCTGTTCAAGCCGTCGGAGGATTTTTGTCCGCCGGAGCTGGTTTAGGCCATGCCCCGTGAATCCTTCGCCGGCCTGCAGACGCGCACAGGGAAAATTCTCGCGAGCCTGCGCCACGCCTACCCCGACGCGCACTGCGAACTGAACTTCTCCAATCCGCTGGAACTGCTCATCGCGACGATTCTCTCCGCGCAATGCACCGACAAGCGCGTGAACATTGTCACGGGGGAACTCTTCAAGAAATTCCCCACGGCCCGCGATTACGCGGACGCGCCGCTGGCGGAGATCGAGGAGGCCATTAAATCCACGGGGTTCTTCCGCAACAAGGCGAGGAACATCCAGGCGTGCTGCCGCAAGCTGGTCGAGCGCCACGGCGGCGAGGTTCCGCGCACGATGGAGGAGCTTCATTCGCTCGACGGCGTGGGGCGCAAGACGGCGAACGTCGTCCTGGGCAATGCCTTCAACCTAAATGTCGGGGTGGTGGTCGATACGCACGTTTCACGTCTCTCGCAGCGGCTCGGGCTGACGCGAGAGAAGACTCCGGAGAAGATCGAGCAGGTCCTGATGGAGCTCGTGCCGCAGGCGGACTGGACGCTCTTCAGTCACTGGCTCATCTGGCACGGACGCCGCCGCTGCGACGCGCGCAAGCCGGACTGCGTTCACTGCGAGATTCGCAACCTTTGCCCGACCGGCACCATGGTCGCCACCTGAATGCGCTGGTTAATGCTCAACTCGGGTCCCGGTGGCGCTGCTGAAAACATGGCTTGGGATGCTGCGTTGCTGGAAGCCGCGCCTCGCCTTGGCGCGCCGGTGCTCCGCCTCTACGGCTGGACTGAACCCGCCGCCACGTTTGGTTACTTCCAGCACTTCGCCGACATCGCGCGACTCACAAACCTGCGCCCGATAATCCGCAGGCCGACGGGCGGGGGACTCGTGCCGCATGATCGCGACTGGACTTACAGCCTCGCCTTCCCGCCGGCGGACCCGTGGTATGCGCTCAAGGCAGTGGACAGCTACCGGCGCGTCCATGAGTGGGTGCAGGCGGCCTTTGCCAGTTGCCGCGTGAGCACCGAGCTTTCCCCAGGTGCGGTGCGGGAAGCGCCGGGGCAGTGCTTCATCGGGGCGGAGCAGTTCGATGTGTTGCTGGATGCGAAGAAGATCGCGGGAGCGGCGCAGCGGCGCACGCGGGAGGGATTGCTGATTCAGGGATCCATCCAGCCGCCGCCGGGTGTGGTCCGCGAAGCCTTCGAGCGCGCCATGCTCGACGTGGCCAAGGCGCAGTGGAACGTCGAGTGGCAGGAACTTCAGCCTGAAGTGATCTTGAAAACGCGGGCGGCGGAACTGGCGGCGCACAGATTCGGTCGCGCGGAGTACAATGCCCGTCGCTAAGCAGGAGGCTGAATCCGGACGCGAACCTTCACGGGCGTGGCCGATTGATGGACGGGGTGTCGTTCGTCGCGGGGGCAGGACTGCGAACGGCATTCTTTTCGCGCTGGTACTGCCTCACCTTGTTGACCTCATGGATGGTCCACGTCACGCAGATGAAAAGAAACAAGGCCAGGGCGGCGAGGACGTATTTCGGCCAGGCGTAGTGGCGGGCGGGCGGTGCAGGTTCAGGATTCATGTCGCGAGTCGAGCCGGCAGAACATGGCGGGTCAGGCTCAAAGTTCAAAGCAGAAGATAAGCTCAAAACCGGGCCGTGAGCTCTTCCGCTTTTCCCCTGTGCAAAGAGGCGGAGGCGGGCCACATTGCCCGCGTCCCACGGCCCGCATGATCAAGGCGAGCCACGGACAGCGGTCATGAGCGAAAACAATCCCAGCAGTCGGGTCCGTCCTCCGCGTTGGCCGTGGCTGGTCTGGCGTCCGGTGTCCATGTGGCTGGCGCTGGCCGCGGGACTGGTCGCGACTGCGGTCGCCACATCGATGGGCTACAGCCTGGTGCGGGGGAATGAACAGGCGCGCTTCCACCGGCGCGTCGAGCAAATCTCACAGGCCATCACCAACCGCATGGTCTCGTATGAGCAGGTGCTCAAGAGCGCCAGCGGACTCTTCGCCGCGAGCGTAGATGTGGAGGCGATGGAGTGGCGGGCCTTTTACGAGAAGCTGGATCTGGAGCGGCTCTATCCCGGCATCCAGGCGCTGGGCTACACGGAGTTTGTGCCGCCAGAGCGGGCCAATGCGTTTCTCGCGGCGGCCCGCGCCGATTATGGGCCGGAGTTCAAGATCTGGCCCGAGTCCAAGGTGACAAACCATTACGTGGTGAAGTTCATCGAGCCGCTCCTCCAGAACAGCAACACGATCGCCTTGGGCTACGATGTGGCCCATAACGCCGATCGTTTGCAGGCCCACAACCTCGCCGCCGCCACCGGCCGGGCCGCGCTCACGTCGAAGATTCAACTGGTGCAGAATCCCGCTGGGCAACCTTCGGTGGTGCTCCTCCAGGCGATTTACCGCAACGGCCAGCCGGTGACGACCGTCCGCGAGCGACAGGCAAGCCTGCAAGGCTGGGTGTCCGCCGCCTTCGTCATGTCGAACCTGATGAATCGCGTGGTCAATGATCCCCTTGAGGATGTTGATTTCGAAATCTTCGATGGCGCGACGCCTTCGCCCGCGAACTTGCTTTACGATGATGACGGATTGCTCCACGCCACCCAGTCGGTGTTGCAGTGTGCTCATCGCGCAACCGAGACGCTGACGCTGGCCCAGCGGCCATGGACGGTTCATTTCTGCAGCAGGCCGGTGTTCGATGCGGCGGCGGATTATCTCCTGCCCCGGCTGATGGCGGGGGGCGGGCTGTGCATCAGTTGGCTGATGTTCGGCATCACCCGGTCGCTGGCCAGCACGCGCCGGCGGGCGGAGCAGATCGCCGTGGGCATGACGGAGACGGTGCATTTGCAGGAGCGCGCGCTGCTCTCAACGAACAACCTCATCTTCATCCTCAACGCCACGCCGCCCGACTACTCGATCAGCTATGTCAATCCGGCGGTGGAGAAGATCACCGGATACACGCAGGAGGAGTTCATCGAAAAGCATTCACAATTCTTCCTCCGCGAAGATGGCGCCCAGCCGGATTTGTCCGCGTTGCGCGCCGCGCTTTCTGCCGGAAGGGAATGCCAGTCCGTGCTGCGCCAGCATCGCAAGGATGGCACGCTGTTTTGGGCGCAGTTCACCCTCTCGCCCGTGCGCGACAAGGGCGGCACGGTGACGCATTTCATCGGCATCGGCGAGGACATCACGGAGCGCAAGAACGCCGAGCAGGCGCTGCGCGACAGCGAGAACCGATTGCAGGCCATCCTCGATAATTCGCCCGCCGTCATCTACGTCAAAAACCTCCACGGCCGCTACGTGCTGGTGAATCGCGTCTTCGAGACGCTCTTCCACGTGGATCGCGCCACGCTGCGGGATCGCACCGATTACGACGTCTTCCCGCGCGAGATCGCATCGGCCTTCCGCGCGAACGACCAGGAGGTCTTGAAGGGCAAGGTGCCGGTGCAAATGGAGGAGGTTGCGCCGCACGACGACGGGCTGCACTTCTACATCTCCACGAAATTTCCGTTGCGCGACACCGACGGCGCCATCTACGGGCTGTGCGGCATCTCCACCGACATCACCGAGCGCAAGCGCGCCGAGGGCGAGCTGGAGCGGGCGCACCAGAAGGCGGAGGCCGCGAGCAAATCCAAGAGCGAGTTCATGGCGAACATCAGCCACGAGATTCGCACGCCGATGAACGCCGTCATCGGCATGACCGAGCTGGCCCTCGACACTGAACTCACCAAGGAACAGCGCAGCTACCTCACCGCCACCCACACCTCCGCCAACGACCTGCTCACACTCATCAATGACATCCTCGACTACTCGAAGATCGAGGCGGGCAAGCTCGAGCTCCACACCGAGCCGCTGCGGCTGCGCGAGTGGCTCGACCAGATTTTGCAGCCCTTTCGACTCCGCGCCCACGAGAAGGGATTGCTGCTGGATCTGGAGGTCGAGAAATCCGTGCCCGACGCGTTCATTGGCGACGTGCTGCGCCTGCGGCAGGTGCTGGTGAACCTCGTCAGTAACGCCGTCAAGTTCACCGACCACGGCGATGTGACGGTGAGCGTAAAGCTGGCCGAGGGCGGCTTGCCGGAGAATGCTGCGCAGCCATCGAAGGCCGCCATCGTGGAACTGCGCTTCACCGTCGCCGACACGGGCATTGGCATTTCGAAGGACAAACAGAATTCCATTTTCCAGGCCTTCACCCAGGCCGATGCCTCCATCACCCGGCAGTACGGCGGCACGGGACTGGGCCTGGCCATCTCCAACCAGCTCGCCACGATGATGGGCGGCCGTCTCTGGGTCGAAAGCGAGCCCGGCCATGGCAGCCGCTTTTATTTCAGCGTGGCGCTGGCCGTGGACACCGCGCCCGTCGAAGTCACCCCGATCCGCTCCGATGCCGGAGGGGCGCCCCTTCGCTACGGCCCGCCGCTGCGTGTGCTCGTAGCCGAGGACAACGCGGTCAATCGAGAGCTCATCACCACCTTCCTGCGCAAGATGGGCCACACCGTCGAGGTGGCCACCAACGGTTACCAGGCCCTCGGCGCGCTCGACCGGCAATCCTTCGACGTCGTTTTCATGGACGTGCAAATGCCCGAGCTCGACGGCATCAAGGCGACGCGTGAAATCCGTCGCCGCGAACAGGAGCGCGCCCGCGCGAATGCTTCAGCTCCCGCGCCCCATCTGCCCATCGTCGCACTCACGGCCCACGCCTTGAAGGGCGATCGCGAGAACTGCCTTGCGGCCGGCATGGATGATTACCTGTCGAAGCCGGTTCGCCGCGCGGATTTGCTGGGCGCCATCAACCGCGTGCTCCAACGCCCCTCCGAGGGGGAAGCCACCCAGGCAGAGTCGGCGGCCCGCGGCCATTTCTCCCGGGCGCGACTGCTCGACGAATTGCAGGGTGATGAGTCTGCGCTCCGCCGATTGCTCTCCCTGTTTATGGAGAACACTCCCGGGTTGATGGACCGGATGCGTGCCGCCCTTCAAGCCGGGGACGCCGGCGCCCTGGGCATGGCCGCGCACACCCTCAAAGGCTCGCTCCTGCAGATCGGCGAGACGGCGGCGCGCGCGCAGGCTCAACGGCTCGAAGCGATGGCTGCACGCCGTGAACTTGCCGAGGCCAGCCGCTTGCTGGGGGAATTCACTCTGGAGATGAAGCCCATCATGGACTCCGTCCGGGCTGAACTGAAGTGAGAGTGCCGGTTGCAAAACCCCGTGGCCGCCGAGGTCACGAGGCTCAAATTGCCTTCCGCCACCGTGCCTCGCGCGTCGTTCCCGGTGGTAAAACAAGGAGCCTGGTCCGCGGGGAACCTCCCCACGAACCAGGCTTTGAGGTCTCTGGAGGCGAGACCGCGAACCGGCGTGGGCAGCCTCAGGGCTGCAACGTCACACGCACCAAATCACTCCACTGACCCACGGGCGCGTTATCGCGCACGTAGATCTGCTCGTAGAACCGCACCTCGGGCTTGCCCGGCTCCTGCGGCGGACGCTCATCCGTCAGCGTGCCGCCGGTGGACAAACCCAGGTCCGTCCAGACCGCTTCGCCTTCACGACGGCTGCGCGTCAGCACCGCGGCAAAACCGCGAGCCGTGCATTTCAGCTTCGCCTTGAACATGGGCAAAGGAGTCGCCTTCGTGTCCGGCTTCACCGTGTTCAAGTCCACCGGCGTGCCCGACAGCGGAAGAATCCGCAGCGACTGTCCGATGGACGGCATGTAGGCGGGACCGGCCTTGATGCGTTTCATCAGCGCGCGAATCCGCGCGATGATGCCCGCCGCCGGTTGCGCGCCAGAGGGCGATCGCCCGTGAGTTCAGCGGTGGGAACCTGCGGGCAGCTTATAGCCGTGTGCGTAGGACCACGGCAGGCGTTTGAACAAGGCGGGACGCTCGCGCTTGAGCCGGGAGGCCGTCCAATGGCGCATGTACATGTAGAGGCTGTCGCGGCCACGGTTGCCGGGCAGGTTCAGTATCTTGTGAAAATGCTTGTGGCGCGGGTAAAGGCGATGCGCTTTCGCCGCGAGGCGGGCGGTGAAATCATCGGGGAGGTCGGCCTTGAGGAATCGTTCCGCTTCCTGCACTACGCTTTCCGCGATGGCCTCGGGCATGAGCAACGTGTCGCGTTCGAGGTCCGTGGGCAGTGAAGTGCGCCAGGCGAGGAATTGGGCGCGCAACGTGACAGGCCGCCGTCGCGACACCGGCCCGTTGTTTCGTACGTCGCGAGACGACGAACGGGCAGTTTGGGCCGCGCGGTCAGCCGGCCCTGCCGGTTTGGACGGCGCCTTCGACGAGGGCGATTTCTTCGGGCGGGATTTCATGCGCCGATGGTTTTGCCCGGCAGGGGAAAGCACAGGGCCGTAGGCCCGCCATGTGACAGCCTGGGCTGGAGCGAGCGCCGCGAGCGGAGGCCCAGGTGCAGTGTCCGCAGAATTCCCTGAGGCCTGAAAGGCCGGAACAAGCCTCCACACGATGCACCGTTTCGCACCACAACAATGCCGCCCTGCACGGGCGGCACACACCACGCACCCTCGGGCCATTCAATCCCACGCATACCGTTCATCCAATGCCTTGCCGTTCTTCTCGCAGAACCGCCGGTACTCCATCTGGAAGTCCTCTTGCTTGTGGTGCTCGGGCTGATTGCGGATGTATTCGCGTACCGCTTCCACATGAATTGGACTGACGCTGAATTCGCCGTAACCCGCCTGCCACGCGAAGTCGGAGTACCAAGCGTGCCGCTCCTTGATCCACCCGGACGACGAACTCTTCACCTGCTCGACGATCTTCGCGGGCGCATGGGTTTTCGATTGCGCGAACAGGATGTGAATGTGGTCACGCACCGAGTTGATTTCGATGAGGGGCGAATCGTGGTTCTTGAGGATGCCCGTGATGTAAACATGGAGTGAACCGCGCTCCTCGTCGCGCAGCAGCGGGCGGCGGCCCTTCGTGCTGAACACCAGATGAACAACGATGTTGGCGAGAGATGGGGACACGCGGGGGTCGCCCTTACCGGGTTGGGTTGTTTTGTGGGAACGACTGACCTGGGCCTGCGCTCGTCGGACTCGCTTCAGCCCAGGCTGTCACATCAGGGGCTTTCAGCCCTGGGGACGGCTCGTTCATAGGCCGGGCCGAAGATACGCGACATGATTCGCCGGGGTGAAGCCCAAGGGCCGTAGGCCCGTAATGTGACAGCCTGGGGTGAAGCCCCAGGTTTGGGTGCCCCCAAGATGGTTCCCCGCCCTGTAGCCCGACTTGGCGGATTCGACCTTGGTTTCGACTATTTTCGGGGTGGACGGGCGCGGAATCCCAAGCAAAACGCCCTCATCGCGACGCCAAAGTGCTTGTAGTGAAGA
>Ga0163144_10032020_pt1 | contig 10005 bp, 8 predicted proteins | sample OliLak19BULKMAT1_FD_123175 | JGI IMG/M metagenome (GOLD analysis project Ga0163144, IMG submission 123175) | Freshwater microbial mat bacterial communities from Lake Vanda, McMurdo Dry Valleys, Antarctica - Oligotrophic Lake LV.19.BULKMAT1 | ecosystem: Environmental > Aquatic > Freshwater > Lake...
AAATTACTGCCGAATTCAACTCCCCACGAAAGTTTCACACTCAAGAAATCCTAAGAATGAAGCAAAATTGCTCATTCATTGGGGCGTCACAGGTACCGCTCGATATTCACATAACAGATCAAGGGTCCATGCGACGTTTCTGGCAGATGAAATGCAAAAACCCAATGAATTGGACATACATTAACCAAATGAATCCTTTAGATGCATGGAAATCGATTGATGAAAATCTAGAAGAAGGGTATTTTGTCGGCGACATTCATAAAGAAATAAAGCTTCAACAAAAGGAACTTTCTACACCTTGTGTCGTTGCTTCGTTTGTCGAAAAATTCGGTTTGCTTTCTGAAAACGGCAAAGAAGGAAACTTCCTCAAAATGGGGGCAACAGAACTGTATGGATATTTCTCCTGCTTTTGCAAACGATCAGGAATAAAAGCAATTATGACCGATACGAAATTCGGCATATTAGCTAAAAAACTTTTGAATTACAAAAGAACTGCCAGAGGAAGGGCGTATTTCTTAAACACAGATCATGACCTAAACTCAACCGACCACCAACTAGAAAATGGATTTGGAAATCCAGACGATATGGAGGGGAGATGAACTCAGAAAAATTGTTTAAAACCCTCTTCAATGACCATGAGAAAGTATGTTTCGCCATGAACCCATATGGCACAGCAATTTCGGACTGGCATGATATTTTACGACTGGAGGACGCAATGAAGCCTGAGTTTTTTTGCATCAATCCTTTGCACACGAGCAGAAAAGATATCAATTGCACAGCATATAGAAACTTTCTGATAGAGTTTGACTCGTTGTCTTTGCAAAAACAAATGAAACTAATAGAGGATATAGGTCTTCCCTATTCTACTTGCGTCTATTCGGGGTCTAAATCATTTCATTTTATTATTTCGCTGGAGAACGAGCTTCCCGATATTGAAGCATTCAGAGAGATGAAAAACCGCATATACAGTGCGTTAAAAGACTGCGACAAAAGCACAGGAAACCCCAGCCGACTGAGCAGAATGCCAAACGCAATGCGTGGTTCCACGGGGAAAACTCAGTCTCTGGTGAGGCTAAATGGCAGAGTGCCTACCGAAAAAATGGAAACATGGCTAGACAGCAGAGGTTGCAAATCCCCAACTCCTGAACAAAAGGTTGAAAGGGTCGAACGTCTGGTCGAACGTAAAATTAAAAATAAACAACAACAAATCGAACGGTCAAATGACCCAGATTGGTTTAACGAAATATTTTTAAATCGCTGGACTAAACACTTTTTGGCAAATGGAGCCAAAACAGGTGATACACACCGTCACATCATTATGGCTGCATGTGACTTTTTCAAAAACGGTTTTTCCGAAAAAGCAACCATTGATCGGCTGGCGGAAGCCAACCAAAAGTCCCTCTCAGAGGTGGAGAGTGCCGTCTGTTGGGCTTGGGGTCAGTGCGAAGAAGCATAATGTAAACCCTACACTAGTGTAGGGTTTAAACCGACCCCTACACTTTTAAAACGATCAAAAGTCATACTTTGATCGTTTTTTTTTGCAATAGTGTAGGGTTACCATACACTAGTGTAGGGTCTAGTGTAGGGTTAGAAATGATCAAAAACACCATAAAAAATAGCCTTTTTTAAAAAGTGTGTAGGGTGTGTAGGGTTACTCCTCTTTCTTTAATAGAAAAATATATATATATATGGGAGCAATATGAGCCTGTACCCTACACACCCTGCACTGCATCGAATTGGGGGGGTCTAAAGACCAAACCACCATTCAGGGGAAGGTCGTTAGGGGGTCCGCTGGTTGCCGCTGGTTGCGAACCGAGCGAAGCGAGGGAGCAGTCTGTCAGGCACAGGAAAGTAGTCATAGGCAGGACAAGGTGTCCCGTCTACACAAGTTATCCACATTGCGTCACATGTGTTATAACTGCTTATTTTACCAGCAGTTATAATTTCGTTTTTTCCGTATGAATAATAAAAGTGCTCATTTTAGGCACCAATTGTAATACATACATTATATATGGAAGAAAAACATCCCCTAACTGCCGTAAAAAATATTCATATGGAAGTTAAACCCCGCAAGAAAAGACCAACTAATACGGACTTAAACAAACGCATTATAGAATTGGTGGACGTCGATAATTTCGACGCCATAGTACATGCCCTGATCCTCGAAGCAAAGGACGGTCGTCAATGGGCTGTTCAAGAAGTGCTAAACAGGGTACTTGGCAAACCACATCAGAGCACGTCTGTGCATCAAGTAAATGTTGACCTGACCCCTGACGCACTTCGAGGACGTATAGACCAAATTATGGGAATTAAAGGGGTGATCGTAAATGAAAAGACTATCTGATCGTACCTCGCAGTTAAACGCTCGCCTCGCCGTGGGCGAGTCGAGCTACCTCCACTCGAAATCCAGCCCAACGAGACGAGATAAGCAGTGGGTTCCGATCAAATTTAGAACAGCCCCAGCTATTCATGTCTATTTAAAAGCCGCTGCTCATGCCCACGGGGTGAGTATGAACGATATTTTGAACTACACATGTAGAATATATGCACCCGTTTTAACTGATGTGACCACCATGCCCTTGCTTTTTGCAGTACCAGCAGAAGCACGTGGCAGTGAGAGTATGCTGCGAGCATGGTTAGCAGCCGTCAACGAGGAGATTATCGCTGCCCATAAGTTTGATCCGGTCATCACCCCTCAAATCCCTTATTATCCATGAGTGGAAACACCCTGCTTCGCAGGGTGTCTACCCAAATGAATTAGAATAGATTCTAATAGATTCTATTACAATTAGAACAGATGAGCCAAAGCACATAATGAATAAATTATAATATATTCTAATTGAATTAAATGGAATGAAATGGGATAAGATGGGCTGAGGGTGGTAGCAGAGTGGGATGGTCAAGTAGGGTAAACACCCGGCGGAGCCGGGTGTTCAAGAGATAGGACACTAATGGATAGTGGACTAATGGATAGGTCCCTACTGATTAGGTCCCTAATGCACAGGACCCTAACTTTTAGTATGCTAAATTCTAAGGCGTTAAAGATTAGTCCACTAATTTTTTGTGAGCTAAGTATTAGTGTGCTAAAGGTTTACGACATAAAAATTAGTGTACTAAAAATTAGTGAGCTAACAAATAGGCGACTAAAATTTAGCACACTAAAAAGTAAGGCTCTAAAATTTAGCACACTAAAAAGTAAGGCGTTAAAGATTAGTCCACTAAACTTTAGGAGCATACCGATTAGTCCACTAATAGATATGAGCATTTCGAATAGGACACTAACGAATAGGACACTAATGTTTAGAGCACTACTGATTAGTTCGCTAATGAATAGGACCCTAACTTTTAGTATGCTAAATTCTAAGGCGTTCGAGATTAGTCCACTAATTTTTTGTGACCTAAGTATTAGTGTGCTAAAGTTTTACGACATAAAAATTAGTCCACTAAAAATTAGAACGCTAAACTTTAGGCGACTAAAAATTAGCACACTAAAAAAACATCCCTTAACTTTTAGTCCACTAAAAAGTAAGGCACTAAAAATTAGTCCACTAATTCCTAAGGGTTAAAAAATTAGTCAACTAAACTCTAAGGAACTAAATATTAGCGGGCTAAACTTTAATGAGATAAAAATTAGTTCACTAAAAAATAGGGGTTATTCGGGGTTATTCGGGGGTGTTTAGGTAAACGACCGAGGCGACAGCCGAGGGAGGGTGGGGGAGTGGGTAGTTTTTCTAGCAAGGTGAGGCAAGTTAGGGTTCCGCACCGATTAAAAAATGCGATTAATTTTGACTTTCATGGAGAAGCTCCCTCGCTTCGCTCGGTTCGCAACCAACGACAACCCCTAACGAACACCAACGCAACCAACGACAACCCCTAACGAACACCAATGAACACCAACGCAACCAACGACACCCCTAACGAACACCAATGAACACCAACGCAACCAACGACACCCCTAACGAACCCCAATTAAAAAAAATGTATATATTTTTTACCTTCACTCACACACATAAAGGCTTATAAATGATAGACTTAGAGAAAGAAACGAAGAAAGAAACGAAGAAAAAGAAACAAAGAAAAACGACACCTAAACAACCACCTGTAATAGACAGTAAGTCTTTTCTACTGCCATATCAACTAAAGTGGATCAATGATGAATCGAAAATGAAGCTCTATCTGAAGTCTCGGCGAATAGGAATTACATGGGCAGAGGCTTTTTGGTCAGTGAGGAAGAGACTATTTGAGAGGACAAACCATTACTTTGTTTCCTTAAATGAAGGTTCGACTAAAGAATTCATTGGGTATTGCAGGAGATTTGGCGAGGCATTTAATCTAGCCGCAGGTGAGCAATTGGTAGACATCCAAAGCAGCACTACCGAACGAATCAGATTCGCTAATGGGGCAGAGATCATTGCCCTGAATAGCAGTCCTGCACAGCTTAGAGGCAAGGGCGGCGATTTAACAATCGATGAGATTGCTTTCCATCCATATCAAGAAAAATTAATGTCAGCGGCAACTCCCGTGATTACTTGGGGTGGTGCAAGCTTGCATTTAATTTCTTCGCAGGGAGCACCATCTTCTCTTTTTTATCAGATTTCTGAAGCCGCAAGCAAGGGGCAAAACGAATATTCATTTCACAAGACGACAATTGTAGATGCCTGTGACGAGGGGCTAGCTCTGAAAATAGATGGAGATCACCTGAAATTTTTGCCAGATAAACAAAAGGTGAATGAGTATTTTTGTTTAAGTAGAAGAAAAGAATGCATAGACGACCCCTCGTACAGGCAAGAATATATGTGTGAGCCAGCAGAGCTTAGACAAATGGTAAAAATAGAAGAATATAACCGCCTTGTAATTTCTGAAGTAGAGGAAGAGCTTGATTACAGCAAACAATATGGACCTTTATTTATTGGTATTGACTTAGCGAGACACCATGATCTAACTGTTGTGTGGGTCTTGGAGCAAGGCGTAGACCATAACGCCGAAGAACACCTGCAAATATGCTACAGAACAGTCGCCGTAAAAGCCATGAAAGCCATGAAGTTTGATTTGCAATTGGAAATAATTTCAAAATATTTAACCCATCCAAATGTACAGATGTGCATCACTGACGAAACAGGGCTAGGTATACAAATCACAGAGGAACTAGTTACTCGATTCGGGCATGTGTGCAAGGGTTTGGTTATTGGTGGGAGCAATAAACCTCTGCTGGTTGAGCGAGTAAAACGATATATAGATCAAGAGCGGGTGTCCTTATGCGGCGACGAAGCGATTCGAGACGATATTCTCGCTATGAGGCGACTAACTACTGCAGGCGGTTCCGTGAGTTATGGCGGGAGATCGAGCCGTGGTTCTCATTGTGATTACTATATGGCACTCGCCTTATGTCTGCACGGTGCAGAGAGTTTTGCTGATGTGACCTTTAGTGCATGAGAAAATATAAAAATGAAAAAAACAAAATTGACTACTGAGCACAGACAAAACATTTCAAAAGCGATGCTTAAAAGAAACGACACCATAAAAGAAATTTTGAACAAGGGCGTTGCTCAAGCTTCATTCGCACCTCAATCAAGCGAGGGCGGGATTTCAATTGCTGGTATGCAGAGCCTAAGTAAGAGTCTTTCTCCAGAAGAAGCATACCAACTATCAATTGACGTCCGTGCAGCAATTGGGGCAATTGCCAACAATATTGCAAAAGTAAGCATACGTTTCTTTTCCCGTAGTACGGGAAAAGAAATCGTCAACGGCGATGTGGTTGATCTTTTTCGCAGACCATCTCCATGTTCTAGCACGATAAGTTTTTTAACCGAGATCAGTTCGTGGTTTGATCTGGCTGGTGAGTGTGCAATTCTTAAGTATTTTAAGGGGCGTCAGCTTCACTCTATGGTGCCGCTAAATCCGTTCAAGTTATTTGTCAAAGATCACTGGTCGGTTAACTGCCTTGAAGATGTTAAAGGCTGGGAATACAGGTGGACGAATGGTGTATCTGCGCAGTACCATCCTAGCCATATAGTTTTTGAAAAGAACTTCAACCCTTTCTCAAGCATTCGTGGATGCTCTCCGCTCTTAGCGGGCATTAATGAGGTTTCTAGTTCTTATTTCGCAACCAAATACAATAAGAAATTCTTTGAAAACAATGCTGTTCCAAGTCATATTCTCAAGCTTCCCAAGTCAACTCCAAAAAAACAAAGGGATGATATTGAGTCGAGATACCTCAGCCAGTTTTCAACTTACGGTGGTTCCTCCCACAAGGTTTTTGTAATTTCTGGAGATGAAGTAAGCATTGAAAAACTAGAGGCAGACCAAAAAGATATGCAGTTCAAAGAAATGATTTCCATGAACAGTGAACGAATAGCAAGTCTGTATAAAGTACCGGCAGTCGAGATGGGTTTGTCGTCTAAGGTTCGTTACGAATCCGCAGGAATTGAGAGAGAGATTTTTTTGGAAAATACTTTGTTGCCGAAGCTAGAACGATTTACGCAGATGCTGCAAAATCAAATCGTGGACCCACACTTCACAATCTCCTCGGACCAAAAGAGAGTGAGTGTGTTGCCGATGACTAAGATTTGCAAGAGAGCGATGGAGAAGGCATTCGATCAAAACAATCAAAGTGATATTATTGTTTTGCTTGACCCAGATTCTCTTCCAATTATGACCAAGATCAGGCAAGACCGAACTAAATTCGCCGTTGAATTTCGCAACGCATTCAATGTGTCTCCCAACGTTGCAGCAGAGTATGTTGGGGTTGAACTGCCAGAGGAAGGGCGAGCCATTAGAGATCAAGTATGGATTCCAGCGGGGCAGATTAAAATTGACGAGATGGGAGCAATGTCGCCCAACACCGCAACGACTACAGACACTACTACTGCCCCAAATGACACGCCATTAGCTGGGGCTGGTGCAGCAGGCGGTGAGGAAAACCCTGTAGCAGGCGAAACAGACAAGAAAAACACCCCAAAATTAACAAAAATTGTTGAATTTGATCTAGAAAAAGCACAAAAAGTCAAGGCTTTCATTCGTGAATACAGAAAACTAGTGGTGACTTCCATCACAAAAGGTTCTACATTCACCCTTAAGCAAGCCGATTTTTTAAATGAAAAGATTCTCAAATCAGATTTAAACATGAAAACGCAAATCCGAAGAGACTATTTGGCAATAAAAGGAATGGATTTAGCAGAAGCAAAAGCCTATTTCAACAGAAAAAACAGGCAATTCGTTAAGGGGTTTTCGAAAAAAGGATAAAAACATGGACAAAAACAAGTCATTCAAATGCAAAATAGTAAAAGGCAAGCACCTCCCTCTCTTGATGAAGTCGCAATCAGGCGGCAACGGTGTGTGGGGTTTAGCATCTGTTGAACACCCAGATCAAGTGCAAGACGTGGTTCGCATATCTGGCATCAGCACGAAAACCTATCACTCACCGCCAACAAAATATCTTAAAATTCTTGCTGGACATGCGGCAAGTCTACCCAGCGGTTCTGCCCCGGTAATTGGTCGTGTGGAAAAATTCATTCAGACCACAACGACCGTTGACGGAAAAGAATACCCGGCATTAGCATTTTATATGTCTTTTGCAAACACGCCCCTTGCAAAAGAGTACAAGAGTTTAATGACCGAAGAACCTATCTGCCTCGACTCCTTCTCCGTTGGAATGCGGATAAACGATTTCAAACAAATCAAGGGTGGCGGAATAGATATTATGAAGAGCACCCTCATGGAAATATCAGTTGTTGCCATTCCATGCAACGAGTCGTCAACAGTCATCCAACGTTTAGAAAAATCATTACAAAAAATTAAGGAATATATGCCACCAGAAACAGAAGAGACAGAAACAACAGAAACACCAGAAACACCAGAAACCCCAGACAAAATGGATCAACTGTTGTCACGATTAGATGACATCGAAAGTATGTTGACAGTGTTACTGGATCAAATGGAAAAAGAAGAAGACGGTGAAGAAGAAGAAGAGGAAGAAACTGTACCTGTAACTTCAGAAGAAGAAGAAAAAAAGGCACAAGCTGACGTGTTCAAAAAAATTGCTGAGGCATTGAAAAACATTAAATGATTTTTTCTCTCGTGGGTTCTCCACAGTTTTGGTTTTGGTGGACCCCGGCCTTTGGGCCGGGGTTTTTAATTACTGATGTCTATATATTTCAGCTTGATGATTGTCGTTGTCTTAATTCCCCGTGACAACTGACCTTATGGGGCGAGCGAAAAAAAGTTAAGTTAGGTTAAATAAACAACAAACAAGGATTATTTTTATGCCAGAGTTAGACAACATTCTAAAAGACATCAAGAGCATTGGTGAGAAGATCGAGAAGGCCGAAGAGACTTACGTTAGCAAGGCTACTTTTGAAAAGATGGCTGATGCTTTGAAAGCATACGAAGTAGCTAGCGAGAGATCGAGCTTGGAAAATAAGACGGATCGAATTTTTGGAAACAAGGCAGTCGCACGTGATTTTTGTGATTACCTTGGATATAAGTTAGAGAAGGCTGGACACTCAACCAAGGGTGGAGCTTTCGAACGAACAAAAGCTACTGAAGGTTTGTCTGTTGCCACAGCAAACGAAGGTGCAGAATATGTACCTACTTCCGTCGCTACGCAAATTGAATACCTACTTTCGCAAGGTGGCATCTCACGTCAAATCCACACCGTTTTCGGTGGTTTGATTGGTAGCTTAGACATTCCGCAAGTGACAGACGAATTCGACGACATCAAAAACGATACCTCTGACGGCGAAGTTACCGGTGGCGTAGGTAAAAATGCTACTGCTTCCGTTACATTAAACCCAACACAATTCCGAGCTATCTATCACTCATCCTTGAAGCTGATTAGAAACTCTAGTCCAGCTATTGCTGAATTAATTATTGCTCAACTCGTGGGTGCAATGGCGAAGAAAGAAGATGCTCAGACTATTGTCGCTTACAAAGCATCTTCAATCGACAAGACGATCACAAATACTGCTGTTACAGCAGCTAACCTCATTGACCTGATCGACAAGGTTCACGAATCGGTTAACCCAGAAGATGCAATGTACTTAATGAACAGAGCAACTTTCGTTGCCGCTAAGAAATTGCTTGTTAATTCTGAAGCCAATAACTTCGTGTTTGATTTGACCGCAGGCGTTAGCAGCCTTAACGGCGTGCCTATCAAAATCTGGCACAGACTTGATAGCTTCGGCGTTGCATCTAACTTGGTCGTCTTGTACGGTAATTTCAAAAAGTGCGGTGCCGTTGGAACTGGACGTGACATGGAGATCACGATTGACACGGGGGGCGAAAATCACAGAATGGCCAGGGCCGCTTGGCGTCTGCTCAGTGACTTCGAATTCAAGATCATGAATGCCGGCGCAGTTGCAGCCATAATTCACACACCAGCCTAATTATTTAAAACAATTTAAAAGAAAACCCACCCGCAAGGGTGGGTTTTTTATTTGATTGAACCCCATACATAAGTATATGGCAGACACCGTAAGAAATGAAGCAGCTATCATCGCCTTGCTCGCAGACAACTCCGCAGGTGATATATCTGCTCAAGATATTCGTGACCTTCAAAAGAGTATATCGCAGGGCGGGGTAATTACCGAGGACGGCAATGCAGGTTTTTTTGCTCAGGGGAGCGGCAGCTTGGCTGGTGCAGTAGCGGCGTTTGGAGCGTTCGCCCAAGGAAAAGATTCTCAAGCGAATTCGAATGGATCATTTGCTCAAGGTCAATGGGCGAACGCATCATCCGCTGGATCGTTTGCTCAAGGATATGCTGTTAGTTCGTCGGGTATAAACGGTTCATTTTCACAGGGAAATAACGCCTTCGCCAGCGGGGATAGGGGGTCAATCGCTCAGGGAGATTTGGTTTATGCTATAGGTTCGAATGGTTCATTTGCTCAGGGAAATAACGCCGTCGCCAGCGGGGATAGGGGTTCACTGGCTCAGGGAGTTTCGGTTTCTGCTATAGGTTCGAATGGTTCATTTGCTCAAGGATATTATGCTACAGCGACAGGAGCGCAA
>Ga0163144_10032023_pt1 | contig 10004 bp, 7 predicted proteins | sample OliLak19BULKMAT1_FD_123175 | JGI IMG/M metagenome (GOLD analysis project Ga0163144, IMG submission 123175) | Freshwater microbial mat bacterial communities from Lake Vanda, McMurdo Dry Valleys, Antarctica - Oligotrophic Lake LV.19.BULKMAT1 | ecosystem: Environmental > Aquatic > Freshwater > Lake...
CAGGATTTGCTTTGCCCTTTAATGCGCCCATAATTTGCCCAAAAAGGGCGTTAATCACCTTTTCTTCGCCGTTTAAGTAGCGTTCTACTACGCTGGCTTGTGATGCAAAAACGCTGGCTACTGTATCGGTAATGAGTGAAGTATCGCTCACTTGTGACAAGCCCTTTTCTTTCACGATGTCGGTGGGCGATTGCCCTGTTTCCCAGAAGATTGGGAGGACATCTTTACGGGCGGTAGCGGCGTTGATTGCTCCACTCTCTACCAGCTTAATGAGTTCGGCGAAGGCTTCGGGCGTAATTTTGGTTTCGCCAATGCGCTCACGTTCTATTTTATGGTCATTTAGCAAACGGAACAAATCGCCTGTGAACCAATTGGCGGCTGTCTTTGCAGAAACCCCAAACGATAGCACCTTTTCATAGTATTCAGACACGCTTTTATCGGCAGTCAGTACGCCCGCATCATAGGGCGTTAAGCCTAGCTCCTGTTCAAAACGGGCGCGTTTTACTTCGGGTAATTCGGGCAAGCCAGCACGCACGCGCTCTACCCACTCACGGCTCATTTCTACAATGGGTAAGTCGGGTTCGGGAAAGTAGCGATATTCATCGGGACGCTCTTTATAGCGTTGGATGATGATATTGTTCGTGTTTTCGTTCCAGCCGAGTGTTGCCGAAACCACCTTATCACCGCTTTCGTACAGCTTAATTTGGCGTTCCACTTCTACATCAATGGCGCGTACCATGCTACGAATGCTATTTAGGTTTTTAATCTCGGTGCGTTGGCGATATTCTGTATCGTCCTTGTGCATCACGCTGACATTGGCTTCAAAGCGCAAAACGCCCTTGCTCATATCCCCGTGGTTTACGCCCAAAAATTGCAAAATAGAGCGCAGTTTGCGGGCGTAGGCTTCGGCTTCTTCGCTGTTAAAGAGGTCGGGTTCGGTGACAATTTCTAGCAATGGCACGCCTGCGCGATTGTAGTCCACAAGGCTACTTCCATCCCCAAGATGCGTTAGTTTGCCTGTATCCTCTTCCATGTGGGCGCGACGGATGCGAATGCGCTTGCTAGTGCCATCGGACAGGTCAATATCCAAAAAGCCATTCACAGCAAGGGGATGGTCGGATTGGCTAATTTGATAGCCCTTGGGCAAGTCGGGATAGAAGTAATTTTTGCGGGCAAATTGGTTAAAGGGGGGAATTTCACAGTTTAGCGCAAGCCCCACCATCATCCCGTATTCCATCGCTTGTTCATTGATGACGGGCAATGTGCCGGGCATCCCCAACGAAAGCGGGTCAACGGCGCTGTTGGGCATGGCGGTAACGCTATCCACCACAGGACACGCGCTAAACATCTTGGTTGCGGTGAGCATTTCGGCATGAACTTCTAAGCCGATAATCGTTTTCCAGTCGCTTTTGCTCATCTGGGTTATTTCCTTCATGTTGGATGGCTAACGTGCTTTCTAATGCGCCCCATTATAGCACAAGATAGCCCCATCGTCAGAAACATACCCCACAAGGGCATCATGAATAGTGCCCTTAAACCTTGCGCTCGGTTTTATAGCGCACCCGATGAGATGCGCCTCCAAAAACACCCTTATCAAAAGCTCTGGCGTAGCTGTTCTATTTGGGCGCGTTGTGCATCTGTTAGGGCTTTGGCGTTTGGCAATATAATTTGTACACGGGCATAAAGGTCACCGTGTTGGTTCAGTTGGCGTAAGACGGGCATGCCTTTTTCTTTTAGCCTAAATTTTTTGCCCGATTGCGTCATGGGCGGTATCTTAAGCATAAGGGTTTTGCCCAGCGTTGGTACGCCTACTTCACCCCCCAAGAACGCCGTAAACACATCCACGTTAATCTCGGTATGAAGGTCGTTGCCCTCGCGCTTAAAATGGGCATCTTCTTCCACTTCTACCACCAAATAGAGGTCACCACCGCCTGCACCTTCGCCCGCCAGCTTTACTTTTGTGCCGTCAGTTGCGCCTGCTGGAATACTTACGCGAAGGTTGCGCCCGTCTTTGGTCACCAGGCGTTCTGTGCCTTCATAGGCTTCTCGTAGGCTAATTTGCACGCTTCTTTCTATGTCTTGCCCGCGTGGGGCTTGGCGTTGTGCGCCCCCAAAACCACCAAAGCCTCCGCCACTTGCTGCCCCCCCCCGAAAGAAGGTGTTAAACATATCTTGCAGGTCTTCGGGGTTAACGGTGGCGTTTCCGCCTTGTTGTGGGTTGCCTCGTTGTGGATTGCCCCGTTGTGGATTGCCCTGTTGTGGGTCACGCCAATTTGCGCCGTAAGTATCATACTGCTGGCGTTTTTGAGGGTCACTTAACACTTCGTGCGCCTCATTAATTTCTTTGAAGCGCGTTTCTGCGTTGGGGTCGTTTCGGTTAGCATCGGGATGATACTTCTTTGCTTTCTTACGAAATGCCTTTCTAATGTCGTCAGGGCTGGCGTTTTTAGGTATACCCAGTAAATTATAATAGTCGCTTGGCATCGCGTATGTTCTCCTTACAAAAAAATCTCATCCCTGATGATAGCACAATCACATATAAAACTCGTTAGCGGTTGCGCCTATGCGCCACCATAAAGTTTTTCGCTCATGGGGCGAATGCCAATCATGAGAATACGGCTCTTTTCGGGCTGGTTGGCGGCAAAAAGAATGGCTTCGGCAATGTCCTCCGCTTCGCTCATTTCGGCAAGCGCGGGCATTTCTGGGGTGCGTCCCGTGCCAAAAGCAAAGTAGGTGCTAACGCCACCGGGGGCAATTATGCTGACTTTCACGTTGTGGGGGCGCAGTTCGCCATCCAATGCCGTCGCAAAGCCCACTTGGGCGTGCTTGGTGGCACAATATACCGCTTCATTAGGGAAGCCATTTACGCCTGCCTGTGAGGACACAAAAATGACGTTACCGCTTTTGCGCTCTATCATTTGGGGAACAAAGGCGTGTGTAAACAAGAACGTCGAGCGCATATTGGTATTCATCATCCAGTCGTAGTCCTCTACGGTGGTTTCTATCAGCGAAGCGTAGCGTGCCACCCCCACATTATTGACCAAAATATCTACCTTGCCAAACGCCTTTAACACGTCATCACGCACACCTGCAACGGCTTTCGCATCGCTGGCATCGGCGGGGAAAGCCTCTGCCTTTACTTGGAGAGCGCGACATTCTGCCACAAGGCTTTCTAGCTCTTCGGCGTTGCGGGCGGTGACGGCTACATTAACGCCTGTTTTGGCAAATGCCAGTGCCGCCGCCCGCCCAATACCGCGTGATGCGCCTGTGATGAATGCGACTTTTGGCTGAATTTTTCCGAACATTTTTAGCTCCTTATGAACCGTTAGTAAAAAGCCTATTATACCGCGTAAAGTTAAACCTAAGATGAACAGGGTTAAACGTGGGTTTTTTATTGTGCCGTGTGTCGTGCTATAGTTATCGTTAGTTCAAAAACCAATTATTAAATACCCACAAGGAAGGAAAACACACCATGACAAAAAAAATTCGTTGGGGCATTTTAAGCACCGGGCGCATTGCCGAAGCCCTCGCCTATGCCATGAGCAAGGTTGAGGACGTTGAGCTGATTGCTGTTGGTTCACGTAACCAAGAATCTGCCGATAAATTTGGCAATAAATTTAAAATTTCTCATCGTCACCCCACCTATGAAGCCCTTGTCAATGACCCCGACGTAGACGCGATTTATATCGCCACGCCCCACAGCCACCACTATGACAACATGAAACTGTGCCTAAACGCGGGCAAGCATGTTTTATGTGAAAAAGCCTTTACGATTAACGCCAAGCAAACCGAAGAGTGCCTAAACCTTGCCAAAGAAAAAGGTCTTTTCTTGATGGAAGCCATGTGGACGCGCTTTCATCCATCGATAAAGCAGGCGCAGGCGTGGATTGCAGAGGGTGTGATTGGGGATGTGCGTCGTGTGTACGCCGACCTAAGCGCAAACCTTGCCTATAACCCCGAAGGGCGCATTTACAACCCCATGTTGGGGGGCGGTGCATTGCTGGATGTGGGCGTGTATCCTGTGTCGTTCTCACAGCTTATTTTGGGTGTGCCAGAAGCCATGAATAGCGAAGTGTTCATTGGTGAAACAGGCGTAGATGAATATGAGGGGATGCTCTTTCGCTATGCCCATGCCACCGCGCACTTGTCCGCGAGTGTGCGCTTTCAGGGTGCAAATGAAGCAACGATTATTGGCGATAAAGGCTATATTCGCTTTCACGCGCCCTTTCACCACAGCCAAGCCTTGACGCTAAAATTGAACGGGAAAGACGCGGAAGAGATACCCACCCCCACCGAGTACAATGGCTATCATTACCAAGTGATAGAGTGCAATCGCTGTATTCGTGAAGGCTTGCTAGAAAGCCCCGTGATGCCCCACAAAGACACGCTTGCTGTAATGAAACTCATGGACAGCCTACGCGAAGAATGGGGCATCCACTACCCCATTGAATAAGCCGAGACGATATTCTTGCCGTCAGACGTAAAACCGATGAAACAGGGTTTCATAATCAAAAAACACCTCAAAAAGGGCGCAAATCACCCTGGTTTGCGCCCTTTTCTCTTATGGTGGGTGTTGTCCCCCAAGAATCTACGTTAGGTCAATTCCAAGGATTACGCTTGTTACCCCCACCGCCACGACGGCGCGGTTCTTCGGAGTCGGTATTGCTACTTTGTGAGCGGAGCATTTGACGGCGTGCTTTTTGCACATCACTCTCGTGCTTTAATAACACGGTGAGTGTGGTTTCTAGTGTGCTTTTGTCAATGGCATTTGCGTTTAGCATGACCAATGCTTTTGCCCAATCAATCGTTTCAGACACGCTGGGGTTCTTCTTAAGGTCTAGCCCGCGCAATTGTTGCACGTATTCTACGGCTTGTGTTGCCAATTGGTCGGTAATTTCGGGGACACGCGCCTTCACAATGCCAATTTCTGTTTCAAACGAAGGATAGTCTACAAACAAATACAGGCAACGGCGTTTAAGGGCTTCGCTTAGTTCACGGGTGTTATTGCTGGTTAAAATGACGGTGGGGATGTGCTTGGCTTTAATTGTGCCTAGTTCGGGCAGGCTTACTTGAAAGTCACTTAAAATTTCCAGCAGAAACGCCTCAAATTCGGCATCAGCGCGGTCTATTTCGTCTATCAATAGCACCACAGGCTCTTCTGACATCACGGCTTTTAACAAGGGACGCGCCAGCAAAAACCGTTCACTAAAGAACACATCTTCTTCGCGCCCTAGTCTATCGGCGGCTTCGGTGAGCGTGTCGGCTTCCTGAAGAAGTTGGCTGAGTTTGTCGCGTAGCAACTGGGTATATAACATTTGTTTGGCATATTCCCATTCATACAGTGCCTTGCTCTCGTCCAAGCCTTCATAGCATTGCAACCGAATGAGGGGCATATTGGTGGCTTTTGCATAGGCTTTTGCCAGCTCTGTTTTGCCCACGCCGGCGGGTCCTTCAGCTAGAAGGGGTTTTCCTAGCTTGCTGGCAAGGAACATCACGGTAGAAATGTCATCTGTGGCAAGATACCCCTGTGATGCAAGGGCATTATTTACTTCTGCAACATTGTTATACATGCAAATCTCCATTCGCTACTTATCTTAATTGTACACTGTGTTAGGCTTTTTGGGCGGATTATTTCGTTCATATGCGTCAAGATGTGTTACAATGTGAGCAATATTGCCTGATAAATCAACAGGAGTCATGATATGCCAAAGTGGGACTCATTTAATAAATTTTTGCAAGCAGCAAAATCTACCCCCGATGATGAAACACGCCAACACATGGTGGACGAATTATTAGAAGAACGACCCCATTTTCCATGGATAGAAGGCACGCTTGCCACGTTTGTCTATACGCGCATGGGTGCGGAACGGGTGGCTGTCAACCTTGATATTATTGAAACCGACCCGCCCTTTGCCCCCATGACAAAGCTAGAAGGCACAACCCTTTGGTATTTGCAACGGCGGTTTAAGGCGGATGACCTACTAGACTATATGATGATTGTGGATGACCCCATGACCCCCATCAAGGGCGATAAGCATTTGCTGAATCGCATTGGTAAATATTGGCGCACAGACCCCCGTAACCCCCTTAGAATGACCACCGCCCAAGCCGAAGTAAGCGTTCTACAAATGCCACAGGCTCGCCCCTTCCCCGATTGGTCGTCATTTAGGGGTGTGCCACGCGGGCGCATCTTTGAACACGAGTTTTCGAGCGTGCAGATGCAGTTTGAAAACCGCAAACTGTGGGTGTATACGCCCCCTAATTATAACCCTGCGGAAAACCGTTTTTATCCGTTAATGGTGTTGTTGGATGGGCAATGGATGGTGGGTCCCCTACAAGTGCCGTATATTGCCGACACGCTCATTAAGCATGACCGCATGGAGCCAGTGATTATTGCCATGCTTCAAAGTGGTTCACAAAACCAGCGTGTTAAGGACTTTGTCAGCAATGACAAGCACTACGGCGCAATCTTGACCGAACTTTTGCCCTTTTTACAAGATGCCTATCGCGTGGATGCCACCAATTTAGGCGTGGGGGGGGTGGATGTAGGCGCAATTGCCGCCGCCTATTGTGCGCTTAAAAACCCCGCTGTTTTTAGCCACCTCATCATGATTTCACCCCCATTAGGCAAGGGACAAGCCCAAGATAAGCTGGTGGAATATGCCGACCGCTTTGAGAATGCGCGTGTGTTGCCACGCCGTATCTTCCAAAGTGTGGGGCGTTATGAACTGCCCACACGCTATTACAAGCCCGCGCTGGCATTGGGGCTGATTTTGCAACGCCGTGAAATTAACAGGGGCGATATTGACCATGAATTTGTAGAGATGGGCAGTGGTCATAGCTTGGTGTCGTTTAAGGGTGCATTGCCAGAAGCCCTAGCGCACGTTTTCCCTGCCACAACAGAGGTATAAACTGCGGATGTCCAAAGACCGTTACATGACTGCCCAAGAAGCTGCCCATGCGCTGGGCGTAAGCTTGCCGACGCTGTATGCGTATGTCAGCAGGGGCTTAATTCGCTCTAGTGGCACCAGTGGGCAACGCCAACGCCGTTACTATGCCGAGGACATTGAGAAACTCATTGCGCGTAAAGAAGGACGGCGTAACCCCGAAGTTTTGGCACAAGATGCGCTTCATTGGGGCGCACCTGTGCTAGAGAGTGCCTTAACTCTGATTGACGACCACGCCGTTTTTTACAAGGGGCGCAATCTGCGTGGACTTGCGCGTACTGCCACCCTAGAGCAAATTGCCGCGCTTCTGTGGACGGGTGACATGAGCAACACAGAAACGCTCTTTCACTCCGAAGCGCGAATAAGTGCGCGTTTGTATGAGACCATTTTGGCGCAAATTGAGATGGACGGTATTTCTTTACAGCCCATCCAAGCCTTGCAAACCATGCTATCTGTTGCCGCCAGCGATGACCAAGCCGCGTATGATTTACGCCCCGTTACGGTGATGCAAACGGGAGCAAAAATCTTGCGCCTAATGGCATCGGTGCTGGCGGGGGATGTGCAAGAAAGCCAACCCATTGCCACCATGCTAAAGCAGGGTTTGCGCCCCCATGATGACCGCGCCGAAGCCATGTTCAACGCACTCCTAACGATTTGTGCCGACCATGAGCTAAATGCGTCCTCGTTTACCGCCCGAATTGTGGCAAGCACTGGCGCAACGCCCTATGCGGCGGTCATTGCCGGCTTGTCCGCGTTGGGGGGTTTTAAGCATGGGGGCTATACCGAGCGCGTCGAAGCGTTCTTCCAGTCTGTAAGCACACCCCAAGAGATGCGCGAGGCACTGGCAGGGCGTTTAAGGCGCGGCGAAGATATGTCGGGCTTTGGGCATAAGCTATACCCAAAAGGTGACCCACGCGCCCAAATGATGCTGGATACCCTGTATGCGCTGTATCCCGATTCGCCCCGTTTGCCCTTTATACAAGCGGCGATTGATGGCGCGCGTGAACTGATTAATGAGTCTCCGTCCATTGATTTTGCGTTGGTGGCGGTGGCAGATGTGCTGGAATTGTCACGGGGGTACGCGCTAGGGCTGTTTGCGTTGGGGCGCACGGTGGGCTGGATAGGACACGCTCTAGAACAATACAGCGTGGATAAAATTATTCGCCCTCGCGCCCGCTATAACGGTGAATTACCCCCGATTGAATAGCACGCTTTCCTCCTAAAAAACATAAAACAAAACGTTTCACAAGACCTCTATAAAGGGTACAGTTAGGTGACTTTCTTGCTTAACTGTACCCTTTATTGGCTATAAAGCGCAGTTTGAAAAAAGAAATGAACCTTAACAAAAAATTTATCGTCTCTACGTGAATTTGTGCTATACTCCTCCTATCTTAAGATTTGTTATGGTGGAATATGTCATGAACCTCGCTGATGAAGGTGAAGATAGCGGTAATGCACCAAACACCGCCCCTAATCGTGATGATTTAGTCATTAATATTGATTATTTCTTTGAGATTGCCATTGATTTATTTTGTATCGCAGACACAAACGGCTACTTTATTAAGGTAAATAAAGGATGGCAAGCCGTGCTGGGTTACAGCACGGAAGAACTCGAAAATCATCGCTTTTTAGACTTTGTGCATCCAAATGACATGCCTGCAACCCTTCAAGCTATAGAGCAGCTTGGCTCACAACAAGCTGTTATAAACTTTGTTAACCGCTATCGCCGAAAAGACGGGGAGTATCGCCTAATTGAGTGGCGTTCAAAACCCGAAGGCAACTTGATTTATGCGAGTGCGCGTGACATTACAGAACGTAAACAACCCAAAGTGTATGAAGAACAATTACAACATGCCCAAGATGAGCTAGGGCAAAGTGAAGCCCGTTATGAAACCATTGTATCTGCCATGCATGAAGGTGTGGTGTTCCAGCTTAGAGATGGCACAATAGAAACGTGCAACCCCGCCGCCGAACAAATTTTGGGGCTAACGGCTGACCAAATAATGGAGCGTACCTCCATCGACCCCGTATGGAATGCCATTCATGAAGACGGTACTCCCTTTCCGGGTGACACCCACCCCGCCATGGTAACACTGGCGACAGGACAACCCGTTTCTGATGTTATTATGGGCGTTCATAAACCCGATGGTACGCTCATATGGATTTCCATTAATACCCAGCCCCTTATCCGCCCCAACGAAACCAGCCCGTATGGTGCAGTTGCCACGTTTATAGACATTACAGGACGCAAAAACGCAGAAATACAGGCGTTACAGGCACACCTAGAAAGAGAACGCACCCAAATTTTAACTTCTTTTATTCATGATGTATCCCATGAGTTTAGAACGCCCCTTGCGATTATTCAGTCTAGCCTGTACCTGATGAACAGAGTGAATACTAAAGAAAAACGTCACGAAAAGACAGAAATCATCGAACAGCAAATTAGGCGTATTAACCAGCTTGTAGACATGCTTATTAAAATGAGCCAGCTAGAGAGTGGTGTGATGCTGAATCTCCAGCGGATAAACCTCAATACTTTAGTAAACATGGTAGCGACCCAAGCAGAAGTACAGGCAATAAAAGCCAATCTCGCTTTGCATGTGATATATGGTGATAGCTTGCCTGATATTGATGTTGACCCCGCACAAGTGACAGACGCACTTGGGCAAATTATAGAAAATGCGTTGCGGTTTACCCCGTATGGGGGGCTTATTACGCTTCGCACGTACCAAACCACAGATAACCGCCTAGCCATTATGATAAAAGATACGGGCATTGGTATCTCACCCGAATCCTTACCACATATCTTTGAACGCTTTTATCGGATAGACGTGGCACACACCACAGCGGGCTTTGGGCTAGGCTTGCCGATTGCACTCGCCATTGTGGAACGGCACAACGGCACAGTTGAGGTAACCAGTGCCGAAGGTAAAGGGACTACGGTTATAATTTTTCTTCCTATCACTGCCTAATCTGTGTTAAAAATTAGGAAATTTACTAAAGTACGCTAGAATTGCGTCAGATGAGTTAAGTAAAGGCGCAAGGGATGTATATCGG
>Ga0163144_10032024_pt1 | contig 10004 bp, 6 predicted proteins | sample OliLak19BULKMAT1_FD_123175 | JGI IMG/M metagenome (GOLD analysis project Ga0163144, IMG submission 123175) | Freshwater microbial mat bacterial communities from Lake Vanda, McMurdo Dry Valleys, Antarctica - Oligotrophic Lake LV.19.BULKMAT1 | ecosystem: Environmental > Aquatic > Freshwater > Lake...
AGCGCGTAAACGAGCGCTCCCTGATTTCAAATTCAACGAGACTTACCTAGAAGAGACGAGCGAATACGTCAAATTTCAGGTGAATTTAACGGGAACACATACCGGTGTGATTGATTATCGTGGCCTCGTGCGCGGGGTTCCAGTGGTTCAAGCCACAGGCAAAGCCGTCAAACTCAACCCCGAATGGTTTACCTACTACGTTCAGAATGGTCTGATTTACAAAACCATTGGCAATATCCCTAAAAACGCCGGTGTTCAGGGTTTAGTACGCGCTGTGACGAAAGGCTAACATGAAAAAAGTTGTTGTCTTTGGGGCCAGCGGCCAAACCGGGTCGCTCATCGTTCAGCAAGCTTTAGAGGCGGGGCATCAGGTGACGGCAGCCATGCGTCGCCCTCAAACATGGACGCTCCAGCACCCTCAGTTGACCGTTCTTCAGAGCGATATGTATGATTTGCCTTCAGTTGAACGGGCTTTGGTGGGGCAAGAGGTCGTGATTTCTGCCGTTGCGTCGCCAACCAATCGCCAACCAACCGAGATTCAGGCCTACACGACGCGCACATTGCTGAATCTCATGGCGACGTTAGGCCTAAAACGATTTTTGGGGATCACATCAGGCGGGACGAACCCCAATCATGACCCCAATCTGCCCTTCATGTTCCAATATGTGTTTAAACCGTTATTCCACAATATCTATGACGATCAGAAAAAGGCGGAAGAGATTTTAGCGGCGAGTCAGGCGGATTGGACGCTGGCTCGTCCGGTTCAATTGACTGATGAAGCGCGCACAGGTCAGTATCGGCTTGCCAATGCGTATAGCCTGCCCAATGGTCGCACTATTGCGCGGGCTGATGTGGCTGATTTTTTGGTGAAGCAAATTAAGTCAAGCACCTACAATCGTCAAGCAGTGGCGATTGCTTACTAAAGGGTTCGTGGCACTCTGCTACGGCTAAAGCCGTGCAGCTTCTACAGCACGCTTGCGCTTGCCGTTGCCATGAGGCGCAGGCAGAGGCGCTGGGTTACGCTGGACGCCTCCCGCACGCCAGATGAGATGCAGGCCGCCGTTTTGGAGACCGTTACTGAGTATCGTGAATGCCCGTAATGTGTTTTGTGAAGGGGAATCGGGTAGTCCAGATATTTTGCTCTGGAGTCGCATTTTGATTAATGAGAAACATCCAAAGTAACTACTCAGCCATCATTTCTTCCCTCAATTTGATGCTTTAGAGCGTCAAATTGACTGAAGTTCGGGGGAATCCTTCCCTCAGATGATTGGACTGAGTATCGGTCAAAATCTTCTTTTTCCCTCAAATAGGGGCTGAGTAGTTACCATCCAAAAGCACAAGGTGGACGTCAGAATTGTTGTGAAGCCGATGGGCGGTAAGCAAGCATCCAATAGTTTCGCTCGTGGATATGGATTAGCAACCTCAAATGAGAATTGGTTCATTATTCGAGATCGTGATCTAGATGCTGAACAGGAAATTCTTGAGGAGATAATTAGAAGTGGTGAAAAGGTTCTTTTCACGGGGTTAACTTGTATCGAAAGTTATTTTTTATCTCCAGTTTTACTTCAAAAATTTATTGAGGAGCGCGCTATTAACCTATCCCGGATTCCTAGCGACCATCAGGGAACGCTACGAGAAACGCTCTACAAATTAAGCGATTATCAAGTGATTAGATGGGCGTTGCAAAGAGTCCGCGAGCGAGTGAAAAATCAGGTGGGGAAAACCTTACTTCGCCGTGCGGCTGGACAATTTGATTTGCCCAATCGTCTCAGTGATGAAGATGGAAAACTACCGAAACAACTTGACAAGGAGAGTTGTAGTCATGAAGCGAGAGAATTATGTGAACAATTTGGCAAGATATTCCAGTCTATTGATGAACTTAAGTCGAGATTTGACGGGGATGATTTTTGGTCAAAAGACTATCAAAAATGGTTTCATGGAAAAGATGTCCTAAAATCTTGGTTACAGACATATCCCAACGTTGGATATCAAGATTATTGCGCGTGGGCGGCGCAGAATTTAGATTGGAAACAACATCCAGATTTGATTGAAATCCAGCGAATTTGTCATTCCTAAAGACCAAAAACCTCCCACAACCGTGAGAGGCTTTTGTTTTACAGATATATCGTGGCGGACAAGGCTGGCCTTGTCCCTACGAAAACAACTGCCTACTTGGTGGCGGCTTCCATGAGTTTGGTGATGCGCTCGGCCATGCTGGCGGGGTCGGGGTGGATGCCGTCCTGAAGTTGCGCCGTCTCAAATATCTGCTCGACCACCAAATCGGACAGATAGCCGCCGCCCTCCCCCAACATCCGCGACAGATTGTGAATCAGCGGATGGCGCGGGTTGAGTTCCAGCGTCTTGACCGGCAGTTCATAATCGCGCTGGAGCAACCGGTTGACGCGGAACATCTGCCCTTCCGAGTTGGGTTCCTCACTGCTGACCAGACGGGCGGGGCTTCCGACCAGCGTCTTGCTGGCGCGGACGCCCTTCACACGCTCGCCCAATAAGCCCTCAAAGTGGGTGCGGACGGTCTCGAAATCGGCCTCGGCCACTGGCGCAGTCTTGGCGTCCTCGGAGTCCTCATTCACCGTCCCGACTTCGCTCAGGTCAATGTCGGCATCGTCCACGCTTTGCAGTTTCTTGTCTTGGAAGGCGTCGAGTCCGGTCAACAGAATCGGGTCTACCGGGTCGGTCAACAACAAGACTTCGATTCCGCGCTGCTTGAAGGCATCGAGGTGCGGGCTGCGGCGGGCGCTGTGCAAGTCATCGGCCACGATGTAATAAATGTCGCGCTGATTCTCGGTCATCCGCCCGACATAATCGTTCAGGCTGGCCGGTTCTTTGCTGTCATCGTGGGTGGTCGGGAAGAACAAGAGCGGCAGCAACTCGTCCTTGTCTTGCGGGCTGAGTGCGACGCCTTGCTTGATGAAGCGCCCGAATTGCTCATACAGCGTCAGATATTTCTCGCGCTCGTTATCGACCATCTTCTTGAGTTCGGTCAGGACGCGCTTGGTGATGGTTTTCTTCAACTGCGCCATCAGCGCATCGGCGCGGACGTTCTCGCGGCTGACGTTCAGCGGCAGGTCTTCACTGTCTACCACGCCGGTGATGAACGACAGATATTCCGGCAATAGGTCGGTGCAATACTCCTGAATCAACACCTTGCGGGCGTAGAGTTTGAGCCCCGGTTGCTTGCGTTGCGCGAACATCGACGGTTGATTGCTGCCGGGGATGTACAGCAGCAGATAAAATTCCAGCGGCATTTCGGCGCGGACGTGGATGCGCTTCAACGGGTCGTTGAAGTCAAACGTCAACGTCTTATAGAAATCGTTGTACTGCTTGTCCTCGACGGTTTTGGGGTCTTGACGCCACAGCGCGGTCTGCTGATTGGTCGGGGTATCTTCCGGCGTCACGATGATGGGGAAGCTGATGTAATCGCTGTGCTTGCGGATGATGTCTTTGATTTTCCACGTTTGCAGCATCTCACGGGCTTCGGTCTTGAGCGTGACGATGATGTCCGTGCCGCGATGTTCGCGCTCCGCCGGGGTGATGGTATATTCCGCGCCGCCGTCGCAGTCCCACGCCCACGCGGGTTCGTCTGCCATATAACTTTGGCTGACCACGCGGACGTGATCGGCGGCCATGAATGCCGAGTAGAAGCCGACGCCGAATTGCCCAATCATATTCTGGGCGGCGTCCTTATTCTGGGCGGCCTGCATCGCCTCGATGAAAGCGCGTGCGCCACTTTTGGCGATGATACCGAGGTTGTTAATCAGGTCGTCGCGGGTCATCCCGATACCGCTGTCACTGATGGTCAAGGTACCGGCCTCATCATCCGCCGTGATGCGGATTTCGAGGGGGGCGTCTGGGTCGCGCATCTCGTGGTCGGTCAGCGCTTGGAACTGGGCGCGGCTGAGGGCGTCCGAGGCGTTGGAGATGAGTTCGCGCAGGAAAATATCGCGATCCGTGTACAACGAATGGACGAGGATGTGTAGGACTTGTTGGATTTCGGCCTGAAAATTATAGGTTGTGGACTCTGCCGGTTGATCGGTCATGGGATTCCTCCTTATAGATGATGCTATCGGCGGGCGGGCAAGCCTCGCCTTACAAAAATGTCTGGTGATGGGTGGGGGTGTAGAGGCGTGAGGTGCCATGCCCAGAATGTCGCAGCATTTTTCGATGTTCTTTGTACCACATGCGAGTAAAATTTGTGTATGAAATTGTCGCGGTTTTTCCGCTACACTACACATCACATCATCTGCCGAGACGAGTCCCTCCTTATGTCCAAAGTAACCGTCATCCTGCCCACGTATAACGAAGCCGAAAATCTTGAATTGATGGTCGATGCCCTATTGGGGCTGAAATTGGCCGCCAATCTGCACATATTGGTCGTGGATGACAACTCGCCAGACGGGACGGGTAAAATCGCTGACCGACTCGCCATCGAGACGGGTGGCAAGGTGCGCGTGTTGCATAATCCCGGCAAGAACGGACTCGGCCCCGCTTATCTGGCCGGATTCAAAAAGGCGCTGGAAGACGGCGCGGATTTCGTCCTCCAGATGGATACCGACTTCAGTCACCAGCCGAAGTACGTCCCGGCCATGTTCGACGCGATGATTAATCAGGGCGCAGATATGGTGGTCGGGTCGCGCTACGTCAAAGGCGGCGGGGTCGATGAGAAGTGGGGACTCCACCGTAAACTGTTGAGCCTGTTCGCCAACAAAATTTATGTCGGGACGATTCTGGGCTTGCCGATTAATGACGCCACCGCCGGATTCCGCATGTGGCGGCGCGAGACTTTACTGGGTTTAGACCTGTCGCGCATCAAGAGTAACGGCTATGTGTTTTTGGTCGAACTGGCCTACTTGACCTCGCGGCTGGGGTACAAGATGGTCGAAGTCCCCATCCACTTCCCAGACCGTGTGCGCGGCACGTCTAAGATGAGTACGCGCATCATGATTGAAGCGGCGCTGCGGGTCTGGCAAATCCGCGCCCGCCACCGTCACCTGACGCCGAATGATCGGGTGGTTGTCTAGGGGTGTCTAAACAAAAACGTTAAGATGCTCTTGCTAACAATACCCTCGCCAATTTTGATTATCATGGACAACGCGGGCGTTGTCCCTACAAATTGTCCCGTGATGGGTTTTCACTGTAGAGACACGGCGCTCATGTGTCCGGGTGTGTTCGCCCTAAACGCTGCTTCGCGCTATCATTGAGGTCTGGACACGGAGGGATTTCGGCATGGCGCAAGATTTTAACCTGCGGGATTTTGGCATCGGTTTGGCGTCGGGATGGGCGTCAGCCTTCATCCTTTATCAACTGCGCGGGGCGATTGGCCGTGCGCGGCAAGATGTGAGCGAGCGCGTCCAGTCCTCGCAACGCTTCGCCGCCGTCAGCGCCGAAGGGCGATATGTGGCGGAATTGGTGCGCGAAGCCGAACGCTCCCACGTCCTCGGAGACCGCGTAGCGCTCTCGAAATTGGCCGTTGAGCCGCGATTTATCCCTGCGCCGCAATTCGCCGCCCCGCCGGATGACGACCTAGACCGCAATGTATTCCGCGTCGTCCCACGCATTCATGATTTGCCGTGGCTGCACCAACCCTATAACATCCAGAGCATCACCATTGACGACCTCGGCAAAGCCGGCGGGATGTACGCGCTGTTGGGTTTACCCGGCAGCGGGCGCACCACCGCCCTACAACTTATGGCGCTATATGCCCTCGGCGTGGTGAACTTTGACCCGCCCGATGATGCTGTCGCTGCACGCCTGCGCGCTGAAGAAGAAAATCTCGACGCCAAAACCCGCGCCGAACGCGCCAAACATCAGATGTCGTTTGAACAGCGCGCCCTTGACCGGATGCGCGAACTGAACGAAGAAGCCGCCCGTGAATTCAAGCCGCAAGACCGCCTGTCGCCGTATAAGCGCCTGCTGCCGATTTACGTCCACCTCAGCGACGTAAAACCGTCAAAACTCGGCAAAAACCTTGACCCCGCCGAACCGCTGGTTCGCGCCCTGCAACAACAGATTCACCCCCGCACGGCAAAACTCATCCCGCGCCGACTCTACCCGCGCCTACAGGCTGGCGGCGTATTGGTGCTGTTGGACGGTTTCGACGCGCAATCCCCTGAACGCCAATCAGAGTTGTCAGGCTGGCTAGCCGCCTTCAACGAGGTCTACCACGGCAATGCCGTGATTGTGGTCGGGGATGTGCGCGGCAGCGGATTGTTGCTCAAAACCGGCCTGCTACCGGTCTATCTGCGCCCGTGGAGCGATAACGACGCGCTGACGGCTGCCCGTAAATGGGCGGCGGCGTGGCCGGAAATCATCAGCAACCGGCGTGGCCGCCCCGCTGGGAAGCCGCTAGACGCCTCGCTGATGGAGGCGGTGGTGGCTGACTCTCGCGGCCTCACCCCGTCTGAAATTTCGCTCAAGCTCTGGTCGAGCGGGCGTGGCGTGACCGGGCGCACCCCCGGCACATGGGCGGATGAATACCTCAAGGCGCTGGAATTGAGCGACGATTTGCTCAAGACCGCCGTCCTCGCCGCCGCGTTGGAACAGGACGAGGCGCTCATCACCCCACGGCGCTTGACCGAAATCGTGATGAACCTCCCCAGCGGGAGCGCCCCAGCCTATACCCCCAACGCCCCGGAATCTGACCCCGTGGCAGACGGTGGGGATGAACTCGACGCGATGTTTGGCGACGCCCCACAGGGGGATGAGCTAGACGATATGTTTGGGGAGTCATCGTCAGGCGATGAGTTCGATAACCTGTTCGGCGATGGCAAGTCCGCCGCGCCCGCCAGCGCCGCAGAGTTGGCCGCCCAATTGCGCGGGGGAGAGGGTTCACCCAAGAAACCGACCAAATCCGCGTCAAAGGCCAAAGCCGCCGCCGCGCTGGTTAAGGCCGAAAAGCCCAAATCCAATATTAACCTTTTGAACAAGGATGACGCCCGCGCCGCCGATAAGCTCAACCGGCAACATGGGGCGCAATTGCTTGACCTGTTCAAGCGCGGCCTGATTATCGAAGCGGCAGAGGGCTATCAGTTTCGCCATAGCATCTTGCGCCAATATCTGGCCGCTGTCTCACTGCGCGAGGCGTCTGACGCGGATGTCGTGAGCCGCAGCTTGCAGCCGACATGGGAAGAGTCGATGGCCTATACCGCTGGCCTGCGCCCGGTAGACGCCGCCGTGCAGACTCGCCTCGCCGCCGCGCCGGATGTGCGCTACTCCCACCTGACCAGTTTGGCGCGGTGGGCGGCCTTTATGGAGGCAAAACCCGCTTGGCGTGCCACGCTCTTACGTCAATTGGGGACGTTGATGGTCGCGCCCGCGCAATTCCCTGCCCTGCGTGAGCGTTTCGCCGCCGCACTGGTTAGTATGCGCGATGTGGACGCCCGCAAAATCTTTGAGCGTGCCTTGCGTGCGCCAGATGCGACCACCCGGCGCGTCGCGGCGTTGGGTTGTGGTGCATTGCGCGACACGGATGCGCTCACTCCTCTGGAAAACTTGATGCGGGATGTCGAGCCAGACGTGCAATGGGCAGCGGTGGCGGCGATGGGGATGCTTGGGACGGAAGAAGGGTATGACGGCCTCGGTAGGGCGCTCTTGACCGGCACGGAATTGGTGCGCCAGATGGCTGCCGAGACGCTGGCCGATTTGCCGGATGTCGGATACGACACGCTATATGACGCCATCCGTGAGGAGGACATCGACCTGCGCCGCGCCGCCATATTTGGGATGGGGCGGGTCAAGACGCTGTGGAGCGCGGTGGAGGTCTATCGCGTCTTTTTGGACGATCAGCAGTGGTATGTTCGTTCCGCCGCTCAGACCGTCGTGACTGATTTACAGGAACATGTCGCCGCGATGAGTCTGCGCCGTTACCCGACCCCTGAGAACATCGGTTGGTTGCGCGATTGGGTGTCTGGTTTTGGTGCGCGTATGAGTGAAATTGACCCAGAGGACGCGCTGGTCGAGATGCTGTTGGCGTCTGACCCAGTGATGCAGCCAGTGGCGGCGCAGGCCATCCCGCAGTTGGGGCTGTCTCACAAAGTCGGCGCGTTATACACCGTCCTCAAAAACCCTGAACCTCTGGTGCGGGATACCGCTCAACGCGCCCTAAGCGACATTGAACTCCTGACCGGTCAAGCGCTCCCCGCCCCAGCATAGCTAGACTCAAACGCCCCTTCCCGCTTAAATAGGGGAAGGGGCGTGGGTAGCGCGCTCGTCTTATTCTTCGTCGTTCTTGCGCTTGGCCTTCGCCTCTGCTTTGGCCTCAGCGTCGCCGTCTTCGGTGCCGAAACGCAGGCGGGTCGGGCCGACGCCGCCCTCAAGCGCTAGGCGCACGCCGCGCTGAGCGAGGTCATAGCCCTCGGTGAAGAACACATCATCCTTGCTGCCACGGCGCAGGTTTTCCGGCAATTGGAATGGCCCAAGGCCGCTTTCCTTCTTGACCTGTAAGGCCGTGCCTTCCGGCACAATCACGCTGACCGGGCCGAGACCGCCCTCAATGCTGAGGTCAAGGTCGGCGTCCTCTGGGATAATCACAGACAACGGGCCGACGCCGCCTTCGATTTTGATTTTGGCCGGATTCTCGGCGGGCAGATAGACCTTCATCGGGCCGACGCCGCCTTCAACACTTGTCTTATAGCCGGTATCGCTGTCGGGCAGGTGGATGACCACTGAGCCAAAAGCGGCCTCGGCCTTGAATTGGTTGAGGTTCAGCCCGCGCAGGTCGAGATACACATCGCCCGTGCCGCCCTCAACGCTCAGATTAACCGGCACGGTGGGGCTGATTTCGACATTTGTATTCAGGTTATTCTTGCGCCCGAAACTGCTAATCAAGCTCCGCAGCCCGCTGAAGGTTTGCGGCTCCAGACGGATGCTGGTCTCGTCATCGCGGCGGCTGATCACGAACTCCAACTTGCCGACATGCAGTGCGTCCACGGTGATGAGCGTCCCCGGCAAATCGAGCGCCCCGACGGTGAATTTGCCCGCGCTTGCGCCCAACTTGATCTTGGCGCTGGTCGTGTTTTCGAGGGCGGCCTGATGTTGTGACTCGTGGGGTTCTTCGCCCATCCCGCCGAACATCTTGCCTACTTGGTCGGCGATGCCGTCAAAATTGAACGAAAATTCGGTCTTATATTGTTTATCGTCACGCTTGGCTTTGATTTGGGGATCGTTTTGGTCGGTCATGGTTGTTTTTGCGCCTCCGGCGAACTACGGTTTAAGTGCGATTGTCCTACTCTTATTACGCATAAGCTGTTCAAAAGGTTGCATCGTGTTCTAATAACGACGAAGTGATGAGTGATGAGTAGGGTCAAAGCGTGAGGGCTAAAATAGAAATTTTACATTTTTAACACGCTTAAGCATATTTTTCTGGGTATCGTGAATCGAAAAATAGAAACGGTAGGTCAATGTCTCGCAGGTCAAGCAGTCAATATGGGTCATCTGGCGGGCTACCGGGGTGGTTGGTATTCGTGGTCGCCGTCGCAGTGGGTCTGGGGGGATATTACCTATGGACGGGCGTGCGAGATTACATCCGCGCCGGAGGATTGGGCATCGTTGAGGCCACCCAACGCGCCGACATCATCGCCAGCGCGACCCAAGCCCGCGCCGTCGTATTCACCGCCGCCGCGCCCGTCGTCACGTTATTCCCCAGCCCGACCACCGTCCCGCCTTGCCAAGATTTCGAGGTCGCCGCGCCCGTCGCCATCATCCGTGACCGGCCATCGACCAACGGCGCAATCGTCGAGCAACTCCCACAAGGGTCGGTGGTGTGTGTGATTGGCCGCGCTGGGGGTGACCCCGAAAGCGAGTGGTATATGCTGGATTCTAACCCGCGCACGCGGCGGTTGGATGAGGCATTCATGCGCGAGGACGTGATTTTGCCGCTCAACCCGACGTTTACCCCGTCGCGCACGGTCACGCGCCCGCCCACCGTCACCCCGATCCCCACCACGCCGTCGCCCATCAGCCCGACGCCGAGCGCCACCTTGACCGTC
>Ga0163144_10032026_pt1 | contig 10003 bp, 10 predicted proteins | sample OliLak19BULKMAT1_FD_123175 | JGI IMG/M metagenome (GOLD analysis project Ga0163144, IMG submission 123175) | Freshwater microbial mat bacterial communities from Lake Vanda, McMurdo Dry Valleys, Antarctica - Oligotrophic Lake LV.19.BULKMAT1 | ecosystem: Environmental > Aquatic > Freshwater >...
AATCACGTGGGCCGCAAGCTCGAGAGCAGCAAGCCCGCGAACAGCAAGCCCGAGAACAGCAGCTTCGTGAACCCCGTGTCCGTGATCAGCGTGATACTCGCGAACCCCGTGATACTCGTGAATCGCGCGAACCCCGTGAATCACGTCGCTCGGATCTACCGACTCGTGCTGTGACCGAGCGCGATGTTCGTAAGCCACGACCCGCTGGCGTTGAAGTAGCTCGCACTGCTGTGGGCAGCGTAAAGAATGGTCGATCCGCTGCTGTAGCTGGCGCCCGGTTCTACTTGGACCTTTCCAGCCCAGTTGTTGACGCACCTTCGATCGGACCACGTGTCGCTGAGAAACTTGCACTGATCGGTATTGAAACAGTCGAAGATTTCTTGGCCGGTAACGCTGAATCGATTGCTTCGCAACTTGACGTAAAGCGAATGGACAGCGCGACGATTCGTGATTGGCAAGATCAAGCTCGGCTGGTCTGCCGCATTCCGAATTTGCGAGGCCACGACGCGCAATTGCTCGTTGCCTGCAAAGTGACATCGCCGGAAGACCTCGCACGAATGAACTCGGCCGGCTTGCTCGCTCAAGTGACCGCAGTGGCGAAAAGTCCCGAAGGTCAACGAATGCTGCGTGGCAGTCAGGCACCGGATCTTGCTGAAGTCAGCGATTGGATCAACTGGGCCACGAATTCGCGCAGCCTCAACGCTGCCTGACTGACCAAAGTTTCGGAGGCACGCGAAACCAAACTTCGTGACAAGAAACGACCGAAGAAAATCGGGCCGACCGATCCAACGATCGATTAAAACCGCAACGGCAAGCCACCCAGCTTGCCGTTGTTCTTTTACGAAGTTGCGTCATCAACAAACTGGCAGAAACAAAGTAAAATGAAGCTTGCTTCAATCACTATTGCCATGGTCTGCTTTATGCTCACGCCCGATCCGTCGCTACATTCGCAAGAACTCACCCCCGCTCGAGTCGCCAGGCCGCTGCCATCTGGCGTGAAGCAGATCGCTGATTGTAAGTATGTTGATCAAGGGCATCCGCGACATCGCTTGGATTTGTATCTGCCAGAAATAACAAACGTTCGATTGCCGGTGATTCTGTGGGTTCACGGCGGTGGCTGGATTACTGGCGACAAGGCGGGCGGACCAGCCACTCAGTTCGCAACCAGGGGCTTTGCGGTTGCGTCGATGAACTATCGTTACAGTCAACAGGCGACCTTTCCTGCGCAAGTGCATGATTGCAAAGCAGCGGTCCGGTGGTTGCGCGCCAACGCAGAGACTTATTCACTTGATGCGGAACACATCGGTGCTTGGGGAGCGTCGGCGGGTGGCCACTTGGTCGCAATGCTGGGCCTGACCGCAGGGAACCAACAATTAGAAGGTGATCTTGGAAACGCGAATCAGTCGAGTGCGGTTCAAGCAGTCGTAGATTGGTTTGGTCCAACCGATTTTCTTACACTCGGACCTCGTGAGACTCGTACCCAGTTTCTAGGTGGCGATGCAGTTGAGCATCCTGATAAAGGCAACGCCGCCAGCCCAATGCGTTTCATCAGCCCGAAAGCGGTGCCATTCTTTATCGCTCACGGCGATCAAGATCCGTTGGTCGATTATTCACAGAGTTCCACGTTTGCTGCTGCTCTCGAGCAAGCGGGCGTTGAGACGACATTCGTCACTGTCCTCGGCGGCAAACATGGCGGTGCCAAGTTCTCGCGTCCCGATGAGATAACACGTATCGAAGCGTTTTTTAATAAGCATCTCAAGCCCAAGCAGTAAGCACTGGCACTAGTGGTTCGTCAAAGTCTAATTTTAAGATTGCAATGCTCGGAAGCATCACGCGAAGCGTGATGTTTTGAACCCTCATTCTTGAACTTGATGCACCACTAGGCTTTGTTAACCTCGGGAATAGTTCTAACTTTCGACCTTCGTTGCGGGTGCCAAGTGGGATGGCAGCGGATGTAGGTCCGGATGCAGAGCGTGCGCCAGAATTTCAAGGCTATCGACCAAACGCGGACCGGGTCGACTAAAGTAAGCCGAACCATCCACGACAAAAACGCGATTCGACTTCACGCAGCTCAGTGACTTCCAATTTGGGAAGCTCTTCAAGATATCGAGGTCTTGCAGAGTCCGTTCGACGCTGAAGCCGCAACAAGCGATCATAAGCACTTCTGGATTCGCGGAAAGGATGTCGTTCCAAGCCACTTGCACCGATCGCTCCCGCGGTTTTCCAATCACTTCACGGCCTCCCGCCAAATCGACCAACTCCGGGCTCCAGTGCCCAGCGCAAAATGGCGGATCAATCCACTCGAGCAACATTACGCTTGGACGAGTCGTGAGTTGCGATGACCGCTCACTGACCAGATTCACACGACTTTGCAACTCGTCGATGTAACGTGCCGCCTGCGATTGGCATCCGGCTGCGTTGCCGACCATGCGGATGCATTCGAAAACATCCGCCAAGCAATTCGGTTCCAAGTTGATCACTTGCGGATTTCCGGGCAACGAGCAAGCCGCCGCCTTCACTTCGCTTTCTGCAACCGCGCACACATCACACAGCGCCTGTGTCACAATCAAATCCGGTTTCAGTGACTCGAGCACTTGCATGTCGAGCGAATAGAGGGCTCGTTCAGTAACCAGCCGATTACGAACGAGCTGGTCAATTTCTCGGCTGCTAACGTCCACTGGAATAAGCGTCTGGGTGACCTTGGGCAATTGTTGCACATCCGCCGGGTAATCGCATTCGTGCGTAACGCCGACCAATTGCGATCGAAGCCCAAGTTCACACACGATCTCAGTTGCACTTGGTATCAAGGAAACGATTCGCATTCTGTGTTGCTCAGTTGGGGCCATGTTGCTTGAAACTGGGAAGCCATAAACCTACCGCCTGCTGGTACGCGGCATAATTCGCGCCAAACCGCGCGCGCAAGTCGGACTCTTCAACAGGACGAACTATAAAGTGCCAGACAAATCCACAAATCGCCGCGCCGCCGATTAATGGAAAACTACCCAACAGCCATCCAACCGCTACGCCTTGCAGCACACCGGTCAGTGCCATGGGATTTCGTACATAAAGATAAGGCCCAGCAATGACCAAGTCTGCCGCAGTTGCGGTTGGCAGAGGAGTGCCATTGCCGAGACTCGCTATTGTCCAACCACTCCACAGTCCACCGAACGAAGCGATGAGAAGTAGCGTAATCGCACACGCAGTTTGGAATGGATGCACGAATGACTGCCAGCCCAAGCGACGCTCTAGCTCGTTCATTCCCATGGGCAAAATCCACAGGAATATGCTCCAGAAAATAATGATTTGCAGTAGTGTCCACCAGATTGCGATGGCGGGTGGCATCGACGTAACGCGGATGGCTGCAGGCGATTGTTGAGTTGTGCCGTGAATGGTCGCCATCGATAACATCAAACCTGACATCGCCGACATCAGCGCGGCCGCAATCCATGCTTCGCCGGTTTGTACACTCGCGGCGATGCAGAACAGAGTTGGATAGAGGCCAGCTATGGTGGTCGACCAAACGGCCAAGGTGCTCCAAGGGCGTTGACGCACCATTGCATAGACAGTAACCAGCGAACCGATAATCAGGATGCACAAGTCGGGAACAAAGAAACTGATGAGTACTTGCTTGGGCCAGGCCTTTGGCTGAAACCACTCAATCCACGCTGGTTCCACGAACAGCATTGCCCACCAGGCAATTGTCCCAAGAGCTTGGATTGAAAAGTAGCCAGCTATGATCAGTCGAACATCTAAGCGTGACATGCAGGAGGCAACTTCTAATCGTAATTGAACCGAGAGCCAAAAGTGAGTAGCCGCAAAACGACTGGCGAATTAACTAACGCTTTCTACATTCAACTAGGTCACGGTCTAACCGTTCGGCTTATCGAGCATGGAGCGGACTTTGCGGGCCAAATTCAGCGGAGAAAATGGCTTAGGCAAAAACGCGTCGATACCGTCGCGAATGCCTTGCTGCATGACTGTTTCTTCAAAGTAGCCACTGATGTACAGGACTTGCAAATCAGCGAGCCTGTCGCGCAGCAGGTTCGAGAGCTCGCGGCCTCCCATCTTTGGCATCATCAAGTCAGTAATCAGCAAATGAATGGGAGCGTCGTGATTGGTCGCTAATTCAATCGCTTCTTGGCCACTGGATGCGGCGAGCACCGTGTAGCCGAACGATTCAAGAGTGTCGCGAAAAAGTCGACGAACTGAATCCTCGTCTTCTACCAACAGAATAGTATCGGTACCGCGACTCGCACCGGATTGCATGACCGCCAAGTTAATCTTCGCGGGTGCGACTTCGTTCAATAAAATTTGGAACATGGTCCCGCGATCAACACTCGACTCAACCGATATCTGAGCTCGCGACTGGCTCACTATTCCATGCACGACAGCCAACCCGAGCCCAGTGCCCTTCCCTTTTTCTTTCGTGGTAAAGAATGGTTCGAAGATTCTAGACTTTACATCCTCCGTCATGCCATGGCCTGTATCGCTCACACGTAACTCGATGAAGTTGTTCTTCGGCACATTGTCGCCCACCACTAATTCCGGTTGCGGCACTGTAACTCGCTTTGTGGAAATCGAAAGCCTGCCGCCTTCAAGCATCGCGTCGCGAGAGTTGAGGGCCAGATTTAAGATCACTTGATCAATCTGCGTTGGGTCCGCTTCGATGTAGCAGGGTTCTGGTGAGAGCGAAATGTCGATCGTGATGTTGGTTGCAATCAGTCGTCGGAGCATAATCTCCAGTTGAAGCACTACATCGTTCAAGTTCAAGGTCTGCGTTTCAATCATCGCCTTGCGACTGAACGCCAGCATATCTCAACCAAAGTTCGTTCAAGATAGCGGCCTCCAGATTCTGTGCAACGCCATCCAAACAAGCCCGCCCGCTGTTTCTGCAACTGACATGATGCGAGTGGCGACGGGACGCCGCATGACATCGAGACTAATTGACGACCTGATAAACTTCTAAGGAACAGAGGAGCGGGCCACCGGCTTTTGCGGCCTTAGATGTCGGCAAGCGATTAGATTCGAAACGTGAGCGATCGGTAATGAGCAACCAGCCTTTGAGCGAAGCAGAAATTGACCGCATCATTCAGATGGCCTGGGAGGATCGCACCACGTTCGACGCCATCAAGATCCAATTTGGTTTGTCCCCCGGCGACGTCATCAAGCTCATGCGCTCGCAACTGCAGTCCTCGTCATTCAAGCTCTGGCGAGTTCGGACCGCCAACCGTCAGACCAAGCATCTCGCCAAACGCGACTTCGTCGTCGGCCGCTTCCGCTGCCCTGATCAAAAAGGCTGAGCCGAAAAGGTCTGTTTGATAAAGTCCAGATCAAAGGGCCAAGTCAAAGAGACACACTCAGAAAGGCGGACTCACATTGTCAAGCTTAATATGGCTTGAGGGCGTTCAGAAATAGAGGCGGGAGGGAAAAGAAAAAAGCTGGGGTGCATGGGGACGATCCATGGCTAAAGGAATCAGAATCCTTCGTGCTACCAATTACACCACACCCCAGTCTCTTTTAAGCGGTTCGACGCTGGGTCGAGCCGGGCGAGCCCTGTGGTGGCCCGCCTAAGCGCTCTCCGCCCCGGAGAATTGGAGGGAAGAACTCCCTAATGATTGCTGTTGGACTTCCGCTGGTCAAGTAGCCGCTACCGAGTTGAGGCGCGGGTGACAATAGTTCTTTGTTGAGCTGGGCTGAGGCGTTTGGCGGAGCTAGGAGAGACCGGTGCTGGGGTCGGAACCTCTTCACCGGTAGTCGGCGAGCCCGTTGGGCTTGGAGTCTCGTAACTTTGCCCTGGATTCATCGGTACAGGGCTCATGTGGACCCCTAAACTGTGCGAACCGCCGCAATTGCAACTTCGGTTGGCTGTCGAGTGCATGACTGAACCGTGCATGTCGCCAGAAATAATATTGCCGGAATCTGTCATGCCTCCGTCGCAGCTCGAGCAGCCGTCGCTACATCCTGGATCGCATCCGCTGCTGTAGCCACAATCGCCTTTGTATGGAACGCCCCATAGTAATCGCAGCATCGATCGAACGGGTCGCCTAGTATGGCATCTGTCGCAGCCGGTTTCGCAGTAGCCGCAGTTGTCGATGCAGGGCGGTTCGCTAACCCATTCGTCTACGTAGGTTTCGCCACACCCACCGCGGCAACTTGCCAAGTCCATCAGCGGCCCGGTCCCGCAAGAATTGGTTGGGCAGGAAGAGCATCCAACGACGCCACTGCATGAGTTCATGCCTTGGGTGCAACAGCATCCGGTCCCGACCAGCGTCATGAGACAGGTGAAAATCCAGGCTGCGCGAGAATAAAATGACATGACAAAGTCTCCGTGCCAGCGCCGCAAATTCGTATAAAGTCGTCGAGAGCGAACTCCGCTTCCGAGCATCTCAAGCGATCAAGAGCTGTGTTTCATAAAACTCTTATCGACCGGCAAACTCGCCATATCCAGAAAATCTTACTTAGCTGCTTCGTTTAGACTTTGTCCCTTGGTTATAAACGGGCAGTTCGCAAATCGGTTGTTTTAAATAGTCGCGTTGAAGTGGCGTAGGCTAGGCACGAAACGCAATTCGGTCAGCTTCGGAAGTGACTCACGTACTGCACGGTTGCAGTAAACTGATATTCACAATTCGACTGATAGCAATGAAACATTTCGCATTGAACCGCCGACCATTTTGCGTTCACCCATTTTTCCAAGTCCACTGATGGCTATCAATCGACAACCTCGAGAAGATCTGATGCGAGACGCCACTGCGTATCCGCGTCGGCTTTTACTGCACCATCCGAGGTGTAACGCGATCTTCATTGGCTTCCGCAATCAGGGTGGCTGGAGTGTTTATTTTGGCGAAGACCCGGTCTACCAATTCAACGCCCAGCAGAAACTCCGCCGAGTTCATTTCGAAAAACAGAATTACGCCGCCGAGCAAGGTAAACTGCTGAGGCTGAATCGCCAGCGCCCCCAGAACCAAAGCCTGAATCTGCAAAACCTAAATCAGCAAAACTCCGGCGGTCGTATAGAGCTCGATCGCATTCACGACGAACTGGATGAACAACGTGTTCTCCAAGACTGTCACACTCGAATCAGCGCTTTGATGGAATGGATTGAGCAAGGTTCGGTGACGGTGTCGGATCGATTTCCTGAAGATTGCGAATTTATCGCAGAGGTTGCTAAGTTGCTGAAGGCTTTGGCGAGCGGAATTGTGCTTGCGGATTCTAGCGCAGTTTAAGAGGCGATGGGGCGAGTGAGGCCTCTGGAATCGCTGGATCGCTAAAATGCTGAACAATTTGAAAACCCGCTGCCTGTTGTCGGCACAACTGAAAGTTAGGTTTACCGTGAGTGAAGCGAAGCAATTTGCGACCGAAGTTGTCGATCAATTGAGGGCCGCAGGCTATGTCGCGTTATGGGCCGGTGGCTGCGTGCGCGATTTATTGATGGGGAACGAACCGCATGATTACGACGTGGCGACCGCTGCAACTCCGCAGCAGGTTCGTGAGTTGTTCGGATTTCGACGCACGTTGATGGTGGGGGCCGCGTTCGGAGTTGTGATTGTCAAAGGTTCAAGCAAGTTGCAGACTCAGGTGGAAGTTGCAACGTTCCGAACCGATTCGAGCTACACCGATGGCCGGCGTCCCGATCGCGTAACGTTCAGCACGCCTGAGAAAGATGCCCAGCGACGCGATTTTTCAATCAACGGAATGTTCTTTGATCCCGTGACGCAAGAGGTCATCGATTACGTGGGTGGTCGCGAGGATCTGCGAGCGGGTTTGATTCGGGCGATTGGAGATCCCCATGCGCGGTTAGCGGAAGATAAGCTGCGGATGCTTCGCGCGGTTCGATTTGCGGCTCGATTTGGATTCGCAATGGATACTGAAACTGAGGCTGCCATCAAAGCACATGCGGCTGAAGCGGCGTTGGTTAGCGGAGAGCGAATTGCGATCGAATTACGAAAAACGCTGGAGACCAACCAAGCGGCTTGGGCTGTGCAGAAGCTACATGAGACTGGGTTATTACAAGTCATTGCACCGGAGGTTGATGCACATTGGAACACAACTGGAGCGACGATCATTGAGCTGCTTGGTCGATGCGACAAGGGAGGCTGGTTAACGCGAGTTGCTGTCCTCCACTGGCCCGCCACTCGAGACGGCCAGGACACGAAGCAGATTGTGGCGGCATTCAAACACCGATTGAAACTCGCCAACGAGGAAGCTGAAGCGATTCACTTTGCACTCGAAGTACAATCTATTTTGGCGCAAGCATCGAAGCTGCCGTGGTCGCGCGTCCAACCGCTGCTCGTCAAACCTCACATCCAAGTGGCGGTTGCTTTGCTCGCAGCGCGGCAAGCAGTCGAACCGGAGCTCGTTGACGAACTCCATTGGCTGCGCGAACACTTGCACTGGCCAACAGAAAAGTTAAATCCGGCTCCGTTGCTTGATGGTCGGAAACTACAGCGTGCGGGGTTTGAGCCGGGACCAGAGTTTAGTGCCATTCTGCAAGAAGCTCGCAACCTGCAACTCGACTGCAAACTGGCCGATGAACAGGCCGCAACGGTGTGGCTCGCCCACCGCAAAGGACTCAATCTGCGCGACCATAAGCATGCCTAAACAAGTGGCGTCGTTAAAATCTCAAGTGGGTGACGTTGATGCGCCGTCTAAGGGTTTGCCGTACGGCTTCGGCGTTTTGTAATCCGAAACAATACATACCTAGCTGGGGATCCTTTCTAGAAGGATCTGGGGCGAAAATTCTGGAGGGATCCCCAAGCTATGTTTTCAATGGACGTCTCACGATACTTCGTAATGAAACCACTTAGCTTGAGTGCTCTTCTTTGTTAAACAGCCGCTGAATTCTATCCAGCAGGTTCCACTCGAGCACCATCAGAACTACGGGCGCGAGAAAATAGAACATCTGACTCGCCCTCGGATAAATCGTCGGATTTTCCGTTAGCCATTCTGGACCAAAGAGTGTCAATGCCGAATGCGCGGACAGGCACATAACTGAGTTTAAAACCAACATCATGGCACTCATTACAACCACATAGGTTGCGTACAGCAAGCTGGAGAGAGCCGGTATTAACGAAGCGGGAGCTAGCGTCGATTCCGGATGATGCCGAGAACTGAGTGGGGTTGTTTCCGCGTCGTTCGTCATTGTGTTCGCTTGGAAATTTATTTTTCAGTTCACTGCAGTTCGCTGTGGTTCACTGCATTCCTGTTCAGATTCATCGATTATAGCAGTCGTCGAACGGCTAGCAATTTTGACGGTGATTAGTAAAGATAAAACTACTTCGGAACAGTTCCTTACGAAAGGCTTTACTGTTCATTTTTGCCGAAGCTGTTTTCTGTTGGGAGCGAATGGGTGTCGGATCTGATCATTAACCAAGAGCTTAGCATCCCCGACGACCAGTTGCAGTGGTCTTACGCTCGCAGCAGCGGTCCGGGTGGTCAGAATGTGAATAAGGTGAACAGCAAAGCTACGTTGCGGTGGATGCCTCCGGCTGATTTTATCCCTCCCGCCCCCTTCAATCGCTTTCGACGATTGGCTCAGCGTTATTTCACAACCGAAGGCGAAGTGGTCATTCAGTCTCAAGAGTTTCGCGATCAAGCACAGAACATAAACAGTTGCCGCGAAAAACTGAAAACGCTCTTGATCGCCGCGCTGACTCCGCCCAAGCGGCGCGTTGCAACGAAGCCAACGAAGGCGTCGAAGCGTCGTCGTTTGGATGACAAAAAACTGAACTCCGACCGGAAACGAACTCGTCAGTCGAAAGATCTAGGTTAACAACTTCCAGATCTGCAAACTGAAGATCAGTACTCCGATCACCACCGAAATTCCGCTGGCGACCAGGACCGCAGCGGCTGCGACATCTAATGCTGCACCGACGTCTTCGTTGTGGTTCGTGCAGAGTCCTTTCGCCAGCCGTTCGATCGCGCTGTTCACGTACTCAAGTCCCAATACAACCGCCATACACAGCAACATTGCGCACCACTGCCAAGCCTCGCAGCGCAGTAGAAT
>Ga0163144_10032028_pt1 | contig 10002 bp, 11 predicted proteins | sample OliLak19BULKMAT1_FD_123175 | JGI IMG/M metagenome (GOLD analysis project Ga0163144, IMG submission 123175) | Freshwater microbial mat bacterial communities from Lake Vanda, McMurdo Dry Valleys, Antarctica - Oligotrophic Lake LV.19.BULKMAT1 | ecosystem: Environmental > Aquatic > Freshwater >...
AGTTCGACGGCTATTCGCAGGAACTCTGCGCCGGCACCCACACCCGCGCGACCGGCGAGATCGGCCTCTTTCGCATCGCCAGCGAAGCCGCCATCGCCGCCGGCGTCCGCCGCATCGAAGCCGTGGCCGGGCTCACCGCCTACGACTCCGCCATCGCTGACCGGCAACTGATCCACGCCCTCGCCGGGAAACTCGGCACGCCCTTGCCCGAGTTGGAAAAGAAGATCGACACGCTGCTCGCGCAGCAGAAGGAACTGGAGCGCGCGCTCAAATCCGCGCAGCAACGCGAAGCCGCCGGCCGCGCGAAAGACCTCCTCGCGAAGGCCGAGACCATCAACGGCGTCCCCGCAATCATCGCGAATCTCGGCGCGGTTGACGGCGACACTTTGCAGACCGTGGCCGACGCGTTGAAGACGCACGCTTTCCACGGCGTCATTGTCCTCGGCGGGAGCGGAAACGGCGCGGTCGCGCTCGTCGCGTCCGTGAGTCCCGATTTCACCGCGAAAGTGCAGGCCGGGAAAATCATCAGCGCCATCGCCCCGCTCGTCGGTGGCAAAGGCGGCGGCAAACCCGACAACGCCCGCGGCGGCGGCAAAGACCCCACGCAACTCGCAGCCGCGCTGGCGAAGGCGAAGGAACTGCTCGGATAACGGAATTGCCCGATGCCGCCTGAGACTCCGTCCGCGCCTCCGCCGGTTCGCCGACGCCGCGGACAATGGGTTCTCGGTGCGCTGCTGGCGGTCCTGAGCGCGGGCCTCGGCTGCGCTTATGCGATTCACCAAACGGTGCGGGCGACCGGCCGCGAGCGGATTTATTTTGATCCCGACCTCGTGCCGCCGCGGGACGTGGCCATCGTCCTCGGCACGTCGCCGACGACCCAAGGTCGGAGCAATTTGTTCTTTGAGTCGCGCATGAACGCGTGCGCCGACCTGTGGAATCGCGGGAAGGTGCGCCACTTCATCGTCAGCGGCGACAATGGACGAAAAACCTACGACGAGCCGACGGCCATGCGCGACGCGCTGATCTCCCGCGCCGTGCCGGCTTCCGCCATCACGCTCGACTACGCGGGCTTCCGCACCCTCGATACCATGGCCCGGGCGGTCGCGGTTTTCGGCCAGCGAAAAGTCACCGTGATCACCGATGATTTCCATCTTCCGCGTTCGCTCTTTCTGGCCGAGGCCCACGGGCTCGACGCGATCGGTTTCGGAGGCAGACCGGTGCTGGTGAAATATTCGAAAAAGACTCGGACGCGCGAAGTCGCCTCGCGGATCGCCGCCTGGATCGATGTGAACGTGCTGCACACGAAACCGAGATTTTTTGGCCCACCGGTCGTCGTGCCGGTGGCTGCGGTGTCCGACAAATAACCGCGACCGAGGAGCGTTCACCGGTTGTCGGGTAAAGCTCGCGCCTGCGCCGGCGCATCCGCGGCGGCGCTTTCCGGGCCGCTACCGCGCCGGAGCGAGGGCGTCGCGGGCGGCGTCCTCCCAGTCGTCGAGACGGTCGGCTTTGCCGACGGCTTTCAGGTAGTCGGTGTTCACCGTCTTGCGGTGCGGATCGCTTTTGGGATCGGTGATCGTCTTTTCGAGGAAATTTGCCGCGTGGACCACGGAGAGCGGGCTGAAGATGGGCAGGCCGCTGCGCTCGGGTTCGTGGTGGAGCGCGATGGCTTCGACGATGGAGCCCGGCAGGCCCCAAAGACCCAGCAGATACGCGCCGACTTCGCAGTGGCTGGCGCCAAAGATTTCGCGCTCGGCGGCGACCATGCTGATCTGCTTTTCGGCGGCGAGTTTTACAGCGTCGCGGTAGCGGTCGGGCATGCTCGAAGCGAGCATCACTTTGCCGATGTCGTGGAGCACGGAGGCGACAAAAATTTCGTCGGTCATGGCGCGATCCACTTTTTCCTGACGCGCGATTCTTTGCGCCACGAGGCCGGTGGAGATGCTGTGGCTCCAGACTTTTTCGATGGAGAAACCGTGGAGCTGCGACTCGTCGAAGCACGAGAAGACGTGCAGCGAAAGGACGAGCGAGCGCAGGCGGCCGACGCCGAGAAATTGCACGGCCTCGACGGGGTTGGTGATTGTGCGCGAGATGCCGAAGAACGCGGAGTTCACGAGCTGGAGCAGCTTCGCGGTCATGCCGGGATCCTGCTGGACGATCGCGGCGATGGCCTCGATGGAGGTGTCCGGGCTGGCGAGCGCCTCATTGATGCGGAAGTAGAGCGAGGGCAGGCTCGGCACGGTGCGGAGTTCGGTGAAAAGTTTGCGGAGCTTTTCGTCGCCGAGCAGGTCGTCGAGCGAGCAGACGCGGCAGATCGTGGAGCGCAGCAACTGGAGGCCCACGGGTTTGGCGATGAACTGGTGGGTGGCGCCGATGCAGCGGGCGACCTGCTCCTGGTCCGCGTAGCCGGAAAGGATGAGCCGCGAGGTTTGCGGGTGGCGTTTCAGCACTTCCAAAACGAGATCCGCGCCGGACATCTTCGGCATGCGCATGTCGGTCACCACCACGTCGAAAGGGGCGGACTCCATCATCTCGAGAGCGGTGGAGCCGTTGTCGGTGAACTCGAAGTCCCACTGGTTTTCCTCTTTCTCGAAGGCGAGACGGTAGAGGTCGAGGAGGGCGGTTTCGTCATCTACGAAGAGGACGCGTTTGGTGGCGCTGGGTGTGAGAGTCATTCTGAAGTCTGAGAAAGCAGGCGGCGGGCCAACCCGGCGGACGGCCGCTTCCCGCCGGCGGGCGTGCCCGGAGATTGCTTTTGCCTCGCCGCTCCGTAACGTCGCCGCCCATGTCCTGCTCGAAAATCGATCCCGCTCTCCATTTGGCGAAGAAGCCCGACTGGATCAAAGTGCGGCTGCCGTCGAACCCGGTCTTTTTTTCCACGAAAGCGCTGATCTCCGACCTGCGGCTGCACACGGTCTGCGAGGAGGCGCAGTGCCCGAACCGCTGGGAGTGCTGGAGCGCGGGGACGGCCACTTTCATGATCGCGGGCGAGCGCTGCACGCGGGCCTGCGGCTTTTGTGCGGTGACGACGGCGAAACCGTTCGCGCTCGAAGCCGATGAGCCGGCGCGGGTGGCGGAGGCGGTGACGCGGATGAAGCTGCGGCATGTGGTGGTGACGGCGGTGGCGCGCGATGATTTGCGCGACGGCGGGGCGGCCCATTTCGCGCAGACCATCGAGGCCATCCGCGCGGCGCAGCCGGGGATCACCATCGAGGTGCTGACGCCGGATTTTCACGCAAAGGAGGAGTGCCTGCAGATAATCGCGGCGGCGCGGCCGCACATTTTCAATCACAACGTGGAGACGGTGGAGCGGTTGACGCCGCTGGTGCGGTCGCGCGCGAAATACCGGCTCTCGCTCGCGGTGCTGCGGCGGATGAAGGAGATCGCGCCGGCGCTGGCGACGAAGAGCGGCATCATGCTCGGGCTGGGGGAGACGGAGACGGAGATTTTTCAGACGATGGACGATCTGCGCGAGGCCGGCGTGGAGGCGCTGACGATGGGCCAGTATCTGCGCCCGACGCCGCAGCATTTGCCGGTGCTGGAATACGTCCACCCGGACACTTTCCGACTCTACAAGGAGATCGCGGAGAAGAAGGGTTTCGCGCATGTGGCCAGCGGACCGCTGGTGCGCAGCTCGTATCACGCGGCGGATTTCCAGCCGGGGAAAGCGGCGGGTCATGCTGCTTGATCGCTCGAATGTCGCGGCGCTGATCCCGAGCTATTTCGAGGAAAAGCGCATCCGCGATGTGGCGGCGCGGGTGCGGGCGCAACTCGACACGGTGCTGGTGGTGGACGACGGCTCGACGGACGGCACCGAGACGGAGGCGCGCGCGGCGGGCGTGGAGGTGATCCGGCACGCGGTCAATCAGGGCAAAGGCGCGGCGATCAAGACGGGCTTGCGCGAGCTGAGCGCGCGGGCGGGCCTCGAATACGCGCTCATCCTCGACGGCGACGGGCAGCATCTGCCGGAGGAGATCCCGCATTTCCTCGAGGCCGCGAACCGCACGCACGCGCCGCTGCTCGTGGGCACGCGGATGACCGACACGCGGACGATGCCGTTCGTGCGGCGGATGACGAACCGCTTCATGTCGTGGCAGATCAGCCGGGTCTGCGGGCAGGAGGTGCCGGATTCGCAGTGCGGCTTCCGCATGATCCACCGCGAGCTCGCGCCCGCGATGGTGGCGATCGCGACGACGAAATTTGACTACGAAACCGAGATGCTGGTGGTGGCGGCGCGGCGCGGCGGAAAGATCGTGGCGGTGCCGATCAGCACGATCTACGGCGATGAAGTGAGCAAGATTCATCCGGTGCGCGATACGTTGCGGTTTTATGAAATGATGGCGCGGTTCAAACGCGAGGCCGCGCCCGGAACCGGCGCGAGCCAATCCCAAAAGCCATCATTCTGAGCGGAGTCGAAGGACCTCTAACCATTCAGCGGGGGCAGAGGCGGTGCGCTGGCGGATCGCGGCTCACAGCGGACTTCGAGCCTCGTCGTTTTCCTGCCTGCCGCCTCCGCCTGCGGAAAAACTTATAGGTCTTTCGACAAGCTCAGGATGACGGGAATACGATGGGGCGCTGCGCGCTGGCCGTGCTTCTTTCAACATCGCATCTCAAATGAACCTCTTTCTCACCGGCACCGACACGAACGTCGGTAAGACTTACGCGGCCTCGCTGCTCATTCGGGCGTTGCGCGCGGCGGGGGCCAGCGGCGGCTGGCTGGCCTATGCCAATCTGCTCGCCGCCCGCGCCCCGGCCCCCAGTTGGGCCACCAGCGGCACGCCGGCGAACTGGCCGAAGCAGTGGGCGCAGGATGTCCTGCCGGTGGCCGGCAGCGTGTATCGCCAGATTACCCACACCACGCCGGGCGCGCAGGCCGGCCATTGGCACGTCACCGTGACGACGGCCTTCGAGACCAGCGCCCGCGAGCTGACCGACCAACAGCTCGCTCATTGATGTTGTCGAAAAAGTCAGTCGCGCCGATGATAATAACGTGCATTGTGCTCCGAGAATAAGCTATTGATCTACACCGTCATGATCACCCACCTCCGCATCCAAAACTTCCGCTCGTTCCTTGATGCTGAGGTGGACCTGCAACCGTTCTCGCTGATCGTGGGGGCGAATGGGAGCGGGAAGAGCAATTTGCTGAAGTTCTTCGCGGCGATCTCTGGCGCGGCGTACAAGAGCGACTCGCACGGCAACCCTTCCGGAGCCGTCGAGGTTGGGAGCCCGGCTGTGTTACACCAGCCCGGTTGGGTTATACATCAGAATGGAGACCAACGGCCTCTCGGATTCCGACTCACTCTGGATGCCTCGGACATCAATGGATCGGTAGTAAATGCCCAAGGCGGGATCATGCTTACAAAAGCCTTGCCGTGGCAGGGCAAGGGTCTTCCCATTTTCAATATCAACCCCGATACGGTATCCGCGGTCGAAACCACCGTGCCGAAAGCGCATGTGAAACCGACCGGCGAGGGGACTGCCCAAGTCCTGGACGCATTGAAAAATGGCGACCGCGAAGACCTCTTCGACATAGTCGAGGAAAACTTTCGGCGCTATGTCCCGGAGGTAGAGAAACTCAGCCTGCGTACGGTGGAGAACGGCAAGAAACAAACCCAAGTGCGGGAGAAAGGATTGAAGTTACCCGTTCCCGCAAACGAGTTGTCGGAAGGCACGCGCCTCATCCTTTGCATCCTCACCATTCTTCATCAGGAAAATCCGCCACCCGTCATTCTGCTTGAAGACATCGACCGCGGAATGCATCCGCGCCTTTTCGAGTATGTCGCGCCGCTGATGAGGGACATCGCGGAGCGAAACAAGATCAACATCCTCGCGACGACGCATAATCCCTACCTCGTCGATTGTTTTCAGGATCAGAAAGACGCGGTGATTATCGTGGAAAAGAAGGACGGCGCGAGCACGCTCACGACGCTGGCAAAGAAGCTCGAAGGGCTCGACTACGAAACAGTGGACCCGGAGGACATGCCGCTGGGCACTCTCTGGTACAGCGGGCTAATCGGCGGGACGCCCAAGAAACTTAGCGGCGAAGTGCGGCACTGAGGCATGGGCTATCTGTATATCCTCTCGGAAGGCGAGAGAGACGATCTCTGCTATGATCTCGTCGCCGAGCGTGCGACTGGGCGCACCTTTGAGCGCCCTGCTGATTTCCGTCTGCGACATGGCGCTAACTGGAAGACCGCGCTGGCGGGTGGGCGTCTTTTATTGAATCGGGTCAAGCACTGGAACGAGCCGCAAGTTGTCGCCGTGATCCTCGCCGTCGATAACGACCGCGCTCCTGAGCATCCGGGTTCGATACTGCCGCATCCGCGACCTTTGGTTGGTCATGATTTGAAAAAGGCTGCTCGTTACCCAGCAGTCGCGAAAATGGTGACCGACGCACTCGGCACAGACCGAGACGCCAGGCCAGTCAAGGTCGCTGTGGCGATTCCAGTGGAGATGATCGAAAGCTGGGTGTTGTTGCTGTGCGATTCGAACCGTCCGAAGTTACCGCTTTTCGCAGAAGCGAGCCAAGCCAGTGCTCGCGCCTACTATGGCACACAGCCACCTCCGCAATTGAAGGACCTACGTAATGCGGAAGCTGAGGCAGCAGGAAAATCGCTCGATGAATATTTCTGGTATGCAGCGGAGCAAGATCTCGATGCTGTTACTTCGGTCTCTCAAAGCTTCAAAATGTTCATCGGAGAGTTAAAGCAATGGCACATCGCCTAAATGGAAGCGCTAGCGGTTGTTTGGTGTCTGCTTTTCGTTGTTAGCATCTAAATTGGTTAAAAGTCACTGACCTAAAACGCGTGATCCCATAGTATTTGCGTTACAAGCTGATCCTCAAAACCACCCAATCGCCCGGCGACGTGGTGATGCTGACGGCGGCGGTGCGGGAGTTGAAGCGGGCGCTGGGGGCCGGGTGGAGATCGACGTGTGGACGCCGTGCCCGGCGCTGGAGGCGCACAACCCGCATCTGAGGCCGCTGGCGGACGGGGCGGGGGAACTGATCGCAACCTCGTGCCCAAAGTGGGGCTTTGGGCACGCCAGCCTCAGCGGGGAAGCTGTACTTCGCGGGCCGGGGCCGGAGAGCGGGGTAGCTGGGAGACGCTGCGCGACCGGCTGCGCCAACGCGGGAATGATTTGACGCGTGTTACCGTCGCCGTCAAAGTCACCCACCGATGAGCGCCCCAACGACAAAACAGATCAAGGTGGTGGTGGAGAAGCACCCGGATGGGTATGTGGCGTATCCGCTGGGGCTCACGGGGGTAGTGGTGGGGCAGGGCGATTCCTATGAGGAAGCGCTGGCGGACGTGCGCTCGGCGATCGCCTTCCATGTGGAATCCTTTGGCGCGGAAGTGCTGGAGGGAGAGTCGCCGGTGCTGGAGGCGTTCGTGGCGGAGACCGCCTGGACGGTGTGACGGGTTGAGGCCAAGGTCATGCCCAAATTCCCGAGTGATGCGGCCCTGGATCGCGTGCTCACCGCGCTGACCGCGCTTGGTTTTCAACTCGTCCGCCGCGGCAACCACATTTTCGATGGTCCGCCAGAACCCCGACGGCATAAACACCCCGCTGACGCTGCCGAATCACCGCCTGATCAAAGGCTCAACACTGCGCACGATTCTGACGCAATCGAACATCACCCGCGATGAGTTTCTCCAAGCCTACGAGCGGGCGTAAGGCAGAACCGCCAAGGCCAGACTCGCGCGCGGCGAAGAGCGGAAGGTTTTAACCCAACCCATCAAGGCAGAGATACGGCGCGTGATCCTCAAAACGACCCAGTCGCCGGGCGATGTGGTGATGCCGACGGCGGCGGTGCGGGACGGGGAGGAAAGGATGAAGAGAGGGTGTTTCATGCGCCGTCTCATCACGCCACCGGCGGACGGCGCGAGAATAAAGAATAAAGGGACTGGTCGAGAATAAAGGGACTGGTCAGCTCTGCGGGGTCAGCTCTGCGACCGGAACGGACTCGGCCCTTCGACAAGCTCAGGATGATGGAAGTAAGATGTAGCGCTTCGCGCTTGCGGATTTTCTGCTCATCATCACCGGCCAAATGAACCTCTTTCTCACCGGCACCGACACGAACGTCGGTAAGACTTACGCGGCCTCGCTGCTCATTCGGGCGTTGCGGGCGGCGGGGCGCGATTGCGTGGCGATGAAACCGCTCTGCTGCGGCGAGCGCACGGATGCGGAGGAGCTGCACGCCGCCTGCGATGGCGCGGTCACGCTCAATGAGATCAACCCGGTCTGGCTGCGCCCGCCGGCGGCGCCTTACACGGCGGCGATGATCGAGAACCGCGGCATTGATTTCGCGCTCATCCGCGAGACGTTTGCCCGGCTGCGGGGCGCGCATGAGTCGCTCATTGTGGAAGGCGCGGGCGGCTGGCTCGTGCCGATCACGCGCGATTTTTTCGTGGCCGATCTGGCTGCGGAATTTGCGCTGCCCGTGGCGGTGGTCGTAGCGAACCGGCTCGGCGCGCTGAACCACACGCTGCTCACCGTCCACGCCATCCGCGCGCGCGGGCTCGAATGTGCGGGCCTCATCTTGAACCACACGCTGCCGCCGACCGACGCGCCGGACATCGCCGCCACGACGAATCGCGCGATGCTCGAAGACTTGCTCGACGTGCCGATCCTTTTCGAGATTGCCCACGGCCAGAACGCCATCGTTCTGCCCGAGACTCACGACTCAAACAGCGAGAGCTGATCGGTCGGCACGCGGAACGCCGCGACGGAAAGGTCGGGCAGGTCGCCGCGGAAACCGGCTTTGCGTTTCGCGACGGCAAAGAGCGCTTTGATCTGCGCGGCGAGCGCGCCCTCGCCTTTCATGCGGGAGCCAAAGCGCGGGTCGTTGAGCTGCCCGCCGCGCAGCGACTCGATGCGGCCGAGCACCTTGTCCTTGTGCCCCGGCGCGTGGCGCTCCAGCCACGCGGTGAAAAGCGGGGCCACCGCCCACGGCAGGCGCACAATGGTGTAGCCGGCGGTGCGTGCGCCAGCGCGGGCGGCGGCCGCGAGGAGCGCGGGGATTTCGTGGTCGTTCAGGCCGGGGATGATCGGCGCGGTGAGCGCGATGACTGGCACGCCCGCCGCGCTCAGTTCCTCGATCGCCGCGAGCCGGCGACCGGGCGGCGAGGCGCGCGGCTCGAGTGTTTTCGCGAGCGCGCCGTCGAGGGTGGTGAGCGAGATGCAGACGTGCGCCGCGCCGTGTTTCGCCAGCTCCGCGAGATGGTCGAGGTCGCGGGTGACGAGATGGTTTTTCGTGATGATGCCGACCGGGTTGCGAAACTCCGCCAGCACCGCGAGGCAGCGCCGCGTGAGCTGGAGCCGGCGTTCGACGGGTTGGTAGCAGTCGCTGATCGCGCTCATGGCGATGGGCTGCGGCTGCCAGCTTTTCCTGGAAAGCTCGCGCCGGAGCAGCTCGGGCGCGTTTTCTTTCACCACGATTTTCGTCTCGAAATCGAGCCCGGCGGAGAAGCCGAGATACTCGTGATAGGGTCGCGCGAAGCAATAGGCGCAGCCGTGCTCGCAGCCGCGGTAGGGATTCAGCCCGGCGCGGAAGGGGATGTCCGGTGAGTCGTTGAAGGAGATGATGGACTGCGAGTCATCGCGGAGGAACTGGGTGCGCGGGCGGAGCGGCGCGCCGTCGTCGTCCACGAGCGCCTCGGGCTCCAGTTCGACGCTGAGTTTTTGAAAGCGGTTGTGCGGATTCGAGGTCGAGCCGCGGCCGGCGGGCGAGCGGTTTTGCGGCTGAAAGGGCATGTGTTCAGTGGAACATAAACGGCCGCGATGGCGAGTGTCCGTTGCGGGGCCGGGGCGGAAATCCGTGGTTCCTCCCCACCGAGCCGAGGGCAAGCCGCCGCTCAGGAATACGCGGGCGCCTGGCCCGGCTTCCATTTGACGTTGCAGCCGATGCTCGGCTGCTGGTCCGGGCCCACGGGTTGTCCGCTGAGCACGGCGTCGAGGGCGGCGCGGAGATCGGCCCCGTCGGGCTGGCCGCGACCGGGGCGC
>Ga0163144_10032029_pt1 | contig 10002 bp, 6 predicted proteins | sample OliLak19BULKMAT1_FD_123175 | JGI IMG/M metagenome (GOLD analysis project Ga0163144, IMG submission 123175) | Freshwater microbial mat bacterial communities from Lake Vanda, McMurdo Dry Valleys, Antarctica - Oligotrophic Lake LV.19.BULKMAT1 | ecosystem: Environmental > Aquatic > Freshwater > Lake...
TCGGATCCGTCTCCGACGTCACCTCCGTCTCCGACTCCGTCTCCGTACTCGACGCAGACATCGAGCTCACCGTCGGATCCTCCGTCGTGTCCGTCGGGGTCGTGTCGCTCATCGACGTCGTCACGCTCGTCGACTCCGTGCCTGTCTGCGTCGCGCCGCTGGTGTCCGGGTCCGCGCCGGGGTTCGGCTCGGCGCACGCCGCCGCGACGAGGACGAGCAGCGCGGCGGTCGACAGGGGTGATTGCATGGTGGCTCCGTATCGGTCGGGGAATGTTCGCGGGCTTGCTTACGCATCACTCGGGGTCGAGGCGGCCTTCGGCTCGCATGCGGGCGCGGGACTCGGCGAGCGTTTCGTCGACGATGGTGACCTCGCGCTTGATCTGCGCCTTCTCGGCGTCAGTCATCGGGCGGTCGAGGTGAAAGAGCCTCTGGCGCATCCACTCGAGGATGTGGTGCCACTCGCGAAGGGGCAGGGCGCCGACGCCGGGGTGGGGCAGCACGATGTCGGAGATGCCTTGCGCGTTGCCGATGCCCAGCGCCTTGATGTCGAGATCGGTCGACGCGATGAGGAACTCGAGCCACGGGCGCACGATCCCGAACTCGCGATGCTCCCGGGCTTCCTCCTCGATCGAGACCGCCCCGTTTTCGAGGTAGCGCCAGAGATCCTCTCTGCTTGGGTCGAACGGCGCGTAGTCGCGCTCGTCCGCAAGATCGCTGAACCCGAGGCCGTACTTAATCGAGAACTCCCAAGAAATCTTCAGCATGGGCGCGCGTCCGTTCAGATGGTTGTCTCGCCGTGATTCGGCTTCTTTTCGAGGCCGATGACGGTCGTTGGTTTGGGTAGCGCAGACGGATACATGTTGATGAGGATCCACTCGTCGCCCGTCCATCCCATCGTTGCGTAGATGAACGTGATCTTCTCGCGCAGCACGCGAACGACCGTCGGGTAGACCTCTCCGTCGAACTCGCTACCGTTGGGCCGCCGAAACCGCCGCACTTGCTGCGTGCCATCCTTCACACCCTGAAACCCCTCGCCGAGCGGCCGGACGATCGTCTTGGTCGGGTCGTCGATGTCGACCATCTGCACGTAGCCCGCGGCCTTCGGATACACCCCGCCCGCCGTGGTGCGGATCGGCCCGGCGTGCTGCGACACGTCCGCGAACTGCCGCTCGAGCGCGAAGTACACGCTGTCGTGCGCGTCGAGCCAGTCGACGAAACTGAGAAATCGCGTACTCCGATCCGACGGCGACGCGACGCGCTGCCACGCCGTCGACCCATCCGGTAGCTCGTGCTCCGCGACGTCCGCCGCGAGCCCCTTCGTCACGCGCTCTTCGAGCGTCTCGCCCGCGCCGTGCGGAATGTGCGGCCCATGCCGCGCAATGCTGTGCCCCGCCGCCGGGTACGCGCGGTGAAACGTCTGCTCGCGCATGCACGCCCATCCGCCCGCGAGCAGCTCGCGCTTGCCCTTCGCATCGTCGCCCAGCTTCGCGAAGTAGCGCACGCCGTGCAACCCAGTGTACTCATGGTATAGCCGCAGCCACGGCGTCGGGTACTCGTGCTTCGCCCAGCGACGCCACAGACTGACGAAGTCGTCCGCAACATCGAGCGCCTCGGTGCCAAACCGCTCGAGCAGCAGGTTCGCAGACACGCCATCCGCGTCGAGCATCTGCCGCACCGCTGCACCCTGCGCGACATCGATCGCGCCCAGTCGAGCCCGCGCCGCCGCGGTGAGCTGCGCACGCGCGACCGGCACACGCCCATCGAGCGGCGGCTCGATGTCGACGACGTCGACGTGCTTGCCACGGCGCGTGTTGCCGGCAGAACCGACGCCATCCGTCAGATCGATCTGCGCGCCCTCGTCACCGAGCCTGCGTAGCAGCGCATCACCGCGCGTCCGCAACGCCGCGAGATCGTCGAGGTTGCCCTTCGCACCGACCGCAACCAACGCGCCCGTCGCGGTGAGCTGCGCGACCAGCTTCGCGAGCGCGCTCAGCCGAGTTTGCGGATCGCGCGACTCGTCCTGCAGCACGTCATCGATCTTGCCCACCGCATCGCTCGCAACCAGCACACCGGCGATGCCATCGGTGCCGATCTGTCCGACCAGCGCCATCTTCAGCACGCCGTCGCCACGACCCGTCACCACTGCCTCGCGCACTGCGATCTGTGCACCTCTGCGCCACACTGCTGCCGCGGTCGGCACCATCAGCACCGACGACGCCAACCCGAGGATGTCGATCGCGGTCGCGGTCGGATCCGAGATGTCGTGCTCGTAGCGCGCTGCGATCCGAACCGTCGATGCGGCACCGCCTGCGATCGCCGACGTCCACAACAATGCCGAGACTACGCGTGAGCCCGGCACCGGTGCCGCGAGCGTCACCGCGATCGCCAGCACTGCTGCAGCTATCGCCACGCCGTCGAGCACCGCCGCGAGATCGATCGGCCCCGGCGGTGCGCGGAAGAAACCCTCGAGCGGCAGGCCGGACTCGTGCGCATGCAGGGGCAGCGCGAGTCGTTCGAGCAGCAGGCGTTGCTTGTTCGCATCGAGTCGACCTGCGCGCGCCGCCGCGCCCAGCACCTCTGCGACCGGTGGCGGCAACTCGAAGCGCACGTCGCCCTCCGGATATCCGCAGCGGCGTTGCCACTGCAGCAGCGCACCCGCCAGCGCATTCGCGACGCCGTCACCCGTGCCCCGATACGTGCCCGAGTACGCCGTGCCCGAGGCATCGGTCCAGTCCACGAGCTCGACGCTCGCGCGCGGATGATCACCGACCTGTTCGTCGTGCCGCGACACCCGTGGCTCGCGTCCGATCGACACGAAAATCTGCAGCGCGACGTTGTCGACGGCGTTCGCGTGCAACGCGTTGATCGCGTAGCGACGGTGCTCGGCGGTGCCCAGCCCGAGCGCCAGCGCGTAGAGCCTCGATGCGAGCGTCTTCTGCCGCAACGTGCTCGCGTCGTAGGCCTTGCGCGCGGACCGATCCCGCATTGGGTGCGCGCGCTGGATCTGCTCGGCCACCTCGAGCAGCCGGAAGATCCGCATCGCCGCCTGCTCGGGGTGGATCACCGCCTGGTCCACCTCGGGCAGTCCTCCGAACGCCCGGTGCAGCGTCCAGTCAGCGGCGAAGACTTCGGCGTCTTCTTCGGGCGTGAGCACGAGCTGGCGATGTGTCGCCACCTGGATCGCCGTGCCCCACTTGGGGTACGGCGGCGGCTCGATGAAGCACCGCACCTTGTGCGTACCGACGCGCGTCCACTCGACGGCGACCTCGTAAGTGCCGGTCGCAAACTCGTCGGAGAAGCCTGTCGTCTCTCCTGGTGGCGTGAGCTGCAGCGGTTGCTCGTCGTACAGGACCCAGCGCACCCGTGGTTGCAGCACCAAGTCGAGGGTGTACGGATGGCCGAGCGTGTACTCGGCCGTGATCGCGTCCTCGCTGTGCGCGATCCCTGCGCCGGCGTCGTCGCCCGCACTCACCACGTTGGTGCGCACCACCGAGTAGACCACCTGCGCGCCGACGCGGACGCCCGCGTGACGATCGGTCGAGACGATCGCGTACGTCGGCTTGGGTGGGAACGTCACGACGCACCTTCGATCTCATGCGCGGGCAGCAGCTCGAAGCGGGTCCGTCCTGCGAAACCCTGTCGATCGAGCATGAGCTCGATCGACAACGCCGATGCATCGCCTCCAGCCGCCGCTCGGATCGCGTCGGGCAGCGACGCGAGGTCGCCGCCGCCGCGCTCGTCGGCCCATCGTTGCACGACGAGCTGCACGAGCGCCGGGCCCAGCGCGAGGAACTGTCCCATCACCGCGAAGTCGCGAGCGGCCAGCGCACGGCTGCAGCGCTCGATCCAGATCGCGCCCGCGATGCGATCGGGATCGATCCAGTGCACCGCGAAGTCACCGGCCGCCACGTCAGCGACGATCGTCTCGCCGGCCGGACCGAGCGCTCCGTACCGCACGCGCCCTTGCGCCGACACGATCTTGAACGCAGCGCCCGGCACCGCGATGCCATCGGTCGACACCAGCCCCAGCGGCAGCGCTGCGCGACGCTCGGGATCGATGTAGTCGAGCCACAACCGCGCGACCTCGCCGAACAACGAGGCTCCCGCGGGATCTCCAACACCACCCGGGATCTCCGCGACGTTGGCGAACATGATCTCGGTGCGCCGGTTCACGGAGCTCGTGACCCCGTCCTTGCCGACCATCTCGCGCGGCCACAGCTCGCCGGCACCGATGATCGCTGGCGAGCACCACTGCAGCTGGGTGCGGATCGCCGCGAGCGTTGGCAAATCGACCCCAAGCTCCTCGGCAAGCGCGAGATCCAGCAATGCGTACGCGACGCGCCAGTCGTCCGCACCGCGCGGCGCGTCAGGATCGATCGCGATGCCCGTGAGCTCGGCCGCGCGCTCGCGCCACACACCCAGCGCGGCATCGAACGCGTCGGATCGATGCTCGACGATTCCGGCGTCGCACGCCCAACCGAAGCGTCGGGCCGCCCACTGCATGTGCGCCGCGACATCAGCGAGCACGCCGTCGGCCTCGCACGACGCGATCCAACCCTCGACGTCCGCGCGGAGCAGCGCCGACAGGTGTGCGGCGCGACGCTCGGCGACGCCGCGGTTGTGCGACTTGGTCCCGCTGGTGTCGGTGTGCCCGACCGCGAGCACGTAGCGCTCGGGATTCGCGTGCGCGTAGGCGAGGATCTGCGCCAGGCAACCCAGCCCGCTCGTACCCTCGCCGGCGGTGCTGTCGAACCACAGCCAGCCCGGTCGGAAGACCTCGAGGTCAAGCGCGTACGCCGGCAGCGTGAACACAGTCGCCTTGGGCACGCGCACGACGATCCGCGTGACGCGATCGCACGCGAGCGTGAGCGGGCCGAGCTGGTCGGTGACATCGACTTCGAAGTCGCCCGCGCGCGTCGCCAATTCGTCGACTGCACGCGAACGGCGCACGTACCCCGAAGGCCATACCTCGAGCACCGCGCCATGCTCGGCGAGCAACGTGCTCACGCGTATCTCGGCGCCGCCGAGCTCGCCGGTGTGCACCTCGGCGCCGATCGTGATGCGATAGGAGCCAGCGATATTCGCACCGTCGGGATCGACGACGATGAACCCGACGAAGTGCTCGACCTCGCCTTCGTTATCGGCGTCGGGCTCTACCGCGCTCGGCACCACAGCCGGTAGCTCGGTAGGCAGGGGTCGCGGCTCGGGCTCATCGATGCTACGCGGTCGCTCGCCACAACCTCGCGGCAACAGATCCGACAGCATCGGGACGTCGTCCCAGTCCAGCGTCTCGCGCGGCAGTGGAGACATCCCACGATGCGGATCGGGCAGTCGCACGGCGACGAGACGCCCGCGCTCGAGCTCCATAGCGAGGTACGCGATCGCGCGCTCGATGTCGTCGTCGGGGCCGAACAGACTGTCGGACAGACGCAGCAGCGCTTCGCGACCGACCCAGTGATCGGCGAATGCGGCAAGCTGGAACACCGCGCGCTCGTACGTCCAGTGCTCGACGTGCGACTGCGGAACGAGCGAGATCGTCCGACCGCCCACGCGGAGCTTGGGATGTTCGTCGGTCGACATCGAACGTGCGCTCGCCGGGCCGCGTCCAGCCGTGTCCGCTCAGGGAATGTCCGCGCCCGCCACGTCCGCGGTGCCGTTCTCTGTGGGTCGTAGCTCGCCGTCGATGTCGACCAACGGGTCGCCGGTTTGCCACTCTGCAGCGTCCAGGATCGCGTCGGGAGGCGTGGTCAGATGGAAGTCGCTCGTCAGGTTCACGAACCATGCTGGCATGACGCTGCTGACCATCACGTTTCCGGTGCCCGCGAAGCCAGATTCCGTCGCTGTATAGGTGACGTCGACACCAGTGCAGTCGATCTCGGGCTCGCTGCCGACCATTGCGACAATCGAGTTGCGGACCGTGACATCTGTGACGCCTGTGCACTGCAGCGTCGCGACGTCTTCGAACTCGATCCCGGTCAACAGTGTCGAGTACAAGACATCGGCGTTCGAGTCGGTGACATCGAGCGCGACGACGTCGTCGGTGTTCCCCCCCACGAAGCAGTTGCGCACCGTCGCGTACGCTGCCCCCTCCACGATCAACCCTCCGCCGCTGTTGTCCACCACACGGCTCCGGTCCAGCCACGCGTCGCCTCCCGACGCCCGCACGCCCACCCCACCGTTGCCGCTCACCTCCACGCCCTGCAGGTACAGCACTGCGCCTCCGCTCACGTCGATCGTCGGATTCGCGTTTCCGTCGTCGCCGCCGATCACCGGCAGCTCCCCCGGCGCTGCGATGATCGCCACCACATCGCCCGCGCCCAACACCACGTTCTCGTCGTAGCTACCCGCGCTTGTCAAGCAGCGACCGTTGGGAAACACCGGACGGTCTGGTGGGATAGCGGAGGCGTTGCAGCGTAGCTGAGTGCGGCGGTGATGGCGGGCGGAAGCGGAGGCGGCGACGAAAGGTCGCGGGGGCGATGGAGCGGAGGGAGGGAGTGCTTGCCGAATCGGTGGACGAATCGGTGGGCGCTCAGTCGAGCGGGAGGATCTTGGCGGCGAGGAAGCGAGTCGCGCGAAGGCGTTCGGTGTGGGTGACGCGATGGGTGCCGTGAATGCGGCGCGCGGCGAGACGAAAGCGATCGTGTTGGGTGGCGAGCGGCTCGGCGCGGATGATGTCGACGGCGCAGGTGAGCCAGAAGAAGCGCTCGATGCCCCGGTCGGTGGCGAGACCGCGGTCGACGAAACTACGCAGGCGTTCATCGACGTCGAGTTGCTGGCGCTGCAGGACGTCTTTGGCGGCGTGCAGCGGACCGAAGACGAGATCGCGAGCGTCGCGACGAAGCTCCCAGAGCCGCTCGGCAATCGCGTAGCCCTCGTGCTCGTGGGCGAGATTGCGGACGATGCCGAGCAGGTATCGGGCATCGACGCCGTCGGGCAGCGTCGCAGCGCGGAGTTTGCCGTCGAAGATCGCGATGCCCTCGACAATGCGCGCGAGCGGATAGCGGGCGATGGCAGTGCGCAGATGGCCTTGCGAGTCGTCGAAGCCGAGACGCGCGAAAGTCTCGTCGAGGATCTGGCGGCTGGCGGGATCCTGACGAGCGTGGCGAGTCTCGTGGGCCTGCTGCTGCTCGCGGGCTCTGGCCACGAGAGCTTCGCGAGCGCGCTCGATGTCGTCTGCCGACGGGGCAGCCTCGCGGTAGAGGTCGAAGCGAGAGCGGCCTCGATGGTCGGCGCGCGGACGGTGGTTGAGGGTACCCGCCCAGGTGCGCGCCTGCAGGTCGAGGATCTGGCGCGCACGCTCGCGCTTGGTCGGCGCTTCGATGACGATCGGTGGAGCGACCTGCGAAAACAGACCGAAGGCGCCCTCGACGTGGGCTTTGTTCTGGGGCCGCGCCACGGTGGCACGCATGAGCACGGTGTCACCGATCGCTTCGTCGACCACAGGCGCGTGGTTGGAAGGTTTGTTGTCGAGCAGCAGTGCGAGCGGTGCGGCGCCGGTGGTCGTGATGGCGTCGTCAAAGGCGGCGACGACGGCAGCGGCGTCTTCGTGATCGCGGACGTCGATGCCGACCGCGGCGGCCGATGCGGTATCGACGACGAGCTCGAGATTGAAGACGAAAATCTCGCCCTCGAGAGCGACGCGGATCGGCGTGCCGTCGCCGGTCCACTGTGCACCGGGGAAGAAGATCTCGAAGGAGCGACACAGGGCTTGCTCGTCGGGCGAGCGACCGCGACGACGCGCGGGCACGCGCTCGCCGGCGCGCTGCAGGATCGAGGCGATCGCGGCGCGCCCGAAGCGGACGTGGTGGTGGTGCTGGAGGTGATCACAAAATGCGGTGAAAGGACCTCGCCAGGTGCGCCACGCGTCCAGCACCGTCTGGACCTGGAGATCGCCGATCACGTCCAGCGTGAGCTCGGTTTTTTTTGCGTCGGAAGCCACGGGGGCGATTGGTTCGGGCATCGACGCCGACGACGACGACTGCTCCGGCGTCGCCGCGCCGGCACCGAGCCACTCGCGCAGGGTCGTGGCCGGCACGTCGATCGCCTCAGCGATGATCTCGACATTGAGCTCGGGGTGACGCTCGCACTGCGCGAGCGCGAAGCAGCGAAACCCGTCGCTGTAGTACCGCCGTTGGCCGTTGCGGCTCACCGCGCCGGGGTGGTCGATCAGGTAGCGCAGGGCCTCGCGGCTCGAGCTCGCCGTCACGTCCGTTGGTCGCTCGATCACCGGCGTGGCAGGGCGACCCGGCGGGCGATCGAGCGAGGACAGCTGCGCGAGCAGCTGGTCGCGCAGCTCGTACGCGCGGCTGCGCGTCGCCCTTGTCGCCTCGAGCACGGCGGTGGTCGTCGGGTGCGGCAGATCGAGCGCGCGCAGATGGGTGTTGGCCGCGAGCAGCAGCGCCGCGAGCACGTGAGGGGAGACAGACGGACGGATTTCGGATATCGAGGACAAAGGTGGTCCTCTCGTTGGTGTGGCGCGGTTCGTTTTTCGACAACTCGCTCCATGCCTCACCGTCGCGGAGGCCACCTACTTTTCAGCGCATCATGACGTCGAGGTGCTCGTGCTCGCGCCGAGCAAGCGACGGCCCATCAGCCACACCTCCGGCACGCCGTCTCGGCTCGTGACCTTGAACAGCTCCAGGCACCGGTCGCGCAGATCGACGCCGTCGGTGAGCTCTCGACCCGCGCCGGCCTCGATCCGCGCAAGCACTTGCTCGGCCCGGCCGAAGTAACGATCGGCGGGGACCAAGAGCCCGCCCAGCGCGTGGTGCGTCCGCGCTTGGTTGTACCAGTGAAGATGCGCTTCGAGGCGGCGCCGCATCTCGGCGAGATCGTAGAACCGCTGCACGTCGAACAGTTCCTTGTGCAGATTGGCGTTGAAGACCTCGACCTTACCGTTGTGCTCTTTGTCCACGGCGACGATCTGGTCGACGCCGAGCTCGGTGAGCAGCGCCGTGAAGCGCGAGATCCCGCGCCACGACCAGAACGCCGCACCGCGGTCGGTCATGATCGACTCGGGCTTGCCGTGCAGGCGCACCGCTTCCTCGAAGGCCGCGATCACTGTGTCCGCGCGCTCGGCCTCATCGACGCCGTGGCCGACCACGAAGCGCGAGCAGTCGTCGATCAGGATCAGCGTGAACACGGTCGCGCGGTTGATGTGACGGTGCACGAAGTCGAGGTGCCACAGATGGTTGGGCCGCACCGCCTCGAAACGCTGGTCGTGCGGCACTCGCTCGACCTTCGGCGGTCGATAGCCCGCCGACTCCATCACGCGCCGCGTCGTGTGCACCGAGACCTTCACGCCTTTGCGCCGCAGCTGGTTTCGCACCTGACTCGGCCCCAGCCCAGGGTGCCGGCTCCACTCGCTCAGGATCTCCGCGTCGCGCTGAGCCTCGACGTCGGCCAGCGCTGGCCCGGTCGTCGGCGACGGCGCCTCGCCGCGAGCCGCTCGCTCGACCTTGCGTCGCCATGCGAACACCGAGAAGCGGCTCGTGCCGAACTTCTGCGCCGCCTCCGACACGCCGTGCGCAGCTGCGTACTCGACGACCTCGGCCCGTTGCGACGGCGTGTATCGCTTCGCGGCCGCGCGGTGAGGCGCCGCCGATCCCGGCGGCTTTGCGGGTGCGGGCGCGATCGTCTCCGGCTTCGCCGACGCGCGCACGCTCGCCTCGGCGGCAGCGATCGCCTCGGGCACCGCCGCCGCCGCTGTGACCGGCGTCTGCTGCAGCACACCTGCCGCTCTCTTCCCCGTGTTCCACTGGCTCACCGTCGTGAGCGGCACCCCGTGCTTGCTCGCTGCACCGACCACGCCGAGCTGCGGCACGTCCGCGAGCACCTTCGCTCGCTCCTCCGCTGTGTACCGACGCCGCGGCCGCGGCCGCTGTTGCTGTTGCTCTTCTTGTACGTTGGGCATCGCATCGACTCCTCGCGGTCGGTGCCCACTCCGGTCAGCTTGTCCGGAGTTTCAGGCCCTCGCGCGACGGTCGATGCTCGACAACGTCA
>Ga0163144_10032030_pt1 | contig 10002 bp, 2 predicted proteins | sample OliLak19BULKMAT1_FD_123175 | JGI IMG/M metagenome (GOLD analysis project Ga0163144, IMG submission 123175) | Freshwater microbial mat bacterial communities from Lake Vanda, McMurdo Dry Valleys, Antarctica - Oligotrophic Lake LV.19.BULKMAT1 | ecosystem: Environmental > Aquatic > Freshwater > Lake...
AGAAGCCCAGTGTCCCCGAGACGAAGAACGCGGCGATGATGGCGATGAGGAAGTAGTAAGGCTGGAAGGCTGGCGCGAACTTCGCCGTGAGCATCGAGCAGAGATAGACCGTGTAGGCGCCCGCCGCCATGAACTCTCCATGGGCCATGTTGATCACGCCCATCTGCCCGAAGATGATCGCCAGGCCGAGCGCCATCAGGAGCAGCACGCTGAACAGGCTCAGTCCGGCGAAGCCCTGCATCGTGAAGATCGAGGTCAGTTCCGACGTGGTGTAGGCGAACATCATAAGCCAGTCCTGGAGTTTGGAGCCAATTGCATCACCATTGTTTCGAGAGGGGCGGCCCGCCCCCATTCTTCAGCGGGCCGACCCGTAAATTCTTCAGCCGATCATTGATAGCCCTTCGGGAACGGGTCGGGTTCGATCAGGCCGGACTCATAAAGAACCTTGGCCTGGCCAGTGGCAGCCCATTGACCGATGCGCAGCTTGCTCCAGAGATGGTGGTTTTTGTGAACCTTGACGTAGCCTTCAGGGGCTTCCTTGAACTCGAGGTCCGGCGAAGCCGCGGCGACCTTATCGATGTCGAAGCTGCCGGCCTTTTCCACCGCCATCTTCCACAACCAAGGCCCGAGATACGCCGCCTGGGTCACGTCACCGATGACGCTCTTCGCGCCATACTTCGCCTTGAACGCCTCGACGAATTTCTTGTTGTTCGGGTTGTCGAGCGATTGGAAATACTTCATCGCAGAGTAGAACCCGACGAGGTTTTCGCCGCCGATGCCGAGCACTTCGTCCTCGGTCACCGAGATGGTGAGCAGGGTCTGTTTATCCGAGGTGATGCCCGCTGCCTTGAGTTGCTTGTAGAACGAGACATTGCTGCCGCCGACGATGATGGCGTAGATCACGTCGGGCTTCTTCAATTTGATCTTGTTGATGAGCGAACCGAATTGCGTGTGACCGAGCGCGTAGTATTCCTCGCCGACCACGGTGCCCTTGAGCAAGTTTTCAATGTGTTTGCGGGCGATCTTGTTCGAGGTGCGCGGCCAGATGTAGTCGGAGCCGATGAGGTAAAAAGTTTTCGCCTTCTTCTCCTTCGCAATCCAGTCCAGGCCGGCGAGTATCTGCTGCGTCGCCTCCTGCCCGGTGTAGATGACGTTCTTCGACTGCTCCAGACCCTCGTAGAAGGTCGGGTAGTAGAGCATGCCGTTCTCCTTTTCAAACACGGGCAGAACGGCTTTGCGCGAGGCGGAGGTCCAGCAGCCCATCACGGCGGCGACCTTGTCGTTCACGAGCAGCTTCTTTGCTTTCTCCGCGAACGTCGGCCAGTCGCTCGCGCCATCCTCGACGATGATTTTGATTTTACGACCAAGCACGCCGCCCATGGCATTGATCTGATCAATCGCAAGCTGCTCGGCCTGGATGGAACCTGTTTCGCTAATGGCCATCGTGCCCGTGGCGGAATGAAGCTGCCCGACCGTCACCTCGGTGTCGGTGACCGCAAGGCCGGTCGTGTTCACCTTGGCGGTGGCAAAGTCCGAAGCAAGCAAGGCGACGTTGGGCAGTCCCGACAGAAACAGGACGCAGGAGAGGGCGGTGGTTATCCGAAGAGTGGAGCGGAGGATTTTCATTGGGTGTGGAGTTGAGGTTGCGATGTCGTTTGTGTTCTCGAAGCCGCCCGTGGTGTTTGCGAGCGACAGAACCCCATCAGCACCGGCAGTACCATCCGCCACACGACACGCCTCCGCAGAGGAGGACGGTCACGCCGTCATCCGCATCATCTCGCCTCCTCGGTCGAACCGTGAACTTAGCAGCAGAGCCATGTTTACAGGGTTGGAATCAGCATCGTCGTCCTTCGTAAACAATTCCTCATTGATGCCTGCGCTTCATCAACTGTGACGAAGCCATGCCGTGAATTCACACCGCGCAGGTTTTCAGCCGCAGGCGGCTTCATGCTTGACTGCCCGGCGATGAGCGAGATGGATGGTCGCCATGTCCCTTTTCAGGCGAGGTGTTCCGAATCACTCATCTGCCTGAATCACATCGCCCATCCTCGACCGGAAAAAGAAAAACGCCGGAAGCGGCTTCGCTTCCGGCGTGTGGAAAGGACTCTTGCCTGCCGGCGATGAGGGCGGAGACGCAGGTTATCAGGTTATCAGGTTGAAGGCGAGGTGCGCGCCCATCCCGACTTGAAAACCTGCAACCTGACAACCTGAGAACCAACTTTCAGCCCGCCGCCGGCCTCAGCGGCCCTTGGGCAGCGCGCCCCTGCCGGCGTAAATCGCGTTGCGACCCAGCAACTGCTCGATGCGCAGAAGCTGGTTGTACTTCGCGGTGCGGTCGGTGCGGCTCAAGGAGCCGGTCTTGATCTGGCCGCAGTTGGTGGCGACGGCGATGTCCGCGATGGTGGCGTCCTCGGTCTCGCCGGAACGATGCGAAAGCACCGCGGTATAGCCGTTGTTCTGCGCGAGCCTCACGGCGTCGAGCGTCTCAGTGAGCGAACCGATCTGGTTCACCTTGACGAGAATTGAGTTGGCCGTGCCGGTGTCGATGCCCTGCTGGAGGAACTTCACGTTGGTGACGAAGAGATCGTCGCCCACGAGTTGCGTCGTCGAGCCGAGCTTCTCAGTGAGCTTCTTCCAGGTCTTCCAGTCGCCTTCGCCACAGCCGTCCTCGATGGAGACGATGGGATATTTGGCGCAGAGGTCAGCGTAGAATTCGACCATCTCGTCGCCGGTGAGCTTGCGACCGGTGCTCTTCTTGAAGGTGTAGGTGCCGTCGGGCTTGCCGTCCTTGGTCTTGTTGGCGAACTCGGATGCGGCGACATCCAGCGCGAGGAAGATGTCCTTGCCGAGCTTGTATCCGGCGTCCTTGACCGCCTGCGCGATGACGTCGAGCGCAGCCTCGGCGCTTTCGAGCTTCGGCGCGAAGCCGCCCTCATCACCGACCGCGGTGCTCAGACCCTTCTTCTTCAGCACCGCCTTGAGCGCGTGGAAAATCTCCGTGATCGCCTGAAGCCCGCGGCTGAACGTCGGGAACCCGTGGGGCATGATCATGAATTCCTGGAAATCAATCGGCGCGTCGGAGTGAGCACCGCCGTTGATGACGTTGGCCATGGGCACGGGCAGAACCTTGGCGTTGGGTCCGCCAAGGTATTTGAAGAGCGGCATTCCCAGCGCCTCGGAAGCGGCCTTGGCCGTGGCCAGCGAGACCGCGAGAATGGCGTTGGCGCCAAGCTTGGATTTCTTGAACCCAGTGCCGTCGAGGTCAAGCATCGTCTGGTCCACGGTGAGTTGATCCAGCGCGTCGAGGCCTTCCAGGGCGGGGCGAATCGTCTGCACCACGTTCTTCACCGCCTTGGCCACGCCCTTGCCGAGATAGCGCTTCATGTCGCCATCGCGCAATTCGAGGGCTTCGTGTTCGCCGGTGCTCGCGCCTGAAGGCACGGCCGCGCGCCCGACGGCGCCGCCGGCGAGGACGACGTCAACTTCAACGGTGGGATTGCCGCGTGAGTCGAGGATTTCGCGGGCGTGAAGGTCAATGATGGTGCTCATGGTCAGATTTCAATTAGTCAGAATTTCAAAATGAGCGCGCATCATAGAAGCGAAGGAAGGTCCGTCAAGACTCGGGGCGGTCGCCAGCGGCGCGCGCGTTGACTCAAATTAAAAGACACCCAAGGGGATGGGCTGTGTTGGGGAAAAAGGGGTGCGTTGCGCGAAGAGGCCGGGCTGGATTGCCGGGTGGACCTGGGCGGCCGGCGAGGGCACCGGCTCGCTGCCGAACCAGCAGAGGACAGAGGACAGTGATCAGTGGAAGCAGTCTTCTGCCTTCTGCCTTCTGCCTACTGATTACTGGTTACTGCCTTCTGCAATCTGCCTACTGCCTTCTGCCATCGGACGGCAGGACGCGGCAAATCGAGAACCCAGCGACCGTCGAGGATGGAGAAACCAACTCCTCCTCGCGAGCCGCCGGACGCGACACCCAGCGCGGAAACACCGCCTCCGGCGGCGAGTCAAGCCCCGGTGAATTCTGCGGACCAACGGCACCGAGGCGCAGACGGAAGAAACGCATCGGTTGCGATGCGGGAACGACGCGGATGATGATGCGATTGGTGGAGGCAGCGGGAATCTGCTGGAGCAGGAACCACGTCGTGCCGAGCGCGTCGGTGTAGTCGATGTTGTAAACGAGGTTCGACGCGGCTGAGAAGGTGAGCACGACATCGCCACCGTTCAGGGCGACGGAGGTGATGCGCAGGGCGCTGGAAGCATCGCGCGGATTCGTCCCGAGCATGAATTCCTGGAAGTTCGTCAGGCCGTCGCCGTCGCTGTCGAGCGCGGCGTCGTTGGGGTTGAAGGGATCAAGGCTGTAGAGGTTTTCCCAATCGTTGGGCATGCCGTCGCCGTCGGTGTCCGTCGAACTGGCCAGCGGTCCGGGCGTCGGGGTCGTTGCCACCCAGTTGGTCGGGTCGTTGCCGAAGCCCGTGGCGGAAACACGCTGGAGGCTGAAGCCCGTGCCGTCGGCCAGGGGCGACCACGGTGCGACGTCGAAGTAACGCACGCGCTCCACCAGAATCGAGGGGACATTGCCGGCGTTCGGCGCGTCGGGTCGGCGCAGCTCGATCTCATCATTGTCATTGGCGAGCTTGCCGATCCACGGGCCGACAATGGGCTGGCTTGGATCCAGGCTGTAACGAGCGCGGAAGGCCGCGAGGGCGCCGGGGTTGTTGATCGGGTCAAAGCTCACGACCAGCAGCGTGCCGCCGGCGGGCAGGGTGGTGCCCGTCGCGAAATCGAAGTCCACCGCGTCGCGCAGGCGCCAGGTGTTGGTGGGCGCGGCGGGATCGTACAGGAGCGCGGAGGTGGTGCCCGCGTTGAACAGCTCGATGAATTCATTCAACGTGTCATCGTTCGTGCCCATGTCCGGTGGATGATACATGATCTCGCTGATGAGCACCGGCCCGACCCTGGGATACGCATTCGTCTTGCCCGTGCCCGTGCGGAACTCCGCCACCGACGCCGGGTCATCCACGCCGAAGGAGCGCGCGCTCATGGCCACGAATTCCTCGCGGCTGTCGCTGGTCACGTAGCGGCCGAAGGAGACCCCGTTGGCTGCCGCGCTGAACTTCACGCTGGTGCGGAAGCCGGTCAGCGCGCCATTGGTCGAGGGGCTGAGCACCACCTCGTCGCCGTCCGAACCCAGGGCAAAGGGCACCGCCGCCAGTTGCGCATTGGTGAAGACCGTTTCGTAAACGACCACGAAACCGTGGGCCGGGAGGATGGTTTGGAAGGGGATTTGATACTTCTGGAGCGTGCCGTTGTCGTCGCTGAGCCACCAACCGCTGAGGTCGATGGGCGAGCCGGTGAGGTTGCGCAGTTCGATGGCATCCTCGAGCGGTTCGTCCGTGTGGGTGAGCGCCTCGTTGATGACCACGGTGGACAGGCGGCGGTAATTGGACGCGCCGGGCGACGCGGTGCCGGGGAAGGTCACGATGCTGGCCGCGCCGTTGGGGAAGCGGCCTTCGGAAACGCCTTCAGCCTGCGCGCCAAAGACGATGCCATTAAGCAGCGTGCCGTTGGTGGAAGAAATCCCCACCGCCTCGCCGCCGGCGGCCAGCGAAAAGCTCGTGTGATCCGCACCGGCGCCCGTGTTGCCGTCGGCCCGGAACTGGATGAAGCCGTTGGTGCCCGAGCCGATGAAGGACAGCGCGGCGATGCGATGCTTGGTGCGGTTGTTCAAGTCATCGGTGAGGAAATGATTCCCGAGGCTGATCGGCAGGAGGGTCGGATTGTAGATCTCGAACCAGTCATTATTGCCGGGCGCCGGGTTGGCCAGCCATTCGTTGACGCGGAGGTTCGACGGGTCGCCGAGCGTGGGGATGGCGGCGTTGGCCGAGGCGGCGGTCGGGCTGGTCAGCACCCAGTTGGTGCTGCCATCGGGCACGCGGCCGAGGGAGAGATCAGCGACCTGGAGACCGTAGGTGATCGAGCTGAGCAAGCTGCCGCCGTTGGCCAGCGCATCGAAGAGGAAGGTGCTGCCACCGGCACCGCCGAGGGCGAAGTTGGTAGTGGTGAGCGGGCCGGCGTTGGTGGAGCCGGGGTCGCAGATCACGCGCAGGAACGCGCCGGGAGCCAGCGTGGTGCCGGGCGCGAAGATGAATTTGCGCGGGGAGAGCGTGTTATCCGTGAGGCTGCGGTCGGCCAGGCTCACGACATTCGTCGAGCCGTTGTAAAGCTCGATCCAATCCGGCGTGCGGCCGCCCTCGGCGAATGTGGCGTTGATGGCCAGGACTTCGTTGATGACCAGCACGCCGCCGTTGGGCGCCGGGCCGGTGACGAGCGGATTAGGCGCGCCGGGCGTGGGCGTGTCGAAGAACACGATGGTCGTCGAGCCATTCGGGCTGCGGCCCTCCGAGATGTTCGGCCGCTGCGGCCCATACACCACGCAATCAATCGCCGTCAGGTCCGGCAGGTAAATCCCGATGCCGCCCTGCTCGCCGCTCAGGCTGAAGTTGAGGTGGTCCGCGCCCGCGCCCGCATTGCCATCGGCCAGGAAGCGCAGATAACCATTGCCCGCGATGAAACTGAGCGCCGCCACCTGATGCCGGTTCGGTTGCCCGACGATCTCGTCGCTGAAATACAATCCGCCCATCGCCACGGGCAGCGCGTCCGTGTTGTAAACCTCCACGAAATCCGCGTTGAACGGCGTCTGCGGCAGAGACAGCCACTCGTTGATGCGCAGGTTGCGCGGGTCGCCGGTGGCGGCGGCGCGGTTCGGCCCGCTGAAGGTGGGTTGCGTCAGCGCCCAAGACCCGTCCGCCAGCCGGCCGATGGAGAGATCCGTCAACTGGGGACCGAACGCGACCGAGTCCAGCAGCGCGCCGCCGTCCGAAACCGCGTTGAAGAGAAACACGGCGGCGCCGGACTGCGACAGATTGAAGCCGAGATGGAAACCGGGCGTGGCGTCCGGGTTGTTCGCAAAGACCGTCAGGTAAGCGCCGGGCGCGAGCAACGTGTTCAGCGGGAACAAGAACTTGGCGGGATTGCCCCGGTCATCCGACAGCGCGACGCCGCCGAGGTCGAGAGTCGTGTCGCCCGAGTTCCACAGCTCGATCAGGTCCGGCGTGGTGCCGAAGTGATTCGACACGCCGCTGTTGCTGGCCAGGATTTCGTTGAGGCGCAGCGGCGAGGCCAGCGGGTTCACCGTCCAAGTGCGCGAGCGCGTCACGATGGCATCAACGCCGAAGATGGGATCATCCTGGTAGAAGCCCGCGTCGTTCCTCCCGGAAACCTCGACGTAATGTTCGCCGCTGGACAGCGCGTGCAGCGTGATGGGCGTGGCGATGGGCGTCTCGGCGCTCCACGGGCCGCCGTCGAGACGCCATTTGTAATGGGTGAAGCCCGAGCCGTTGGGGAAGCCGCCGGTGGGAATGCCGCTGCCCGTGCGGTTGGGACCAACGCGCAAAATGGCGCTGCTGGACGACGTGAGCTGGACCGGCTCGCCACTGATCGAAGCGCCAGCCGGGATGATTCCGCCGCGGTCGCGCCCGTTCGGGCCGGCCCCCGTCGCGGGTGAACCGGTGCGGAGGCTGAACCACGTTTTCATCACCTGCGCGGATTCCCAACTGGTGAAGTTGGTGGTCTCGGCCAGTTGCGGGATGTAGGTGAGGAGCGGGTCGTTGGTGGAGTTGTTGCCGCCGGGCCCGGACCACGCCGCGCCCTGGAGCAGGCGGATGGTGTTGTTTGTGTAGGTGACGAGCGCGGTGGTCACGTTGCGGGTCAGGTTCTCCACGTCGTAAATGATGTTGCCCTCCAGATAAATTCCCAATCCCTGCGAAGTGCCGTCATCGGCGAGGATGACCACGCCGGCGTTGATGTCCTGGCTGCCGACGCGCGACTGCCGGACGATGGTGTTGTTGAGCATCGTGTAGAAGTTCGTCTGCTTGGCGTTGGCGGCCTGGTCCACGTCGTAGAAGAGATTTCCGACCATGGTAATCTCCGAGTTGCTGGCATTGTCCGAGCCGCCGCTGACGGCGCTGGCCGAGTCGGGCGAGCCGTTGCGATGAACGTGCAGGAAGATGTTGCCCTCGACCCACGCATCGGTGCTGTCGAAGTCGAGCAAGTCGTCATCGGAACCGGCGAAGACGTTGTTGATGACCTGGAGAATCGGCCCGGGCCGGTTGCCGCCGGTGAAGTCGAACGCATCGTTGTAGCCGATGACCTTGCCCCAGAAATTGCGGCGCACGATGCCGCGTCCGCCCGCCTTGATGCCCAGCGTGCCGTGGACCGGCTCGAAGCCGGCCGTGGTCGCCGGGAACACGCAGTCCTGCACGACGAAGGATGCGCCGTCCAGCGAGAGGTATTGCACGGCGGTGTTCCCGAACGAGGCGTGGCTCAGGAAAAGTTCGCCCGCATTGACGTCGATGGCCGTCGCGCCGTTGAACTCAAAATGCGCGTGGCTGATGCGCGTCTCGGGCGAGCCGGCGCCGCCGTTGATCGTGACGCCGCCCCAGCTCGTCGCCGTGCCGGGCGCGCGGGTGAAACGAATCGGAGCGGTGGCCGCGCCCTCGGCGAGGATGCGCCCGCCGTTGGCCACCGTGACGTTCACGCCGGCCCCGAGCCATACCGTGGTGCCGGCCTGGATGGTGAGGGTGACGCCGTTGTTGACGGTGAGGTTGGCGGTGACGTTGTAGGGGCCGTTGGCCGCGGTCCACGTCGTGTCGGCGGCGAGGGCGCCGGAGACGTTCTGGACCGTGCCGTCGTCATACCAGATGTCCATCAAGGCGCGGGCAATCTCAACGTCGTTTGAATTGAGGGATTGTAGGAGCACGCGGTTAACGCCGGGCTGGAGCGTGACTGAATTCGTCCAGTGCCCGGTCCACGGCACCCAGCCGCCGGGCACGCCGTTCACCAGCACTCGGCGGGTGTCGATGACGTGCGACGTGCCGGACAGCACGACGGTCGGGCTGGTGGTGTAGGGCAGGCCGTTGGAGGCGCCCAGCGTAGTGCCGATGGTCGTGGTGAGCGGTATCTGCGAGAGCATGACCTGCCGCCGGCTTTCCGCCCAGTCCTTGACGGCCGCCACGGTGCCGCCGTCGGGGCCGGCACCCCAGAGGTTCGTGCCAATATGCTGGTCGATGAGCGGGCGCAGTTGGGACGGATGGAAGGTGGTGTCGCAAAGCCGCTTCAGCTCCGAGAAGAAAACCGGCGCGAAGAACGCATTGGTCATGAAGCGCCGCAGCAGCGGCATGTTCGCGTTGCCGTTGGGCGGGTTGATCATGATGTAGATCGAGGAGTTCGTGTTGATCGGGTAGTAGCCCGGCCCGGTGTCGCCCTGGCCGAAGATGGTGTCGAAGTCGTGCGGCAGCGGGATGAAGCGCGGGTCGGCCAGGCCGCGGTAAAGCCCGAAATCGTCGCCGCGCCCGTTGAACATGGAGGTCTCGCCGAAGTTCACCAGGGTGCCCACGGCGAAGTAACGCATCCATAGGGTCACGTTGGCGTTGGTGCGGATGGCCTGCGCGTAGTCGGCATCGGTGCCGCCGAGGCTGAACGCGGTGGTCATGGCCATGAGGTCGCTCCAGTCATTTTCGCCGCGGTTCGAGGTCTTGGTGTAGCCGCGGACCAGATAGCTGTCGGGGTTGGCGCCCTGATAGCTGAGGTCGGCGTTGTGATTGCCGGTCGAGGCGCGATAGACGTTGCCGCCGGAGTTCTCGGGGTAAAGGTCGTCCAGCAGGTCGCCGTTGGTGGGTTTGACCAGCAGGTACACGCCCCAGCCGTCGCCGTTGCCAGTGCCGTTCTGCGGGGCGGTGATGTCGGCAAGGTTCGCGCCGTTCACGCGGTATTGCACCACGTAGCCCTGTTCGTTGGGCAGACCGGCCTTGCCGGCCACCACGTTGCCGATGAGCTGGGCATGGACGAACTGGACGTTGAGATTGAAGGAGGCGCGCCCGTTCCAGCGGTTGTCGTTGGGCACGTTCATGCGGTTGTTCACCGGCGTGCGCGTGCGCGAAC
>Ga0163144_10032032_pt1 | contig 10001 bp, 7 predicted proteins | sample OliLak19BULKMAT1_FD_123175 | JGI IMG/M metagenome (GOLD analysis project Ga0163144, IMG submission 123175) | Freshwater microbial mat bacterial communities from Lake Vanda, McMurdo Dry Valleys, Antarctica - Oligotrophic Lake LV.19.BULKMAT1 | ecosystem: Environmental > Aquatic > Freshwater > Lake...
CCAATTTGGCGCCTCGTGGTTTCTCAAGCTTCCAAAGTAAGTTCGATTCCCATCACCCGCTCCAATTTGGCGCCTCGTGGTTTCTCAAGCTTCCAAAGTAAGTTCGATTCCCATCACCCGCTCGCTTTGCTCATTCTTTAATACGTCCGGCGCTTCCTCCGAGAACCTCCACCGGTGCGGGTTCTGTTTAGGTAAACTCTTTCCACTCGAATCCCGGAGGACTTCCCCCGAATGGCCATCTTAGAGTTGTCGCCCGAGCAGGTCCACACCATGACGTTGGCGGAGAAGGATCGCTGGTGGCTGAAGAACGTCTATAAGGGAGACATGCCCCAGCTCAACCTCCGCTCGGGGCTGACCGGGATGCTGCTCGGCGGCGTGCTGAGCCTGACGAACCTCTACGTCGGCATCCGCACGGGCTGGACGCTCGGCGTGGGCATCACGTCGGTGATCCTGTCCTTCGCGATCTTCAAGGTGATCTCGAAGCTCAAGCTCGGCAACGAGATGACAGTGCTCGAGAACAACGCGATGCAGTCGATCGCCACGAGCGCGGGCTACATGACCGCGCCGCTGATCTCCTCGCTGGCGGCGTACATGTCCGTCACGCAGCGCATCATTCCCTGGCAGCACACGATGGTTTGGATCATCCTGCTGGGCATACTCGGCGTGCTGTTCGCCTTCCCGCTCAAGAAGCGCTTCATCAACGACGAGCAGCTGCCGTTCCCCGAGGGGTACGCGGCCGGCATCGTGATGGACAACCTGCACACCGGCGAGGGCGAGGAGGGCGTGTTCAAGGCCAAGCTTCTGGCCTACGGCGCGGCCGTCTCCGCGCTCATCGAGACGATGATCAACGAGAAGGTCATGACCGCGCTGAAGCTGCACTGGGCCGCGCTTCCCGAGCACTGGGACGACGTGGTCTACAAGTGGTTCACGCCCAGCATCCTCGGCACGCCGCTCAAGGGCCTCACGGTCCAGTTCGATACGTCGATCGTGATGGTGGCCGCGGGCGGCCTCATGGGGACGAAGACCGCGATGTCGCTGATGATCGGCGCGTTCATCAACTATCTGATCCTCGCGCCTTACCTGATCAAGCAGGGGATCATCGCGGGCCCGGGCTTCAAGAATATCACGATGTGGGCGCTGTGGGGCGGCGTGGCGCTGATGACGACGTCCTCGATCTACTCGTTCCTGTCTAAGCCCAAGGTGATCCTGCAGTCGTTCCAGGGCATGTTCGGCAAGAAGGGGGCGGAGGAGGACGTGCTCAAGGACATCGAGCTGCCGATGTGGCTGTTCGCCGCCGGCATCCCGATCGTCGGCGTGCTCACGGTCTGGCTGGGGCATATGTACTTCGGCATCGAATGGTGGCTCGGCCTCATCGCGATCCCCATGGTCTTCGTGTTCACGCTCATCGCGGTCAACTCGACGGGCCTGACGTCGATTACGCCCACGGGCGCGCTGGGCAAGCTCACGCAGCTGAGCTACAGCGTGCTGGCGCCCGGCAACATCCAGACGAACATCATGACCGCGGGCATCACGGGCGAGGTCGCCTCGAGCGCGGCGAACCTGCTGATGGACATCAAGCCGGGCTACATGCTCGGCGGCAAGCCGCGCCATCAGGCGCTGGGCCATACGCTCGGCATCTTCGCCGGGGCGCTCGTGGCCGTGCCCGTGTTCTACGCGATCATGAACAACGACCTCACCGTCCTGATGTCGGAGCGGCTCCCGATGCCCGGAGCGCAGATCTGGAAGGCCGTGGCCGAGGTGCTGACGAAGGGCTTGAGCTTCCTGCATCCGTCCGCACGCCTCGCGATCGCGGTGGGCGCGGGGATCGGCCTGATCATCGAGGTGCTCAACCAGCGCAGCAAGGGCACGTTCCCGATCTCGGGCGTGGGCCTGGGGCTCGCGTTTGTGCTGAAGTTCAGCGACTCGCTGTCGATGGCGGTCGGCGCGCTGATCTTTTGGCTCGCGGCGAAGTACATGACCGACAAGAAGTCCGTCGGCTACCGCGCGTTCGTCGACAACCAGGAGACGCTTTGCGCGGGCGCGATCGCCGGCGGGTCCATCATCGGCCTCGTGCTGATCCTGCTGGAGACCATCGTCCTGAAGTGATTTTCTCCATCCTCCTCGCGGTCGGCCTCGGCGCCGGCACCGCTTCGGGCCAATCGCCCGAGCAGGCGCCGGTGGAGGCCTCGACGGCGGGGATTTCTTCGCCGCCGGCCCCCATGCCGGCGAGCCCGGTCGCGGCGAAGGCGCGCGGGCTTTATTTCACGGGGGACACGCTGAAGGCGGCCGAGGCGTTCGAGGCCGCGGTGAAGGTGTCGTCGGGGGACTGGCGCACGTGGGCCGACGGCGCGATCGCGTGGGCTGAGTCGGGCCGGCCCGAGAAGGCCGTCTCCTGGCACCGCCGCGCGGCGATCCTCAACGAGCGGGCCGAGTCGCGCGCGGCGGTCGGCTGGGCGATGCTCCGGGCGGCCGAGCCGGAGGGCGCCGACGCGGAGTTCGCGCGCGCCCTCTCGCTCGACCCGGCGTCCGCCTTCGCGCTGCTGGGGGCGGGCCGCGCGAAGCTGGCGCTCGGGAAGCCGAAGGAGGCGATCGACCTCATCAGCCGGGCGGCCGGCGGGCAGCCCCTGTCGGATTATTACTTAGGCCTCGCCTATGAGCGGCTGGGGAACGAGAGCGCGGCCGCCGAGGCGTATAAGCGGGCCGTCGGCGCGGACAGCTATTTCTACGAGGGCCGGGGAACTTTGGCGCGAAGCTACCTGCGGCAGCGCCGCTACAACGACGCCTGGAAGCACCTGGTCAAGCTCGTCGAGGCCGATCCCGGCTCCAAGCTCGCGCGCGCGATGCTCAACAAGGTGCGTCCGCTGCTCACGCGCTCGTCCGACGCTCCCGGGACGGTCGCCGTCGAGCAGGCGCCCGCGGGTCCCGCGTACCAGACGGAGCCCTGGGGCGGCCGGATGCCGTCGCTGCGCGTCGGCGTCTCGTCGTCGCCCATGGGCCGGCCGCGCGCGCGCCGGTCGGCGACCATCCGCGGCAACGGGCCGTGGCGCGCGCTTGACCCCGCCACGGGCCGCGTCCTGCTCACGGCCGCCGCCGGCGAGTCCTGGACGCTGCGCCTCATCCCGGCGAAGAAGTCGAAGAAGAAGAGCCGCGCCCGCCTCGAGTTCCACTCGAATGACGGCCAGGTCGCCGCGGTGCCCGGGGACGCCGTGCTCCTGAAGCCGGACGAGCCCGAGACGTCGGCCCTCACGCTCGTGGACGACCCCGAGCACACGCCGCGCTCGTTTCGCGGAGAGGTCGAGCTCGCGCTGCACGGCGGCCGGCGCACGATCCGCGTCGTGAACGTGATCGGCCTCGAGGACTACACGCACGGCGTCGTCTCCGCCGAGATGCCGCAGCGCGCGCCGTTCGAGGCGCTCAAGGCCCAGGCCGTGGTGGCCCGCACCCACGCGCTATACATCAAGACCGTCACGAAGCGCCACCGCAAGGAAGGCTACGACATCTGCGACGAGCAGCACTGCCAGGTCTACGGGGGAATGCGCGCGGAGACCGAGCGCACGCGCGCCGTCGTCACCGGCACGCGCGGGCGCGTCGCGACCTACGATGGCAGGCCCGCGCACGTGATCTATTCCTCCCACTGCGGCGGCCGCACGCAGAGCGGCACCGACATCGGATGGGGGAACGTGCCGTACTGGAAAGGCGTCGACGACTCCGCCGAGCCGCTGGCGCCGCTCGCGTCGCCGCTCGACCTGCGCCGCTTCCTCTCGGAGTGGCCGAAGGGCTTCGACCGGCCCTCGAGCTTCGTCTATCCCGCGCACGCGCGTTGGACGCGCGCCATCCCGGCGAAGGACCTCGAGGAGAAGCTCAACCGCAGGTTCAAGCTCGGCAAGCTGCGCGGCCTGCGCGTGCTCCGGCGGGTGCCGTCGGGGCACGTCGACAGCCTGCTGATCACCGGCTCGAAGCGGAGCAAGGTGCTCACCGACGAGATGGACATCCGCAGCCTGCTCGGCGTCGGGTCGCTGCGCAGCACCATGTTCGTGCTGGACACCGAGTACCGCAAGGAGTATACGGCGGCCGCGAAAGGGAAGAAGACCGCGCTCCTCGTGCCCGAGACGTTCGTCTTCCGGGGCGGCGGCTGGGGCCACGCGGTCGGGCTTTGCCAGTCGGGCGCGATGGGGCGAGCCGAGGCCGGCCAGACCTACGAGACGATCGTCAAAGCCTACTTCAAGGGCGTCGAGCTCGGCGACCTGGGGTACTGAGCTTGTTTCCGTAACGAAGATGGGCTATCCTGGATGACGATGCGCAGACTCCTTCTCGCCTTGCTCGTGCCGGCCTTCGCCGGGTGCCGGGGCTCGGTGCCCGAGCGCAACGCGCCTCCCGAACAGGCCATCTCCGCGATCCTGATCGGCTGCAAGACGATCCTTCCCTCCGGCGAGACGCGCAACGGGCGCATCACGACCAATTTCGAGAGCGAGGGCGGACGGCAGGGCGAGGTCTACCGGCTGCCGCTGAAGGGGGGAGAGAACTACCTGTACCTCATCGAGCCCGGCACCTACCGGCTGGCACCCACGCGCTCGATGTTCGGCTTCTATCAACCGACGATGAATGTGGTTATCGAGGGCCGCACGTATTCGCTGCCCTTCCCGCGCGACCTGCTGCGCCAGCACGCGTACGAGATCAAGCCCGGCAAGATCACGGCGATGGGCTCGCTCGAGGCGACGGTGATGCAGGCGCTTCCCGGGCAGAAGCCCACGATCAAGGTGCGGCTCGACGACAGCACCCAGGCCCGGCGCAACGTCGTCCAGAATACGATCCGGGACATGATGGACCCTCGCAAGCCCCTCGAGGTGCGCGAGAGCTCGATCGCGTGGAGCCGCGCCCTGCAGAACAGCCTCATGGAGCTGCTCGCCGAGGAGCAGCAGCGCCAGACCTTCAAGCCGGCCCAATGACGGCGCGCCTCGGCGTCGATCTCGGCGCGACCTGGCTGCGCGCCTGCCTCTCCGACGGACGCAAAGCCCTCTGGGTCGAGCGCGCGCGCGCGACCTCGTGGCGCAACGCGCCCGCCGCGCTGCGCGGGATGCTGAAGCGGCGCGGCCTTCGCCGCGTCGACGAGCTCACGCTCGGCGGCACGCGGCTCGGAGGCAAAGAGAAATCAGCCGCGCTCGCCGAGCTCCTGAAGCCGCTCGCGTCGCGCGTCCGGGTGGTGGGGGACTTCGAGATCGCCCACCGGGCCGCCTTCGGCGAGGGGCCCGGCGTCCTGCTCGTCGCGAGCACCGGCTCGATCGCCTTCGCGCGGGGCGTCGACGGCGAGCGCCGCCGCGCGGGTGGGCTCGGACCTCTGCTCGGCGACGAGGGCTCCGGCTTCTGGCTCGGGAAGACGGCGTCGCGCGACGCCGTCCTGAGGCGCGAGTTGGGCCTGCCTGATCCGCTGCGCCTCGCGCACTCGCATGACCCCGTGCGCGCGACGGCCGCGCTCGCCCCGAAGGTTCTGCGCGGCCGCTCCGTGCGCGCTCGCCGTCTGCGCGAGGACGCCGCAGACCATCTCGCCGCACTCGCGGCCGAGGCGGCGAACGACCTCGTGCTGCCGCGCCCGATCCCGCTCGCGCTTCACGGCAGCCTCTTCAAGAACGCCGCCCTCAAAAAGGACGTGCTCCGGCGCCTGGGCCGCGTCATCCTTGTCGCGCCGCGCGTGAGCGCGGAGCGCGCCGCCGCCGGGCTCTGAACGGCTGAACCACAAAGGCACTTAGGAGCCCGCTGCAATTCTATTTTGACGCGGCTCGTGCCATTCCGAGTTATCCCCAGAATTCCACCGGTGGAATTCTGGGGATAACTCCCGATCATCAAATCCGAGGTACTCCTAACTTTGTGTCATAGTGTCTCCGTGGTTCATCCGTTTTTGTAGAATAAAACCATGATCATCGCCCTCGGCTGCGACCACGCCGGCTACCCGCTCAAGAAGCTCGTGCACGACTGGCTCGAGAAGAAGGGCCACACGGTCTCGAACCTCGGCGTGGACACGGCCGACGTGCCCGCCGACTACCCCGACTACGCGCGCGCGGTGTCGGAGGCCGTCGCGGCGGGCAAGGCCGAACGCGGCATCATCGTCTGCGGCTCCGGCGTCGGCGCCACGATCGCGGCGAACAAGGTCCCGGGCGTGCGCGGCTGCATGTGCCACGACACCTTCTCCGCGCGTCAGGGCGTCGAGGACGACGACATGAACGTGCTTTGCCTCGGAGGACGCATCATCGGCCAGGAGCTCGCGTTCGAGGTCCTCGCCGCCTTCCTCAACGCGAAGTTCTCCGGGCTCGACCGCCACAAACGCCGCAAGGACAAAGTCACCGCCATCGAGCGGACCTATTCGAAGGAGGCCGTATGAGCCACAAAAATCCGCTTCGCGATCTGCACCGCTTCGGCGTCTCCGTCTGGTACGACTACGTCTCGCGCTCCCTGATCTCCTCGGGCGAGCTTAAGCGCCTCATCGAGGAGGACGGCGTGCGCGGCGTCACCTCCAACCCCACCATCTTCGAGAAGGCGATCGGCGGCTCGTCCGATTACGACGACGCGATCCGTCTCAACGCGAAGCCCGGCATGACGCCCACGGAGCTGTTCGAGACTCTCGCGGTGACCGACATCCAGGCGGCCTGCGACCTCTTCCGCCCGTTGTACGACGAGACCAAGGCCGGCGACGGCTTCGTGTCCCTCGAGGTCGCGCCTTCGCTCGCGCGCGACGCCGCGGGCTCCGTCGCCGAAGGCCTGCGCTTGTGGGCCGCGGTCGCGCGGCCGAACCTCATGATCAAGGTTCCGGGAACCATCGAGGGCCTGCAGGCGTTCGAGGATTTAATCGCCGAAGGCGTCTCGGTCAACGTTACGCTGCTGTTCTCCTTGGAGCGCTACGCCGCCGTCGCCGAGTCATACTTAAAAGGCCTCGAACGCCGCGCCTCCGCCGGCAAGGATATCACCAAGGTCGCCTCCGTGGCCAGCTTCTTCGTCAGCCGCGTGGACAGCGCCATCGACGCGTTGCTTGAAAAGCGCTCCGAGCCGGAGGCGAAGGCTTTGCTGGGGAAAGCCGCCATCGCGAACGCCAAGCTGGCTTACCAGCACGGCAAAAAGGTCTTCTCATCGGCGCGCTTCAGCGCCCTCAAGGCCAAGGGCGCCCTGCCGCAGCGCCTGCTCTGGGCGTCGACCGGCACCAAGAACCCTCTCTACCGCGATACGCTGTACGTTGAGGAGCTCATCGGGCTCGACACGGTGAACACGATGCCGCCCGCGACCGTGGACGCGTACCGCGCGCACGGCGCCGGCCGCTTCAGCATCGAGGAGAACGTCGCCGAGGCCGCCGCCCAGTGGAACGCGCTGCCGAAGTTCGGCGTGGACCGGGAGGCCGTCATGGTCAAGCTCGAGGAGGAGGGCCTCTCCTCCTTCTCGAAATCGTTCGAAACCTTGATGGGCAAGCTCACGGCAAAGCGCGCGCTGCTCGAGGCGGAGTTCGCCTCCGTCGACGCGGGGCTCGCCGAGCTCGAGGCCGCGCGCTTCTCCGAGCGCCTGTGGGCCAAGGACCCGTCGATCTGGAAGGACGACAAGGAGCACCAAAAGCTGATCCGCCATTCGCTCGGCTGGCTCGACGCGCCCATCGTCTCGGGCGCGGCGCTCAGCCCCGTGAAGGCGTTCGCCGAGGCCGCCGCGGCCGAGGGCTTCCGCCAGGCCGTCGTGCTCGGCATGGGCGGCTCGAGCCTCTGCGTCGAGGTCCTGCGCGCCTCCTTCGGCAAGCTCCCCGGCCGCCTCGAGCTGCTCACGCTCGACTCCACGCATCCGGACGCCGTCGTAGCGCTCGCCGGACGCCTCGACCTCGACAAGACCTTGTTCATCGTCGCGAGCAAGTCGGGCGGCACCGTCGAGCCCAACGCGTTCTTCGACTACTTCTGGGACCTGTGCGCCAAGCGCCCCGGCTCGAAGCCCGGCCGCCAGTTCGTGGCGATCACGGACACGGGCACCTCGCTCGACAAGATGTCGCGCGAGCGGAGCTTCCGCAAGACCTTCTTAAATCCGTCCGACGTCGGCGGCCGATTCTCGGCGCTGACCTTGTTCGGGCTCGTGCCGGCCGCGTTGTCCGGCATCGACGCGGGGGAGTTGCTGTCCCGCGCGCGCAAGGCCGCGGCGACGTTCTCGCCGCAGACCCCGACGCGGAACAATCCGGCCCTGCGCCTCGGCGCGTTCATCGGACGGCACGCGCGCGACGGCCGCGACAAGCTCACTTTGGTGCTGCCGCCGTCCCTCGAGACGTTCGGGCTTTGGATCGAGCAACTCGTGGCGGAGTCCACGGGCAAGGAGGGCCGCGGCGTGCTGCCGGTGACCGGCGAGCCCCTCGGCGCGCCGGCCGCGTACGGCCGCGACCGCGCGTTCGTGCGGCTGTCGCTGAAGGGCCGCGCGGAGCCGTCCGTCGACGTAGCACTCGCGGCGCTCGAGCAGGCGGGCCACCCCGTGATGCGCCTCGAGCTCGAGGACACGCTCGATCTCGGCGCGCAATTCCTTCTATGGGAAGTCGCCACGGCCGCCGCGGGCCTGCTGCTCAAGGTAAACCCGTTCGACCAGCCCGACGTGCAGACCGCGAAGGACCGGACCAAGGAGGTCCTCAACGGGCTCAAGGATGCGGCGCCCGACAAGGCGAGCCTGCGGGCCGGCGGCCTGGCCGCGTTCGCGGACGCGGGTCTCGTCTCCGCCCTCAAGGCCGACGCGGGCCAGGACCGGCCGTTGCGCGAGGTCCTTGGCGCGCATCTGTCGCGCGTCAAGGCGGGGGACTACGTCTCGGTGCTCGCATTCCTCGCGGAGACCGACGAGAGCCGCCGCGTGATCGACGAGGTCCGCCGCCTCGTCAGCTCCCGCACGACCGCGCCTGTGACGGTGTCATGGGGGCCGCGCTACCTGCACTCGACGGGCCAACTCCACAAGGGCGGGCCGGCCAAGGGCGTATTCCTCGTGCTCGGCGACGGGGAAAAGAGCAAGCTCCCGGTCCCCGGAAAGCCGTTCTCCTTCGGCGAGCTGTGCCGCGCCCAGGCGAAGGGCGACTGCGCCGCGATGCTGTCGGCGGGACGCAGGCTGCTGCGCCTGGACCTCGGCGTGAACACGATGGAGGGCCTGCGCGCCCTCGCGAACGCGCTGGCCGATACGACGGCGGCGGCGCGATGAAAAAGCTCTCGCCCAAGGCGCTCAGCGCCCGGACCGCGAAAGCCCGCATCGTCCTCACCGACATCGACGGCGTGCTGACAGGGGGGACGATCTATCATTTCGTCGACACCGCGGCGGAGCTCGTCGAGTTCAAGGGCATCCACGCCCAGGACTCGATCGCGATGGCGTGGCTGTCGGAGTGCGGCCTGGTCACCGGCGTGATCAGCGGCCGCGTGTCGAAAGGCACGGACGCGCGCATGCGCATGCTCAAGGTCAAGCACATCTATCAGCACCGCCTGGACAAGTCCATCGTCCTCGCCGAGATCATGGCCGCGGAGAAGGCGACGGCCGACGAGGTCATCTACGTTGGAGACGACCTTCCGGACCTCGGTCCGATGGCCCGCGTGGGCCTCGCGGTCGCGCCCGGCAACGCGCGTCCCGAGGTGAAGGCCGCGGCGCATTTCGTCACGAAGGCGAAAGGCGGCGACGGGGCGTTTCGCGAGCTCGTGGAAATCATCCTCAAGAGCCAGGGACTTTGGGACTCGGTGCTCGCCAAGTACGCTTAATTAAAGGCTAAAATCGCAAAGGAAACCATGATCGATCTCTTCGGCCTCGGCAAACAGCAGGATCCACAGGAAAATCCCAATCCCTCTTCCGAGCCCCCGCACGCAGCGGAGCCGGCGGCGCCCGCGCCCCGGGGGTCGCACAAGCTCTGGGCCTTCCTGCTCGTGCTCGACTCGGTCTTCGTGATCGTGTTCGCCGGAGCCGTGGCCGCGAAGATCTATCAGCACTGGCAGGCGCCGGCCGCCCCGCCGGCGCCCGTCGCCCGCAAGCGTCCCGCG
>Ga0163144_10032035_pt1 | contig 10001 bp, 10 predicted proteins | sample OliLak19BULKMAT1_FD_123175 | JGI IMG/M metagenome (GOLD analysis project Ga0163144, IMG submission 123175) | Freshwater microbial mat bacterial communities from Lake Vanda, McMurdo Dry Valleys, Antarctica - Oligotrophic Lake LV.19.BULKMAT1 | ecosystem: Environmental > Aquatic > Freshwater >...
AAATTTACTATTCAAGAATTGACGGACTTTCAAACAAAGCAGCAGAATTAACAACGGAGTTAATGAAACTTGCTAAAAACAGAGAAGCTGATTTAAGATGAGGTTAGAAGGAATTGATATAGCCATTGAGAAAACCGATAGACGAAAAACGGTGAGTATTTTTATTGAACGGGATGGATCAGTAAGAGTGCTTGCACCCGTATCAGCCACCGATGAAACAATTGAAAACGCAGTAAAAGCAAAGGAATATCAGATATACACCAAACTGGCAAAGTGGAAAGAACTCAATCAAGGAAAAATAAAACGTGAATTTGTAAACGGACAATCGTTTCTCTATTTCGGCAGAAATTATCGTTTGGCAATTGTAGAAAATCAAGCAGTGCCATTGCGTTTAAGTGGTGGTAATCTCCAGCTTGACAAAAAGTATTTAGGTAAAGCAGACTTAGTATTTAAGGATTTCTACAAGGAGAAAGCAGAGCAGAAAATAGCAGAAAGATTGAAACTAATTCAAGATAAATTTGAACTCAAGCCGACATCGGTAAAAGTTTCAGAACTGCAAAACCGTTGGGCATCATGGACACCAAAAAACGGATTGAACTTTCATTGGAAATGTGCAATGGCTCCCGTTCCTGTGTTGGACTATATTATCACTCATGAAATGGTACATTTAAAATTCCCGAATCATTCACCAGAATTTTGGAATGAGTTGGATAAGAAAATGCCAAACTATAGGGAGCATGAAAATTGGTTAAAACAAAACGGAGTAAAAATGTCTTTGTAAAATAAATTCATCAAATGGAGAATAATAATTTCGATAACGATAAACTAACCATTGACGAACTGTTTAAACGCAGTCGTAAATATCAAAATAGTAATGAGTTTTTTCGCTTTTTTAATTTCATTGCAAGGTTTAATCACTATTCGCGTTTTAATACTATGTTGGTTTATTTGCAAGATGAATCTGTAACATTTTTTGGCGGGGCAAATTTCTGGTATAAAAAGTTTAATCGAATAGTTAAAGAAGATGCAAGGCCTTATGTAATTCTACAACCATTTTCCCCAGTGATGTTGGCTTATGATGTTTTTCAAACTGAAGGTAAAGATAGTCCTCAAGAGTTTTTGGAAAAAGGCTTAGGCACAAAACCTTATGATGTTTCAGGAAAAATTAACCCAAAAACATTTGAGGATGCTATATTTACTGCGACCAGTTTAGGTATAAAAATCACCTTTAAACCACTTTCCTTCTTCAATGCTGGTTATGTAACAACTATTTTCAAAGGTAGTTTAGAAATAGCTTTAAAAGAAGGAATGAACTACGAACAAAATTTGGCTGTACTAATTCATGAACTTGGGCATTTGTTTTTAGGACATACAGGGCATTTGTCACTGAGGCAAATGACAAAGGAAGGAAAAATAAAAGAAATTAAATTGATGCAAAGAAGAATGACAAGGACAGCTGAGGAATTAGAAGCTGAAACAATAAGCTTTTTAATTTGCAAAAAACTTGGACTTGAAACAAAAGCAGCAGAATATCTTGCAGGGTATATTTCAATCGATAAAGATTTAGAACAATTCAGTTATGAATTAGTAATTAAAATAGCAGACAAAATAGAAGAAATATTCTTAAAAAAATGGACATCAATATAATCCATCCCTATTTGCAAGCACATTGCCAAAGCCACTCAAGCCCATGCACAGACCAAAGCTTTGTCAAAGAGCTTGCAAAGCCAACGCAGAGAAAAATTGTTTTTAAAAAATTTCCTTCCCTTCAAAAAAAATAAAAAACGCAAACACACAACCGACACTCAATGACACGACAAATGAACAAGGACGATGGTTTACAAGCACGGTGGACAAATACCACTGGCTGTAACACGGGTTTAGCAAAAGTGGCGGTTTCGCTCTCCGCAGACAAATTTGTGGTTAAACAAACATTGCTCCTCAGCATTGCTCACTTCCGCTTTATTCGGTAACCCAAAAGTAAAATAAAAATGTAAACCTATTTCAGGCTTAAATAAAAAGTGTAAACTTGTAGTAGGATTTTTAGTAATAATGTGTAAACTTTTTTTAGGACGAATCAGACGTTATATGCCACTTTAAGACGACACAACAACTATGAGACAACTGATAAAAAATATATTACCAACTGACGACAAGAAACGTAAATGGATAGCGGTTGGATTTACTGTTACCATTTCGGGACTTCTAACACTTTGGGGCATTTACGGAATTGGACAATATGGAATAGCCTTGTTCATTTTGACACCGCTATTTATTGGCGCTGGCTCAACAATTTTATACGGACTAAAAAAAGAGATAACAAAACGAGAAGCTTGGTTAATCGGACTTTTGACACTTGGAATTTTTACAGCAGGACTTTTAGTCTTTGCAATTGAAGGTTTAATCTGCATTGCAATGGCTGCACCTTTTGGACTTTTATTAACTTGGGTTGGAAGTTTAATTGGCTATGCAATAATCAACAAGACACCAAATAATGCACCGTCAGCAATGCTAATTTTAATTGGCATTATTCCGACTATGGCTTTTATAGATAAAGACAGCGAGCCGACTTTGACTTCGGTTGTAACTTCTATTGAAATCAACTCGGACCCTCAGACAGTTTGGAAAAACGTTGTTGAGTTTCCGCAACTTGACGAGCCAACAGAATTTATTTTTAAAACAGGAATTGCATATCCAATAAACGCAAAAATCGAAGGAACAGGAGTTGGTGCTGTTAGACATTGCAACTTTACTACAGGCAGTTTTGTAGAGCCAATAACAGTTTGGGACGAACCACGACTTTTAAAGTTTGACGTAGTTGAACAACCTGCACCAATGAAAGAACTAAGTTTTTGGGAAATTGACGCACCACATTTACACGACTATTTTGTTTCTAAACAAGGCCAATTCAAATTAACATTATTACCAAACGGCAATACACTTTTAGAAGGGACGACTTGGTATTATCACAACATAAAACCAACATTTTATTGGCAACTTTGGAGCGACTATATTATTCACAAAATTCACGACAGGGTATTGACACACATAAAGAAAAATGCTGAGAATGAAAAGAACGCCAGCCCATAACAGCACCTCCTATACAAACCAGTAAACTACCGCTCAAAAGTAATATTTTAATTTAAATCCGAAATAAGCAATAGAAGCGTTAACATCACGCAGCCTATAATAAAATAAAATGTTTCCTGCCAATAACATCCTCTTTTCAAATTGTTTGCTAATTAAGTTATGCCCATCTAATTCAATAGTTTGGTTCATTTGCTAATTTCTTTTGGTTAAGTTGAGTAAAATCAGCAATAACAAGGCCCACCTGCTTTAAATCAATATGTCCCTCAAAGGCCTCAATTACCCGAACCACATTATCCTGCGCTATTACATCCTCCAAACTTGAAAATGCAATTTGATGCCGGTTTGTATTTGCAATATTTTCCATATATTACAAATGTATTTCATCAATTATAATTATTTTGTTATTTTTATGTGCTTAATAACATTGGATGTGATAGGTTGCGAGTGGAAAATGGGGAGATTGTTTTTTTCACACCCGATGGCTATCGGGTCTGACGTTATGCGTCATGCTATTACGACACTGTAAACTTGAAACTTTCTACTTTTAAATAAACAGACAGAAAAGAAATGAAATCAGAATTAGACCACAACTGTTACACGAAACCAATTCACGACTTGGTTCTTCTTTACAACAACAAACTTCTAAATCTAAATCCAGGTTTTCAAAGAAACTCTGTTTGGACTTTGAAGGACAGAAAAAAACTTATTGAAAGTGTTTTAAGAAATTATCCGTTGCCTGCAATTTTTCTTTACAAGAGAGAGGAACACGGCAAAATAATTTACGATGTTATTGACGGAAAGCAGCGTTTAGAATCAATTATAATGTTCATCGGTGAATTGCGTGGTAAGCGCTTTAGTTTAAAAACACAACTTGACGACAATGATGAAGTTTCTGAAATTGATTGGAACTACTTAAAGAGAAAAGGTAAGCAAACACTTATCACAGGTTACAAGCTTTATACAATTGAAGTTGATGGCGATTTTTCAGACATCATTGATTTGTTTGTTAGAATAAACTCAACTGGCAAAGCACTTACTTCGGCAGAGAAGCAAGACGCAAAATATTACAACAGCCCCTTTCTAAAAACCGCTGCAAGTGTTGCAAAAAAATTTAAAAATTATTTTAGCGGCTTCGGTGTCTTAAGTGCGGGTCAAATTTCCCGAATGAAACATGTAGAGTTGATTTGCGAAATAATGCTTTCAGTTGGACAGAACGATGTAATAAATAAAAAAGCTGCATTAGACAAAATCATGAGCAAGGGCTTGACACCTTCTCATATTGGAAAACTTAAAGTCAAAACCATTAAGGCGATAAATCGTGTTCGTATTTTATTTCCCAAACTATATGAAACCAGATTCAATCAACTTTCTGATTTTTATTGCCTCGTTGTTTTAATTTCAAATTATGAGGACGAAGGACTAATTCTTCTTGATAAGAAAAGAAACAAACTTGCATTTGATTTACTCATGAATTTCTCAAACGGTATTGACAAAGTTCGTATCAAACAAAAGCGTGCCGAAAATACTGACGAATCTGAAGGCAGTTATAGGGAGTATCTTTTGACAGTTCTTTCTTCAACAGACGAAATCACGCAGCGAAGAAAACGATTGAAAATTCTTGACGGGCTTCTTAGAAATCTTTTTGAAGTTAAGGACAAACAAAGAATTTTCAGCCCAGAACAAAGACGAGTAATTTGGAACTCAACTGAAGAAAGAAAATGTAAAGAGTGTGGTGTTAAATTGACTTGGGAAGATTTTACCATAGACCACATCGACCCTCATTCTCGTGGCGGCAAGACAAATATTGACAACTCATCTTTGCTTTGCCGTAAACACAATTCTGCAAAGGGTAACAAGACAACTTCAAAGAGACGATGATTAATTTGAAGCGACATATCCTAGTGTGAATATTCCGGCCCCAACTGTGCCACCATTTCGGTTTCAACTATACCAGTGATTTCGGTTTAAACTGTACCACCTTTTTTGGGTAATGATGTAAAAGCTGTAATCTCAGGATTATGGCAAACAAACCCAAAAATATGCTTCAGATCCGAGAAATATTCCGACGTAAGCAACAGGGCGAAAGCAATAGCAGTTTTGAAGGAATTGGTTTTTTCACAACCGATGCCTATCGGGTCTGACGTTGTGGGCAAACGTAAAAAACGACACAACACAACATAGAGAAACAATGAGAATAGTATATTTAATAATTGTATTACTTCACGGACTAATCCACTCACTTGGATTTATTAAAGGTTTTGGATTTAAGGAAGTAAAAGAATTAACACTTCCGATATCTAAACCAATTGGATTTGTTTGGCTGACTGTCACAATCCTTTTTTTGACTTATGGAACTTTGTATTTATCCAATTCAAAATACGCTTGGTTCTTCGGGCTTGTGGCTGTTGTAATTTCCCAAATTCTAATCATTATGTTTTGGAAAGACGCCAAATTTGGAACAATTCCAAATATTTTCATTTTAGTTGTGGCAATTGCTTCATTTAATTATTACAATTTTCAAAAACTTGTGCAACAAGAAACAAATCATTTAATAAGTCAAAACAAGATTATTGAAAATAAAATCATCAATGAAAATGACGTAAAAGATTTGCCCGAACCTGTAAAAAATTGGCTTCGCAATTCTGGTGCTGTTGGAAAATATTTTATCAGCATAGGAGAAGTGACACAGAAAGCAGAGATGAAAATGAAACCCGAACAAGATAATTGGATGACTGCCAAGGCCATTCAATATACGACCATTGATAATCCCGCATTTATATGGACTGTTGATGTAAGAATGAATAGTTTGCTCAACTTTCAAGGTAAAGACAAATTTGAAAACGGCAAAGGCGAAATGTTAATTAAAATGAACTCGCTAATTAACGTTGTCAATGAGCAAGGCGAAAAATTGGATGAAGGCACCTTGCAGCGATATTTGGGCGAAATGGTGTGGTTCCCTTCAATGGCATTAAGTCCTTACATTACTTGGGAACAAATTAATTATACAACAGCAAAAGCAACTATGACCTATAAAGGCACTACGGGAAGTGGTACATTTTATTTTAATGCCAATGGTGACGTGACAAGATTTTCCGCTTTGCGTTTTAAAGGCAATGAAGCAGGAGCAAAAAGATACGATTGGTCAATGAATATTTCAGATTATAAAATATTTGAGGGAATTAAAGTTCCTGCAATAATGACCTCAACTTGGAAACTTGACGAAGGAGATTGGACTTGGTTGAAATTAGAAGTAACAAACATAAGATACAACAAGAATGCCAGCCACTAACACCACCTCCTAAGTAAACCAGTAAGCTACCGCCCAAACGCGCTACTTTAATCTAAAATTATCTCATCGTAGTCGTGCTATTTATTGAAATGTGTAAAACCATTTTGGCTTGCGCGATGGGGTTTTGCATATTTCAATAAATTATTTAAACCCAGAATAAGCAATGGTAATCTTAACATCACGCAGATTATAATAAAATAAAATGCTTCCTACTAATAACATGCTCTTTTCAAATTGTTTGCAATTCAGGTTAAACCCAACATAATCATTAGTTTAGTTAATTTGCTAATGTCTAATAATTAATTTGGGTAAAATATCAAACCAGCTGTAAATCCTGTCATAGAAAGACGTCACTTAAAATAAATTCAACCACCTGTAATTTGTGAATGTACAAAAGTAATTTAGGTTGGTTTCAGATTTTTTCGTTTTAAAGGCCATAGGCATGTTAATTAAAAAAATTCCATAATTGCATCACTTGACGTGGTTTATTTATTAGGAAACATGCAGATTATCAGTGGCGTTAGTATCCCACAGTTTTTTATTTTTTACGGGAGTGGAGACACTATAACGGCAAAACGCACATTTACTATTAATTCACTTACTTTGCATCATCAATATGGACAAAGCCACCCTCATTAATGAAATCCGCCAAAAAAAAACCTACCTCTGTGTGGGGTTGGATACCGATTTAGAGAAAATTCCAACTCATTTATTGGCAAAGGAAGACCCCGTTTTTGAGTTCAACAAGCAGATTATAGATGCTACACGTGACTACTGCGTGGCTTACAAGCCCAATGTTGCGTTTTATGAGGCTTACGGAGCTCAGGGTTGGACGAGTTTAGCAAAAACGGTTAACTACATTGGCAAAACCCATTTTACTATAGCCGATGCCAAACGTGGCGATATTGGCAATACCGCATCGCGCTACGCGGAAGCTTTTTTTAAAAATATGCCTTTTGATTCCATCACTGTTGCACCTTATATGGGTGAAGATAGTGTAACCCCATTTCTGCAATTTGAGGGTAAATGGGTCATTTTGTTAGCACTCACTTCAAATAAGGGTAGTCAGGATTTTCAATTGATGCAAGAAAACGATGAACAATTATTTGAACGCGTAATAAAAAAAGCTAACACTTGGGGAAGTAGTCAAAATTTAATGTTTGTTGTTGGCGCAACCCATCCCGATTATTTTAAACGTATAAGAAAAATTGCTCCTGATAATTTCCTTTTGGTTCCAGGTGTTGGTGCACAGGGTGGCGATTTAGCCGCGGTTACGCGGAACGGCATCAATAAAGATTGCGGCTTATTAGTTAATTCTACACGTGATATTATTTACGCAAGTAAGGGAACAGACTTCGCAGAAAAAGCTGCAGAAAAAGCAATGGAAATTCAAAAAGAAATGGAAATTCTTTTGTTACAAAATAAATTTTTATAACTTGCACTACATTATCGCAAGATAATAATGATTTATTGTTTTACCCTTAAAAATTTGTTTTATGAACGAAGCATTTCTCCAGTTTATCTGGAAAATGAAGTTGTTTACCACTACTGGTATTTTTACAACTGATGGCGAACCCATATCCTTAATTCACAATGGTGATCACAATACCCATAGTGGTCCCGATTTTTCGAATGCAAGAATAAAAATTGGCACCACAACTTGGGCAGGCAATGTAGAAATTCACATCCGCTCATCAGAGTGGAACTACCACAAACACAGCAGTGACAGGGCTTACGACAATGTAATTTTACACGCCGTATATGTGCATGATGATTTAAAAAGCACCATCCCTACATTAGAATTAAAAAATTTAATTGATGATAAATTAATTGCAAAATATAAATTCATGATGCAAACCGCAGCGTGGATTCCATGTGAAAAAAGTATTCACAAGGTAGATGAAATTATTATTAAACAGCAACTTAACCGCTTATTAACTGAACGATTAGAACAAAAAGCGCTTAACGTAGAAAACAGATTATTATTAAATAATAACGATTGGGAAGAAACATGCTATCAATTAATTGCCCGTAATTTTGGAACCAATATCAATGCAGATCCTTTTGAAGGCGTTGCTAGAAGTTTGCCCTATAAAATTATACTCAAACACTTAAATCAATCGCAACAAATTGAAGCGATGTTGTTCGGCCAAGCTGGATTTTTAGAAGGAAATTTTCGAGAATTATATCCCCATCAATTACAAGCAGAATATCGTTTCTTAAAAACAAAATATCAATTAGCAGGCATCCGACCGCTCGAATGGAAATTTTTGCGCATGCGTCCTTCAAATTTTCCAACCATCAGGATGAGTCAGCTTGCATCATTTTTGGCATCGCACAATCGATTGTTTTCGGCAATTTTAAATAGCGGAGATAGCAAATCGATTAAAAAGATATTTCAGGCCGAAGCGTCACCATATTGGAAAGAGCATTATCATTTTAAAAAAGCAGTAGCGCTTAAATCGGCGAGTTTAGGAAAAGACACCATCGATTTAATTTTAATTAACACGATTGCTCCACTCCTATTTCTGTATGGCAAAAAAACCGGGAATGAACAATTTTGCGTAAATGCTGTTGATTTGCTCGAACATTTAGAACCTGAAAACAATAATATTATCAGGCATTGGAAACAGTTAGGCGTAAAGGCAAAACATGCGGGTGACAGTCAGGGCTTACTCGAATTAAAAAATAATTATTGCAATAATAAGCGCTGTTTAGAATGCAGTGTTGGTTTCGGGATACTGAAAACAGAAAAAAATATCTAAATTTGTAAAAACAAACCGATGATACTTTATAGAATCAAACATCTGGTAGAAACGGGCGCTTTTGGTGCTTGCTCTTGGCTCGGCGACAAAATGGGGATTGCCTCTAGTCGCGTGCGCTTGTTTTTTGTTTATACCTCTTTCTTAGCACTTGGTTCTCCAATTATCATTTATATGATAATTGCATTTTGGGTAAACATGAAAAATTACTTGCACGATAAAATCAGTCCCGTTCGCGACTTATAATAGGCTAAGCCCACAATCATTTGATTACCAATAATTTATGCGATTAATACTTAGTTAGGGTAAGTTGTGCCCGGGACAAGATTCGAACTTGCACACCCTTGCGGGCGCTAGCCCCTCAAGCTAGTGTGTCTACCAATTCCACCACCCGGGCAAGGCGGGTGCAAATGTAATACGAATTGTTTAATGTTCAAAGCAGGAGGAACATGGACGACGCGTAAAAGGGGAACACAGATGACGCGGATTTTTTTGATTGTATTTTGGAGGGGCAATCCTGATAGCTATTGGCAAGAGGATTTGTTTTGAGGTGGAATGAGGTAAGAAATATTTGAATAGTACTTACGCATTGTTACAATGTTTAAATCACTAACTAACCTATAATTTTTCACATCTCATTTCACAACCCGTATAACCCACACTACCCATTAAAAATCCGTGTCACGATACCTGTTGGGATCCGTTCAACCCTCGTCCCTAAAGGATTTGTGTTCCCTTTTTTTTTATTTAAAGCGAGGATGGAATTGAATGAGTGTTGCGCGCAAGAACTCTCTATCTAAATGTGTATAGATTTCGGTGGTAGTGATGGATTCGTGACCAAGCATTTCTTGAACTGCGCG
>Ga0163144_10032037_pt1 | contig 10000 bp, 10 predicted proteins | sample OliLak19BULKMAT1_FD_123175 | JGI IMG/M metagenome (GOLD analysis project Ga0163144, IMG submission 123175) | Freshwater microbial mat bacterial communities from Lake Vanda, McMurdo Dry Valleys, Antarctica - Oligotrophic Lake LV.19.BULKMAT1 | ecosystem: Environmental > Aquatic > Freshwater >...
ACACAAGTATGTCTATAGATTTGATACTCACTTGCCACTGTAATTTGCCCTGTAGTGCTATTGATGGCGAGTGCGCCTGCTACCTCTTGAGAAGCAAACGTATAGGTCAATGTACCACTATTGGTCGTAGCGTTTGCAGTACCTACGATTGTATTGTTTTGGCTGTTAATTGGCAATGCAAGACTAAAATCATCAGCATTGATTACCTGAATTACTTCTGCATCCTTTTTTTTGCAAGCAGAGAACATTATTCCTACGAAAAGGAACAGTAGGCAAGAGAATGAAATATTTTTCATATCAGTATTTTTTTTTGATGTGCAAAGTAAAGCACACTCTCTTAAGTTCGAAAAACCGTTTTGTGAAAAGCGGTTTTGAGTTTGTGAAAGGTAGGATTATCACAAAAAAGCAAAGACAGGCTTCAATCCAACAGGTTACAAAAAGTCAGATGGAATTTCTCCTTCTTAACTTTGGCAGGCAAGGCTTTTTATTGCGTTTGCATAGCTTCCAAAAAGGCTTTTTTGCGGTCTTTTGCCAAATCAATTTCGCGGAGGCTGTGCATCAAGATAGTGCTTTTATCGCCTACTTTTACGGATTTGATGTAGTTTTGATTGACCAAAAAAGAACGATGCACCCGCAAAAAGCACTGAAAATGTACTAACAGCGTTTCAAAATACTTCAAATTTTTGGAAATCAAAATTTTCTTACTGCTGGTAAGTTGTATATTTACATACGAACCCTCTGCCTCTATGTATTCTATTTGTTGCACCTCCACATATTCGTAGCCATTCAAAACAGGCAAGCAAAGCATTTGTGGCTTATCCGTTTGAAGATTTTGCGTAAGCAATTGAAGGTGTTTGCGGTCTTGGGCTACACTTTTTCTCTCTCTTACCTTTGCTATGGCATCTATCAAATCTTTCTCCTGAATGGGTTTAAGCAAATAATCTATTGCCGAAAATCGGAAGGCTTGAATGGCATATTCGTTGTACGCTGTAGTGTATATAACCTCGCAGGCAAGGGCGCTTGCCATCAACTCTTCGGGAAGCTGTAGCCCTGTTTTTTCAGGCATTTCAATATCCAATAACAAAAAATCGGGCTGATGTTTTTGTGCTAGAGCAAAGCCCTCTGTGCCATTGTTAGCTTCAGCTATTACGTACACGTCAGGCAAATGCGCGGCTAACATCAATTTCAGAAGTCGGCGGGCTTGCGGCGAGTCATCTACAATCACAACCGTTAGTTCTTCGTTTCGTTCTTTTTCGGTCATACGAGGTGGAGTTTAGTTATTCGTATTTTGTAATAAAAGTATATAAAAGACAAAGATACGCAGGAAAGGAGAAAAAACAAAGAATGTGTTTTATGCCGTTGCATGTGTTTCCACACACGCGACAAATATAAATGCGACTACCATATACAAAACAGACTGACAGTCTGTTCTACAGACATACACTTCGTTTTTTATGGTACAGACTTTCGCTCTTTAAATGGGCGCATTGTTTTTTGGCAACCCCTAAAATCGATAAGAAGGATATTTGCAGCTCACACAACCATCAGCCAAATTGGGTACATTGTTTTTTACATAGCCGCTTACGCCTTTTTGGGTTTTAGCAAAATGTACCAAGCAGGTTATTTGTAGAGTTGTTTATAGCTGGTGTAACCAAAATTTAGACAAGGAACAAGCATGAAAAAAGAAAGGAGAAAGTACCAATCTTGCCAAAACAGTACTGGATAAAACTTTGTATTGTAACCCAAAGCTCCTAACCCTTCGGAAAAGGAGGCAAGGTTGATACCTGTGTGTATCAACATAGCGATGCTCGCCCAGCCTAAAAATGTCCCGATCAAAACACCCAATAATACACTAAAAGCAACTTCCGTTCCCCAAAGGTGCATGATGTCCTTTTTGGTTAGCCCCCATGCATGCAAGCGTTGCCATTCTGTTGTGCGCTCTTGCCATGTTATTTGAAGCAAAATATATTGGAGAATACCCAACAAAAAAGTTGCAAAAATGACCGTTGCGCCTAAAAAATAGCTTGTCAGCAAATGTATAAAAGCAAGGTCGGGAGCTGTGTCTATCCAGCTTTTCACGCGTTGTGCAGGAAAGGCAGTGCGCAAATGTTGTGCGTAAATACTTGCCTGATTAGCATCTATCGTTTTGAGTAATAATTGATGGCATGCCCTTTCTGGAAGCTGTAATGTAGCCTGCAATATTTGATAAGGTATGAAAACATGCGTCATAGAAAACGCCTTACTTGGCACTTCATAAATGCCGACTATGCACAAAGCACGCGGTTTTTTGAAATAAATGAGTAAGCTATCACCTACTTTTTTGTTTGTTCTTTTAGCCAATTCACTTCCTATTACAACTTCAGGCGCGATAGTATCAGTTGCCCTTAAGTATCTGCCTACTTTGATATACTTGTAAAGTTGAATTGCCATCACTTCTTGCTGTGCATGTATGCCATACACATCGACAGCACGCCAATCTGAAGCATTTTTTATGGAAGCATATACATTCAAACGTGGCGAATAAGCTGTAATAAAAGCCTGCTTTTTTATTTTTTTTTCAAGGTTGGAATCAAAAATAAAATAGGCATTGGTTGGTTTGTGGTTCAGAAATGAGGGGTTTGTAAGTTTAGCATGCCCAAGTGAAGTGTTGAGCCTTTCTTGCAAACGCTGTTCATTGATGCCTCTTACAACGCTTCCAAACACCCAAACACCCGCCATACTAAACGCTATGCTCACCAAAATACTCCAAGTGCGAAAAGGGTTGCGCCAAACATTGCGCCAAGCCAATAAAAAAAGCATAAAAATAAAAGCCTTCGCAAAGATATAAAAAAACGGTGTAATACGACTGATTTATGTTAATTTTAGACCTCTAACGCAAGTAATTGCAAAATTTTATATAAAAATAGTTTAACGTAATGTATGGATATTCAAGCACTTAAAGCCCAAAACCTTGTTTTGTTAGAATGTGTTGGCGGTAGCCATGCGTATGGGCTTGCTGTACCCGAATCTGATGAGGATATTCGAGGTATTTTTATAATGCCACGCGATGGTTTTTATGGCTTTGACTATGTGCCACAAGTCGCCAACGAAACTAACGACATTGTATATTATGAATTGGGGCGATTCATGGAGCTTTTGCTCAAAAATAATCCTACTGTCATGGAGCTTTTGCAAACGCCTGCCGACTGTGTTCGCATTCAACATGCTTGTATAAAAAAACTGCAAAGTTTCCCTTTTCTTTCGCGTTTGTGTGAAGCTACTTTTGCAGGTTATGCTTTTACCCAAATACAAAAAGCCAAAGGTCTGAATAAGAAAATTCATAATCCTGTAAATTTTGAACGAAAAAACATCACGGATTTTTGTCATGTAACAGTGGGTTATCAAAGTGTGCCTTTGCGTAAATGGCTCGAAGTAAATCAATTTACACAAGAGCAGTGTGGGTTGGTGCATCTTTCGAATATGCGCGAAATGTACGCTCTTTTTTATGATGAGGCAGGCAAGAAAGGCTACAAAGGTATTTCGCAAGGCGAACAGTCCAATGATGTTTCGCTTAGTTCAGTAGAAAAAGGCGAAACGCCACTTACCTATCTGTCTTTTAACAAGGATGGTTACTCTACTTACTGCCGTGAATACCGCGAATATTGGGAATGGGTGGATAAACGCAATGATGCACGTTACAAAAACACCCTTAGCCACGGCAAAAACTATGACAGCAAAAACATGATGCACACCTTCCGCCTATTGGATATGGCAGAAGAAATTGCTACCAAACAAATTATAGAAGTACGTAGACCGAACCGTGCCTATTTGCTCGAAATTCGCAAAGGCGCATTCGAGTACAATGATTTGGTGGCTATAGCTGAAGCGCGTGCTTTGCGCTTGCCTGCCTTGTACGCAGCATCGAACTTGCCTGCCGAACCCGATAAACAAGCCGCTCAAAAACTATTGGTTGAACTAAGAACAGCATTATACGCATAACGGGTTTGTTTTTGTATAGACTTCTTGCGAAAATCCTTTTTCCTCTCTCCAAAATTGGAGAGAGGGCAGGGCGTGAGGTCTAAAGAAACACTTTCGCAAGAAGTCTTATGTGTTTATACTACAAACGCCCTTGCCTACGGTAGGCAAGGGCGTTTTATAAGACCTCACATATCAGATTTCTTGCGAAAATACTTTCGCAAGAAGTTTATTTCCTTTTTCCATTTTGGAGAACGGAATTAGTCTTTTTTTATTACCCACATCAAGCCATCACGCAAAGGTAGCAAAACATTTTCCACTCTTTCGTCTTTGGTTACCATTTCATTGAAGGCGTGCAAAGCCTGCGTTTTCTTATCTTTGTGCGTATTCAAATCAAGGACTTTGCCTTTCCACAATACATTATCAATCAAAATACTGCCGCCTTTCCTTGTTTTGGCAAGGGCAAGTTCATAATATTGTGGGTAGGCAAGTTTATCTGCATCAATAAACACAAGGTCAAACGTATATGGTAGTGTGGGTATAATATGAAGTGCCTGCCCCAAATGCAAGGTTATTTGTGCTTCAAGCCCCGCTTTTATGATATATTTCTGTATCATTTCTTCCAATTCATCATTCACTTCTATAGTATGCAGTCGCCCATTGGGTTGCAATCCTTCTGCAAGGCAGAGCATAGCATAACCTGTGAAAGTGCCTATTTCTAAAATGTATTGTGGGCGTATAATTTTGGAAAGCATTGCCAATAAACGCCCTTGTACCACGCCTGAAATCATGTGCGGTTGCAATACTCGTAAATATGTTTCGCGTTGTAAAGTTTGTAGGAGGCTACTTTCGGCTGTAGTATGTGCGGATAAATAATCGTCTAAATTCATAAAAAAAGTCATTTAAGAAGCGTTGCAAAGTTACGTGTTTTTAAAAACAATGGGTAAAATTTGTTATTTATCCGAAAAATAAGCATATTTGTTGCTTAATTTATATAAAGCCCTATTATGTTAAAGTCAGTTTCTTTTTTTATGCTTGCTTGCATGGCTATTTTGCTTACAAGTTGCTTTGAGCAACCTGTGTTCAAACAGTATGTTGAGATTCCTATGCTGAAATGGAAACGCGAAAACGTACTTAAGTACACTATAGATGTCAAAGACAACAAGCCCGTTTATAGGCTTGGGATTGCTTTTCGCTATGCTTCACACATACCCTACAGCGAGATGAAAGTAACATTGGACATGACTTCTCCCTCAGGCAAGAAAATGCAATACAACTATGTCGTGCCTCTCAAAGACGCAAAAGGCAATCATTTGGGCGAAGTGTTGCATGAAGCGGCAGATATCGAGAAAATAGTAGAAGAGAAATTTGTGTTTGTCGAAAATGGTAAATATGAATGTACTATCACCGAAACAATGGACGACACAGCCGTTGTAGGTATTCAAGAAGTAGGTTTATTGCTGTATCAGCCCAAAAAATAACCAATAATTTAAATGATCCCGACCTTTAAGCGTGTAGCATACCAAGCAGGCTATCTTATTTCACACATAGACAGAAAGAATATTCATGTATTTCTTGTTTGTGTGGTGGTGGCTACATGCCTTTGGGTTTTCAATTCACTGTACGAGGAGCGTCTAGAAGCCATAAACTATCCTATTTTATTTAAGTATGATAGAGATAAATACATGGTTTTGGATACACTTCCCAAACACGTTCCGCTTATGCTCAAAGGGAGTGGTTGGCAAATATTACACAAAGTCTTTCATTTTAAGATAGAGCCTATCACACTGGAAATTTCGCCTGACTTGCAAATGAAACGCCCGTACCTACTACGCGCCAAATTTGAAGAGGAGGCGCAAAAAATTCTTGAGCATGTAAGCTTGCAAAAAGTAATACTGGACACGCTTAATTGCTCTATGGATTATAAATACAGGCGTGTTTTGCGCCTCGTAGTAGATAGCCTGAAGCTGAATTTGCCTAAAGATTATCGGCTTGTTAGTCCTATCAAAATTCACCCTGAATTGGTAGCCGTTATAGGTCCTAAAACACAGATAAAAGCCTTGCAAAACCCATACGTATTGGATATGAGCAAGATGGAAATGAAAGAACGAAAATTTAACAAAACATTTGATATATATATAAAAGAGTTGCGCCCCGATTTATTGGTACAAGATGAAAAAAAGGTTGCTATCTCTTTCGAAATTGAACGTTTTATACAAAAAACCATTACAGTAGGCATCAATGCCACAAATCCTGTACGCCATTTTATACCCATACAAGTCAATTACTCTGTGCGCGAATCGGAAGTAGATAAAGTACAAATCAAAGATTTTGTGTTGGAAGGTGACTGGTCTGAATATAAAAAAAACGATGGCACTATTACAGTTCACCTCAAACAATACCCTGCTCAAATAAACCCCAACGATATTTTTTTTATTAAGCGCGTAAAAGTAGAATAAACAACTTTTACGGCATGTATTTTATACTATGGAACTAAAACCCGTTATTATTTTTGGTGCAAAAGGCTTAGGCAAGGTCGCACTTGACATTTTTAAAAGCAATGACATTGTAGTGTATGGCTTCCTCGAAGATGATGCAACACTCCACAACACAGAAGTAGATTTTACACCCGTGTTGGGTAGCCCTGATGATGACGGCTTTCTTAAACTTATAGGGCAAAAATGCGATGCTTTTGTAGCAAGTGATGACAACAAATACAGGCGTAGCACAGTCGAAATGCTTCAGGAAAGGCGCAAAGTTGCTCCCGCCAACGCTATCCACTACCAAAGCTACATAGCCTCATCAGCCGAAATGGGACATGGCAATCTCGTCAACGCAGGTGTAAATATCGGGGCAGGAGCGCGTATCGGCGGAAGTTGTATATTCCATGCACAAGTAGTGATAGATTATGATGTCCATATTGGCAACTTTGTCCAAATCGGTACAGGAAGTGTCATAGGTACAGGCGCAACCATAGGCGATGGCGCATTTATAGGTACAGGTAGCACCATCGTTTCAGGCATTACTATCGGTCGCAATGCACGCATAGGCGCAGGCTCTGTAGTTGTAGAAACAGTTTCTGAAGGTGCGACTGTATTTGGCAACCCTGCCAAAGAAGTATCCAAAAAATAAAGATTGTTCTTTATGCCGTTCTTCTATTTAGAAAAAAATTCTTGCTCAACTTTGGATTGATACGGCATAATAAGATAAAAATAGGAAGCCAATATTTTGATTATCAAGTATTTAGAAATAACTTCTTGTTTATCAGCCCAAAGTTGAGTAAGAGCCTAACTATTACGCTGTTGTGATATCATTTTTTTTTTATAATTTTGCAAAAATAATAACAAACAGTTAATTTTTAACAAGATATTATTTCTTACGTTTGCATTTTGTTAGTCTATGGACTCTTTATATGCTTCAGAGCTAAGATGGACATCAACATTGGGGGAACGGGTTGCAGATTTATTTGTTTAGAAGTTATGAACGAAGAAATCAAACAAACTATATTTTCAGAAAACACTCTTGGTATTTTTATAAAAAAACCCAAAAAAATATTTAAAATAGTATATTTTTATGTACAAAGAAATCACCCAATGCCGCATCAGTGGAAGTAATAATCTCATCAATGTTTTGTCATTAGGAGAGCAATATTTGACGGGTATATTCCCCAAGTCAAAGGACGATAAAATAACCAAGGGACCCGTAGATTTGGTTTGGTGTCCTGATAGTGGTTTGTTGCAACTCAAACAATCCTATAGTGTTGATGAAATGTATGGCGATAATTACGGCTATCGCTCTGGACTAAATGGCTCAATGGTGCGTCATTTGCAACATAAAGCGAACACGCTTATGCGCATGTTTTCTATGCAGGCAGGCGAAGTGGTATTAGACATAGGTAGCAATGACGCAACTTCTCTGAAAACCTACCCCAATACCTTGAAGCGTATTGGCATGGATCCCACAGGCAAGAAGTTTCTTCAATATTATGAAGATGGTATTGAGTTGATTCCTGATTTCTTCTCTGCGGAAAGTTTTAGGAAAGTATATCCGAACTTGCGCCCTAAACTCATTACATCTATAGCTATGTTTTATGACTTGGAAAGCCCTATGGCTTTTGTGTCTGAAATAGAGCAAATTTTAGATGAGGAAGGCGTTTGGCACTTTGAGCAAAGCTATATGCCCTCTATGCTTCGTACCAATTCTTATGACACCATTTGTCAAGAGCATTTAGAGTTTTATTCCTTTCAAGTAGTGAACGATATGCTTGAAAAATGTGGTTTAAAAGTGGTTGATGTCCAGATGAACGCCATCAATGGCGGGAGTTTTGCCGTAACCGCCGCCAAGAAAAACTCGAAACTCCGCCCCAATACGCCTGTTATCGAATGGCTTTTGGCAGAAGAATACAACATGGGATTGAATACTCCTAAGCCTTTCCGCGATTTTGAGGAAAGAGTATTTAAACACAGAGAAAGTTTATTGAAGTTAATAGATAGCCTTGTGGCTGATGGCAAAAAAATATTGGGTTATGGAGCCTCAACAAAAGGCAACGTATTGTTGCAGTTTTGCGGCATTACTGAAAAGCACTTGCCTGCCATAGCCGAAGTAAACCCCGACAAGTACGGCTGCTTTACACCTGGCACCAATATTCCTATCATCTCGGAAGCGGAGGCAAGGGCAATGAAACCCGATTACTTTTTAGTTTTGCCTTGGCATTTCAAGCATGGTATTTTGGAACGCGAAAAGGAATATATAGCCAACGGAGGCAAGTTTATTTTCCCTTTGCCTGAAATAGAAATTATATAAAATGGAACTAACCGACAAATATATCAATCTTTTTACGGACTTTGGTTTCAAAAAAATATTTGGAACGGAAGCGAATAAAGATTTGCTTATTCATTTTTTGAATACCGTTTTGGAAGGCGAGATAGACATTATTACGCAAATCCATTATGGAAAGCAAGAGTTTTTGAGCAGGCGAGCAAAAGATCGCAAAGCTATTTTTGACCTCTATTGCGAAAGTGATAAAGGCGAAAAATTTATTATCGAATTGCAACGTGCCGAGCAGGATTTTTTCAAAGATAGGAGTATCTATTATGCAAGTTTTCCTATTCAAGAGCAAGGCAAACGCGGAAAGTGGGACTATGAGCTGTTGCCTGTTTATACAGTGGCTATTATGAATTTTGAATTTGAGAATGCCACTTCTGATAAGGTCATTTCGTATGTAAAATTGCGAGAAAAGGACAGCAAAGAACCTTTTTTTGACAAACTAACGTTTATATACATAGAGATGCCTAAGTTTTTGAAAAAACTTCATGAACTTGACGGCATACTAGACAAATGGCTCTACTTTTTCAAGCATTTGCATGAGTTGCACAAGATGCCACAAGAAGTACAAGAAGCTATTTTTCTAAAACTATTCAATCAATGTGAAATTGCTAATTATTCTCCCAAAGAAGCCATGAAATACAAAGAAAGTTGGAAAATCTATAATGACGATAAGAATGTCATGGATTTTGCTATTAACAAAGCCAAAAAACAAGGTTTGGAGCAAGGTTTGGAGCAAGGTTTGGAAATGGTAGCCATCAACGCTATTAAACAAGGTAACCTTACAGACAAAGACATAAGCAAACTAACGGGTTTATCTATAGAGGCGATACAAGAACTTCGTAAAAAAATTGCCTAACTTTTAAAGAAGCTATGAAATACAAAGAAAGTTGGAAAATCTACAATGACAACAAGAATGTCATGGATTTTGCTATTAAAAAAGCCAAAAAACAAGGTTTGGAGCAAGGTTTGGAGCAAGGTTTGGAGCAAGGTTTGGAAAAAGGTTTGGAAAAAGGTTTGGAAAAAGGTTTGGAAAAAGGTTTGGAAATGGTAGCCATCAATGCTATTAAACAAGGTAGCCTTACAGACAAAGACATAAGCAAACTAACGGGTTTATCCATAGAGGCGATACAAGAACTTCGTAAAAAAATTGCCTAACTTTTAAAGAAGCTATGAAATACAAAGAAAGTTGGAAAATCTACAATGACAACAAGAATGTCAT
>Ga0163144_10032038_pt1 | contig 10000 bp, 8 predicted proteins | sample OliLak19BULKMAT1_FD_123175 | JGI IMG/M metagenome (GOLD analysis project Ga0163144, IMG submission 123175) | Freshwater microbial mat bacterial communities from Lake Vanda, McMurdo Dry Valleys, Antarctica - Oligotrophic Lake LV.19.BULKMAT1 | ecosystem: Environmental > Aquatic > Freshwater > Lake...
CTCGAACCATGGACAGCGGCGTGTTCATCCTTCGACAGGCTCAGGACGAACGGGGGTGACAGGCGGAACGACGTGAAAATCGAACCAGGACAAGGCGCACGCAAAACTTTGACGCCCACCCCCCGCTTCGCCCAGGGCGCCGACCGCCACGGCAGCTTCGAACGTTACGCCACGGCGATTGGCCTAAGTCCTAAGTCCTAAGTCCTTGTACCCTCTTGACATGACACACCCGTGGCACGACATCTCCATCGATCTCGCCGATATCGGCGAGCGCCTCCCCGTGGTCATCGAGATCCCGGCTGGCTCCAAGAACAAGTACGAACTCGACAAAGAAAGCGGGCTGCTCAAACTCGATCGCGTGCTCCACAGCGCCGCCCACTACCCCGCGAACTACGGCTTCATCCCGCGCACCTACTGCGACGACAACGATCCGCTCGACGTCCTCGTGCTCGGCCAGGAGCCAGTCCACCCGCTGACTATCATCTATTCGCGCCCCATCGGCGTCATGCACATGCGCGACCAGGGCAAGGCCGACGACAAGATCCTCGCGGTCAACGGCATGGACCCCGCCTATTCCCACATCCACACCCTCGAAGGCGCCCCGCCCCACCTGGTCCGGGAGATTGAACGCTTTTTCCTCGAATACAAAGTGCTGGAAGAAAAAGAAGTGATCGTCGATCCCTTCGAGGGGCGGGATAAGGCGCTCGCGATCATCGCCCAGGCGTTGAAAGACTATGCCTCCCACCGCCCGCCGTGGCCTTCCGCGCGATAGGTATCGCTCGGCTCAACATCTCTTTGCTCCCATCGCCCGCGAGGCACGAGTCGGGAGAGGGGTTGGCGGTGAGGGCCCGATGCGGCGCGGGCCTATATCACCCTCGGCGATGGATTTCGCTCTTCAACGATATCTTCCATCCGCGCCTTAATCCCATCCTTGTTCTGCGCCGGGATCAGGTAAAACTTGCTGTCGCGAATGCCTTCGAACACCGTCTCCGCGACGACGGAAGGCGGCCACCCCGCTGCCAGCCCGGCCGTGAGATTCGCACGGAAGCGCAGGGCCATCTCGCCAAAGCTGCCCTTCTCCACGTAGTCGTTCTGGCGATTGCGCGCCGAAGACATGATGCTCGTATTGATCAGCCCCGGGCAGAGCACGGACACACCAATCTTCGGCGCCGTCAGCGCAAACTCCTTGAACATCGATTCGGAGAGCGCCATCACGCCGAACTTCGTCACGTCGTACACGCTCATGAAGGGCGCCGTCGTCAGTCCTGCCATGGAAGCGGTGTTTACGATGTGCGCTTCGGCGTCCTGCGCCATCATCCTTGGCACGAACGCGCGCACGCCATGGATGACGCCCCACAGGTTCACATTGATCACCCACTCCCAGTCCGCCAGCGTGTGCTCGTGAACCGCGCCGATCACCTCCACGCCTGCGTTGTTGCAGAGCACGTGAACCGCGCCGAAAGCCGCCACGGTCTTCTCCGCCAACGCTTCCACCTGGTCGGGCTTCGTCACGTCCGTGCGCACGGCGAGAATGGATGCGCCCTTACGCTTCAGCTCTTCCGCCGCCAACGTCAGCGCCTCCGGCTCGATATCCGCCATCACGATCTGCATGCCTTCGGCCGCGAACTTCTCCGCCATTGCTCGCCCAATCCCACTCGCCGACCCCGTAACCACCGCGACCTTGTCCTTAAAATCTTTCACGTTAGCCCTCCGATTGTCTTGTGCCATTGATTCTACCGCCTCGCCACCGAACGAATCGTTCGACTGCACTGCGTCTGTCCTGGTGCCCGCTGCCGTGGTCGGGCGCTGGGCGCGCGAGCGAGCCAGCCCCCCAGCAGCGCCGCTTGCAACCCCGTTCTTCCCCTCGTACGCTCCCGCCATGAGCCTGCCCAAAGCCGTCATCGCTGTCCCTTTGCCCGAAGCTACGCTTGCCCGCCTGACCGCCGGGTGCCACCCGGTCACCGGCGTGACCCCTGGCGACCGCGAGGCGCTGCGGGCTGCCCTCGCCAACGCGGAAGGGGTGCTGTCGCCGGCTCCGACGCCATACGATGCCGCTTTTCTCGACGCGCTCCCACGCCTGCGGGTCATCTCGAACTTCGGCGTGGGCTTCAACAACGTCGACCTCGATGACTGCACGCGGCGCGGCATCGCCGTCTGCAATACGCCGGGCGTGCTCAGTGTGGCCGTCGCAGAACTGGCGCTGCTTCTCATCCTCGCGGCCGCACGGCGCTTCCCCGCCAATACCGCTCACGCCTCGGGCGGGGGATGGAGCGCTGGTGCCGCCGCGCCACCACTCGGCTTCGACATTACGGGCAAGACTCTCGGCCTCATCGGCTACGGCCGCATCGCCCGCGAGACCGCCGTTCGTGCCCGCGCTTTCGGCATGCGGGTGGTGTATTACGACGCGTATCCCGTCGTCACCGATGTCCTTGCGACGCCCGTTTCCCTTGACGATCTTCTGCGAACGTCCGATTTCGTCTCCCTCCACGTCAACCTCACCGCGGAGACGCACCATCTGCTCGGCGCTCGCGAGTTCGCGCTCATGAAGCCGTCCGCCTGGCTGGTCAACACGTCGCGCGGACCGGTTGTCGACCAGTTGGCCCTGATCGCCGCCCTTGGGGAGAGCCAAATTGCGGGCGCGGCGCTCGACGTGATGGAGGCCGAGCCGCCGGCCGCCGAGGATCCGCTGCTGACGATGGCAAACGTCATCATCCTGCCCCACATCGGCACGGCCACCGCGGAGACTCGCGCGGCGATGCTCGAAATGTCCGTCTCCAACCTCCTCATGGTCCTGGGAGGCGAACCCCCGCTGAGCTGCGTCAACCCCGAAGCCCTCCCCCGCGCCATGCAGGGACGCTAACTGCTACCGGCCCAAACGACTTTCGATCGTATTGCTCCCCCTCGCCCGCGAAATCGGGAGAGGAGAATCCCTACCCGGGGGGTGAGGCCGCGCTGGTGAACTCGCCGAACCCGGCGTAGCATTCGCGCCACTCGGGTTTGGGGATGGTGCAGCATGGCCGGTGCGTTAAACGGCGTTCGCGTTATCGATTTCGGGCAGTATGTCGCGGGGCCGCTGGCGGCGATGCTCCTCGGCGACCAGGGAGCGGATGTCATCCGCGTTGAACGCCCCGGCGGCCCATCGTGGGATACGCCCGCGAACGTAACCTGGAATCGCAACAAGCGCAGTCTCGTCCTCGACCTCACCCGGCCCGCCGATCGTGAGACCGCCAAATCACTTGTCGCCTCCGCGGATATCGTCATCGAAAACTTCCGCCCGGGTGTCATGGAGCGCCTCGGACTCGGCTCAACCGCGATGACCGCCGCCAACCCGCGTTTGATTTACTGTTCGCTCCCGGGCTTCGCATCGGACGATCCACGCGCCCACATCGCTGCCTGGGAGGGCACGGTCGCCGCCGCCGCCGCCACGTATCGCCCTCACTCAGAGACCGGCCGCCCGATCTACAACGCCCTGCCCCTCTCCTCCTCCTACGCTGCCTTCCTCGGCGCCGTGAGCATCGCCATGGCGCTCAACGCCCGTGAACGCGACGGAATCGGCCAGGTTATCGAAGTGCCGCTCTTCGACGCCACCTTCGCGGCCATGGGCTACCAGGGCTTGCGCATCCACAACCCCGCCGCCGCACCGGACGCCGCCGCTATGGCGCGCATGATGGGCTGGACGCGCCAGTTCGAATGCAAGGACGGGCGCTGGTTCATGTACCACGCGGGCAACGACAACGCCCGCGACTTCTTCGAAGCAACCGGCGCCGCGGCATGGGCCGCCCCGGACCTCTCGCCGGAGGAGCTTCGCCAACGCACGGAAGAACTCTTCCGCACCCGTACAGCCGCCGAGTGGGAAGCGCTCTGCGAACAGGTGGAGACAGAGGGCGCGATCTGTCGCACGAGCGCGGAATGGTTGCAGAACCCGCACGCGCTTGGTTCGGGCATGATCGTCGATACCGAAGACGCCACGCTGGGGACGGTACGCGGCCCCGGCATCAACGTACGGATGAGCGACACGCCGGGGTCCATCCGCTCCAATAGGCCCACACCCGATCAACATCGCGCCGAAATCCTCTCAGAGATCGCCGCGCCGCGCCCGCCAACCCCGAGCGCGCCTATCGTCCAAACGATGCGCGCCGCCCTCCACGGCATCAAGGTCATCGACCTCTGCATCATCCTCGCCGGACCGACGAGCGCACGGACGCTTGCGGAGTTCGGCGCGCACGTGATCAAGATCGATAGCCCCAATCGCCCTGGCATCGCCTTCCACAACGACATCAACCGCGGCAAGCACAGCATCCTCCTGGACCTCAAGACGGAAGAGGGCCTGGCGATCTTCTGGCGGCTGGTGGCCGATGCCGATGTCGTCGTCCAGAACTTTCGCAAGGGCGTGGCGGAGCGGCTGGGCATCGGTTATGAGGATGTCAAAGCGCGGCGACCGGACATCGTCTACGGCTCGATGAACACGTATGGGCGGGTTGGACCCTACGCCGATCGCCCCGGCCACGAACAGATCGCCCAGGCGGCGAGTGGCATGCAGGAGCGTTACGGTGGCGATGGCCGCCCCACTCTCGCCCCCTTCGCCGTGAACGACTACGGCACCGGCTTCATGGGCGCCTACGGCGTGGCGCTGGCGCTGCTCGAACGGAAGCGCACGGGGAAGGGCCAACACATCGATACGGCCCTCGCCTACACCGGGACGATGCTGCAATCGGCGTTCCTCAATGACTACGCGGGCAAGGGCTGGGACGAGGCCAGGGGGCAGCACGCCATTGGCAGCGGGCCGCTGCATCGCGCCTATAAGGCGAGCGACGGCTGGCTCTTCCTCGGCGCACGGCAGTCAGACCTCGCCCGAATCCCCGCGCTCGCTGACCTCCGTAGCGCAGAGGGGAAGGCGCTCGAAGCCACCCTGGAAACGCGCTTCGCGAAGGACACTATCGACGGCTGGGTCACCCTGTTGAACGCCGCCGGGGTTGGCGCGCAACCCTGCGTGCCGGAAGTGCGTCGCCTCATGGACGATCCGTGGGTTCAATCGCACGGGCTGAGCATCACGCGGGAGCACGAGGGGTTCGGTTCGATCACGACGAACGGCCCTTCCCCGCGCCTCTCTCGCACGCCTACCCGACCCGGTCGTCCCGCGCCCAAACCGGGTGCCGATGCCCCCGAAATCCTCGCCTCCATCGGCATGGGCGCGGAAATGGAGCGCCTCATTCGCGACAAAGTCGTGGTCACCGAAGGCGTCATCGCGCGGTAGTTCTCCCCCTCGCCTGCGAAGTGGGGAGAGGGGGGCCGGGGTTGAGGGCCTACCGCCCCTGCCCGGTCGCCAAAGCGCGCACCACCTTCGCCACCTCGTCCCCCGTACATGCCGCCGTGCCTATTTCCACCTGCGCGAATTGCGCCGGCTGCGGAAAGCCGATGATCGAACCCGCCGCGCACCGGCCCGCCGAATCCGCCACTGCGAACGCCACGAGGTACGGATTACTGGCCGCTGCCAAGTTGCCCGCGAACAACGTCTCCACGTACACCGAGATGCGCAACTGGTCCGCGGGCGATGCCGGTGTATAGATGCCGAGCGTTGGATATTGCGCCCGCCACTCCGCAAACGCCCCAAACCCCTCCGTCACTTTTTTTGTGTCCCACTTCGCCTTCCCAGCGAGTTCGAGGAGCCCATCGCGAAAGGCTGCCGCGTCACGGATGCTGAAGGGCACGGGCGGCGAACGCAATACCGTCGCCTCCGCCTGCGGAGTCCCCGCTGCGCCTATCGGAGTTGGCGTCGCGGTTGGAGCGTTTCCATCCCCACAGGCACTCACGAGCGCAGTCAGGAGAACGGCCGCGCCCACTCCGAGGGCTGCGATAAGCGCGCGCAACGGCACGCTCCCCCGCTTCATTCGTACCGTCGAAGCACCAGGCAGCTGTTCTGCCCGCCGAACCCAAAGCTGTTCTTGAGGGCGACGCGCACATCCAGTTTGCGGGCAACGTTCGGTACGTAGTCGAGATCGCAGACCGGGTCCGGGTTCTCCAGGTTAATGGTTGGGTGGACGATGCCCGTCTCGATAGTCTTCACCGTGGCGATCGTCTCAACGCCGCCGCTCGCCCCAAGCCCGTGGCCGATGAGGCTCTTGGTGGCGCTCACCGCGAGGCGGTAAACGCCTTCGCCAAAGACACTCTTGAGGGCATTGGTCTCGGCGATGTCGCCCAACGGCGTGCTGGTGGCGTGCGCGTTCACGTAGTCTATCTCTTCGCGTTGCACCCCGGCGTCGCGCATCGCCTCCACCATCGCGCGCGCTGCCCCTTCGCCGCTTTCCGGGGGCGCAACCACGTGGAAAGCGTCGCTCGTACACCCAAAACCGGCGAGTTCGGCGTAGATGCGCGCCCCCCGGGCGTTCGCGTGCTCCTCGCTTTCCAGCACCAGCGCCCCCGCGCCTTCGCACGGGACGAATCCGTCGCGGTTGGCGTCGAAGGGACGGCTCGCCTTCGTGGGATCGCCTTCGTAGGCGGTGAGCGCGCGCATCACGCTGAAGCTCGCCAGGCCAAGCTCGCTAATCCCCGCTTCGCACCCCCCGGCGAGCACGATGTCCGCTCGCCCCGCGCGGATCAGATGCATGGATTCGCCGATGGCCTGCGTGCCCGCCGCACAGGCCGTCACAATCGTCCCGTTGTACCCGCGCAGGTTGTATTGCAACGCGACCTGCGCGGCCGCCATGTTCCCCAGGCTCTTGGCAAGGTAGAGCGGGTCCAGCTTCATCCCGCCCCGCTCGAACAGCGTCGCGCAGGCTTCCTGGATATCTGGATAGCCGCCGCCGCCGTTGCCGATGAGCACGCCGATGCGGTCACGGTCCTCGCCGTCCAGGTCGATCCCGGAATCATGGAGCGCCTGGCTCGCCGCCGCCACCATGAACTGCGCAAAGCGCGCCATGCGCCGGGCGGACTTGTGTTCGATGTACTTCTTTGGGTCCCAATCCTTCACTTCGCCCGCGAACTTGCAAGCGAAGGCAGACGTGTCCGCCAGCGTCATCATGGCGATGCCCGACCGTCCGGCAACGAGGTTCTCCCAGAACTCGTCCACCGTCTGCCCCGCGGGCGTAATCGCTCCCATCCCCGTGATCACGACCCGCCTGCGTGCATTCCGTTCGTTCATGCCCCTAGGGTACTGGTCGATGCGCGCAAGGGCGAAGCCGCCCGGGTTGCCATTCACCGCGCTCGCTCATGCCCTTCTATCGCACGGAGCTTTTTCACTTTGGGGACCCATGCCTCACTGTCCGCGCCGCATCACTCCGCCTTTTGTTCGGGGCGGTAGAGGTCGAAGTTCGCCGCCTCGGCCGCAGTTGCTCCTTCGTGGGCGGCAGTCACGATCTGGTGGGCGAACAGCCTCGTCACGTCTCCGGCGGCGTAGACGTGCTTGACGTTCGTGCGCTGTTCGTCGTCACACTCGACGAAGCCCTCCACCAACCGCAACTTGAGCTTCTTCGCTAGTTCGACGTTCGGCAGCGAACCCTGCTGGTTGAACATCATGTCTAACTCGATGCGATCGCCCCCTTCGATGTCAATCGCGCGCATCTCGCCCCGCGCTCCGTGCACCTTCGCGATTCGACCCTCGAACAGGGGAATGCTCGCGCGCTCCAGGTTGCGCCGCGAGCGATCCGTTATCTCCGATTTTCCGGGCGGCGCGTTCGTGATCAACGCAAGCCGGTCGGTGAAATTCAGGAACTGCAGGCAAGTCGTCGCGGCCTCGTCGGTGTTCCCGACCACTGCCACGCGTTTGCCCAGCGTCTTCCATCCGTCGCAAGTGATGCACCAAAACAGTGTGCGTCCGAGATATCGCTCGGCGTGGTCGATGGCGGTGAACTCATCGACCACGCCCGTCGCGAGGATCAGCGTCCGCGAGTGCAAGATGTGCCGTCCAGCCGTCAGAGTGAAGCGGTCGTGCTTGGGGCTGCTGCGGACGCCCGTGACGCGTGCCTCGAGAAATTCAGCGCCGAAATGTGCTGCCTGGCGTCCACCCAGGCGGCGCAGATCGCGCGCGCGGATGCCGTTGGGAAAGCCGAGGTAATTCTGGTTCATCTCGTGGCTCGTCGAACGACCTTCGCCGTCATCGACGACGAGTACGGTGCGGTTGTAGCGCGCGAGGTAAATAGCCGCCGAGAGGCCCGCCGGACCGCCTCCTACTACGACACAATCGAAGAGTTTCTTCGCCGGCCGGCTGTCGGGTTGCTGTAGGCTCTGGTGTGGGTAGGGCGTCTTTTCGGGCACGGTCAACTCCGTTCGTCAAATATGGTGCAGGTCCAGGCGGCGAGATAGTGCGGCAAGACATCAGCGACAGTTTTCCATGTTACCTCCGAACAGACCCACGGGATTCCTGGCAACCGTCCTCACTTTTCCGTTCGCACTTGCCGCCGGCGGGTCAGCACACAGTAACGAACCGACCGGGGTCGCCCCCTTGCCTTCGACCGGTGTTCACCCCCGGATCGCCAGGCCCCGGCGCGCTTCCGGCTTCCGCGCGAGCAGCAACAGGACCGTACCCACGACTGCCAACCCTGCCAGGGCGAGGAACGCCCCATCATAGTTCCCGACCCTGTCGAAGTAGACCGACGTGAGGAATGGGGCGCTCGCCCCGATGAGTAACGAGACCGGCAGGCCCGCGCTCCGCACCGCGCCCAGGTACCTTCGCCCGAAGAATGACGCCCAAACAACTTCCTGCACCGGGATCAACCCGCCCCAGCCCAGCCCGAGAAGGAAGAAGCTGCCGAACACCGCCCAATCCGTGTGCGAGCGAACGGAAATGACCATCGTGACCATGGCGACCGCACTGGCCAAAAACCCTACCACCGCGCTCTTGGCGTCCACGCGGTCCACAAGCCAACCCCATATGGGTTTCGATAGCAACGCCGGGATGGAAATGAGCGTGATCATGAGCGAACCGAACTTCGCGCTGTACCCCGCGTCCTGCAAATAGGGGATCGTCTGGAGGAGGATGACCCCAATGTTCAGCGTCCCGAAACCGTAGCCAAACACTATCAAATAGAACGAACCCGTCCTCACTGCTTGAGCCCGGGTAAGCGAGGTCGCATAGTCCGCTTCAGCGATCCGCCCCCCGCCGGCCGCCACTTGCGCCGCGGTCTTTCCATCGACATGCAGCCCGTGGTCTTCGGGCGCGCGCCGCATCAAGAACGTCAGGGGGAAAATCAGACCGAACGCCCCCAGCGCTATCAGCCGCCATGCCATCCGCCACCCGTACTCCTCGATCAGTACCACGGAGAGTGGAGTGAGCAACACGCCCGCCAACGACACGCCCATGGATGCCGTACTCGCGACGCGTCCGCGTTTCTCCACGAACCACTTCGAAAGCGTGACGTTGACCACGAGGTTCCCCGCGAGGGCCGCGCCGGCGGTGAGCACGATGCCGTTGAGCAGCCACCACTGCCACAGCTCCTGCACAAACGAAGTCATGAACAGCGCCGCCGAGAGGACGACGATGCCGACCGTCATCGGGCGCCGCCCGCCGCGCCGGTCCACGTACGCTCCGATGAAGAAGCCCGTGAATGCCATCACGAACTGGCCAACCGTGCGCGCAAGGATGAATTCCGAGCGTGTCCACCCCAGTTCCAGCGTCATCGGTTTCGTGAACGAGCCGACGACGTAGTTTTGCACGCCCACCGTCACGAACTGTGCCACAAACGCGACCCCAACGAGCCACCAACCCCAGTAGACGCCGCGGATCCTGCCGCGCTGCTCGTCGGCAACGCTGATCTCGGGCGCGCCACCAGCACTCAACGTCCAACCATCCCGTAGCGCATGGCGTTCGTCTCCGGTGTCCTGGCCATCGCGATGGCCCAGCACCTCGCGAATCATACAGACCGCGCGCCAGCAGTCGACGGGCGATTCTTGGCCGCGCCCACTCCCCTAATTCCCGCAATCCACGCTGCACGGTACCGCGCGCGAGCCCCGGCGCCCCCGCCACCGCCGCGTGTCCGCTCTAGGCGCCGAAGCGCACGGTGCCGAG
>Ga0163144_10032039_pt1 | contig 10000 bp, 11 predicted proteins | sample OliLak19BULKMAT1_FD_123175 | JGI IMG/M metagenome (GOLD analysis project Ga0163144, IMG submission 123175) | Freshwater microbial mat bacterial communities from Lake Vanda, McMurdo Dry Valleys, Antarctica - Oligotrophic Lake LV.19.BULKMAT1 | ecosystem: Environmental > Aquatic > Freshwater >...
CAGTTGTATTGCCGGCGGCCCGAGCCCGCGATCAGCAGGACGCGCAAAGGTCGCGGTTTATCAGCCATGGTGTTTAAGCCTCCGGTCGAGAGCCTTGCGCGACAAGCGAGTGAGATAGACTGTGACAATCAAGGTCGCAAGCAGGCCGGCCCCGTAGAGCGCCCACTCAAGTGGGCTTTTCGCCCGGGAGCGTCCGATCTCTGCGACGCCGCCGGCTAGCGAGCCAATGTAGACGATAAGCACGGTGCCGGGAAGCATCCCGAGCCAGGAGGCCCAGATGTACTGGCCGATCGGTATGTCGGTCAGGCCCGCCGCGTAGTTGAAGACATTGTAAGGGAACACGGGAGACAGCCTCATGAGCAGGATCACGCGCCAGCCTCCGCGCTTGACGGCCTCATCGAGCGCCGCGAACTTCGCGTGGCCGCCGAGCCGGCGCGTCACCCAGCCGCGAGCCGTGTAGCGCGAGACCGAGAAAGCCGCCGTGGCCCCCAGGATGGACGCGAGCGACGCGATGACCGCACCCTTGGGCAGCCCGAACAACGCTCCGGCGCCGAGGGTCAGGATCGAGCCCGGGAAAAATGCCACGGCGCCCAGGACATAGAGGCCGATGAAGGCGGCGGGGCCCCAACCCCCGAGCGAGCCCACCCACTCAAGGACGCCGCGCAAATGTTCGATCATCTGATAGACTCGGCCGCGAAAAACGCCGCGCCTCTCGCGGCGACGAAGAAGGTGGCGAGCGGCCCGCGGAGAAGATCTGTCACCAGGTGTTTATCGCTTTTTTCGCAGCGCGGCCCTAGTGCGGCGGTGTGACCGCCAGGTTAGAGTTAATCGCACCGTTGCCCGGTGAACATTGGACCCGTCGCTAGGCGGGGCGAGCGGTGCAACGAGCCAGCCGGGGGCAACGCCCTAGCGCCGGAGGACAGGCCCGCCGGCTGCGTTCCCGGCGGGCCTGTTTATCAGGAAGCTACTTCGTGATTCCGCCTTTCTTCATCATGCCGTCGACCGAAATCATATCGCCGTCGGACATCGTCATGGCGGTGCCGTCCTTCATCATGACCTTGCCGTCCATCATGACCTTGCATCCGTCCATCATCATCATGTCCTTTTTCATCGCCGTCATCTTGCCGCCGTGCATCATCTTCATCATCTTTCCGTCCTTCATCATGGCGCCCATCGTGCCGTCCGTCATCATCGAGTCGCCTTCCTTCATCATCATGGAAGAGCCGTCCTTCATCTTCATCTTGCCGTCCATCATGACTTTCATGCCGCCCATCGTCATATCCTTCTCCATCGGCATCATCTTCTCGTCGGGCATCATCGTCATCATCTTGCCGTCTTTCATCATGACGCCTTTCATGGACATCTTCATCGCCTTCTTCTTCGACATGGCCGGCGCGGCCGTCTCGTCCGACTTCTTGGACATGTCCTGAGCGGCGGCGAATGTCAGCGCACCGGACATCAGGCACATGAGCAGCAGGCTCGATTTCTTCATGATTTCCTCGAATTCCTAGGGGCTGGACGCAACGACTAGCCGAGATCCAGTCCCTGGATGCAGAACTTCTGTAAGCCCGCTAGCCTATAATGTCCAAACTGCTAGGCGCCACATCGTCCCTGCACCTTTTTTACGACTGCGAGGCTTCCGGCGTAAAACCCTTAAATGGCCGTCATTAAGGCGCTCAACGGCGATTCGTATGATGAGTCTGACATGGAACCCAATGGCGACCACGCGGCGAAGTCCGACGCCATCGTGCTCTTTGGCGCGACCGGGGATCTGGCCCACCACAAGATTTTCCCGGCGCTGTCCAGGATGGTCGAGCGCGGAGGACTGAATGTTCCGGTCATCTGCGTCTCCCGTCAGGCGCGGAGCCTGGAAGAAATGCGCGCCCGAATCCGGGACGGAGTCGAGAAGGCCGGAGGCGGCGGCAAGGACGCGCTCGCCCGCCTCCTCTCGCTTATCCGCTATGTCTCCGGCGAATATGACAACCCCGCCACCTTCACCGCCCTTAAGGCGGCGGCGGGGGACGCGCGTCGTCCCCTGCACTACCTCGCCATTCCGCCGAAAATATTCCCCGTCGTCATCAAGTCCATCGGTGCCTCTGGTTTGGCCGAGAATGCCCGCATCGTCGTGGAGAAGCCGTTCGGGCGGGATCTGGCATCCGCCCGGGAGCTTAACGGCGTCGCGCGCTCGGTCTTCCCGGATGATTCGATCTTCCGCATCGATCACTTCCTTGGCAAGGAGGCTATCGCGAACATCCTGTACTTCCGTTTCGCCAACTCCTTCCTGGAGCCGATCTGGAACCGGAACTATGTGTCGAGCGTCCAGATCACTTTGTCGGAGAGCTTCGGCGTGCAGGGGCGAGGCGGGTTTTACGACGGCGTCGGCTGCCTTCGCGATGTCGTGCAGAATCATCTCTTGGAGGTGCTCGCGTTGCTCGCCATGGAGCCGCCCACCTGCCTTGAGTGCGGCGCACGGCGCGACGATAAATTCAAGGTGTTCAGCGCGCTGCGGCCCCTGACCCCCGACGACCTGGTCCGCGGACAATTCTCCGGCTACCGCGGCGAGGCCGGCGTCGCGCCGGACTCCGACACGGAGACTTTCTGCGCCCTGCGCCTGTTCGTCGATTCCTGGCGCTGGCAGGGCGTGCCCTGGTACCTGCGCTCCGGCAAGAAGCTGCCCAACAGCGCCCTCGAGGTGTTCGTCCGGCTCAAGACGCCGCCGCAAAGGCTTTTCGTCGACTCCCCGGCGGCCACCGGCGAAGCCAACTATTTTCGCTTCCGCCTCGAACCCTGCGCCGCGATCGCCCTCGCCGCCCGCGTTAAGAACTCGGGCGAGGAGTACGCCGGAAAGCAGCGCGAGCTTTATCTGCTCGACGCTACGCCGGAAGCCGCCATGGGGCCTTATGAGCGCCTTCTGGGAGACGCGATGATGGGGACCACAACCCTGTTCACACGCCAGGACTCGGTCGAAGCCGCATGGGCGGCGCTCGAGCCCGTCTTGAAGGATCATCACGCCGCCCTGCCCTATCCGATCGGCAGCTGGGGGCCGAAGGAAGCGGACGCGCTCGTCACCGACGAGGGCGGCTGGCACAATCCGGAGGTCCAGGGGTGAGCTCCCGTTGGCGAGATGTGTCCGTGCCTCTTCGCAGCGGCATGACGCATTGGCCCGGCAATCCGCCGGTCCGGATCGAGCGGGTCCAGGACATGGACCGCGGGGCGCACAGCAATGTCTCGCTTCTCTCGATGGGGTCGCACACCGGAACCCATGTCGACGCGCCAATTCATTTCCTGAAGAGCGGGAAGGGAGTCGACGCGATGCCCTTCGAGGCCGCCAACGGCCCCGCACGGGTCATCGAAATCCGCAGCCCGGATGTCATCGGGACGGCGGAGCTCCTCGGAAGGGGGATTCGCCGCGGCGAGCGAGTCCTGTTCAAGACGCGGAACTCCTCGAGGCGCCGGCCATATGCCGCCTTCACCGAGACATTCGTTTATCTGTCCACCGAGGCCGGCTGCGAGCTGGCCGCGCGCGGCGTGCGGACGGTCGGCGTCGACTATCTGTCCGTGGGCGGCTACCATGAAAACGGCGCCGAGATCCATCGCGTCCTGCTCGGGGCGGGAATCTGGATCATCGAAGGCCTCGACCTGTCGGGGATAGCCCCGGGCCGCTACGACCTGGCGTGCCTGCCGCTGCGAATCGTGAACGGGGACGGCGCTCCGGCACGAGCGATGCTCCGAAGGCGTCCCTAAGAGGCGCCGCGCGTAAAGGCCTGCGCGGTGATCATCACGACCTCGCCGTAGGCGGGGAAGACATGAACGAGGTTGGCGAGGTCGTCGACCTTGAGCCCATGCTGGATGGCCAGCGCGGCCTCATGGACGAATTCGGCCGCGCTCGGCGACACGGCCTGAAAGCCTATGATGACACGCGTATCGGAGTGGATGATCATCTTGGCGACGCCGCGAGTTTGATTGGTGATGGCCGCCTTTGAGACCTTTTTCAGCTCGACGGTGCGGCAGTCGCAGCGGCCGAAGCGCTTCACGGCCTCCTCTTCGGACAGCCCCACGAGCGCGACCTGCGGCTCGGTGAACACGGCCGACGGCACGGCGTCGTAGTTGATCGACAGCCGCTTGCCGGCGAGCGCGTTTTCGACGGCGAGGGCGCCCTCGCGCGCGGCGAGCGGCTCGAGCCACGGCGGTCCGGCCGCGTCTCCGGCCGCGTATATCTTGGCCGCGCGCGTCCGCATGAACTCGTCGACCTCGATGAAGCCGCGCTCGTCCGGAGCAAGGCCCACCGAGGATAAGTTGAGGTCCTCCGTGTTGCCCTTCAAGCCGATCGCGACGACCAGTTTTTCGGCGCGGAATTCACACGGCCGACCTTCATCCTCGACGCTCAAAACGATCTCTTGCCCGTCCTTTCGCACGGCCGTGGCCTTGATGCCGACGCGGACCGCCAATCCCTCTTCTTCAAGGATCTCTCGGATCATCCGGGAGATCTCCGGCTCGGCACGGGGCAGCAGCCGGTCCGTGGCCGCCAGAAGCGTCACCTTGCTCCCGAAATGCGCGAACATCTGGGCGATCTCGAGGCCCATCGGGCCCCCGCCCAGGATGATCATGGATTTCGGACATTCCCGGAGCTGAAACGCCGCGCTGTTGTCGAGAATGTCTCCCGGAGAGAGCGCATCCATTCCCGCAATCTCAAGCGGCCGGTTCGAGGAGCCAGTCGCGATGAGCGTATACTCCGTTTCAAGCAGGCGGCTTCCCGCCCGAATTTTTCCCTCTCCTTCGAATCGCGCGCGCTCCTCGATCAGCTCAACGCTCTTATATTCGGCCTGGAGCGCTTTGTATTTCGCTTCGCGGCTGACCTGGATCAGCTCGTCCTTCTCCGCGATGGCCTCCGAGAATTTGAAGGGGGGGGCCGCAGGAGCTACCGCGCGAAAGCGGGGATGTAAAGCGCGCCAGAGATCAAAGCCGGTTTCGAGCAGCATCTTGCTCGGTACACAGCCGACATTGACGCATGTGCCGCCCAAAGGCAGCCCTTTGCTCATCAGGACCGTCTTGATCCCGAGCTCGTTGGCCTTGGCCGCGGCCGCGAGCGCTGCGGCGCCGCCGCCAATTATGGCTAGATCGTACCGCATACTCTGATATCTCCTGGCATCACTTTTCGCGCGGCCTCTCGATGTGGCCCCCGAATTTCTCGCGCATCGCCGACAGCATCTTCTCGGCGAAGGTGTGCTCCCTGCGCGAGCGGAAGCGCGCGTACAGGGCCGCCGTGAGCACCGGAGCGGGCACGGCCTCCTCGATCGCGGCCTGCACCGTCCAGCGCCCCTCGCCGGAATCCCGCACGAATCCCTCGTAGCGCGCCAAGGCCGCGTCCTCCGCCAGCGCCGACGCCGTCAGGTCGAGCAGCCAGGAGCCGACCACGCTGCCGCGCCGCCACAGCTCGGCGATGTCGGCGAGCGGCAGGTCGTAGCGGCGCTCTGCCGGCAGGTCCGTCGACGCTGCATTTTTCAGGATGTCGAAGCCCTCGGCGAGCGCCTGCATCAGGCCGTATTCGATGCCGTTGTGCACCATCTTGACGAAGTGGCCCGCGCCGGAGGGGCCGCAGTGCAGCCAGCCTTCGACGGCCGAATCGTCGCCGCGCGTGCGCCCCGGCGAGGGGGGCGTCTGGCCGCGGCCGGGGGCGAGGGTCTTGAGGACGGGGGCCAGGCGCAGGACCGTCTCGCGCTCGCCGCCGACCATCAGGCAATAGCCGCGCTCCAAGCCCCACACGCCTCCGCTGGTGCCCGCGTCCACATAAGAGATTCCTTTCGCCTTGAGCTCCGCGGCGCGCCGTATGTCGTCCTGATAATACGAGTTGCCGCCGTCGATCAGGGCGTCGCCGGGCTCGAGCAGGCCGCTCAGCGCCCGGACCATCTCCTCGGTAACGGCGCCCGCGGGAACCATCAGCCACACCGCGCGCGGCGCCGCCAGCTTCTTAACGAGATCCTCAAGCGATGCCGCGCCGGTCGCGCCCTCGGCGGCCAGCGCCTTCACTGGTCCCGGCGACCGGTTGAAGACTGCGCACTCGTGGCCGCCGCCCAGGAGGCGGCGCGCCATGCCCGCGCCCATGCGTCCCAAGCCGACGATGCCTATCTGCACCAGAAGATTCTAAGGCCCTGGCCTCCGCAGGGACATGCCGGCGCCGTCAGGATTTTGTCGCGGGCAGGAGATTCTCCTTTTGATACGATGAGCAACGCATGATCCAGTTTGAAGGAGTGTCGGTCGTATACGAAGGCGGAGTGCGCGCGTTGAACGGCGTGAGCGTTGCGTTTCCGCGCGGAGAAACGACATGTCTGGTCGGGGCAAGCGGCTCCGGTAAAAGCACGCTGCTGCGCCTCGTTAACCGTCTCGTCGATGCCCAGGAAGGCCGCGTCCTGCTCAACGGCCAGGATGTACGATCGCGGGATGCGGTTGAACATCGTCGCGGGATCGGCTACTGCGTTCAGGGTGGCGGGTTGCTTCCCCATCTCACCGTCGCCGAGAATGTAAGTCTGGTGCCGCGCCTTCTGGGGTGGGCTCCGGTGAAGGCCGCCGCGGCGGTGGAGCGCACTTTGGGCCTGGTGCGTCTTGATCCCGCGCGTTACGGGGCGCGTCGCGCCGCCGCCTTGTCGGGCGGCGAGCGCCAACGCGTGGCCATAGCGCGCGCGCTGGCCGCGGACCCGGAGGTCCTGCTGCTCGATGAGCCGCTGGGGGCGTTGGACCCGCATCTGCGCGAGACGCTGGAGGACGAGCTGCGCGATCTCTTCCGGCGTCTGCGCAAGACCGTCGTCTTCGTGACCCACGATATGTACACGGCCGTCCGTTTGGCCGACTGGATCGCGGTTTTAGACGGTGGCCGCCTGCTGCAGTTCGGCCCCCCGCGCGAGGTCGTGACGGCGCCGGCCAATGAGCAGGTCACCGCGCTGTTGGGACGGCGCCGCGCGGACCTGGAACGGGCACTCTCGGAGGCATCATGATCACTTACTTCCTGGAGAACCGGGGGGAGATCGCTCGCCTGAGCGCCGAGCACCTCGTCTTGGCGGGAACAGCACTTCTGCTGGCGCTCATCGTGGGTTTCCCCATGGGGGCGGCTCTCACGCGCCGTCGCCGCTGGGCGCCGTGGGTCCTAGGCGCGGCGGCGACGGTCCAGACCGTGCCGAGCGTGGCGCTGCTGGCGCTGCTTCTGATGCTCCCCGTCGTAGGCGGCATCGGTGCGCGTCCGGCCATCATCGCGCTGTTTCTGTACGCGCTCATGACGGTCGTAGAAAGCGTCTATGCGGGGATCGTCTCCGTGGACCCCGCGCTCATCGATGCGGGGCGCGGCCTCGGCATGACCGAATGGCAGATCCTCGTCCTGGTCGAGCTTCCTCAGGCCTTGCCCGTCCTGGTGTCGGGACTGCGGATGTCCGCCGTCCTGTGCCTCGGGACGGCCACCGTGGCGTCCTACATCGGCGCGGGCGGGTTGGGCGATCTTATTTTCCGAGGCGTAGGACGCGGCAACCCGTTCATGGTCGCATGGGGCGCGATCCCGGCCACTGTGATGGCCGTCGGCGTGCATCTTTTCCTTCTGAGACTTGAGCGTCGGCTGGCAAGGAGAGTCCAATGAAACGAGCGGTTACGGCGGCCCTGCTGATCCTCGCCGCATGCGCGCAAGGTTCCGAGCCTCTGCGTGTAGGCTCGAAACCTTTCACCGAATCCGAGATCGTCGGAGAGCTCATCGCGCAACTAGCCGAAGCAGACGGAGTCCGCGTCGAGCGGCGGTTCTTCTTGGGCGGGACGGTCTGCTTTGACGCGCTGAAGAAAGGCGACCTCGATGCCTATGTCGAATATACCGGGACCGGACTGGTGAATCTGCTTCAAGAGCCGCCGCGGACCGATCCGGCCGAAGTCTACGCGCGCGTCTCGGACGAGTTCGCCCGCCGGTGGGGGCTTTCCTGGGGACGCCCGCTGGGGTTTGACAACTCATACGCGCTGGTCATGCGCCGAGACCGTGCCGCCGCAGCCGGCTTAGCGAAGATCTCCGACTTGGGCAAGCGCGGCGTTCGGCTCGTCTGTGGTTTCGATCTTGAGTTCGCCGATCGGCCCGACGGCTGGAAGGGTTTGAAGGCGGCCTACGGCTTGCAGACATGCCGGGAGGTGCGCCAGATGAATCCCGGTCTCCTGTATGACGCCCTGGCCCGCGGACAACTGGACCTCATCAGCGGCTACACGACCGAGGGACGGATCAAGACCTTGGACCTCGTGGCACTCGTCGACGACCGTCGCTTCTTCCCGCCCTATCAGGCCGCGCCGCTTGTCGGGCCCAAGGCGTTCATGAAGGCTCCGGGCCTGCGCGCGCGGCTTGACGCTCTCGCCGGCAAGGTCACCGACAATGAAATGCGCGCGATGAACGCGGCCGTGGACCTTGGCAAGCGCTCGGCTCGCGATGTCGCCCGTGAATTCCTCATCAAAGCGAAGCTTCTCGAAAAATGAAAGCGACATGGAACGGGCGCATCCTGGCCCAAGGTGGCTTGGGGGCCGTTAGATTGCGGGAAGCAATTCGTAGCGCACGGGCTTGAACGCGCCCGCGTTGCTCTCCTCGTGGGAGCAGGCCGTGAGGCCGACGATCAGGTCCATGCGCGCCTCAAGGACGATGTAGTCGCCCGCCTTCGACAGCGGGGGAAGAATCGACAGCCCTCCGTCCGGCGCCGTCTCGACATTCATGAATAGATTGAAGGCCGTGGAGATCTGGTCCTCTCCGAGCCCGAACGGTGCGAACGCCTTTGCCAGATTCTCGTGGCAGCTCGGATGGTACGCTTCGTCGCCGGCGACGAGCTGAAACATGCGCAGGCTGCACGGCGGCATCAGGAAGTCGTGGCGGCCGCAGGTGTCCTCTTGAATGACGGCCATGACCTCGCTGCGGTTGGAGTACAACGCGTGCCCCCTCGTCAGCCGCAGGGTGTCGTTGTAGTCGATCGAACGGCCCGAGGACAGAGCCTCGCGCGGGTCGTGGAGCGAGAAGCAGAAGAAGTCGGCGACCTGAAGCCCCGCGGGATCGGTGATCTTGAGGGCGCGGCCCTTCCTGAGCGTGAAGCCGGCGCCGGACTGCGGGGGAATCTCGTGCAAGCTCAGCTCGGGCGGAACGGGCATTTCCAATCGGCCGGATTGTCCCGGCCCGAAAATTGGATGCTCTCCCATTTGTCCGCCCAGCGCTCAACGACAGGGTTCACATTTCCTTGAAACTGGCAGTCGAGGCTCCGGTTCAGCTTAACCATCGGCTCATAGCCCGCGCCGAGCGCCTCGAACTGCTCGTAAAGATTGAAGACCACGGTCGGCAGCGGGAACCGCCGGGAGAGCCGCGAGCTCCGCGGGTGCATCCCGACAAGGAAGAACGCGTCACCCTCAAAGCTGAAGCAGAAATTACGATGCTTCGGGTCGGCGCTGAACTTCGGGTCCCAGCGAGAGGCCTCCGGCGTCGACGCGGAAAGGCTGGACAGCTCCCGCCACATCGCGCCCTCAAAGCCCTCCTCCGTGAGCGTCGCGGCGTCGTCGAATACCGCCCAGAAGCTCAGATACGGAGACCGCGTGGCCGTCTGCTCGGCCTTGAACAGCGCGAGGTCCCGGCCGAGCGCCCGGCTCGACGCGCCGGCGCCGAAATCGGCGTAAATGCCGACGCGATACTGCGCATGGCGTAATGAGCTTAAGGCCGCGACGCAGGGATAGTTTTTCCGGCTCAGGAGGCCGTGGATCGCCTCGCTCACGACGGCGGCCGCCGCGCGGCAGCGGCTCGTGGCGGCCTCCGGACGGCAGGGAAGAAGGGTACGCCCGCTCGGGTAGAACAGGTTCGGAGAGGATCGAGCGGTGCCGGGCGGGAGTTTTAGCGAGCGCGTCACGCCGATGATTATAGGCGGGCGGCGCGCGCGAGGGCTATTGAGGATCGCCAACTATTTCTTGGCGGAATTATATCGGCTGCACGCCGGCAATTACGCCTGGAAGTAGACGACGGAGG
>Ga0163144_10032041_pt1 | contig 10000 bp, 7 predicted proteins | sample OliLak19BULKMAT1_FD_123175 | JGI IMG/M metagenome (GOLD analysis project Ga0163144, IMG submission 123175) | Freshwater microbial mat bacterial communities from Lake Vanda, McMurdo Dry Valleys, Antarctica - Oligotrophic Lake LV.19.BULKMAT1 | ecosystem: Environmental > Aquatic > Freshwater > Lake...
CCCGCTCGCGTATGGAAAGTGCCGTTTCATTCGGCATCAGCGGTCGGTCACTTGCCAATGCCAGCGAGAACGGCAAGCGGCCTGAAAACAAAGCGGAGAGGCCAAGATTCCGGCCTTACGGAGAGCGCCGGCATACAAGAGATCGACCATGGCGTCGGCGAGCCACTACAGCGCGGAGTAGTTCGTAAGTCCTAGTGAATCGTCGCTGCTACCCGTTTTTGGGCTAAAAGTGACGACCCTGCGCTGTAGTGCTAGGTGGCTACGACCGAACACACGCTCACCAACGGGTGGCTGGACAGAGCAGGCTTGGGCCCGCGCGCGGTGCGAGTATGAATGGAAACGCGACTCGCATACCGCGCCGCCTTGTTACCGATGTCGGCGGCTCGCGGGATAAATAACTTACACGCTGCCGGTGCCCTGATGGCCAGCGACTGTTTCCTGTGATTTTTTTGACGTTATGTCGTAGAGTTGATATATCCTGCAAACGAGGAAATTTACTAGCGACCTCATTGAAACCGTTGCCGGGGGTCTGGTGTGAGTTTGAATCCGAAGCAAATCTGTCCGGACGGTACCGCGTCGCGAATAACCGCTAGCTCGCTTGGCCTTCAAGGGCAGATCGTGTGCCCGCACTGTTGGCATGGCTTCGGTCCAGAGCAGCTTCTTTGGATCGCCGAGCACCACGAGCTTTTGGGGGATTCAGTCCTTGGGCCCGAGGAACCCGTTCGCTTCCGCCCGTCTCGTTTCTCCGTCGATTGCAACGCCGTCGACGCGCGGGGCATGACGGCATCACGGCTTGCTTGCCCTCGCTGTCATCTGCTCATTCCTCGCCAGTTGGTGGATTGCCCGCCAGTGTTCACGTCCATCATTGGCGTTCCAGCGAGCGGCAAGTCTTATTTTTTGACGAGCATGGTGTGGGAACTGCGGCACAAACTTCCCGGACGATTCGATATTCTGTTTACCGACGCTGATCCTGCCGCAAATCAAAGCCTGATCGACAACGAGCAAACACTTTTTCTACAGCCCGATCCGACCAAACTTGTCGAGTTAGAAAAGACAGACTTACAAGGAGCGCTTTACAGCAAAGTCGCGTTTGGCGATCACGAGATGCTCTTGCCGCGCCCATTCATGTTTTTCGTGCGTCCTAACGATCATCATCCCAACGGTCGTCAATCAGAAATTGCCAAGCAGCTTCACCGCGTGCTTTGTTTGTACGACAATGCAGGTGAGAGTTTCCAGCCCGGTAGAGACAGTAGTGCTTCGCCGGTAACGCAACACCTCGGCAAAGCGCATTTCCTAATGTTTCTATTTGATCCGACGCAGGATCCGCGAATTCGTGCCCGTATCGGGAAAGTTCTATCCGATGAAACCCGTTCCCCCAGCGTACAACGCCAGGAAACCATTTTGATCGAAGCCGCTGTTCGTGTGCGCCGGCAGGTCGGCCTTATCGACGGCGCGCGTCACAAGCGTCCGCTCATCGTCGTCGTGCCCAAGATGGATGTATGGGAACACCTGCTCGACGCGCCCATTGGCAATGAACCCTTCATCGCCGGTGCTGTCAATGGAAAGCAGGATGCGGTTGACCACGCACACGTCGAAAAAGTTTCCGCATCCGTTCGAAAACTATTGTTCGGCTCATGCCCCGAACTCGTAGCCGCCGCCGAATCGTTTTGTGAGCATGTAATCTATATTCCGGTTACCGCGGCGGGCACATCGCCCCAGAAGGATTCGGCATCGACCAGAATGGTGTTCCGCGCCCAGGACATCCGGCCGCGATGGGTCACAGTTCCGATGCTCTATGGTTTGTCGAAATACCTTCGTGGTCTGATTGCGGGCCGTACGGCTACCGGTAAACCACCCGTGCTGTTGGCTTGATGGGGGCAAGTGTGAGCGATGAACTCATCTACACTTCTGCGCCGCGTGGCATCAAGCCCGGCTCATCGGGCTTCTGCACCGTTGCCGCGACGGCAACCCTCGGTCCGGCATGGATCGAGCGGTTGGAGATGCTAAGCGGATATGAACCGCTGTATCCTCTCGGTGATCCGAGAGAACACCAGAATCCGCCAATCTTTCGCCACCTGCGGTTAACCATCGCCGGCCGAACTCGAAGCGTAGTGTCTCGTATCGGCTATGTGCCAGCCGACCACACCGGCCGCAGCAACAAAATCGCGCACCACATTGTCCTTGATGATACCGAACTCGGCCCGGCCGGGCCGGCTTGGCTGATGAGGCAAGGAATATTTCAGACACGCTGGTCGGGTGGCGATCCACGAATCTCCACAACCGGGCCGACGATTCCAAAACATAAGGCGCTCCCCGCGCCAGCGGTGACATGTCAAAGCGTAACGGGCGACGCCGGGTGGGCGGCGGTGCTTGCAAGTCCCATTGTTCAAGGCCAGGTCGACTCCACGACAATCGTCTATCCCCGCGACGCGGAAATTCTGATTCTAGTCGATGAGGCAATCAACCTCCTACCGGTCTCACAGCGTTGGAATGTCACATTTGACACATTGGTGACGGAATCCTCCAGCCCGCCATGTCTGTGGAAGTGCGTGTTGTCCGACGCGGCGGGAGTTGTGAAAATCAGAGGCCGGGTCTTGGATTTGACTAACCAATTGGGGCCTGCGCCTCAAGGCGAATTGTCTGCCGATCCTTCGCCCATCGGTTCTTCAATCTCATCTAATATTGACTTGCAACCCGTGACAGAAATTGTTGCAGGCCACGTCCAGCGTACTCATCGCACACAGTCGAGTTCTGCGGGTCAACCACCGTTGTTATATGTCGGTTCGTCGGACACACCGCCGAAACGAAAGGCCGTTTGGTTTGTGGCGGCAATTGCACTGCCCGCACTACTTGCCGTTGTAATTATCGCGATGGTCTTCACGTTAACAGGCAGTAGGCCGCAACTTGCATCGGAAGTTGTGCCCGCTTTAAATTCTTTGAGCGGGGAACCTTCGTCTAACGTGGTGCATCCTTCAAGTCAGCAGGCGACCGAAAATTCGGTGAGCCCCCCAGCAATAACACAAAAAGCATTGCCACAAGTCCCCCTATTCATCTACGGGAGACACATCTTTGTGCCCGCGCCGAGCCCGACTTCAGAAACATCGCAGAGCCAATATCCACAAAAAATTGACGACAAAGCACGAGAAGGGCTAACCACGTCCAGCACTTCTGCCGGCAGTGATTCTGCATCAAACAAAACCATTTCCCAGCCCTCAGCGATTCAGGATACTCAACAGCAAGGAGGCGGGGCAAGCGGACCGTCGACTAGCAATGAGGGAAGTAAGATCACGGTCGGGTCAACACCAGCGAGTATCGTGGCCCCAACAAAGATCACCAGCACCAACGATTTGCCCCAGCAAGGACCGAGTTCAGAAGGCACGAGTGTCACTCAGCCAGCAGGTGCCATTTCTCTAAATCCCAAAGAAGAAGACCCCACCCAGCCGCCAAATGATATCGGTCAGAGTAAGCCGGATGTTGGTGAACAACACATTGAGCAAACGAATTGGGATATTGCCAGACAGCCGACATTTCCAATACCCAAAGCCCCTTCCGCACAAAGCTTGGTTGTAACAAGGGATGGCGGGGGCTGGAAAGTAGAAATGTCGAATTCGAAAGTGCAGACCACTCTGACACACCTGATTCTGAACCTTACTGTGACAATCGACCTAGAAGAGAATGTCATCAGAAGCAATTTCAACGAAACGGTTTCCGAGTTAACAAAGAAAGACGAGGCTAACAAAACGAAAGAAGCGTTCAATTTGCGTGCCAGAGAGCTAAATGCAATCAGCCATCTTCTCGAAACACTAAACATTAGTATTCGGTATAAGGACGGACACAAAGTATACGAAATTCCGCTTGACAGACAGATGCCAAAGTAGCGTGAAATATGCTCGACCTCCAACGCATCGCAGACGACATCAATACATTCCTCGACAGCACCGATCAGATTCGGGACGCCGATTTGGAGCCTTTGGCGACTGCCTACGCCAAAGCCAGCAAAGAAGCGAACGTCCGGCTGCGGCGCTGTGGCGATCTCTTGCAGCGTGGCCTGAGGTCGGAAGCCATTCACCTCGCCGATGAACCTCCCAATCTGCTCGATTTGACCGCGTCGCTTGATCTGCCCAGGCTCAGTGAGTGGGAAGCCACCTGCGCTATGTACAACCTGCAACGGCCGCAGCGGCTCCTGATCGATGTGGCCTCTCAACTGAACGAAGCCTACGCGCTGGAGCAACCACTCGAATCGGCATTGACCGATATGCGGTTGCTCGCGCTTGCCAAAGCGCCCCTGCAGCCTCGGCTTGAAGTGCTCAGGCGCATTGCATCGGCCGACCCACTCACGATTCGTTGGACGGAGGACATCGGAGCGTTAGAAACGCTGCAATTGGCGGCGTTAAGTCGAGATTCCAAAACCGCGATTCAACGCGGCGACTTCGCAATGTTGCACGCCATCGGCAAAGAACTCAGCGATCAGCATTGGACTGCGTTGCCTCCGCGCGAGTTAGTTGAAATGGTATTCGATGCAGAACTAAATCAATTGTGCCAGGACATCTCGAGCGCGCAATCCAAAAATGATGTCCGAGCAGTTCGGAATACGATGGCCCAAATGGACGCCGCCACTCGCCGGCGCGGCGGGCAGCTGCCCGGAAATGTTGTAACAAGTATCAAGACTGGCCTACGATGGCTCGCGGCTCAAGACCAACGATCAGAAGATGAGGCGGAGTTCGCGAAATACTGCGCTACGCTTCAGAATGAGTTGAACCGCAATGCCGATACACCGGTGCTAGAGGCTATTTATGCTCGTGTCGTCGAATTCGGCCTACCCGTGCCCGAATCGGTCAAGAAACACTACGACCGGATTCTTCGAGAAAGGCAGACGTTGCTGTCAGCAGGACGAAGAAGGAACTTTCTTCTCCTTGTGATTTTGTTGGCCGTGACGGCGACAGGCATTGCGTACTACGCTTTTGAGAACTCTCGGGCCTCCAACGCGACCAACTGGTCGCGTAGAATCGCTGCGGCGATCAATCAGGGGCAGCTCGACGATGCGCAGAAACTATGGGATAGCGTTTGCACGACTGACCCCGGGCTTGCTGCTCGCCCAGAGCTAGTCGTTCAACACCAAACGCTCGAAAGGGCTCATGCGTCTGAAAAGCAAAGGCTTCGTGACTTCGCACGATTGATTGAAGAGGCTCAAGCGACTGACGTCGAAGTAAAGCGACGCCAATTGCTTAGCGAAGCATCAAAAATGAGCCGCTCGAACTCTGAAAAATTGCAGGTCCGTGAGCTTCAAGCCGGCAAAGCTGGGGCAGGGAAACCATGAGTCAATATTTCATTCGATCTCGCGGTCGCGTTCAAGGACCCTTTAACCTTGATAGTCTGAAGCAACTTGCGCGTAAGGGAAAAGTGAGCCGGTTTGACCAAGTGTCCGTCGACCGCGAGCAGTGGGAATCCGCCGGCGATATCGAAGAAATTTTCCCGCAGCCGCCAACGGCGCAGGAACGAGCCGGGCCGACTGCTGCGCCATCTGCAACTCAGGGTCCACGTTTCTTTTACTCAAAGGACGGGTTGCAGAACGGGCCGTTCGATCTCGCGACCCTTCAACAATTGGCGGCGAGCGGCATTATTAATCCGGCAGACCCAGTTTGGGCCGAGAATGCTACAGTCGCCTCGTTGGCCCGTGACGTTCCGATGCTGGCAACTTTTTTCGGCGAACGGTCGGCTGGTGGGTTCGGTGCCAACGCACCGAGAAAAATATCGCACGAGGTAACCCAACGAATCCAGCGCAACGCCACTATTCTATACATCGTTTTTGCTTCGATCGTCCTCGCATTTACCATGTCTCCGGTAGCATTTTTTGAAGGGAAAACTTTCTGGTGGTGGGATGCTGCTAGAGCATCAGGCGGTTCTTTGTTAATGGCAGTTTCAATCTTTTACTGCCTTGCGTCGATCTCGGCGTTGATCGTCGCTCCGCTAACGAGAGGCGGCGCGCGTCCTACCACAATGCTAATCCTTTCTTCTGCAGCGCTTTTGTTGGGATTGGTCGCGGTGCTCGGGACAAACAGAGGTGCCGGCTCCGACCAAGTAATCTCAACCCTGTGTGCGTTTGCGCTGCCGAGTACGCTCGGCATATTGGTATCAATCAATCAATTCCGGATAGCAGATGATTTTGGCGGAACCGGAGCGGGCCGTTTACCACAAGTCATTGTTGGCTCGGTGACGATTATCCCACCTTTGGCGGCGCTTATTTTGATGATGACATCGCGGGGAATCACCACCGACGCTCCCGGCTCGGTAGTCTTTGCGGTTGTGTTGCAGGTTCTAGCAATGTTTGCCGCTATGGGGGCTGGCGTCCTCGCAGTCATCGCCGCCAAACCGACTTTCACTCGCGGAATTAATCTGGCGTCCACAATCTGCGCTATTTCAGCCGCAGCGTTAGGCACGATCGCGCTACTGACGCTGTTGATCTCGCTCCATGACATCTTTAGGGGGTTTCAGGACGCCGGGGACGCGTTTGTTTGGGTGGTGATTCGGTTCGTAGTTATTTTTGTTGGGCTGTTAGTCTGGAACTGTTCGGCCGTTCGCGAGTTGCTCGCGTGGATTCATCGAAAAACCGCGTTAAGTCAAGGGTAGCAGTGCCATGCCTGCAAGCGGTAAAAACAGATTTGATGATCCGGAACTTCGGTTTGTTGGCGAGCCGCTTCGTTGGGCTAGCCTTGATCTTGAACAATGGTTTGGCGTCCGCGGCGGCCGCTTCACTCAAGCGAATCTCCTTTTCACGGGAATTGCGGGGGCGTTGATCGCGGTCATCTTTTATTTGGCGCTGATTCCCGCCAAGAACCACCCGGCAGCGGCAATGTTTACCCAACGAGGTGCGGTTCAGTACGTCACGGTCTACTTTTTTTGCTGGTGCAGCATCATCTTATTGGTCAAATGGCAGAAACTTTCGACGCAGCGCCGCGCGCTTCGCCTGCAATTGGTCCCGGCGACACCTGATTTTGAACTCACTCCGACGACAGTCGGACTTGTGTTGAAACGACTTGAGGGTATCTGCGACGAGCCACGGCGATTTTATCTTCTGAACCGTATTAAATTAGCGCTCGCAAACCTGAGAAACATGGGGCAGTTGGGAGATTTTGAAGGTGTGCTGTCTGCGCAGGCGTCGGCAGATGAAGATGTTATGGAATCGAGCTATTCTCTAGTCCGAGGGCTCAACTGGGCCATTCCCGTGCTCGGCTTCATCGGAACCGTACAGGGCCTGAGCACGGCGGTGAGCGGCTTCGGCGGCGTCTTGGCTGAAACGGGGGATGTGTCCGCAATCAAGTCTGCGCTTCAGGGCGTAGCGGGTGGCTTGGCGGTTGCTTTTGAAACTACTCTCGTAGCACTGGTCGCGGCGTTAATCATTCAACTGGGAATCACGCTGGTAAAGCGATTAGAAGAGCAACTTTTGGACGACTGCCGCGAGTATTGCCAACGCGAGTTGGCATCGCGATTGCGGCTTACTAGTGGGCGATCAATTGCGGAATGACATGTCATGCGACGCCGACGTTCACAAGCCATTTCACTCTCCTTCTTCAGTTTTCAGGATATCATCACAACGGTGACCGGCATTCTGCTCTTAATCACCCTTGTGCTTGCCGCGAGCCTCACTGTCGAATCGCCGACCAATAGCACCAGTCAGACCGACTACTTAAAGGCTCACACGGAACATGTTCGCGCAGAATACAAAGCTTTGTCCTCATCGACCCAGGTCAAGATTAGCGGGTTGAGCGCCATGCAAAGAATCTTCACCGATAGCGCAGTGCCACCGCGCGGTGACGACCTGAATAGCGTTGTTTCAGACTGGTCGACTGCCAGACGCGAATCCGGAATCCAGCGAAAACGAGAAATGGCCGAACATGCCGATTCAGTCGCCCGAATCCAGAGAGCAACGGAATCGCTAAAACTAAGACTCGTGCAATGTGAATCGCAAATCGCGAAAGCACAGATCAATTTAGCCTCTGCGTCAACAACGCTGGCTTTTATTCCCGGGTCCTCGGATAAACGGCCTGTTCTGATCGAGGTTGATGCGGCCAGCCTCCGATGTGGCACGCTTGACGAGTTGGGACGACCGCAACTGCAATTGCAGGCCGCCGCTAACGATGTTGCGAAGCTTAAGGATTTCATGTCAAAGTACGATGCGCGCCGCGACTATTTCGTTGTTCTAGTTCGACCCCAAGGTGCAGAGCATTCGCTCGCCATACAGAAAATTATTCGAGATGTTGGCTTTGACCTTGGGTGGGATGCCGCACCAAGTGAGCCCATTTTCAAACATTAGGCCGATAATGCGCCGTCGACGTAATGCCGAACAATCCGACAGCCTTGAGTTGTTGCTCGACACGATTTGCAACACGTTCGGCGGGATTGTTTTCATGGCCATTCTGATCAGCTTGCTTACAACCGATTCAGCCAGAAGCGTCGTCGACCCTGAAGGCATTGCCGGCTTGAAACTGCAGAAGCTCGACGCAGAAGAATTCCTGCAAGCTGCTCAGGCGGATGCCAAATCTGCTGACGCAACCGTGTTGGCATTGGCCGCGTCGATGAAACTTGACGCGCAATCGATCGTGGACGTTCTCGAACCAGCTCGGGCTGCCGTGCTCGATGCACCGGACGATTTGCTCGGTGAGCAGATCGTGCAAACCGATCAACAAATCGCGCACGCCAATGAAAACCTCGCTCAAGCCGAGGAGGATTTGGCAAAGTCGGAACAGCAACTGGCCAAAGCCGAGGCTGACGCTCGTGCCGCTATGCTCATGGCACGTCGACCACTTCGGATGCCGCGGTCACGAGAAACGGAGAAGCAGCAAGCGATTATCTATGTGTCGGAAAACAGGATGTGGTATGGACTCTACACCGATGTTAACATGAAGGATGCGCCACTATTCCAATCGGCGATACTTACGCTCGATGAGCGCATCGGGCCGGACAATCTCCGTCGTGTTTCTCCTGGAGTCGCAATCAAGTCCGCCAAAGCCGCGAGCGACACACTCATTCCACTGTTGGCCCGGACCGACAGAGAAACGGTTTATCTAGCCTTCGCGGTCTGGGAGGACTCCCATGACGCGTACCGCTTCTTGCGTGATGAGGCCCTAAGCCATGGCTTCGGCTACACAGTATTTTTGATGGGCGAGCAAGGCCGCATTGGGTTTGGAGGCTCCTCCGTCCAAGAGCAGTAACGAGGCTGCTGTGGGATATCGGCCTATTTCAATCCGAATCACAAGATTGCAGGACCTCGTCGCAGACAAAGAGGTCGATGATCGGGTACCAGTGCGAAAAAATCGCAGACAAGAGTGGCTTTCAGAAAAGCGATTGCAACAGTCACTCAACGCTTCGCCGAGCGCACGATCGCCAGCACCCCTGCCTTCAGCGCATCTGGCAAGTTCGTCCAAGCCCAGATCACCTCAACCAGATCGTTTGGCAAGGTGTGGGACAAGCTTCTAGGCGATGGGTTGTAAGTGTTTGAATTTGCAGGTGGTTGCGAAGAGTCGTCACCGGTTTTAGAAGCCGGCGCATTTTTTTTACACCGGGCGGCGCTTGATAAAGCCAGATCTCTCAGCGCGCGACGGGTGCGATCCGACAATCCAGACCAGACCATCAGCAAGTCGCGCAGAGTCTCGTCGTTCGTCTCAGCATGCCGCTGGTTTCCTGCGCTATTTATGCGCGGGGGTGTCGGGGAAGTCATAACTGCTGCTGGAGCCGGCACTTTACCTGCCGTGGCGGGACACGTTGCCAACGTGAATGTCGAGGGTTCGACCCCCTTCGCCCGCTTTTGAACAGGCCCTGACCCGAATCGGACGGGGCATTTGTGCTTTAGCGTCCATTCGCGGTCGAAAGTCTGGGTATCATTCCCGCTTACCACCCGAACCGCTCTTCCTCCCACGGATCGCCGTGCATGTGATAGCCGTTCTGTTCCCAGAATCCTGGGGCATCGGTCCCGCGCAGTTCGATGCCGCGGAGCCATTTGGCG
>Ga0163144_10032042_pt1 | contig 9999 bp, 8 predicted proteins | sample OliLak19BULKMAT1_FD_123175 | JGI IMG/M metagenome (GOLD analysis project Ga0163144, IMG submission 123175) | Freshwater microbial mat bacterial communities from Lake Vanda, McMurdo Dry Valleys, Antarctica - Oligotrophic Lake LV.19.BULKMAT1 | ecosystem: Environmental > Aquatic > Freshwater > Lake...
GTGCTACTGCAGAAGTTACAGCCATTCTTCACGATCACGTGTGCCTTTGTTATTTTGCGTGAACGAATGACGGCTCGGTTTATCGTCGCTGCGATCGTCGCCGCGGTCGGCGGATACCTTGTCACGTTCGGCTTCCATATTCCCGCGTTGAGTGATGACCGCGCGACCATCTCCGCCGCGCTCATGGCTGTTGGCGCGGCCGCATGCTGGGGATCGTCGACTGTCCTGAGTAAGTATCTTCTGGTTACAGTTCCGACGACGGTCATAACGGGGCTGCGCCTGTTCATCACGACGTTGCTCGCGGGCGCGTTCGCGCTTGCCCTTGGCCAGTACCCCGACATGACCGCTCTAGAGGCATCGCAATGGGGATCGCTCGTGCTTATCGCCTGCAGCGCTGGCGGCGTGGCTCTCGGCATCTATTATTGGGGCCTCAAGCGCGTTCCGGCATCGCACTCGGCCGTCTACGAGCTCGCCTGGCCCATTTCGGCGCTCGCGTTCGACTACGCCTTCCGCGGTGTGCTCCTGTCACCTGTCCAATTGTGCGGCGCCGCCATCCTGATCGCTGCGATGTTCTCACTTCCCCGCCGCCAAACCTAGCACGAAGCTTCGTGCTTCCACTTTCGTATTCACCTCCTTCCTGACTTGGGCGTTATGCAGTGCCTGCAGGACTTTCCCCACTTCCTCGCCAGGGCGGAGTCCCAGTATTTCCATCACTTCCGTACCAGTCATGAGCTGCTTGGGCGGACGCGGATGGCCGTCAAGGAACATATGATAATCCCTCACGATCGCGTCGTAGAGGGCGAATTCGGACGGCTCCGTACCCGCGATGTCGAGCCAGAAGATGCGCAGCAATTCCGAAAACCACGGATGGTAGTACCAGTGAGCTTTCCGTTCGTCCGATAATTCGGCGAATCCCATGGTCATGTGGTGGCGGATGAGCCAATCGATTTTTTCGATGCGCTTCGAGGGTGCTTGCCATTGCTTCAGCAGCTTCGAGGCGATGTCGGCTGATACGGATGCATGATGGTCGAAGCGGATCCGTGGATCTTGCCCTGAGCGTGCAGAACGAGCGAGCGCGAACGTTTCGACTTTGCCGATGTCATGGAATAGCGCGGCCAGGCGTACATCCGCGTCATCGTCCGGACGGAACGCGTCTGCGCACGCGAGTGTATGGTTCCACACGTCGCCTTCGTGGTGGTAGTCGGCCGGTTGGGCGATTCCTTTGCATGCATATAATTCCTGCGCCATGTGCTCGAGGATGTCTGTTTCCCACAAATCTTCTAAAGCGCGGGAGGGTTTTGGGCCCGCGAGCATCTTTTCCAACTCTTCCAGCTGACGGGATCCCGAAAGCTTCGTGACGAGTTCCGCGTTCTTGTGGAGCGCGGCGTAGGTACCTGGGTGGTACTGACCGTCCATAAGCGCACGCAAACGGATGGCGCGAAGCATGCGCAGTGCATCCTGCTTGATGCGCGTTGTGGGGTCGCCGATGAAGCGCACGAGTTTCTCTTCGATGTCGTCGAGACCGCTGGTCGGGTCATACAATTCTCGCGAGACCGGCTGGTAGTAGATAGCATTCACCGTGAAGTCTCGGCGAGCAACATCGTTCTCTCTCGTCGAAAACGAGACTGTCTCCGGATGGCGCGCGTTCGACGACTCCCCTTCCTCGCGGAACGTTGTGACGTCGAAGGTGAATTTTCCGTGTTTCACGCGCATGCCTCCTAAACTGAGCTGGTCCTGCTTGGCGTCTTTGAATACACGGACGATGTCATCCGGCTGTGCAGATGTCGCGATGTCGATGTCTTTCGGCGCGATACCTAATGCCAGATCGCGCGTGCCACCACCCACCCACCAGGCTTCGTATCCCGCGTCCGCGAGCAGTTCAACCACGTGGTACGCCGCTTCTCCGTAGGGAGTCGCGAGCAACGCGTCGACCGATGCGCGCGGAAGTTTATTCACCACTACAGCATGGCTCGGCTGGCTCGTCATGACAACTGATATACTGTTCGCATGCTTCGCTTCGCCTGTCCCGGTACACCGAAATCCACGCCCGGTTCGGGCGGTACCCTAAAAGGTTTGAAGCACGCGAAGTCACTCGGCATCGACGCGATGGAAATCGAATGGGTGCAGAGCGTCCCAAAGAATGCGGAGCACGTCGCGGACGTCGGGAAAGCCGCGAAAGAACTTGGCATCGCGCTCACGGTCCATGCACCGTACTTCATCAATCTCAACTCCGAGGAAAAAGAAAAAATCGTCGCGAGCGAAGGACGCATTATCGCAGCCCTTTCCATGGCACAGGTCTGCGGAGCGGTCTCCGTGTGCGTCCATGCTGCGTTCAACGGCAAAGGAGATTCGAAGACCGTCACGGAAAGCGTGCGCCGGTCGACCGAGCGGATCATGAAACAGAAGACGACACTCTTCCCGGATGTGAACCTTGCGTACGAAACGATGGGGAAACATAGCCAATGGGGCACGCTGGATGAAGCTCTCGAGATCGCGAAAGAATTCGGTATCTATCCGTGTATCGACACCGCGCACATGCACGCGCGCACGAACGGCGGCATGAATACCGAAAAAGAGTGGGAAGAATTATTCGACCGGTACGCGAAGGTACTTGGGAAAAAATCGTTGAAGAAGATGCACCTGCATTACTCCGGTATCGCGTACGGCGAAAAAGGCGAAAAACACCATCTTGCATTCGAAGAGAGCGATGCAGATTGGAAAGGATTCCTCCGCGTGCTGAAGCGTCGCGAGATCGGCGGCATTCTTGTGTGTGAATCACCCGCCATGGAAGATGATACGCTGTTACTGCGGAAGACGTACGATCGTCTGTGATTAGATGTCTTTTGTATCACAAGAATACACTACACCATGATAGTGAGTTTCAAGCCATGATCACGGCTTGTTTCGGCTGGTAGAGTGCACGGGTTTCCCCCACTTCATGAACCTCGCCATCAATGGATTCGGACGCATCGGCCGCCAGGCACTCCGCATCATCAACGCAAAGCACCCCGAGATCAACGTCGTGCTGATCAACGACCTCACGGATCCTGCCACGCTTGCACACCTCTACACGTTCGACTCCACGTACGGGAACGCGCATGACGACGCCACGGCGGTCGATGGCGCGATCAAGATCGGCGACAAGACGATCCGCATCACAGCGATCAAGAACCCTGCCGAGTTGCCGCACGCGGAGATGAAGGTGGACGTCGTCCTCGAGTGCACGGGATTTTTCACGAAGCGCGACGACGCCGCGATGCACCTCACGGCTGGCGCCAAGAAAGTCATCGTTTCCGCCCCGTGCAAGGACAAGGCAGACGCGACGATCTGCCTCGGCGTGAACGAAGACATCTACGACCCGAAAGCGCACGACGTGATCAGCAACGCATCCTGCACCACGAACTGCCTCGCTCCCCTCTCGAAGGTGCTCGAGGACGCGTTCGGTATCGAAGCGGGCCTCATGACCACGGTGCACAGTTACACGAATGACCAGAACCTGCTCGACCTACCGCACAAGGACCTGCGCCGTTCCCGCGCGGCCGCGGTGAACATCGTTCCTACCAGCACAGGCGCCGCGAAAGCCATCGGCGAAGTCGTTCCGTCTTTGTCGGGCAAGATGCATGGCGTCGCGCTCCGCGTGCCCACGCAGACCGGATCCATCACCGACCTCACCGTCGTGACAAAGAAGCCAGCGACCGTCGAGGGTATCCTCGCGGCGTACGACGCGTTCGAAAAGAAACACCCCGGGATCCTGCGCGTCGAGCGCCGTCCGATCGTCCTTAAAGACATCGTGGGCGACAGCCACAGCTGCATCGTCGATGCCGAGCTCACCGAAGTGAAGCCCCTCGCGTCCGGCAGTCTCGTGAAGGCCTTCGGTTGGTACGACAACGAATGGGGCTACGCCAACCGCTTGGTCGAGATGGCCGCATTTGTCGGCTCCAAGCTCTGACCCACTCTCACTCGATTATAAAAAAGACCCCGGGTGGGGTCTTTTTCGTTGGCAATGATTGTTATTGTGCCTCGTTCTTCTTCCCTGCCTCGGCGGATTCAGAGGGCGAAGTCGGGTCGTCGACCACTTCCGCGTCGACGACGTTCGGGTCTTTCTGCTCGCCGGTAGCCTGTTCCTTCTGCCCCGCCTCGTACACGATCTTGCCGATCTCCTGGGCCGCCGTGCCGGCATCCTGCACCTTCGCATTGATCTCTTCCGCGGTGGCCGATTCGTTTTTCAGCACCGTGCGCACTGCCTCCATCTTCTCTTCAATCGTCTTTTTCGTCTCGGCGGGGATCTTCGCCTCGTGCTCCTTGATCTGCTTTTCCATATTGAACACGAATGCGTCAGCCGTGTTGCGCGCGTCGATCATCTCGCGCTTTTTCTTGTCTTCGTCGGCGTGGAGCTCAGCATCTTTCTTCATTTTTTCGACTTCCTCTTTACTGAGACCGGTCGAACCCTGGATGGCGATGTGCTGACTCTTGCCCGTGCCCTTGTCTTTCGCGGTGATGTTGAGGATGCCGTTACTGTCGATATCAAACGTCACTTCGATCTGCGGCATGCCACGCGGCGCGGGAGCTACGCCGTCGAGGATGAAGCGCCCGAGCGACTTGTTGTCGGATGCCATCTCGCGCTCGCCCTGCACCACGTGGATTTCGACCGATGGCTGGTTGTCGGCCGCGGTCGAGAACACTTGCGACTTCTGCGTCGGAATCTTCGTGTTGCGTTCGATAACCTTAGTCGCCACACCCCCAAGCGTTTCAAGACCGAGGCTAAGCGGGGTCACGTCGACAAGTACGATGTCTTTATCGATATCGCCGCCGAGGATCCCGGCTTGTACCGCTGCGCCGATCGCCACGACTTCGTCGGGATTCACGCCCTTGTGCGGCTCTTTGCCGAACAGTTCCTTCACCTTGGCCGTGACGGCCGGCATGCGTGTCATACCGCCGACCAGGACCACCTCGTGGATGTCGGACATCGAGATTTTTGCGTCCTTCAGGGCTTTCTTGCATGGCTCGACCGAGCGCTCGATGAGGGAAGCAGTGAGCGCTTCCAGCTTCGCGCGGGAAAGCTTCAGGAGCAGATGCTTCGGTCCCGAGGCGTCGGCCGTCACGAACGGCAGATTGATCTCGGTCTCGGTCTGCGAGCTTAATTCGATCTTCGCTTTTTCTGCAGCCTCGCGCAGGCGCTGCAGAGCGATCTTATCTTTCGAGAGGTCGATGCCGGAATCTTTTTTGAATTCCTCGAGGATCCAGTCGACGATTGCCTGGTCGAAGTCGTCGCCGCCCAGGTGCGTGTCACCGTTCGTGGAGAGCACTTCAAAATGGCCGTCGCCGGAGATTTCGAGCACCGTCACGTCGAACGTGCCGCCGCCGAGGTCGTAGACGATGATCTTCTGCTCCTTCTTGCTATCGAGGCCGTACGCAAGCGCGGCCGCCGTGGGTTCGTTAATAATGCGCACGACTTCGAGGCCCGCGATTTCGCCAGCGTCTTTCGTTGCTTGGCGCTGCGAGTCGTCGAAGTATGCGGGAACGGTGATGACAGCTTTCGTCACTTTCGTTCCGAGGAATGCTTCCGCGTCGGCCTTCAGTTTCTGGAGTACTTTGGCGCTGATTTCTTGCGGGAGCATTTCTTTGCCGTTCACCACGATAACCGCGCGCCCCTCCTTACCTTCTTTCACCTCGAACGGCATCGACGATGCTTCCTTTTTCACTTCGGCGTAGCGGTGGCCGATGAAACGCTTCGCCGAAAAGATCGTGTTCTTGGGGTTTGTGACGGCCTGGCGCTTGGCGCTGACGCCGACGAGGACGTCTTTGTCGGTGAACGCGACGATGGACGGCGTGGTGCGCGCACCCTCGCTGTTGGGAATGACGACCGGCTCGCCGCCTTCCACGACGGAGACGCAAGAATTGGTGGTGCCGAGGTCGATACCGATGATCTTAGACATAGTGCGGGGGTAAGTGGCTGTGGGACGGCGAAGGTGCCGTTATCACTCACTATTATAGAGTGCTAATCCTGAAAATCAAGTATCTTCATTGGCTTTATACCCTCCGAGAGGCATGCCGCAGACCGCACTGAGTACAGTAGAGAGTTTGTTCGATACTGCGCAACGCATCATCGAAAGGTCGATCGAATCACCGTCAATGTCCATCTTCGACAGGAATATCGCCGTTTGCTCACGGAAAAAATCATCGCTTTCCACCGACCATGCGAATTGCTGCGCGACCTGCACAATACGTTCGGGCTCGGAGTCGGCTGCACATTCGCGTTCGGAACGCTTGATGGCGGCATATGCCACGTGCGCGGGAACTGCGGTCGCGAGCACCTTGTCCTCACGTTCGCTGATTTCCCACGGGGAATCATCGGAACGGCCATACGTCCCCTCGTCAACCGAGATAATGAGATCGTGGATCCTCTGTCTGACTCGGAATGTATTCGTTTTCAGCGACCAATCCGGATAGTCCTGCGTCATGCGAAGAAGATCGTGCTCTTCCCATGTTCCCTCGAATTCGACTTGAACGCGGAACCGTTCGCGTGCCGGCCCGTCCAGGAAGACGGCGAGAGCTTCGGCTCGGTCCTGCCAGAGGAACTCTTTTTGGATACGAAGCGCCATTCTAGGATCGAAGCGTTCGCTCATGCGTCACACGCGGAAACTGCCTTCCTCACCTCCGCGAGGATCGCATCAACTTCGCGTCGCACGGTCTCCTGATTCGGCATCAAATCCGTATCGATGTTCAGCGCCACGAGAAAATCGTGCGTCAGTGTGAACAGCAGCTCGGTCGCTTCACGAGAAACGTTGAAGCGCAGCGCTATCTCTGTTGCAAAAACCGCGTCGTTGTAACGGCCCCGGAGTGCTTCAACGCTTCTATCGAGCATCTGCTGCGCGATGTGCGAAATGATGCCCTTCTCGATGAGTTCGATCATGTGATCGGTTGCCATGTCTGCGGGTAAGCATTCCCGCGCGACGATCTGGCTCCTGCATTCTATGAGGGAATCTATTTCGTTCGAAATATCGGCGCGCATATGCGCGGGAAGTGTCTGCAGTGTGTCGAACATTTCTCTGATGCGCCCATCGAGGCACTCCCGCATGTCCGGGAGGCGGTCCTCGGGAACCAGCGCGGCCGTAGCGAATTCCACGTCCAGACTCAAATCCGTCATCGCCGATATGAGCGTTCTGCCGGCTGTCGCATACTCTGGCATGCGGCTATGCTGCCAGACCGGCAAGGCGCGTCAATGCCGCCCAACTGGTGTAAAAGGTCTACAGGATGCCATTCATACATCTTTTTAGAAGGATCGCATCTTTCATGCGCGCTTTCCCGTTTTCCGCTACCGTATGCCCATGTTTCTCGATGAAGCCAACATCGACGTGCGAGGAGGAACCGGTGGAAGCGGCTGTTTGGCTTGGCGTCGCGAAAAATACGTCGCGAAGGGCGGTCCGAGCGGTGGTGACGGCGGTCTCGGTGGTCACGTCGTGCTCATGGCGAACGCGAATACCGATACTCTCAGTGATTTCGGCTCGCGTAAGCGGTTCGAAGCGGATGCCGGCACCCAGGGCGGTGGCAATAACCGCGGCGGCAAGGATGGCGAGGATTTGATCCTGTTCGTGCCGCCGGGCACGACCATTACTGACAAAACGGAGGACAGCGAAGAATTGCTTGCTGATCTGCGACACCACGGCGATACCCTGGTTGTGGCGCGCGGCGGACGCGGCGGTTTCGGCAACGCGCACTTCGCCACGTCTACTCGGCAGAGGCCGGACTTCGCCGAACTTGGCGAACCGGGCGAACACCGCCTGATTAAGCTGGAGCTGAAGCTGGTCGCCGACGTCGGCATCATCGGCTACCCCAGCGTCGGCAAATCAACGCTCATCTCCGTCATTAGCGCCGCCAAACCGAAGATCGCCGCGTACCACTTCACCACGCTCATCCCCAACCTCGGCGTCGTAAAGGTCGGCGACCGCGGCTATGTTGTGGCTGACGTCCCGGGACTCATTGAGGGCGCCAGCGAAGGCAAAGGCCTCGGCGATAAATTCCTGAAGCATATCGAACGCTGCGGCGTGCTTATACACATGCTCGACCTCGAGCGGGCACTGCGCGAAGGCAACGAAATCGACGTCGACCAGCTGGTTGCGGACTACCACGCCATCCGCAAGGAATTAAATCTGTACTCCCCCGCCCTCGAAACCAAGCGCGAGCTCATCGTGCTCAATAAATCCGATCTTCTCGGCGGCGACGTCGCCTCGATCGAAAAAAAGCTGAAGAAGGAAAAAATCGACGTGTTCGCGTCAATCTCCGCCGCGACGAAGCACGGAACGGAGAAGCTCACGCAGCAGCTGCTCCCGATCGTGCTTGAAGAACGCATGAAGCGCGCAGCGGCGATCGAGGAAGAAGAGGGAGACCTTACGGTGCTCCCCATCATCAAGCCCCACCTGAAGTCGGCCCGCATGGGCGCTTACCGACTCGAACACACACCCGCCGGCATCGTCATCCGCGGCAAGCGCCTGGAGCAGTTCACGGTTATGACGAACTTTGAAAACGGCGGCGCGGTAAATCGCTTCCGCGACGTGGCAGAACGTACCGGACTCTTGCGGGCGATTAAGCGCGCGCGCAAGGATGCCCCGGACACGCCCGTGTTCATCGGCAAGCTCAGGATTGACGAGTACCTGTAAAACGCTTACGGGGAAAACCAAGGTTTCCCCACGGCCTCCATCCTTCGCGGTGTCCTCACCTTCGGCCCTTCGTCCCTCGACAGGCTCGGGGTGACATAGCTCAGGGTAAACTCGCCTCGGTTCGGACGCCGTCACTTCGTAGAGACTCGTGACGGTTGTTTCGTGCGTGCGTAGTGATACGCGCAATTCTTGGAACACGCCGCTTCGGGATTTTTTTTCAAGCAGCCGGAACATGCCACGAAGCTATGCGCGCAATGCGGACACACAGCGTGCTCCGTCCCCGGATCGCCGCAGCACGGGCATAGGCGATATGTCGTTGAGGGCTGCAGGCGCTGGTCGACTGCAACGCGGTGGTCGAAGACGAAGCACTCTCCATTGAATTTTCCTTCCGGAAACTCCGTGAGATACGAAAGAATGCCTCCTTCGAGCTGGAACACGTTTTGGTAGCCAGCGTCTTTCATGGATGCAACTGCTTTCTCGCAGCGTATGCCGCCCGTGCAGTAGAGCATGACGTTTTTATCTTTGGGTACGTCGCAGGTTTCGGCGAACGTCGCGAACTCCTGAAAGTTTTTGATGGCGGGATCGATTGCTCCTTCGAACATGCCGATCTCCGTTTCGTATGTGTTGCGCGTGTCGATGATCACGGCGTCACCGCGTTCCATCATTGCGTTCCATGCCGTAGGGGCAAGGTGCGTGCCATCAAGACGCGACGAATCAGGCTTGTTCAACGCGACGATTTCTTCGCGTACCTTCACGAGCCATCGCGGGAAGACAAGTTCATCGGCGGTGCTCTCGTTCCAGATCGTAGCTGTGAACATACCGTCGATCATCGTCCTCCACTCCCCTATTGCTTCGGGGCTTCCGCATACCGTGCCGTTGATGCCTTCGGTTGCGAGCAGCGTCAGCCCGCGCATGCCGCGCTCTGTGCCGAACGCCAGGAGTTGGAGGCGCAGTTCAGCCAAATGGCCTTCGCTGAGGGGTGAAAACGAATAGAAGGCAAGAATGCTGGTCGGCTGTTGCATGAGTTCAGTATAGCGAGAATGAGCCCGGCGAGGGGTGGATTTCCCCTTTGGATTACGTACAATGCACCAGCCGTTCATTTGATGAGGATTATGGCCCGGTAGCTCAGTTGGTAGAGCACTCCCCTGAAGAGGGAGGTGTCACCAGTTCGAATCTGGTCTGGGCCACCATACCTCTCGCCGAACACCCCTGGGGCTGTAGCTCAGTTGCCGTCGAGTGCTTGTACGAGACGAGAGAATAACGCGCTCGGTCCAGAACCATTCGCATCATCCATCGTTCCTATTTGGGGACAAAGCTCAGTTGCCGTCGAGTGCTTGTACGA
>Ga0163144_10032043_pt1 | contig 9999 bp, 9 predicted proteins | sample OliLak19BULKMAT1_FD_123175 | JGI IMG/M metagenome (GOLD analysis project Ga0163144, IMG submission 123175) | Freshwater microbial mat bacterial communities from Lake Vanda, McMurdo Dry Valleys, Antarctica - Oligotrophic Lake LV.19.BULKMAT1 | ecosystem: Environmental > Aquatic > Freshwater > Lake...
ACTCAGCATGTTGAAATACCTCTCCACGGGCCTCGGTCCGAAGGGAACGCCCGCGGGTCCGCCGATGCCGATGTACAAATTCAACAAGGCAGACGCCGAAGCGATTCTCGAGTATTTGAAGTCGCTCAAGTAAGCGCGATAGACTCGTGCGGATGATCGCACGATTTCTAGCATTGGCCGCCGTCGCCATCGCGCTCCAGGCTCAGTCGCCTCACGCCGCCCCGGTTGCCCGCGGCAGCGAACTTTTCGACAAGAACTGCACCGCCTGCCACGGAGCCCGCGCCCTCGGTGGACGCGCCCCTAATCTCACCCGTGGCGACTGGAAATCGGGCGGCAGCGACGAAGCCATTTTGCGCAACATCGTCAAGGGCATCGCCGGCACGCAGATGCCCGCCTTCCCCATGCCCGGCGAAGACGCCAAAGCCATCGTCGCCTATCTCCGTTCGCTCGAAGGCGCCAAGGCCGAATCCCCCTTCACCGGTAACCCCCAAGCCGGTGCCGCCCTCTTCTGCGGCGCAGGCGAGTGCAGCAACTGCCACATGGTCCAAGGCCGCGGCGGAAGACTCGGCCCCGACCTTACTGCCATCGCGAAAGAGCGCCGTCAGGACGACCTCCGCACCTCCCTCGCTAAGCCTGGCGAAAAGCTCCGCCAAGGCTTCCGCACCGTCGTCGTCACCCTCGCAACCGGCACCACCATCACCGGCGTCGCCAAAAACGAAGACACCTTCTCTATTCAAGTCATGGATCGCCAGGAGAAGCTCCACCTCATCGATAAGGCCGGAGTCCGCGAGGTCCGCCAGACTCACGAAAGCCTTATGCCCGCGTCGAAGCTGACCGAAATGGAGACCAACGACGTCCTCGCCTTCCTCAAGTCGGGCCGCGTAGAACCCACCGCTTGGAAGCCCGCCGCCGATCTCAATGTCACCTGGGCCCGCCTTCAGAACGCGCCCGCCGAACCCCACAACTGGCTCACCTACTGGGGCGATGTCGCGGGCCATCACTACTCCCAACTCAAGCAAATAACGGCCGCAAACGTGGCCAACCTCCGCTCCGCGTGGTCCTATCAATTCGGCGCTTCCAACATCCAAACCGTACCCCTCGTCGTGGACGGCCTCATGTTCGTCACCGGGCCGTTGAGCAACGTCTCCGCTCTCGACGCCCGCACCGGACGCGCCATCTGGCAGTACAAACGCCCTCTTCCTGAAGTAGCCAGCCACTGCACCGTCATGACCAACCGCGGTATCGCCCTCCTCGGCGACCGCGTCTACGTCGCCACCCTCGACGCCCATCTGGTCGCCCTCGACGCCAAAACCGGCAGCGTCATCTTCGACGTCGAAGTCGAGGACTACCGAAAAGGTTTCTCGATCACCCACGCGCCCCTCGTCGTCGATAACAAACTCGTCGTCGGCATCACCGCCGGCGAATGCGCCCTCACTGGCTACGTCTACGCCTTCGACGCCGCCTCCGGAAAGAAGCTATGGCGCACCCACACCATCGCCCAACCCGGCGACCCCAACAGCGCTTCCTGGGCGGGCGACTCCGCCAAGTACGGCGGCGCGCCCACGTGGATGACCGGCACCTACGACCGCGAAACCAACACCGTGTTCTGGACCACGGGCAAACCCGGACCGGACTACAACGGCACCGACCGAGCCGGCGATAACCTCTACTCCGACTCCGTCCTCGCCCTCGACCCCGCCACGGGCAAAATCAAGTGGCACTTCCAGTACACCCAACACGACGTCCACGATTGGGACGCCAACGAAACCCCGGTGCTGATCGATGCCGTCGTCAAAGGCCAAAAGCGCAAGCTCCTCATCATGGCCAACCGCAATGCCTTCTACTACGCCATCGACCGCGTCACCGGCGAGTTCGTCAGCGGCCAGGCCTTCGCCAAACAAACCTGGGCCAAAGGCCTCGATTCCCGCGGCAAACCGATCGTTTTAGCTAATACGACGCCCACCTCCGAAGGCAATTACGTCTGCCCCGATGCCCTCGGAGCTGCGAACTTTGCCGCCCCGTCTTTCAGCTCTTTAACTGGCCTCTTCTACGTCGCCGTCCGCGAAACCTGCGCCCACTATTTCACCGAAAACAAGAAGCCCGAACCCGGCCAGCCCTTCACCGGCGGCGGCCAGCGAGAGGACGAAAAGCAAGGCGAACAAGGCTTCATCCGCGCCCTCGACCCCGCCACGGGCGACATCAAGTGGAGCACCCGCATACAAACAGGCTCCCATGCCGCGGGGGTTCTATCGACGGCCGGCGGGGTCGTCTTCGCCGCGTCCAAGGATGGAAACCTGATGGCCCTCGACGCCGTCTCCGGTAAGATGCTGTGGCACTACCAAACCGGCGCTGCGATGCGTAGCTCTCCCATGTCCTACGCCGTAGATGGCAAACAGTACGTCGCCATCTCCAACGACGCCGCCCTGCTCGTCTTCAACCTCCCCTGATCAACAATGACCCGCGCCATTTACGCCGCCTTCGACGTTTTCCCCCGGGCCAAAGGATCATCAAGCCACATCGCCTCAATGGTCAAGGCCCTGCGCGGCGTCTGTGACCAAGTCACCGTCCTCTGCCTTGGGGCCCCCGGCCTACCCACCCGGCAGCAGGCCAACGGCATCACCATCCATCGCCTGCCGCCGCGCTACCCAGGCCTCCTCGCTCGCGCGACGGCGTTCGCCCAGTTCGTCGAGCACCACGCCGCGGCTGGTGCCGAACTTCTCGTCTTCCGCGATCCCTGGGGCGGAGCGCCCCTCCTCCGCGCCCTCCCCCACGTCCCGGCCATCTTCGAAGTAAACGCCCTCCCCAGTTGGGAGCTTGCCTACACCCGGCCCAGCTACGCCGACAACCCCGCCCTGCAAGCCAAAGTTGGAGATTTGGAGCGATATTGTTTAAAACAAGTTCGAGAGATTTTGTGCGTCTCCACCGTCACCGCCAAAGCCCTCGGCCGCCCCAACATCACCGTCATCCCCAACGGAGCCGCCGACTGCTTCTTCTCCGCTGACCCCGGGCCCTGCCCCATCCCCGAACTCAACTCCGGCCGCTGGTTCGGCTACGTCGGCGGCCTCCAATCCTGGCAAGGGGTCGAGCCCTTCCTGGATGCGTACCGCCGCCTCGCTCCCGACGTCCCGGAAATCCGGTTCGTCCTCATCAGCGAAGGCCGCCCTCCGCGCAAGCTTCCGGAGCGCGTCCTGTTCGCAGGACCCGTTAGCCAGACGCAGTTGCCGGCCGTCCTACGCCGCCTCGAGTTTACCGTCGCCCCTTTGCTCGAAACCGCGCGCAACACCGTTCAAGGCTGCTGCCCGGTAAAGATGGTCGAAAGCATGGCCGCCGGGGTCCCCGTCCTCGCCTCCAACCTCGCCGTGTGCCGCGAGTGGCTGCAAGACGGTTCTGAAGGCCTCCTCGTCGAACCCGGCGACCGCCGCGCCTGGATCCAAGCGCTATATAGCACTATCGTCACTCCCCAACCCTGGGGCCCCGCCGCCCGGCTGCGCGCGCAACGCGATTTCAGTTATCCTCATGTTCATCGTCAATTGCAGACCGTCTTTCAAAGAGTCCTATGGAACTAGCCCAACTTTCCCCCATCGCGCAAAGCGCCGCTAAAGCCAAAGCCATCACCGGCGAATGGGACTACCCCGGCTTCGATCAACTCCTGAAGGAACTGATCGCTTATGACAAAACAATGGATGCCCGGGTCAGCAGGCGGAAGAAATGGATGATCATCTCGATCATATTGACCGTCGCGCCCTTCATCGCCATGTTCTTTCTCCTTGAGGACTACAACGCGATCGCCCTATGCGGGCTAGGCGGGGCTGTAGCGAACCTGATTGGGAGCATTATGCTCTGGAAACGGTCGAAAGCTCTCGCCCTCCCCGAAGCAGCCCTCGAATCGGTCCATCAACTCGCCCGCCTGCTCCGCCAGGACCTCGATCCCAAAGCCAAGATCATCACCACGATCGATCTCTCCGGTCTCACCGAAAAGAAGAAGAAACTGGTCCAGCCCAAGCAATGGATCTACCTGGACCCCTGGTGCACTATGCGCTTCAAGCTCCGCGATGGCTATGTCGCCGTGGTCCGCCAAATCGATACGTTCACCGAAACCACCAAGAGCAAACGCAACTCCCGCGGCAAAACCAAAACGAAGACGAAATGGAAGAAACAGTGCCGCGTGACCGCGCGCATCATCCCGCCCGCGCCCGTCATATGGGGCAGCCCGCCGCAGGTGGACCGCGTCTGGGAGCGCGTGAAGGTGGTCGCCAAGCGCGACCTTTCCGTCGCGTGTCTCGACCGCTGGTGGGCTTACAAACAGCCTTCTAAAGCCCCCACGAAATCCCCCGAAGCGAAGGAAATTATCGGCATGTTATTCCGGCTCTGCGCCATGCGCCCCATGGAGGCAAAATGAAGTGTCAATGGCAAACCGGGCTCCTGTCGCCCGAACCCTGCGGAACGCTCGCCATGGGTAGTTGTGGCACCTGCGGTCAAGCGATTTGTATGGCCCACACCTCAATGGGGCAAGGAGGAATCGCCTGCCCCCAATGCGCCAGCGGCCAGGCTGGGTATCAGCAAAACGAAGAAACCGAACTCGCCGAAGCCCGCGGCGGCTACTTCCAGCAATACGGAAAGCCCGGCTACTTCACGAAGAAGGACGAATCGTCTCTGAACAACAAGAAGCGCGAAAAGGACGACGACTTCGAAACGTGACCACACCGCTTCTCTGGATCACAGAGCACTATCCGCCCGTCCGCGGCGGCATGGCCACCAGTTGCGCCCGCCAAGTCCGTGAACTCCGCAAAAACGGCCTCACGGTCGACGTTCTTGTGCTCAACTCCGCCGCGCTGGAAACGGTCGCCCGCGACGGCGGTACCGACTATCTTATCCCCGCCGATCACGAAGACGGGCTCGCCTCCCACCTAGCCTTTGCCACTCTAAAGGGCCCCTACGCCGTCGTCGTCGGCTTCGGCGCTTCCGGTGCCGGTTACTACGCCGTCACCTTTGCGGCTTGGCTGAACGCCGGCAGCGTCGTCCTCGTTCGCGGCAACGACCTGGACCGCGATTGGTTTCTTCCGCAAAAGAGCACCTGGCTCCAGCAAGCCTTCTCCCGAGCATCTGCCATCGGTGCCGTCACCCCCCAAAAGGTCGAACGAATCCGCCAACTTTACCCTGGAAAGCACGTCGCCTGGACGCCGAACTCAGTCGACCTTACTCGCTGGCAACTCCTCCCGTCCGAGCTTCGTAAACGTGACGAAGTTCGCGGACTCCTCCACGCGGAGGGCAAAAAGGTGATCGGTCTGTTCGGCGAACTCAAAGCGAAAAAGCGGATCCCGTGGTGGCTGGAAGCCGTCCGCGATCGCGGCCTCATGGACCAGATCTGCCTGCTCATCGTCGGCACGGTCGACCTGCCCACCGCGCTGATCCTGGAAGATCCCGCCATCGCGCCGCGCAGTCTTCGTCTGCCTTTCAGCTCCCCCGACGAGCTCCCCGCCCTTTACGGCGCCTGCGACTTCATCGCTATCCCGTCCCTATTCGAAGGCATGCCCAATGTCCTGCTCGAGGCCATGGCCTGCGGCGTTGTCCCCATCGTCTCCGACGCCGCGATTCCCTTGGGCGACGCTGGGTTCGTTTTTCCGGCCGATGACCGCGACGCCGCGGGCGAAGCCACTGCCCAAGCCATCGCCCATCCCGACCTCACCGCTCTCTCCGCCCGCGCGACGCGGTTCGCCCGCGACAATTTCTCAGCCGAACGGGAGAGAGCGGCACTCATGGCCCTCCTCGAAATCGCCAAGCCGTGAGCTGGATCGCCTACTACGCCCCTGGCTCCGGTCTCGGACACCTCAACCGTGGCCTCGCCGTTTGCCTCGCCCTCCGCGACTACGGCCACGACGCGCGCTTGCTCTCGAACTCCCGCTTCGCCGAACGCCTCGCCGGCCTCGCCCGCTGCCCCATCGTCGGAGTCGCGCCTGAACTCGCCGAAGCCTACGTCCTCGAAGCCCGCCCCGACGTCCTCGTGATGGACACCTTCGCCCACGGCCTCCGCGGAGAGCGACCCCAAGCCCCCGCCATGGTCCACCTGGCCCGCCGGCTGCAACAGCCCCTCCCCGTCGTGGGCTTCGACGCCGTCATCCAGGCCGAACCGCTTGCCCCCAGCCACGAAGCTCTCCTCGGCCCCGCGATCCGGCTGCCCGGCCCGATCCGCCTCCCCCCTGGCCGAATCCCCACGCCGATCCCACCCGAACTCGACCGCGACGGCCTCCACTTAGTCGTCCACAGCGGCCCCGCTGCCGAAGTCACCCAACTAACGAGCTTGGCCCCCGAACCCCGTGCCGTCATCAACCTCAACTATTACCCCGCTTGTAATATCCTCCATCGAGCCACCCAAGTCTACAGCGGTGCCGGGTATAACATTATGGCCGAAATGTTAGGCCGGCCGAATCATACGGCTATCCCTTTTCCCCGCCACTATGACGACCAATCCGCCCGGCTTCGCGATTTTTTTACTGAGCTAGTGGACGGGACCCCGCTGGCGGCGCGCACGATTGCTTCTTTCTTGCCGTAATGTCGAAACAATCGCCGGCTTCCAGCCAATAGTACGACCTCCCATCGGCCCCCACCCCATAATTTGTGTCGTAGATCGCTACTTTGCTCGCCCCCACCACCGAGAACGAATTCCCTGTCACGACGATCGCCGTCGCCTCGTCCAACCCAATCCCAAGCAACTCCGGCTTCAGCGAAATCACCGGCACCAAATCATTCTCCCGGTGCCGCGCAATCAAATGCTGATCAATCGCCACGTTCCGGAGAAACCCGAAACCCTCTTCGTACCCCTTGGCCATCATGATCGTGTTTCCCTCTCGCGCCCCCCGCACTAAGTAACTTCCCTGGATGGTAGCCCCGGCGCTGGTACCCGCGATCACGCCACCCCTATCGAGTAAGTTCTCCAACTCCTTCTGCGTCTTCGTTCCCAGATAGCTATCCACTAATCGCCACTGCCGTCCCCCATCGATCCAAACCCCTTTCGCCTTCTTCAACGCGGCCACAAACTCCTCCGCATCGGCAACCTTCCGGTCGTTTGTATGCAGGTGGACCAAGTGGGTAAACCCATGCCGCTTCAGAGGGTGGCGTTCGAGCGAAGGCACGCCCTCCCCCGCCGTCGGAATCACGACAATCGGAGCATCCAAGCCTCCCGCCAGCGCCGTAAATCGGTCCAGGATCGGCTGGCCGACCGCTCCGCCCCCGATGGCGATCAAATGCCCCTTCGCCGGCCCAGAACCGGGGCTATGGGTCATCGCATTAGTCACCGGTTGCGCCCCCAACGCAACACCAAACAAGCTAAGGAGGAGCAGACGCATAGTGCGATCATAACAATCATGTTCTCCGCCCGGCTACCCTGGAACACCCCCCCCAACGCGCTCTCGCGCCGCGCCGACGAACTCCGCGGCCATTACCTCGACCTCACCGAATCGAACCCCACTAAGGTCGGCCTGCACTATGACGCCGGCCGCATTCTCTCGGCGTTCCAGCACTCGGAGATACTTACTTACTCGCCCGAAGCCGCCGGCCTCCCCCTCGCCCTGGAGGCCACTCGCGCCGACTTCATGACCGCTTCCACCAGCGAAAGCTACTCCTGGCTCTTTAAGCTCCTGTGCGACCCCGGCGACGAAGTGCTTGCCCCCCGCCCTTCGTACCCGCTATTTGAGCTTCTGGCCGGTCTGGAAGGCGTCCGCGTGAAGCAATACCCTTTACGCTATGCCGAAGGCTGGTTCATCGACTACGAGGCCCTGAGAGCCGAAATCACCCCCCGCACGAAGGCCATCCTCGTCGTCCACCCCAACAACCCCACCGGATCCTTCGTCTCTCCCGCCGAACTCGACCAACTCACCGCCTGCGGTCTCCCCATCATCTCCGACGAGGTCTTCGCGTCCTACGCCCTCGAGCCCAACCTCCTCTCCACCCTCGGCGATAACGGCCGCGTCCTCACTTTCGTCCTCGACGGCCTCTCCAAGTCTGCCGGCCTACCCCAAATGAAAGCCGGCTGGATCCGTGTCTCCGGCCCCGGCGCGGTCGAAGCCCGCCACCGCCTCGAACTGATCGCCGATACGTACCTGTCCATCTCCACCCCCGTCCAATGGGCTCTCCCCGAACTGATCGCGGCCGGCGTCCAAACGCAGATCCTGGAACGGGTCCGGACCAATCGACCCCAAGTCCCCGCAGCGCTTCGAATCGACGGCGGTTGGTGCGCCATCCTCCGCATGCCCGCCACCCGATCGGACGAAGAATGGGCCCTGCATCTGCTCGAACTCGAGCGAGTCCTCGTCCAGCCCGGCTACTTTTTCGACCTCGAAGGCGGCCCGTACCTCGTCGTCAGCCTACTCACCGAGCCCTCCATCTTCGCCGAGGGCATCCGCCGCATCACCGGCTTCGAGTCCCAGCGGCTCCATCCAACTCGCTGAAAATCAGTTCGTCGCCGTTAGTCATATCGTTAGTAACGGACAGGGAGAGTGCTTGGAATCGATCAGACCCCCACAACGTAACAACTCCTCCATCAACCGGTCCCGCACCCGGATCGGGATCGGCTGCCCATCGTCCGGGTGCAACATCGCCGGAGCCTTGCACCCGGCCAAGTGAAACACCTCCGCCCGGATCCATCCCACCACCGTCCTCACACCCCCGGTCTTGGGCCGCGCCTAAAATGGCGGCAGATCGAACGCTCCCTGCACTGGTTCAGCCCGAAATGGACAGAGGCCGCCATATGTTCGTGAGGATTCCGCCCTGCAGCCAGGGATTTTCACGGCATCGGGGTCTGCCGATCCGATGTCGTTTGGGGAAGTGCGCAGGAAGAAAGAAAGAGAGCGGGAAGGCAGTTCCCGCGCGGACCACTTTTGTCATAACTCCATGCACTTGACTCCTGGCCCCGATTGGAGCGGGCGGCATGGGCGAGGTGGACAAGGCGCGCGACACGCGACTCGACCGTACCGACGCCCTCAAGGTTCCCAGCCATCAGTTTTCAGAGCGTTTCGAACGCGAGGCGCGCGCTGTCGCGTCGCTGAACCATCGGCACATCTGCACCCCGCATAACGTCGGACCGGACTACCTCGTCATGGAGTACATCAAGGGCACTCCTTTGAAAGGACCGCTGCCGCTCGATCAAGTGTTGAAGCGTGCGGCGCAGATTTGCGATGCGCTCGATGCCGCGCATCAGAAGGGGATCACCCATCGGGACCTCAAGCCCGCCCACATTCTGCTCGCCTAAGTTGGGGTCAAGCTTCTCGACTTTGGTCTCGCTAAAATCGGCGCGGCCGCGATACCCCCGAGGGAGGCAACCCGGACCATGGCACTTACCGGCAAGAACGAAATTGTCGGCACGCTATATTACATGTCCCCGGAGCAGTTGCAATCGCAGGGCACCGGCCAAGAGATCGATGGTCGAAGTGACATCTTCTCGTTCGGGATTGTGCTCTACGAAATGCTCACCGGCAAACGCGCATTTGAGGGCACTTCTGCCGCGGGTGGAATCGCGGCCATCGTGGAGCGGCCGGCGCCCTCGATCGCCGAGATCGCTCCTCCGGCGCTGAACCGCGCGCTGCAAATGTGCTTGAACAAGGATCGCGATGACCGCTGGCAAAACGCGCGGGATTTGAAAGCCGAACTGGAATGGATCGCCGGTACTTTAGGCGAAACGCCTGCATTCGCCGCAGCGGCGCGCTGTCCCCTGGATGTTCGCCGTCGGGTTGCTTGCCCTCAGTCTCAGCGTCGCGTTGGCTATTCCCGCTGTCTCCGCCCTCCCCGGCTCGCGCAACCGCATCCCTTCCGCACTATCCTGCTCGCTGGCGTGCAGGCTTTTTTTGAACCCGGATTCCCATCTCTAAGATCACTGCCGACAGCCGCTGTTGACTCACGCCAATCGCCTCTTGCTTTTGCAACCAATCTCGCAACTCCATCAAAGTGGCGTCTGGTTTTTGCCCAATCTGAGCGGCAAGACGCAGGCGGATTTCCGGGGTCAAGCGG
>Ga0163144_10032044_pt1 | contig 9999 bp, 8 predicted proteins | sample OliLak19BULKMAT1_FD_123175 | JGI IMG/M metagenome (GOLD analysis project Ga0163144, IMG submission 123175) | Freshwater microbial mat bacterial communities from Lake Vanda, McMurdo Dry Valleys, Antarctica - Oligotrophic Lake LV.19.BULKMAT1 | ecosystem: Environmental > Aquatic > Freshwater > Lake...
CCCCCGCCTGTACGGGCAGGGGTTGATGAAGCAACAGTTAATCTAATAAGAATCGTAGGTTCGTGTGATATAAAAAAGCGGTTACAATTAGTTTAAAACAGATAGTTGTAATTAAACATAATAATATGCGCCGAGCCTGCCTTCCAGACAGGCATGCACACGGCGCTCCAATAGCTTGTGTCTTAATTCACTATCTACCACCCAATAGCTATCAGGACAAAATCAATACATCACTTTATTCTAAACACAGCTGTCGCTTAACTACCCTGTATTTTTTAACCCGCTGGATAAGGCATTAATTAAGCTTAGTAATTTGTTTAATAATTTATCTTTTTCTAAACTGTTTTCATCGTCCATACTGCGCCATTGCGTTAAACACTTTAAATGTAGTTTATGTAAGTCAGCGAGTTTATCATTACGCCATTTTAAATTATCGTATTGACTATTTCTTCTAATGGAAGCTGGTTCGTTAAACAACGCTTCAATCAATTGAAAACCATTTTGATGATCTGTTAAAAGTTTGTTCATAAACAAATCCCGTTCTGCTGCATCTTCATCTAAAGCTGCATACTGCTTCATTATTTCTAAATTAGAAAGGATAAGATTCGTTTCTGTTTGAATCATCAAAAACTTAAAAAAACTCCAGTGGTTTACAGATTGTTTTAACAATTTATAGTCTTCCGGTTTTTCAGTTTGCAGCGTTTTTAAAGCTTCGCCCAATCCATACCAACCTGTTAAAGTAATTCTTGATAAATTCCAGCTAAACACCCAGGGGATGGCCCTGAGGTCTTTCAGCGTTCGGCTGCCAGTTCTTCTGGCAGGTCGTGAGCCAATTTTACTTTTCTCTAAAACATCTATGCAAGTGGCTTTGCTGTAAAAATTAATAAAGCCAGCGGGTTCTATCAGGTTTCTGTAATGTTCAAATGATTTTTGAGCCAGAAACTCCATAGATTCAATAGGGTATTGAGGTGTGGCTGTATTATCTTTGTTTTTTACGTGTCTTGCCACGCCTGAGGACAACGCACTTAGGTTGTATTTTGCCGTCATCGGATTTCCAAAAAGCTGGGCCACCGATTCGCCTTGTACCGTTATTTTGATGGTGCCGCAAACGGTGTTCTCCGGCATGCTTTCTAAAAAGCGATGGTATTTTCCGCCACCTCTGCTAATGGTGCCACCGGTTCCGTGGAAGAAGTATATTTCGGTATTATTTTTTCTGCCAATTTCCGACAGGGCTATTTCTGCCTTATATAAATTCCACTTACTGGCAATGGTACCTCCATCTTTATTACTGTCACTATAGCCCAGCATTACTTCCTGTTTATGTGCAATTTTCTTAGCCCGGGATTGTGTAATTGGGTGCTTTAAAAACGTATCCAGTATTTGCGGACCGTTTTGTAAATCATCAATCGTTTCCAATAGCGGAACCACCCTTATGTTGCTGTTTAATAATTGGGTTTCACGCATTAAAAAATAAACAACCAATAAATCACTTAAGCTTCTGGTCATGCTAATAATGAAGGAACCAATACCATCAACACCATACTGGTTAATATGCTGGCGAACAACCCGGTAACAGTCTAAAACATTGTCTGCCTCATCTCCATAGGCAACTGCAACATCCGTAATTATTTCATTTTTTTGTAACAGTATATTTAAATAATTCACCCGTTTATCTTCTTCCCAATTTTGAAAGTCATGGTCTTTTTCGCCAATGGTTTTTAAAATTTGGGAGATGGCTTTATCATGAAAAGCACTGTTCTGCCGGATGTCTAATTTTGCCAAATGAAAGCCGAAACATTTCACTGATCTTTCCACTGAAAACAGCACATCTTCTGCCAGGCCTTTTAAACCATTTTGCGTTAAAACTTCTGTCAAAAGTTTTAAGTCTTCTTCTAAAGCTTTACCCGATTTATAATAGGTTTTAGAATCTGCAAAATTTTCATCAATGGTATTGTCCAGTTGAGCAATCATTAAATTTACAAATTGTCTCCATGGTTCATAACCATTGCGTTCAATAGCTTTTTTACCCAACTCGCCCAATGCTGCAGCTTTCTGGTTTATCGCATCCGAAAGTGCGAAGGGCACAGGGTTAGTGATGGCAGAAACCGATAGCTTTTTTGCCATATTAACCAATTCTTCTCTTACCAGTTCAAGGGCAGCTTTTCTGTGCAGCAATAAAGTTTCTTTGGTAACAGCAGCGGTTACAAAAGGATGTCCATCCCGATCGCCACCTACCCAACTTCCGAAATTAATTTTTGGAAATAGATCGGGGTTTTTTATTTTATTCGGATTTAAGCCCAATTCTATCCAGGAGCTTTTTAATTGTTGATCCGTATTTTTAAGTACAACAGGAAAAACCTTACTCAAATAGTGCATTACGTTGGCTCTTTCATTTTTGATATCCGGTTTTTCCAGGTAAATTTCACCAGTTCTCCACCATCTTTCTAAAAGATTGATGATGTTTTCTCTGATGGCATGTTGTTCTGGTTTACTTAAAGAAGTATTTTCTTTTTGCACTAAAAGCAAATACAACTCCCGGTGAATTTCAATAACGGTAACCCGCTTGGCTTCTGTAGGGTGAGCTGTCAGCACCGGTATTACCTGCGTTTCAGCAATAGCAGCGAGCATTTCATCTTCACTAACGTTGGCATTTTTCCAAATATTGAATGCTTCTGCCCATGACCCTCTTATGGTTGTAATCTTATCCTGGTCTTCCAATCTTCGCCTGTATTGTGTAGCCGCATTTTCTTCCACCAACGTAATTAACTGAAAATAGATACTCAACGATTGAATCGTTTTTTCGCTGGAGAGTTCGTTCTTTTCCGTTGTAACTTCCTGCAGATTGCCGTTAATTAAATCAACCACCTCGTTTTCGTTAATTCGGGTAAGCATTTCTGTATAACAGTTTATTATAAATTGTCTGTCTTCAGCTGTTTTTTCAAAAGTGGATGCTACGCTACTCATAAATGAAAGTATTTCAAGATTTTTATAAAATTTTATGGCAATATACAATGAAGCCGGTTATCCAAACCAGGTTGTTGATTTGTAGTTCCGAAAGTTTCAGTTCTCCAAAACCCGGCCTCATCTTTTCTCTCTATAAATGGCATCGTTTGGATGCAAAAAACAACGCCGTATTACAGCGCTTTAAAAGCCTCCTGGTTCATAATAGATTCGGAGCTGATCGATTCAATGGTATGTAAATCTATCACCTCAAAATTTCTTACCTCTACATAATCGTGGTACTCCGGACTGGTGTTGATGATGATTGCCCCAAGCAGAAAAATCCGGTTGCAACGGAACTCATCTTTTGCTTTTCTTATGAGGAAGTGAAGTTGTTTATCAATGTTTCGGTAGGTTACTTCGGTGATTGCTTTTTTGCTGTTTTCCGAGATCAATATTTCATGTTTGTAGGGCATCACGGTACGCTCAAGTAATATTTGCTGATAATCGTATTCTACATTCATGGGAACATAAATATCATCCTCCGATTCCAAACGGCTTAGTGCAAGCATCAAGGCGCCGCAACTGTTGCTCAGGGCAGCCTGACCCGGTCTGCGCATTTTTCCCAGTTCCCCTTCGTCGGTAATACCAATGTGCGGACCGTAAAAAATAAACCCACTGCCACTGTCCGGAATATGATGCCCAAAAGCTACCATTCCCGTAAAGCCCGCAAAGGGAATACCACCCAATCCACCTAAAGTAAAGGGACGGGTAAGTACCCGCCGGAAGTCTGTAGATACATTGATATCGTCAGCACAAACTGAAGTTGCAAAAAGCATTTGCTGCAGGTCTTCATTGTAATGTTCAGACAGGTACGCCAAATATTTCCTCGTAATGTACGATCCGGTTTCAGCCTGTGGGTAGTGCTCCCTGATTTTATCTTCTATCATGATTTAAAATTACAAATAGATCTACATATTTTGGAAAGTTTTAGTAGTACTGTCAGGCAGGGGGCATTGTTGAATTAGCAACTTAGCTGAAGCTGATGAAAAAACTAAAGTATAACATAACAACCAAAAGCCCAACAGAATTACGTCCGCCGGAACTGCTGCTGATAGCGAACTACAGCCGATTTTTTCGATCCCTATCAAAGAATCGGGACAGGCTGTCAAGTCCTGCTTGCAGCAATACTTTTGTTGGCAGAAGTTGGTTAATTAAATTGATTCAAAATTTATTCAGGATTTGTCTTACCTGAGAAGTGGTGTTTTGTTTTTCCCATATAGTTCTAAAAATATAGCGGGTGTATTCTTATCAAACGAGAGCGTGCCGAATTCATGTCCAGGTTCCTGACTAAAAGTATACCCGCTGTCTTTGCCTAAGGATAATGTCATCAGATTACTGTACTTTCCGATAGGGCCCCATGCATCAACCCATTCAAGCGTTGCAATTATCTCATTGCATAAAATTATGTTATGGTCGCTTAGATCAATGTTAACCCATTTATGCTTTTGACTGGTTACAATAAATATGTTTTTTTCAAGAATGGATTCCGCAGGCCGGCCATGCTCCACTTTCAAGAAGTTTATTCTGAAAGCAACACTGTCCCACTCGTTATGGTTAATTCTAAAAGATAATGATTTAATTTTTACGGCACACGCTGCTCCTTCAATCAACAAGCCCCTAATTCGTCCCTTCAGGCTTTCAAAATCTCCCCACCCAGTATATTTCCTGTCAACCTTTTGATTGCCCAGCCGATGGGATTCAGGTTTATTTGAAATAATTACTTCCTTTAGTACAGTCGACTTTGGTTGAAGTTTAATGATGAGTCTGCCTGACAGATCAATGTTTGAAAAGACTATAAAAAATGGCTCATAGCTAATGTAGCTAAATTTCAACGTGTCAGTTTTTTGAGTTTGTGATACGTCAATTGTAAAATCACCGTTTTTGGCGGTAATACCTCCTATGTTTTTGCCTGCAACATTAATGTTGGCGTAGGCAAGGCCCTCCCCAGTTACATCATCTATTATCCTTCCCGTTATAGATTGACCTAATACCACAGAATGAACAACAATAAATAATACAAGAAAGTAATTCTTCATAAATTCAATTATTGATTTGCAATCCTTACGCCATTAAGAATATATTTAAAATCATCCCCTTTAACTTTTGCGGTACCTTTTAAGGAGTCTCCTGCTATACTGCAATCAAAAAATGTTTTTGTGTTGTCAATATAAGATACAAATATTAACTGCCTGTCGGTAAATTTAAGGATTTTCACCTTGTGTATTTTTCCATCTTCATCTATTATTTCCCCTCCCTTTTTCTTACTTTCATTGTTTAAAATAAGTTTGCCGAAATAATCACCATAGGGGGTTTCAATGACCGAGTAGCTGTATGTAACCCGTGTACTAACCGGGATATTTTGCGCATTTAGGCTCATAGACCATAGTACTATAACGAGTAGAAAACAGTGCACTCTGAACAATAATTTGCCTTGTAGACTACTAAAATTTTTTTGATAATAAATAATTATAGTCATTTCTATGCCATTGGTTAACTGATATTTGATGTTACGGTTCAATTTTTTAAGATTCTTCAATTGCGGCCAACGTTTTGCATTGCCGAAAGGCAGGGATCTGATAGCTATCAGATTCATTGCTCGTCAAGCCCCGGAACTAAAACCGACCCGATAGCTATCGGGTGAAAAACTAAAGTACAAGATAACAACTAAAAGCTAAATAGATATTCGTCGTTGGAACCGCTGCTGAAAATGAACTGCAGTTTATGATTCAATGTCTATCCCTAACTTTTGGCATTGCATTGTTATAGGCAGCACTTTAACGTAGTACGCTGTAATTCGTTTAGAAAATTATGAGCGGTATAAATTTTCGCTTTATATTGTATTTAATAATTACCGGATCATTTGATATCAGAGGGCAATTTAATTGAATTGCTGAAGAATATATTAATTTATCATTATTTTCCATTTCAAAATCATTGAGTTTCTGAAATATTTCCAAAACTTCTTTTTCAATGCCTTTTATTTCAATATTTTCATTATCGATAATTTGAGTGAACACTTCATAATAAAATTTACGAACCTTCTCTTCAGTAATTAAAAACTTTCTAAAAATTTCAAGCATCACGGTAGAAGGAATAATCAACTTATGAGAGTTTTGGGTTTTGTCAAAACATAATTCAATTTTCCTCCTTGTTGGAGGGGATAAGATATCTTCTTCGGAAAAGAAATCGTTGAAATAATTAATTAATCCTACTGAATCAATAACGTACCTGTTTTCCATAATTGCTGTTAATAAAATCTTCCTGCACCTCTTTTAAATGAGTATCCAAATCAAGTTCCAAATTCGAAGTATGGGAAATTAAAAATGTAATAAATTTGCCATCAAGCTCTTCCAGAAAAAATGATTTTTCAGCTTGAATTTTGTATGTATTTTCTAAATAGTCATTTGTATATATGTCTTTATTGATTTTCTTTTGTATGTTTTTTGATAAAAAATAATTGTTTGAATGAACTGACGAAGTGTAGTATGAGCATTCTTCAATTAAACTGTTTAATTCTAAATTTTCAGAGTCTGCGCTATTTAAAATACAGTCTATAAAAGTCTCTAGGCTTTCTCTGTTTAAAACATAATTATTCATTATTTTCATTTGCTTTTTCCATTAAATTAAGTGACTCAGTATTAGAAATATCTTGTTCCTTTTTGTCTCCATCGATCTTGTACGTAGATTGTTTTGAAAATTCTGCTACAACCTTCTCATCAATAATCGGGTAAGACTTATCAATAGCAAAGTCTAGCAAATTACAAGAAAACTGCAAAATTTTGGAAGCGTTAAACTCCATGATAATTCCAATCTCTTTTGCCGCACTTTGAGTGAATGGATATAAATTCAATTTTTCTGGTTCACTATCGGTAATTCTGAATTCTTTTAAATATTTTGCCAATAAAAGCTCCACATGCCCTTCATTGATTTTATCGAAAAGGATAATATGCTTTGGGTTTTCGTAAGTAGGATTTAATGAAACTCTTTGTTCTAATCCCGCTAATGACCAGGCGTCTAATATCAGCCTAGGGACTCCGGCATGCAAGGCAAAGACGAAGTTATAAAAACCCAATTTTGCATTTAGATATGGTCCGTCATAAAGAATGGTTCTCAATTGCGTGATAAAATCCTTTCTTTGAATACCACTTTGAAACTCAGGGATTCTTTCAAAATCATCAATTAATACATACGAACCGTTGAATCCTGCCGCCAAGAACATTGATACTAAATCATTGAATACAAACTCTAGTTTTTCATTTTCTTTCTTTAAATTGTAGTAATGGTCTTCAAAGTCCCTCTGATTTACAATTTTGGTGAGTATTTTTTTGTTGCTCATTAAAGGGAATGCATCGTCTATTTGATCGAGAAAAGGGTTTTTAAACATTTCTTTATGTAAATCACCTTTTGTCAAACCGAAAGAGTAAAAATCGTCAGACGAATACCAATCGTTATTATTTAAAGAATCAATAAGCTTATTTTCATCACCATATTTTTTTAAAATTTTATCACCTTTTAATTTGATAAATGCATCGATCCTAAGCATTGCCAAAGCATAATCAATTATGTCAGTTTTTATGATTGATTGAAAGAAAAGGTCTACAAAGCGCTTAAATGTTTTAGTGTTTCCACTAGGTTCAGGAGAAAAATGGATACTAAAACATTTATTTTTTCCTTCTGATAAATCGATCGCAAACTCTTTATTAATTTCTCTCAATAGGTTTACAAAAAATGCGGATTTACCATTCCCACGTCCTATATATGATGAATCTACAAGGAATCCTAATCTTAAATGGTTAGGATCGCTTTGGGGAATTTTAATAAAGTTAGTTATCACTTTTTGATACTCAGCATGGCGAATTTCTTTTTCATAAATTGAACCATTTGTTTTTTTTTGATCTGAATCTTTATTAACCATAGGATGCAAGGGAAATGGGTTTTCACTCAAATTGAACTTCTCAAATCTGCCGCTCGGAATTTGATTAATTGTAGATGACGCTTTACTGATTAGTTTACTCATAATTATTTTTTTAAATCAATTGCGATAATGTTTTTAAATGAACCTTCTATTACTATCGGATCTCTTTTTTGATACATTGCCTTAGTTTCTTCTGGTAGTCTATCGGCTTCTAAAGATATTCTTATTGTTGTGAGCCCTTTAATATTCAAAAGATATAGCTTTTCAAGTAAGTCTTGAAATATTTTATTTGAAATTTTCAATTTGTAACATACTATATCTCTCAAGTCGGCAATGTTTACAAAATAGCTGTTATAATGTACTCTTAAATCTATATAGGAATCATAAATTACTCTACTAAATCTTTCTTGTATTTTGTCTTGGTTTGGATCGTGAATAAATAAGAATTCCCCGGTTTTATATTTAAAAATATTTTTGAAATCTGAATTTGAAACATTGGGTGAAACAATAGAAGTGGGGTATACAATTCTTCCATCAAAATTGTAATAGAATTCTGTAATATTAATTATACCTAATTGCTTTCCTCTATAACACCAAATATCAAAAAAACTTAAGCTTAATGGTATTTGATAGATTTCTTTCAAGAAATAATTAATCCAAAAATCTCTTAACCTTTTTAAAATAACATTATATTTCTGATGGTTAAAAGCTTCATTTAAATCCTCGCCTAACAAATCATTTTCGATTAGTCTCTTTATTATATTATTTCTAGCTTCAGTTAAATTTCTGGATATAAAAATGAAATGGATTAAGTCATCTTGTAATTTTGTGGTTAATTTTCGTATATAACGTACCATATCTCCATTTGTCTTTATCTCACCTCTTCTCATGTCAAGCTTCATAGGGGAATACATGGGAAATATTAATAGCCCGTTTTTGTTTGCTTGGTAACAATATTTTACCATTTGGTAAAAGCCATGTAGCTCTTGCTCCATCAAGACAAAAATCGAATAGTAGAATTCGTCTGGAAACCTTGGATTATAGATGTTAAGAATTAAGTCCCCTTTTTCTGTTAATGATATCTTATCATTTTCGACATTTATAAGTTTATAAAGTAATGATTCTTCCAAAACCTCATTGAAAGTATATTTATATCTTACAAGTTTAACCCCAGCAACTTCCCTATCTATTGAGACAAATTTCTTGAACCTCGATTCTGCCAATTTATGTTCATCCTTTAAAACTTTAAAGTTGTCAAAAATCTTTTGCCGTTCATTATATATGGAAACACTTTTCAGGAAAATGTAGAAGTAATCAAAAAAATAGAATTTTTTAATACTGCCCAGTTTAGAGTCGATTGTCATATTTTCAAATAAGCTGGCCATATTAATTTTTGTCTTTGGGTATAATAATAGTAAAAATACCAATCAAAGCTAATTGAACCTAATTATGCGTTTGGATAATAGCTTTCCAACACATAGACATTCGATGCATTGCCTACGTTGAGTATTGCTGCATGAAGGGGATTCATTGCTCGTCAAGCCCCGGAACTGAAGCCGACCCGCTAGCTATCGGGTGAAAAACTGAATTACAAGATAACAACAAAAAGCCCAACAGAGTTACGTCCGCCGGAACCGCCGCTGATAGCCAACTGCAGCCGATGTAGACGGTAGCTAAGGGCATTGCTGCCCTTTCGCCCCCTAAGAACCGGACGTGAAAGTTTCCCTTCATCCGGCTCAAGCCCATTTCAAGCCACTTCTTATATCAGTGACCGGTTTCACCTATGCAATAATGCATAACATACCTTCTAGCTACAAATTAGCAAATAAGGTGTGTGTAAGGAATTGTTCCTTACCGTTTTGCCTGCTCAATAATCTAGACAAGCTTCCTAACGATCATTACTGATCCGAAGGCCGCATTTACAGACTTTTTTTATTAACCGGATAAATGCGGCCTTCTTAAAAGTTGCAATCATTTGCTTGCCCTCCAAATTGAAGTTCTTCCATTTTTCTTGCACGTAATGGACCATGAGCACGTCAGCCGGCTTCCGCCGCAGGGTAATGTTTCAACCCCTATAGTAG
>Ga0163144_10032045_pt1 | contig 9999 bp, 9 predicted proteins | sample OliLak19BULKMAT1_FD_123175 | JGI IMG/M metagenome (GOLD analysis project Ga0163144, IMG submission 123175) | Freshwater microbial mat bacterial communities from Lake Vanda, McMurdo Dry Valleys, Antarctica - Oligotrophic Lake LV.19.BULKMAT1 | ecosystem: Environmental > Aquatic > Freshwater > Lake...
CGGGCCGACGACTCGAGGGTGCGGCAGCGGTCCTTCCCGATGGCGGCCTGGTAGGCCAGGTCGTGGGCCGCAGGGCTGGCGAACCAGAAGCTCATGAGGTCGGCGACCACGTGCTCGCCCCGCAGGCCGGTGGTCAGGTCGTTGATCCCCGCGCGCTGAAGCTCCACGGCGAGCTGCTGGCGCCGGACGGCGAGGTCATCGGACGCGAGCGCGCCTGCGGCCAGCGCCTGCAGCTGCCGCTGGAAGAGGGCCGCTGGTGACGCCCCCTTGTACCGCACGCGGGGGCTGCCATACCCGGGGGACAGCTCCGCGCCGGCGCGGTAGCCCGCCACCCAGTCGGCGAACTCCGCCGCCACGTCGTCGGTGCCCGCGCGGCCTAACGAGGACGGGAGCACGGTCGCCGCGAGCTCGCGCAGGGTGTCCTCCTGCGCCCCCGGAAAGGCGGCCCCGAGGGCCCATTCCCGGACGCGCGGGATCGGGACGATCGCCGCGAGGCCAAGGGCGGACTGGATGAGCGTTCGACGTCGCATGTGCCCCGGAGTGACGGTGGGCCAGCCCGCGTTCAGCGGCGAAGGGGGACGCTACGGGCGCGGTTGGGGACCCGCAAGGCCCTGCGTCCAGGTCGCAGCCACCCGCTCAGAGCCGCCGAGTCGGAACGAAAACTGGCCCTGAGCAATCGGTCGCAACAGAGTCATTACTCGACCTGCAGGCTCTCGAGCTCAGAACCATCGCCGAAACGATGGGCAACCACAAACGATCCGTCATCCAGTCGCTGCAGCAGCGACCCATGATTGGAGCGATCCGTGTCGTGCGTTCGATTCAGGAGTAGATAGCCGTTGCGGCTCACGTACTGCTCGAGGTTCTGGAGACCAAGTCGCAGTTGTGCTTCGCTGAAGTAATCGCGATTCAGCACATTGGCAGCCCGCACCAGCCAAAAATTCCCGCGCCATTCCGGATTCAGTACGAAGATGTCCGCCTCGCAGAACCGGGCATCGGCTCGCGACGGCAGCACGGCCGAAACCAGCGGCACGGCCACCGTCTTGGTCGATAGCAGCGCCGCAATGGAGCCGCACGATTTCATGGCGACATCGAGCATCCAGCGCAACAGCGATGCCCGTGCTGCATGCGGTCTCCCGCGGGCGTGCTGGCCGACGGCCACTTGGAGCACATAACCTGAGGAATCCAGCAGCACTTCCACGGGGCCTGCGCACAGTAAACGTCCGGCGATTACCAAGTCCGCGCCTGTCAGTTCTACGCGGCGATGCGCCGCGTCAAATGCGAGTAGCAGCTCGAGCGACGTCACACCGGAGGACATGCCGATGTCGAGCAATCGCAGCGCTCCGTCTGTTCCTGGCAGATCTGCGCAGTACCTGTCGATTTCCGGCATGCGCGCGGAGGATGTGGTCTTGTAAGTGCCGTTGCGCATGCGCAATCGACTGAAAAACCGCTCCTCGACGGCAAGTTGCTCCGCTTCGCTGGCGTGGTGAGACATGAGGACGACGGAAACCGGGGGCATCTTGCTCATCAGGCGTTCGTCCTCAATGCACTAACTTCTCGGCGAACGTTTAATCGACAGAAATGACTCCCTCGCGGCTCCACGGGCGTAGTACAGTATTTGCGGACGCCCGACAAGACCGTCCCGCGACAAGTCGCGTGCTTCCACAGGCGCGCGAGACGCGCACGGCCCGCATAGAAGTGGCGATCGACGTAACCGACCGCCGCTCGAAGTAGCGTAAGCGCTTCGCGGCCTTCGAGCCGGTCTTCGCAAACGTGCGCTACAACAAGGGGATCGTTCGGTTCTCGCTCTGCGGCCGACCCACGGTCGATGGGCAATTGATGCTCCTCTGGCTGGTACACAACATCGACAAGCTCGCCAACAACGGGTATGCGGCGTAAGAGGCTAAGAGGAGGTCGCACGTCGCTTCAGCGGAGCAGCGATTCCGACGTGTCCAAGGGAGAAATGCACGGGCTACCCTGTTCCCACCGTTTCCCGAAGTGCAAGCATGTCGACCTTGCCTGCCGGATTGCGGGGCAGGGTTTCGTAAAGTTCGTATCGCGTAGGCTGCATATAGCGAGGTAGCTCGACGCCGCAGAATCGACGTACGTCAACCAGTGAGGCACCATCCCTGAGAGAGACATGAGCTACGATCCTCTCTCCGCGCAAAGGGTCAGGCTCGCCGGTCACCGCCGCATCTCGTGTCAACTTCGAAGCGACGAGGACGTCCGTGACTTCCTCGGGGCTCACTCGGTAGCCGAGAGTCTTGATCATTCGATCGCGCCGCCCTACGAAGTAGAGAAGTCCATGCTCATCTCGTTTCACGAGATCACCCGAATAGACCACCCGTTCGGAACTCCCCTCCCCCGCCCCAAAGATCGGCAGCGTCCGAAAGACCTGGGCCGTCAAGTCAGAATCGTTCCAGTACCCCATGGCAACCGTAGGCCCTCGGTGCACGAGTTCACCCACTTCCCCGGCGTCGCAGGGAGTTCCATCGTCCCGCAGCACGAAGATCTCCGCACCAGGCACCGCACGACCCATCGAACCGGGATGCACGTCGACTTCGTGAGGGCGCAAGTAGGCGCTTCGGAACACCTCGGTGAGTCCGTACATGAGAAAGAGCTCTGCGTGAGTCTGCACCTGCCGGAGCGTACGCACAATCTCGGGCGCGAGGCGACCACCGGCACACGTGGCGATTCTCAGGGAACGCAGCGGAGTCTCCTGCATTCCGCCCTGAGTCAACTGCATCCAGGTGGAAGGAACTCCGGCAACGACGGAGACTCGCTCACGATCTAGGCCTGCGAAGATGTCCCGCGCCAACGTCGAACGCTCGATGACGAGGGTAGCACCGGTAGAAATTGCACAGGTCAGCTGACTGAAGCCATAGACGGTACTGAAGGGGAGTAGACTTGCGATCCGATCATCCGGGGTCAGTCCCAGGTAGTTCGGAACGATGGTCGCCCCAGCCCAAAGGTTCGCGTGGCTCGCCAAGACCCCTTTTGGCCCACCAGTGGACCCAGAGGTGTACGTGATTTGAGCCGCCACGCTATGCGAGTGCCCGAGAGAGTCATAATTCTCAGTCTCGGGAATTGAGGAAGGGTCGAGTCGAAGGACACGGGACGGGGGATCCTGTCGCAGCGGCTCCCAGAGTTCGTCGCTTGCGACGATAACCTTCGCCCCCGTGTCCGCGAGAACGACGCGGATCTGTCTTGAACGATACCCCTCGTTCACGATGCAGCCGATGGCACCGACTGCAAGTGCGCCGAAGAAGGCCGCAATGGCCGCATCACCACGCGGCACGAGAATGCAGACCCGGTCTCCAGGACGCACACCACATGTCCGATACGCACCGGCGAACGCGACGACCCGGCCCTGTACTTCAGCGTAGGTACTTCGCTTGTCATGCTCGACGAGGAGTGGTCGGTCCGGCCACTGTTCTGCGGCTTGAGACATGAACTCGGCGAAGTTTGTTTCGCGGCGCTCGATTTCGACGGTCACGCCTTCCACCATCTGCAGAGCCTTCGCCTACGCGACCAAAGGTTCATTCGAAACTCCCGCACTGATTCGTTGCGTGACTACCACACATCATGCGCGCAGGTTGGGTGCGCGCGACGTTCAACAACTCTTCCTATCTTACAATTTACCAAACAGTTGTGACGGATTCGAGTTCTCGAATCCAAAGGGTGGCATCTAACGTGATGCAAAGTCTCTTCCAGTCGACTCGAACCTCCTTCCTCACGACGTTTCCTGAAATGACGTTCGAGCCGGCCGCAGAGGCAGATCGAATCTGTCAAGCGCTTCGTGGCGCACTCGCCAATGACTTCGTGCGTCGCGGCTACGTCGTGGCGATGAGCGGCGGCGTGGATAGTGCCGTTTGTGCTGCGTTGGCGGCCCAGGCGGTGGGCTCCGATCGAGTGTTCGGTCTCTTCCTACCCGAACGTGAGAGCGATCCTCAAAGTCTCACCCTTGCCACGAGCTGCGCCGCACGACTTGGTATCGCGCATGCTTCGTCAGACATAACAGCCATTCTCGAAGCTGTCGGCTGCTACGTGAATCGGGATGCGGCCATTCGCAGGGTCGTTCCGGAATACGGTAGCGGCTGGAAGTGTAAGCTCGCGTTGCCATCTGCAGGTTCCGGAGCAAGACGCCTTAACGTGACGTCGCTCATCGTCGAGGATCCCGACGGAAGACAGCGACGTCTGCGTCCTAGGCCGACGGAGTATCGACAGATTGTCGCCGCGACAAACTTCAAGCAGCGCATTCGAACGATGATGACATACTACGAGGCCGACCGCCTGCATTTTGCCGTCGTCGGGACGCCCAATCGCCTGGAGTACGACCAGGGCTTCTTCGTGAAGGGCGGCGACGGACTGGCCGACATCAAGCCTATCGCGCATTTGTATAAGAGCCAGGTTTATCAGCTCGCACACTGGATGGGCATCCCCGAGGAGATCGTCTCGCGTCCGCCAACATCTGACACGTTCTCGCTTCGGCAATCTCAGGAGGAGTTCTTCTTCTCGCTTCCTCCACGTTTGCTTGACCAGCTCTTGCGGGCATACAATGCCGAGCAGCCCGTGACGGAAGCCGCGCGAGAGGCGAGTTTGGGGGAGGAGGAGGTGTCCAGCGCATGGAGCGACATCATTCAGAAGCGCCGCACGACACGGTACCTACACCTCGGCGCAGTCCTCGTGGAACCAATAGAGCTCGCGCGCGAAGCCACTAGCCCGGAGGCCTAATGTGCGGCGTCGCCGGCGTCGCCCATTCTCGTCCGCAGGGGGTCTCGGTCCACATGCTCGCTCGCATGGCCGCAGCCATCAAACATCGTGGACCGGACGGGTACGGCTTCTACTGTGATTCGCAGGTGGGAATCGCTCACGTTCGATTGTCCGTCATCGACCATGCTGGAAGCGCGCAACCACTGACGAACGAAGACGGTAACGTAGTCGTCAGCTGCAACGGCGAGATTTTCAACTTTGTCGAGCTCCGTTCGGAGCTGCGCTCACTGGGCCACCGATTCCATAGCGAGGGCGACACCGAAGTGCTGGCACACGGCTGGGAAGAATGGGGCCCGTCCCTCCTACCACGTCTGGTCGGCCAATTCGCGTTCGCGCTCTACGACCGGCGGCAGCGGATGCTGTTTCTTGCCCGGGATCGTTTTGGAGTGCGCCCTCTCTTCTTCGCCGAGCGGAACGGAACTCTCTTCTTCGCCTCAGAGGCAAAGGGACTGTTCGCCACGGGACAGGTGGAAGCACGCCCGGATCCGTTCGGTCTCGACCAGGTATTCAGCTTCTGGGCGGCGCTTCCTCCAAGGACGCCATTTGCGGATGTGAGCCAACTCGAGCCGGGATGTTGCATCGAATGGACGAGCGGACGGCTGCGTCATTGGCGCTGGTATGAGCTTTCGTTCGGCGGCATGGATACGGAACCCTCCGACGCAATCGAACAACTCGATAGGCTTCTATCGAGCACCGTCTCAGTCCGAATGCGGTCGGATGTACCGGTCGGCGGGTACCTCAGCGGAGGGCTTGATTCGAGCATAGTCTGCAGCCTTGCCGCTAGGCAGGCCGGAGAGGCCCTGCGGACGTTTTCCATAGCGTTCGCCGACGCGTCTTTAGACGAAAGTCTCTGTCAGCATCAGGTGTCGGCATTGATCGGTAGTCGGCACACCACGCTTCCGATCGGACCGGACGACATCGCCGACGCCTTTCCAAGTGTGATACGTCACGTCGAAACCCCGCTCGTACGGACGGCGCCGGCGGCGATGTATCTCCTCGCGCGATTGACTCGCGAACGCGGTATCACGGTGGTGCTCAGCGGAGAGGGTGCAGACGAGCTTTTTCTTGGCTACGACCTCTTCAAGGAGGCGGCAGTTCGTCGATTCTGCCTGCGCCAGCCGCAGTCCGCGCTTCGTCCGCGCCTTCTAGACCGGCTCTATCCGTACCTCCAGCCCGGACGGAGCGGCGAGTTCTGGCGGCACTTCTTCCTTTCCGCCGGCGATCCGAGCGACCCGCTCTTCTCGCACCTTCCGCGCTTCTCGAGTGGACAATGGTCTCGAGCGTTCTTTTCCGACGACATGCGCGACTCACTCTCGAGTTACGATGCCCTTGAGGAACTTCGTTGCTCGCTCCCCGCTGCGTACGCGAGCTGGGCACCGGAGCATCAAGCATCCTATCTCGAGATGGCGACGCTCCTCGCTCCATATCTCCTCAGTTCACAAGGTGACCGCGTAAGCATGGCTTGGGGTGTAGAGGGACGATTTCCTTTCCTCGATCATCGACTGTTTGAGTTCGCAGCTCGACTTCCGCCGAGCTCGAAGTTGCGTGGTTTGCGTGAGAAGGACTTACTTCGTCGTTGGGCACTCGGGGTGCTCCCGTCCACTGTCGGACGGCGGACAAAGCAACCCTTCCGTGCTCCAGATGCCAAGGCACTCGTTGGTGCTACGTCGGCAGCGGTCGTCGATCATCTGCTCTGTGAGCGCTCCGTTCGGGAGGCAGGCTATTTTCGGACTGATGCCGTCCATGCACTCGTACGGCGATGCCGGGGAACACAGCCCCTCGGGTCTCGCGAGAATCAGCTCCTCGTCGGTGTCCTTTCAACACAGTTGTGGCACAACACCTTCATGCAAGGAACGTCGTTCGGACCAGAGTTGCCGCTGGAACGTGCTGACATCTTGCTAGGTGCCTCGTTCGCTGATCGCTCCATCTCCCCGTTCCCGACGTCATATGAGTGAAGATCAAATTGTCTCGACCGCGCGCCGCTATATTGAAGACAATTTTCTCTACATGAAGCCGGGCGTCCGCCTCGACCTCGATGATTCACTGCTGCGAAAAGGAGTCGTAGACTCGATGGGGGTCCTCGAGGTACTCCTTTTCCTCGAAGATACGTTCGACGTGAGGGTGTCGGACAATGAGGTCACGGAGCACAATCTCGGCTCGCTTCGGTCAATTGGACGCTTCATTCTCTCGAAGCGCGTCGGCTCCGCAGCCGCGTGAGTCATGTGCCCTCATGCCGCGAGTCATTATCTCCGCGCTGCGTGCGCGCGACGCGAGCAGCATTTGATCACATTGCACTATTGGCGACGGTGCTTGTGGCGATCAGTTGCGACCGAGAACCCGCTGTGAACACGCCGCTACTTCCCGCTGCCCTCACCAACGCACTGGATTCCCTATCGAACGACGAAAAGTCGGCGCTGGGTGCCCGACGTGTTTTTTTTGTGCACCAGTCTGTGGGCGCGGGCATCGTGAGTGGCCTGCGCTCACTCGCGGCGGAGCGTCCGAGCCTCGGCATTCGAATCGTTCGGAGTGCTCGACCCGATACCGTTGATGGTGGTGCTTTCATACACGCCGCCTTGGGTGAAAATGGCAGTCCCATAGCGAAGACCGATGGGTTCGTGCAGACTCTACTCGTGTCCGGTGAGAAGCCCGTGGACATCGGGATGCAGAAGTTCTGCTACGCCGACTTTGAACGAGACATAGATCCCGACCGGCTCTTTGTCGACTACGAAGCGAAAATCTCTCTGTTGCGCGCGAAGCGCCCCGACGTACTCGTCGTCCACGTCACCACTCCTCTGCTTGTCCGACGGCGTGCTAGCATGACCATCGTGAAGGATCTGGTCAAGAGCGTTATCGGCCGCACCACCACCAACGATCGAATGCGCGGTGTGCGACGATTCAACCAACTCATGCGCGCTCGCTATGGCACCACGAATGCTCTCTTCGACCTCGCAGCCATCGAGGGACGAGGTATCGACCGTCGGAGCGAGGGAGCAGAGGAAAACGAAGCGCTGGCGGTCGAATTCGCGACGCCCGACGGAGGCCATCTGAACGCCCTTGGCCAGCGGGTTCTTGCTGCGGAACTCTTGCTCTTCCTCGCTGCCCTTCCCGTGCAACTTCCTAGATCATGATCGCGCGGCGGTTGGTCTCGGAGAGTGAGCCTTCATCGAGAATGTCGCTTCGTCGTCGCGTGGCCAACTCGAAGCATCCGGCTATCCTGTTTGCGCGCAGACTGCATCATGCAAGGCGCGCGCTGCACGTCCCTCTACCTCGGCCTCTGCTACTCGCCTATCGTTCGATATATCTCGTTGTTCGGAGCGTGTTCTTCTCCCTCTATCGTATTTTCGTCTGCCAACCGCTGTTTCGCGCGTCCTGCGCCTCCGTTGGGCGAGGCCTGCGTCTCGGATCACACGTGCACTGGATCCTAGGGCCAGGACGGATCCTTGTCGGAAACGATGTGACGATCGACGGCAAATGCGTCTTCCAGTTTGCTCGACGCTTTAGCGATGAACCCACCCTGTCGATCGGCGATCGTACCACCATCGGTCACGGCAGCAGCTTCACGGTCGCTCGAAGTATCACGATTGGATCGGACTGCCTGATCGCATCGCAAGTTCACATCTTCGACTCGAGTGGTCATCCCTTGGACCCGACGCGGCGACGTGCGGGACAACCGCAGTTGACCGACGAGATCAAGCCTGTGCTAATCGGCGACAATGTGTGGATCGGACACGGAGCCACCGTATTCCCGGGCGTCACGATCGGCGATGGTGCGGTCGTTGCAGCTCAATCCGTGGTGGTGAACCACGTCGCTGCGTACTCTCTGGTCGCCGGCTATCCCGCGAGAAAAGTTCAAAACCTCCAGTCAGTGACGGGAAGCGCGCAAAGTGTGCCCTGAAATCGCCGTAAGTCGTCGCTCAGGATTGACTCCAATCTGGAGTTGACCCGTTTCGGTGGAGCCTTACTCGATATGCGAGAAGAGGAGCCTGCGATGCCCCGTCGCCCGGCTACCTACCCGCCCTCCTACCGGCCAGCATGCGCGAGCTGGAGCGCCAGTATCTCGACCCCGAACGCCGCGTGGAAGGCGTCGTACCGGGCCGCAACGCGGGATGCCTAGCTGCTGGGCTCAATTCGGTTCAGTTAAGTAATTTTATCAGAAAACTTACCTCGCGGGTTCGTCGTCGCTGATGGGGCCGGAGCGGATAGTCATGCATCTTGCGTACGGAACGTTCTCGGCCTCGAGCCGACGATCCAAGTATCGAACATGCCGAGTTCGGGATCCTGCGTGTGACTGGAGTTTAACAATTGTGGGTCTTCGGGGAAATGAGTGGGTAGAATCGGACGATTGTTGCTGGGTCAGGCGGTCGTTCTCATAGGGAAAACCGAGACTTGTGGGGGCGCGGCGGCGGCCTGAAGTTCAGGCATGACTTCTCGACGTACCGCTCGACGTACCGCTCGAAGCTAGCTCCGTGACGCGTACCGCGTCCCCTGCCACCCCCAGTCGCACGGTCGTCGGTGTCGTCGGCGACCCGCGTGCGCGCCGTGATGGACATGTGGAAGCCGTTCCGGACGAGCTGATGCTCGGTGTTGCGCAAAACCACGTGACCGAAGAAGAAATCGTCACGTGGTTGGAATATCACGCGGCTCAGGCAATCCAGAATTTTGCGCGAATTCGCACGCCCCTCATTTGCGTGGTCGCGTTCGCGACAAACGGAGAACTCAAAGGAGACGTCGGCCGCCCCTGACTAGCGGACACGGCCTGGCAGGAGACGCCCGCGTCCCGACAATCGGAGATGCCCCCCCTACCCACACTCCGAAAACCCACACACATGACACTTGACACACCCTTCAGCAAACTCCAACGATGACCCACAATCCGGGCACGTCCCGATAAAACTCTGCGCCTGCTGATCGTTGAAGTTGGAGAACCCAAGCTGCTCCCCTGTCGGCGTGCTCACGCTGCTCACCACAGAAAGCTGCTCCACGGCCGGCGGCCCGCCAACCGGCGTGTTCCGAATAAGCTCCTGCTGCACTCCCTGCTTGTCTTGGAACCACTCGTGCAACGCGATCCCGATCGCATCGGGCACCGAGAGCACCTTGCTGGGCCCAAGCCCCACCGCGCGATCGGACGAGATGCCGCGCAACTGCTTGTGCACTTCCATGATCGGGATGCCCGACCGCAGCGCGAGCGAGATGAGACGTCCCATCGCTTCGGCGTCGGCCATGGCGGAA
>Ga0163144_10032046_pt1 | contig 9998 bp, 6 predicted proteins | sample OliLak19BULKMAT1_FD_123175 | JGI IMG/M metagenome (GOLD analysis project Ga0163144, IMG submission 123175) | Freshwater microbial mat bacterial communities from Lake Vanda, McMurdo Dry Valleys, Antarctica - Oligotrophic Lake LV.19.BULKMAT1 | ecosystem: Environmental > Aquatic > Freshwater > Lake...
CCTGATCGGGAGCGGAGCCCCAAAGCAGGTAGGACAGCCGCGTGGCCATTTCGTAGGAAGTCGGGCGACCGAGCAGGCCCGCAGCGTCCGCGCTGGCGCCGAGCTCGATCCGATAGAGAAACTGCGGAGACTGCAGGATGAGCTCCAGTACCGCCCGCGCGCCACCGCCCAGGCTGCCGGAAAGCTCCTTTCCCTTCGCGAACATCGCACTCAAAGCAGCCACTTCGGCGGCCTCTAGCGGTCTCCTGAAAGCGCGTGCACCAAAACCAGCTACGAAGGTTTGAACGCAAGCGCTCTCGTCGAGCGTCACGTCACAACCCATCAGCGTCGTCAAGGCGACCGAGTCGCTGGTGGCGGCCAGCGACAGGTCGTGAGCGACCGTACGGTAGCCATCGACCAAAAGCCGCGAGACGCCGAGCGCGTCAGCGTCGTTGCCGAATCCGTTGCCCAGTTCCTCCCCCGGGAGCGCATCTGCAGGCCGGGTCGGGATACCGAGCAAGTCTCGAACCGTATTGTTGTACTCGAAGCGGATCAGCCGACGCAGAGGGGCACGCGGTGCCGCCGGCTTACTGCAGTCCAGAGGCTGTCCGGTCGTGCCCCCGGTTGCCGCGGTTCCTCCGATAGGCGCTCCGTTGTCCCCCTGCCCTAGCCCGCTGGGGTCAGCGGTGCAAGCAGAAAATCCCAAGGCAAGCAGACAGCCAAGCAGACAGCAAGACCGCGAAACAATGGCTCCGAGCGTTCGCACCTTGTGGGTGAGGGGCCAGGCGAAGCGGGCGTTGGACCAGAAATCGTACCGTAGCAGCAAGCCTCAGGGCGCGCAGCTGATGCGCGCGTCGGCCCACGCGGCGTGATCGTCCGTAAAATCCTGGTTCTCGCCCACTACCAGGCGCAGCTCGCTACGGCCCGAGACATCCACGCTGATAGGCCGCGGCGGCGTCGCGCTGATCATGGCCTCACTACCGAACAGCTTTTCGCCGTCGGCCCAGACTTGAAAATTCACCGAGCCGACGCCCCGGATATCATCGTCGATGCCGATGACCGCGCTGAGCTCGGTGCAGCGTTTCCCCAACCGATAACGGACGAGCGAAGGGGCGTGGACACCCAACCCCTTTTCGTACGTCGTACCTCCAAGGCTCAAGCGCTTCCCGTCTCCGGCAGCGGTCTCGCCATTGCTGGTGTCCTTTTCTACGGGACCCCAGCGGTTGGCGGCGTGCGTCCAGCGCAGATCGCTCAAATACACTTGTCCGCGCGGCAAGAGCGGCTCGACCCCTACGACTCGTAGCGCCACGACATCCCGCGCGGGAACCGTCACCGAAACCTCGTTCGCGCTCGGACCCAGGTCCTCATGTGCCCACAAGTCACGAACCTCCGCTGATCCAGGCTGGAGACCTATTTCTTCCCAAGCAATGCTGGCGGAGGCAGGCTGGTCACCGCGGTTGAGAAACACGACTCCTCGAGCGCCGCACGCTGCAAGCGGCTTGGCATAAACGCCAACCTCGCCTTGGCTGCTAACCAGCGCCCCCTGTAAGCCGAGCGGATCCTGATCGAGAGCAATCACCTCGGTATTGCCCAAGATGGCAGCAGTCGTGTCAGTCATGTCGGTGAGGTCGTTGCCCGCCAGTAGGGGAGCCGCCATCATGGCCCACATCGTGAAGTGTGCGCGGTTCTCGGCCTCGCTCAGCTCACCGTTGCCGACCTGCAACATGTCGGGATCATTGAATCCGCCGGGACCTGCATAGGGAGCCGCCCTGGTGTTGGCATCGATGATCTCGAGCAAATTTGCCCACGATGGCGAGATGTTACCGCCGGTTCTCCAGAGCTGGCCGGCCGTCCGTTGCCACTCCCTAAACGGAGTATCGGCGATACTGAGGACCACCGAACGCCCAGTCTGCGCGAGCGCAGCTTGCATGGCCTCGTAGTACGGCTGTTGGTCGGCCGGCGTGTCCCCGCAGCGACGGTACTTCAAGTAGTCCACGCCCCAACTGGCGAAGGTCTCCGCATCCTTTGCCTCGTAGCCCACGGAACCCGGTGTCAGCTGTTCTGGCCGGGGACAATCCAAGGTGACGCTGTTCAAGCCAAATTTGAGACCGCGCTGGTGGGCGTAGTTGGCCAAGTACGCCATGCCATCGGGGAAACGAGGGCTCGCAGTCAGCAGGCCCTCCGCTGACCGCCCGACCTGCCAGCACTCGTCGAGGTTGACGAAGCGGTAGCCCACGTCGCGAAGTCCTTTGGCGAGTAGCGCCTCGACGTTGGCCACGAACTTCACCTGGGTAAGCCCCGGCCCGCACTCGAACCGATTCCAGCCATTCCAGCCCATGGGCGGCGCGGGCTGGAGAAGGCCCGCCGGAACGACGGCCTCGCAGGCGTTCTCATTGGGCGGAGGTGTCGAAGGCGGCGCTCCGGGCAAGATCGCGGACAAGTAGCGGTCGCCGCAGCCTAAAACGGCGAAAACAACGGCCAGCAGCCAGGGCCGCAGCCGTGTTGCCGACGTGCCGCCGGAAGGCGTCATCGAAAAAGAACCGTAGCACGGGGGCCTGATTGGTGGACCAATCTTGGGAGCTTGCGGCGACTAACCAGTGGATGCCCATCATGGGCCTATTGAAGCGTGAAAAGCCTGACCCCTCAGCGCCATTGGGATTGGTCCATTCTGCGATTGCAACCGAAACGGACTCCGCTCTCGTGGAGGCGGTTCGCGCGGGAGACGTCGGTGCCGCGGGGCGGCTCTACGACCGTCACGTGAGCAGCGTCCAGGGGATCGTGTACCGCCTCCTGGGTCAGAAAGCGGAGCTCGACGACATCGTGCAGGAGGTTTTCATTTATGCTCTGCCTTCGCTCGAAAAGCTCCGCGACCCGGCCGCCTTGAAGGGCTGGCTGCTCGGGATCGCCGTGGGCAAGGTACGGTCGCACTTGCGGTCCCGTTGGCGCAAGCGCTGGCTCAGCTTCATGCCGAACGAAGAGCTTCCCGAGCCCACGACTGCGGCAGACGACCACCAAGCGGACATCGTCCACGCAGTGGGCGGGATACTAGATCGACTGCCGACCGAAGAGCGCATTGCGCTGGTCGTTCATCGCATCCAGGGCATGTCGCTGCTGGATGCGGCCAACGTCTGCGGAATGAGCGTTTCTACCTTCAAGCGGCGACTGGCGAGCGGTGAGTCTCGCTTCGTCGTGCATGCAAAGAAGGAATCGGCGCTCGCCGGGTGGCACGAAAGTCGTTCAGCATGACACCCGACGAACAAGACCGATTGTTTCGAGGTTGCGCCGCGGCCTTCTCGCACGCCCCGCCGGCGCCGCCTGGAGCGAGCACCCGACTGAAGGTACTCGAGGCGTATGCCCGAAGCAGGTCGCGGCCATGGGCGTCGGTATTTTCCGCCTGGTCTGCGGCAGCCGCTTCCGCATTGCTCGTGACCGGTGCCGTCTTAGCCGGCTTCTGGCTTTGGCAGCCGGGGCAAACCAGCTTCAAAGTCGCGGGCCGCGAAGGCGACGTCGGAGCTTGGCTGGCAACTGGGCCGGGCACGGCGTTGGCCTTGGATTTCTCGGAGGGAACTCGGATCTCGCTCGGCGCGGGCACCAGAGGCCGAGTCAGCCAGGTGAGTCGCCAGGGAGCACGCATCGAGTTCGAGCGCGGCACCGTGAGCGCTCGCGTCGTGCCGCGGGCTGATGGGCAGTGGAGCTTCGGCGCAGGGCCGTTCGACGTCAGCGTATTGGGCACGAACCTCGAGGTCTCATGGTCGCCAGAGGCTGGGCAGTTCTCGCTGAGCGTTAGCAAGGGCTCGGTGCGCGTTCGTGGGCCGTTCATCCAGTCGCCCCAGCTCGTACAGGCGGGGCAAGTCTGCCGAGTCGACCTATCGAGGCAGCGAATGCAGCTGGGACCGACAGCGGCTGCCTCCGCGTTGGCTGCGAACGAACAAGTACCAGCGCCAGCCTTGGCACCTAGCGCGGACGCTGCCTTGGCACCTAGCGCGGACGCTGCCAGTGAGCTCCGGCCGCCCGAGGCCTCCGAAGCGCCCGAACTAGGAGCCCGGCCTGCAGAGTCATGGCGCGCGCTCGTGCAGGCGGGTCGACATCCAGAGGCTGTCCTGGCCGCCGAGCGGGCAGGCCTTTTGAGCATCTATCGCGCGGCCAGCGCGGAGGACTTGCTCGAGCTTTCTGGAGCAGCGCGGCTATCGGGAAGGCCGGACGTCGAGAGGGCAGCACTGCTGGCCTGCCGAGAGCGCCATGCAGCCCAGCCTGCCGCAGCTCGAGCGGCGTACCTGCTAGGCCGTGCCTCTGCTGGGGCCGAGGCTGCGAAATGGTTTGAGCTCTACCTGCGAGAACAGCCGCGAGGACTGCTTTCGCGTGAAGCCTCGGGGCGGTTGATCGAGTCGTATCAGCGGGCAGGAAACCGAAGCGCTGCGCTAAAGGCCGCGTCGAGCTATCTTGCTGCCCATCCCGATGGGCCTCACGCTGCTCTGGCTCGGCAAGTGCTGGCAACGCGAAGCCGGAATTAGGCGGCGCACGCTTCGTCTGTGGATCTTGCTGCTGGCAGTGCTCTTGCCACCACAGGTGGCGGGGGCGCGCGCTGGGTCGTCACTGGTCGTGCTGGTAGCCAGCGATCCTTCAGGGCCGATCACTAAATCCCTCGAACGCGATCTAGAGGGACTGGGGCTCGGCGTGCTGGTGTTGAGCGCCACCCCGGAGAACTCGGCAGGGCGGGCGTCGCTCGAGCGAACCGCTCGAAGCTTTGGTGCGATCGCGGCGGTTCGGCTAGTCCCCGAGGGCGATGGCATCGAAGTTTGGGTGGTGGACCGCGTGACGAACAAGACCGTCATCCGTCAGCTGGCCGCGACCGACGGGTCGCTTAGCGCGCCGGACGAGATCGCCTTGGGAGTGATCGAGCTTTTGCGAGCCAGCCTTATGGAGCTTCACGTTCCGGGCGCTCCCTCGGGCGAAGTTGCGGCCTCCGCGACGGTGCGGAAGCTCTCCTTCACGAAGCCGGTGCCGCCGGGGACTCCCTACTTTTCACTAGGCGGAGCCGCCGCGGTCGACCTCGGACTTCGCAGCGTCGGTCCGTCTCTGCACGCGCTCTGGACTGCTTGGGCGAGTTTGGGCGGGTGTTTTGGGATGCGAGCCTTTGCGTCGCTGCCCATCGCTCCCGAGCGTGCTGGCTTCGCAGAGGGCGACGTCGAAGTGAACGCGACACTCGCGGGCATTGGACCCACCTGCTCGCTTTCAGGACCGCATACGCGACTTCTGCCGCGCGTGGGTCTCGGCCTCGTCGCGGCGCGGCTGCACACCGAAGGCCGCGCCAGCGCAGGTTTCCGTAGCAACTCGGAACGAGTTTGGCTAGGCGGCGGCTACGCGCTTTTGGGCGTGGGCCTCAAGCTCACGAGCCAGGTTCGGCTCAACCTCGATTTGACGGCTATTGCCCTTTTGACACCCGCGGTCATCACTGCCGACGAACGCAGCGTCGGAACCTGGGGAGCGCCCGGAGGCCTGGCATCGCTCGGCGTTGAGGTGCTGGTTGGCGAGTGACCCCAGCGCCTTCAGCGCGCCTGATGATTGGTCACATCTGGGAAGGGCGCCCGGCGCTCTTGGCTTTTGGCGTCGTTTTCGCGCCGCTCCGGTGCTCGCGTACTCAAGTATTCAGCGCGCGGCGCCCGGGATCCAGTCGAGTGAAAAGGAATCGCCCTCGACGCGAAACTTTCCGCGCAGAAGCGTCGAATGTTGAGAGGAACCGCCAACCAGGATCTCGAACTCGCCCGGCTCCACCAGTGTTTTCTCGAACGCATTCACCAGCGCCAAGCGCTCGAATGGAATGAACAGACGGAGGCTGCGCTTCTCACCCGGTTTCAGGGTAACGCGCTCGAATCCCACCAGCTTCTTGTCTACCCAGGTGACCGAGGTCACGAGGTCCGATAGGTACACTTGGGCTACCTCCGTGCCCTCCCGTTCTCCTTCATTGACCAGATCTACCTCCAGCTCTAGAGCTTGCCCTTCGCGCAAAAGCGGCGTTCGGACTTGTAGTTTCTCGTAGCGAAAGCGTGTGTAAGAAAGGCCATGACCAAAGGGATAAAGCGGAGCTTGCGTCAAGTCCGCATAGCGGTCGCCGTGCTGGCCCCGAACCTGACTATAGAAGATCGGCTGCTGCCCAACGTGCCGAGGATACGAAATCGTCAACTTGCCGGAAGGGTTGACGTCCCCAAACATGATTTCTGCCAAGGCCGTGCCGCCCTGCATGCCTGGGTTGAAGCACTCGAGGATGGCTTTGGCTTGGAAAGCGCTCTCCGGAAGCACCAGCGGCTTGCTGGCGATGAGCACCAGCAAGAACGGCTTACCGCCCGCGGCGACCACTTCGATCATCTCGTTCTGTCCGCCCAGTAGCTGCAACGTGGCGGTGCTGCGCGTCTCGCCGATGAACGGAATGTCATCGCCAACCACCACGACTACCAGCTCGGAGCTCGCCGCCACGCGACGAACATCCTCGAGCGCCGCCGGGTTCTTCGACCACAAATCACCGCCGCTGGCGTGCACGACCTCTGCGCCGGGCAAGCGCATTCGAATTCCGTCCAGCACCGTACTCGTGCACTCGCGAGGTTGTTGCCCGAACTCGGGCGGATACTGGGTCGCGCCGAGCGACCAGTCACCGAGCTGCGCGAGGGCGTTGTCGGCGTTGGGCCCGACCACCGCTACGCGCTTCAACTGGTCCGCAGCGAGCGGCAAGGTTCCGTCGTTGGCCAAGAGCACGATGGACTCTCGCGCTGCCCGCAGATTGAGGGCCCGGTGCTGCTCCGAGGCCACTACTCTGGCCTGCGCCTCGCGACTCGGACGGCGCGGATTCTCGAACAGCCCCATGCGGAACTTGAGCGTCAGGATGCGGCGCACGACTTCGTCGAGCTCACTCTCCAGCAGCAAGCCGCGCTCGACGGCAGTTTGCGCTGCTTCGAAAAAACCGGGAGTTGCCATCATCAGGTCGTTGCCGCAGCGAACCGCGATGACTGCCGCTTCGACCAAGCTGGGAGCGATGCGTTGCTCGTAGTGCAGCCGGGCTACGTTGTCCCAGTCCGTGACCAGGATGCCCTCGAATCCCCACTCCTCCTTGAGCACTTGACGCAGCAGCCAGTGGTTGGCGGTGGCCGGCAAGCCGTCCATCGACTGATAGCCGGTCATGAACGTCATGCAGCCAGCTTCAACGGCCCGCTTGAACGGAGGCAGAAAAAAGCTACGTAGCCTGCGGCGCGAGACGTCGGACTCGGATGCGTCGCGCCCGCCTTGGGTATCCGAATAGCCGGCGAAGTGCTTGGCGCAAGCCAATACGCCTTCGGGATCCGCCAGCCCCTGGCCCTGATACCCGCGGATCATCGCGGCGCCCAGCTCCCCTATCAAGAAGGGATCCTCGCCGAAGGTCTCGCCGGTGCGGCCCCAGCGCTGGTCGCGGGTGAGACAAAGTACGGGTGAAAACGTCCAGTGAGCGCCGGTCGTGGCCATTTCGCGGGCAGTGGCGCGAGCCACCTGCTCCAAAAGCTCAATGTCCCAAGAAGCTGCCAGCCCAAGCTGTGTCGGAAAGATCGTCGCACCTGGATGGAAGGAGTGTCCGTGGATGCCGTCTTCGCCGACTAGAAGCGGGATACCAAGACGCGTGGACGCCGCCTCGTCCATCGCTTCTGCCAGCTTGTCGTTCAAAATGTGAAGGAGCGAGCCGGGCTGGATTTCCCGCACCGTCCGTAGGGGATCCAGCTGCCCGTTGAGCTGCATCATTTGCCCTACCTTCTCCGCCAAGGTCATGCGCGAGAGCAAGTCAGCCACGCGTCGTTCGAGTGGCTCCTCGGGGCTCTTGTACAGCGGGGGAGGTTGCATACGCTTACAGGCTCTTCATTGGCTGGTTCTTCTGGCGCGCTTGGCTCGTGCACGAGTGCAGGCATCGTCAATCAGCCGACTGACCAGCTCTCGCGCGGAGACGCCACTGGCTTGCATCAGCTTCGGATACATGGAAATTTCCGTAAACCCCGGGATGGTATTGATCTCGTTGATGTAGAGTTCGCGCTCCTTCCCAAGAAAAAGATCCACGCGGGCCATACCTTCGCACTCCAAGGTGTCGAACGTCGCGCGTGCTAGCTCCTGCACCTTGGCTGTTTCGGCTTCGGATAGCTCGGCCGGGATGCGCAGGATGGCGCTGCCTTCATCGAGGTACTTCGCCGCGTATGAATAAAAGCCGTCCGGGTGATCTACGACGATTTCACCTGGCACCGAGACCAATGGCGCGCTTCCGCCCAGCACCGCGCATTCTATCTCGTGCGGTCGGTCGAGTCCTTGTTCAATCACGACCTTGTCGTCGAACTCGAAGGCGCGCTCGACCGCCGCCGCGAGCTGGGTCGGCTCTGCGACTCGGCTCACGCCCACCGAAGATCCAAGATTTGCCGGCTTGACGAAGACTGGGAAGCTCAACTTCGAAACGTCTTGCAAAGCCGAGCTGGGGTCGGTGACGAAGCGCGCCTTGCGCAACGTAACGTAGGGCAGCACCGGCAAGCCCGCCTGCAGGAGCAAGCGCCTCATCACGTCTTTGTCCATGCCCACCGCAGAACCGAGCACCCCCGCGCCCACGTAGGGCAACCCCGACAGCTCGAGCAAGCCCTGAACCGTGCCGTCCTCGCCCAGCGGGCCATGCAGTACGGGAAAAACGACGTCTACCCTCAGCGGAGGCTGGCCTTGAGCGAGGACTACTGACCCCTCGTCGAGCCATGACCCGGGGGGCAGCGATACCTCTGGCTGCCCCGACCGGAGCGACGAAGCGCCCGCGCCCGACCCGCCAGTAAGAAGCGTTTGCGGTTGCAGCTGCCACCGGCCTGTTTTGTGGATACCAACCGGGACGACCTCGAAGCGCTCGGGATCCAACGAATTAGCGATAAACCGTGCCGAAAGCAGGGAAATCTCATGCTCGGCGGAACAACCGCCGAACAGCACCATCACGCATGACTTTTGCGTCATCTGAGGGCGCGAGCATAGCGGACCTTCAGGCCACCACCAGCTAAAGCCAAGGAGACACCAGCTGTCCAAATCGGCGGAGCCGCCGCGTGGAGGGGAGGCTCAAAAAGCTTTGCGTTTTGAGGGGAGGAGGCGCGTGCCTCCTCCCCCAGAACAGGTCTAGGAGACTGGAGTTTGAAAAACACCAGTCTAGGGGTCCAGCTCCGCACAGACCGACGAGCCGGTGGGCAGCGCTTGAACGCCAGCGACCACGCGTTCCAAGCGCGCGCGGGTTTGGTCGCTATCGTAACCTTGACCGATGACCAGCATGCCGGTTCCTTGGCAAATCGGCAGCAGCAGCAAGCGCCCGTGGATCTGCGTGCCGTCCACGCGCCAGACGCGCTCCACCCCCGTGCCGACAGGAGTCTGCACTTCGCGTTCGCGGATGACGATACTGACGGGCTGATCGTCTTCGAGCGGCTTTTTCAGCGCCTGCTCGAACACGTCGAAAGAATGCCGCAAGGCCCGGGGGGTGAAGGCCAAGTCGGAGACCGCGAAGATCAAGGACGCGAACCCGTGCTCGCCGCCAGTAAAGGTTACGTCGTCGTCATCGATGTCGAGCAGCAGGCCCTCGGCCAGCGGAATCGCCAGCCCCAGCCGCGGGGCGAACACACGCTGCCGACTAACGAACGGCCGTCGCACCGGTACCGCCACCTTCACGGGTGGAATCGAGATCGGACCGAAGGGCGCCGTGAGTGGCAGCCGGGTCCCGATCAACGACGGCAGCTGTAGCGCCGCCGCGCGCGCCACAGGAGCCGAGAAACCTCGCGCGAGCCCCACGTCGCGCCTGTTGCGCCGAACCAGAGTCGACCCTCGAAAGATCTCGCGGGTGGCTGCGGGCGCTCGGTCCCAGCAGCTGGCGGTGACTCGCATGGCGCGCTCGAACTCGATCGCGTCCGCTTCGGTGTCCATCGGCGGAGGCTTGATTGCTTCTTTCTGCGCCTTCTCGTTGGCGACGCGATAAAACTCGACTTCATCGTCGAACACGATCGGAGTCG
>Ga0163144_10032048_pt1 | contig 9998 bp, 8 predicted proteins | sample OliLak19BULKMAT1_FD_123175 | JGI IMG/M metagenome (GOLD analysis project Ga0163144, IMG submission 123175) | Freshwater microbial mat bacterial communities from Lake Vanda, McMurdo Dry Valleys, Antarctica - Oligotrophic Lake LV.19.BULKMAT1 | ecosystem: Environmental > Aquatic > Freshwater > Lake...
ACTACTTTTGGCGCCGGGCATAATTGCATTGGTCCTGATCGCGTAACATGCAGCGGACTTAACCCCCTCCCCAGCCCTCCCAGCAAGGGGGAGGGGGCCGGAAGGATTTTGCATTCTGTCGCGGATGTGACATGATTAATTGCTAGATTCCAAAACCCTAGGCGTCGGCCCCCTGAAGCTTGAGTTTGCATTGCGTTCATCGCTTTACATACACGGCGATTGTAGCAAACCAACCATCCCGTCGCGCGTGAGAATTTGATGAATCGCGGTGAGACATTACGGTAGGAATCTTCATCTGCAGCGTCAACGTGGGAACATTTCCCAGGTTTTCTTTGATTGTTAACGCCGCAAGTTAAAAATCGCACAACTTTCTGGCATCGCGCCGCGATTTCTTGTAAACTGCGTGCTGCGGTTCGCCGGGGAAGCGGGCCGCAAACGCGCGGAGTTGGCGTCAACTCCGCGACCTGACTTCAGCACACGGCACAATCTTGATCATTGATCCTCGTTTGGCGCCGCGTCTTCCGTTTCAATCAGGAGTTTGAACTCATGTCGATTCTGTTTCGCGGCGCGCCGTGGCGCGCGATCATGGCCGCGGTCGCGGTCTTTTATTGCATCCCATTCGCAGCGGCCGCTGAGCCGGCCAAAGCTGATGCCAAACCGGCGCGGCTGTTCTTTTTAACCTATAGCGGCACCTTCAAGCACGGCTCGGTCTCGCGGCCGGATAATAAACTCGCTCCCGCCGAAATCGCGATCACCGAACTGGGGCTCAAAAGCGGTCTGTTCCGCGCCGACTGCACCCAAGACCCCAAAGAATTCACCAAAGAGAAGCTTCAGAACTATGACATCGTCATGTTCTACACCACCGGCCCGCGCGAGAAGTTTAAGGACATCAAGGACGAGGATTTTGATTACTTCTTCAACACCTGGCTGAAGACCAAGGGACACGGCTTTGTCGGCACGCATGCGGCCGCCGACACCCTGGCTGATTACGAACCCTATTGGGACATGATCGGCGGCTCTTTCGACGGCCACCCCTGGGGATCGGGCGAGACGGTCACGGTCACCGTCCACGATCCGGACCACCCGATTTGCAAACCGTGGGGCGGCGCCGAATTCACGGTCAAGGACGAAATCTATCAGTTCAAAAACTGGCAGCCCGAAAAGGTCCGCGTGCTGATGAGCCTCGACATGTCCAAGACCAAACTGAAGAAGCCGAAGCTCGTTCCGATCGCCTGGTGCAAGGAATATGGCGAAGGGAAAGCGTTCCACATGAGCCTGGGACACAACGAGGCGGTCTGGGCCGACCCCAAGTATCAAGAATCGCTGCTCGGCGGGATCAAGTGGATCCTGAATCAAGAAAAGGGGAACGCCAAGCCGAATCCCGAATTGTCGCAACAACTCGAAGCCAAGGCCAAGGCTGATTACGAGGCGGCGCAGGGGAAGTAGAATTCCAAAGAGGTCGGGAGTCATTGGCGGCATTAGTCATATCAACTGCTATTTCGTTGCCCGCCAAAGACGCCCGACCCTTGAACTCGCAGATTCCGGCGGCAAGATGCCGCCGCAACAAGACTCAAAACGCTCCGTGCGGCTCAAGTAATTGAGTCCGCACGGAGCGTTTTGGCGTTGTTCTGGAGAAGTAGACGCACTCATCGCGGCAATTGACGCAATACATTCGCTGGCAGGATGCCAGTGGCACAGAGCCTACGCTTGCCGCGGCAAACCGATATGCCGCACGATTTAAGAATGAAAAATTTTAAGCCGGTCGTAAACGTCTCATTCGTCGCTAACTGGTGTTGCCGGCGGACCTTCTGTCAACCGCATGGCTCTGTGGGGTAGCGACGAACAAAAAAAGATTTTGACTTTGGGCAAATCTGTAATAGGGTTGCCATTGGGTAAGCTTTGTCGCGGTTCCGAGACCATTTTTGCCCCCGGGATGCATTTCCCGCTTGAATTCTACCACAGCAATGACGCCGCGCGGTCGTTTCTTACATGTTTCAACGATGCACCATTGTGAACGAGAGGTTGCCATGCGCACGAAAAACAGGACGCCGTTGTGGAATGGGTTGAAATCCATCTGCGGAGGATTGGGGTTGGTTCTTATCGGTTGGCTGGGAGTGGCGTTGAGCCAGCCCCAAGGTTGGGCGACGCCTCCCGCGCTCGAAGTCGTCAGCGTCGAGGAGGATTGGGAATTGGTGATCTCCGAGCCGGATGCGAATAGCACCGCGCCGCAAGTCTCGTGCGTGATTTCGCCGCATGGCAACACCACGGGCCTGTACTCGGTGCTTGAGTTAAACCACCGCAGCCAACCGGATTACAACTCCGGAGGAATGCAGTTGCAAGTCTGGAACGGCGAGGGTCTCGTCGAAACCCGGAATCACAATAGCAACCAGGCCCTGAATACGAATGGCGAGTCGATCCTCTGGACTCAGCGCATGGCGATTGAAAACGGCAATTTCGTCTGGACTGTGGCGAACGGCTCATCCGCGACTTGGGGTGATTTCGGCGGCACTGCGCTGCAAATTAAAGTCACGAGTCCAAACGCATCGCTCAACACTTACTCACCGCAACACTCCCAATCGCAATCGGGCATAAGTTTCGCCGGGAATCGCGTGCAATCTCTAAAGCTCAAGCGGGTCCGCTACTACTCCGCAACAGGGTTAATTAGCGAAGACGCGACTGAACGCGTGGTTTATCCCAAGCAGCAGTAAGCCCGTCAGCCTTTTTCAGCCGTTCCGCGCCGCCATGATTTTCCGTTACTGAGGAGTTCGCGTCATGCTTTCGTCTCAAATTCTGCGTACATTACCGCGCCGTGTCACGAACGCCAAGCGTTCACGGCGTCGCGGAAGCGTCTTGGTTCTGAGCTTGTTCATGCTGATGGCCTTGTGCGGAATCGTCGCGTTCGCGGTCGATTTGGGGTACTTGGCGATCAGCAAAACCGAACTCCAACGCTCGGCCGATTCCGCGGCGATGGCGGCGACGTGGGATTTGTTGAATAAAAACGCGGAAAAAATGGATTTCGACATGACTCAAGAGATAAGTTCCGCGCGGACGACGGCCTCTCAATATGCCGGCTTGAACAAAGTCTGCACTCAGGCTCCCAATGTTGACTTGAACGCGGGAAACAGCATCGAGGGGGATGTGGTGGTGGGCTACATTTCGCAACCGCAAAATCCTAATTGCGTGATGAGCTATAGCGATTCCAACCGCTTTAACTCGGTGCAAGTCCGCGTGCAGCGGACTGACGCGGAAAACGGCGAAGTCCCCCTCTTTTTCGCCAAAATCTTCGGTTGGAACAGCCAGAGCATGACCGCCCAGGCGACCGCAGCGCTCATCAACAATGTTGGCGGCTTCCGCGCTCCCAGCGACGGGGGCAATTTGGGCATTTTGCCGTTCGCGCTGGATGAAGGTACCTGGAACGGTCTGATGGCCGGCGGAGGTACCGATAGTTGGCGCTGGAACGACACGACCAAGAAAATCGAAGCCGGGTCCGACGGCGTCCGCGAAGTCAATCTCTATCCTCAAGGGACCGGCTCGCCCGGCAACCGCGGCACCATCGATATCGGCGGCTCAAACAACAGCACCAGCGATATCGCGCGGCAGATCACGGACGGCATTAGTCCCCAGGATTTCAAAGACCTGGGTAAGCCGCTGGTGTTGGATATTAACGGCAATCTCACGCTCAACGGAGACACGGGCATCAGTGCCGGCGTGAAAGATGAATTGGCCAGCATTAAAGGCCAACCGCGGGTCATTCCCATCTTTCGCACAGTCATCGGTCCCGGAAATAACGCCACTTACACGATTGTGAAATTCGTGGGCGTGCGGATCTTGGATGTCAAATTGACCGGGAGCATGTCCAGCAAGAAGGTGATCATCCAGCCGGCGCGGGTGGTCATCAAAGGGGGCGTTCCAGCTACGACGGCCGGAACGAGCTACTGCGTGTACTCACCGGTTTGGTTGGTGCGCTAAAGTCGGGCCGTTTATGCCCACTGCGGCCCGCGGAAATGCGACCAAGCAACTTGTAGCTTTCGCATTCGAGCGCGAAGCGTGTGGGGATTGATGCCGAGCAGCGCCGCCGCGCCGTGGGGGCCTTCGATCTTGCCACGCGTGGCGATTAACGCCCGCTCGATGTGTTTCCGCATCGCGATATCGAGCGAATCGAACTTTCGCGGGTCGGCCGGAGCGTGTTCTTCGTCCGGAAGTGCCGGCGGCAGGTCGGACATCGGCAGCGTGCGTTTTTCGGCAATCACCGCGGCGGCTCCGGCGATTGCCGTCGTCGGCAGATTTCCTCCCAGCGCCTTATCGACCTCCAGCGTTTTACCATCCCCCAAAATCGCCGCGCGGTCGATCACCGCTCCCAATTCGCGAATATTGCCCGGCCAAGCGTAGTTCAACAGAATCTGCAAATCTGCGCTCGTGGGATGCACCAACGCCAGGCCGAAACGATTCGCGGCACGTTCGGCGAAGTGCCGCGCCAATTCGGGAATATCCTGGCCGCGATCGCGGAGCGGCGGCAAATAAATCGGAAAGATCGCGATCCGATACCACAAATCCTCGCGAAACGTCCCCGACTTGACCATGCCGGGCAAGTCGCGGTGCGTGGCCGCGATGATCCGCACATCGACGCGGATCGGCTGCTGCCCGCCGACGCGCTCGATAAAGCCGTCTTGCAGCACGCGGAGCAGACGCACTTGCGCCGGCAACGGCAGTTCGCCGATCTCATCGAGAAACAGCGTGCCGCCGTCAGCCCGCTCGAACCACCCTTTGCGCGTGTCGGCCGCGCCGGTAAAACTGCCGCGCTCGTGGCCGAAGAGTTGCGAATCGATCAACTCGGTCGGGATCGCGCCGCAATTCACGCGGATAAACGGCGCCGCGGCCCGCTTTGAACGCGTATGGATCGCGCGCGAGACCACTTCCTTGCCGGTCCCGGTTTCTCCCAGGATTAGCACCGGCACATCGGATTGCGAAACCAACTCCACGCGCTCCATCACCGGGCGCAAACCGGCGTCGGCGCCGACGATCGTCTCGCCCGTATCGCGCCGCCCCAAGCGCGTCAGGAGCGAGCGTTTATCGGCTTCGGCCGCTTCGCGCAATGTTGCCAATTCGTGCAGCCGATGATCGTTTTCCAACGCCGCCGAAAACGGTTCCAGCAGCATTCGCAAAAAATCCAACTGCGCATCGGCCAACTCAGTCTTCGGCGTCAAGTAAAACGCCAAGACCCCCAACCGACCCGCTTCGTTCATCAGCGCGCCAGCCAAAGCTTCGCCCGGATGCTCCTCGGGAGCGAGCAGCGCCAACTCGCTCGTCGGGGGATGGCTGCGTCCGCGGAGCAAATTGCCCGATCCCGCCCAAGCCAGAACTCGCTTCAATCGCGTGGGAGGAAGAGGAGTCCGCGGTTGCCGGATCGCAAAACCGTTGTTGCCGCTCGACCCCCAGGCGACCGTTTCGAGCGTTGTTTGATCCGTGCTGAAGCGCCGCACGAGCAACGCCTCAACTGGCAAATGCCGGGCAAGCATCGCGGTAATGGTGACTGTCGACTCGCGTATTTCGAGATGACGGCAGACTTCGCGCCAGACATCGAGGAGTAGTTCCCGTAACTGATCCATCAAATTCCTCGCAAAAAGACCGTCAAATATAACGGCACCACCCATAGTATATCACGGTATTCTATTGCTGGATACAGAATTCTACCATATTCTGAACTATCATCATAGCAATTTGCCTGAATTGCCTCTTGGCATAACGCTTGCTGTGTAAGGTTTACGCCATTGGTAACGGATACCAATGCGCTCAGAACCAGCCAAAGTCAATCCGCTAGGCAGTTCCGACCCATTTTTACGGATTGAATCCCAGGTATTCATGAGTACACGCATATTCAAACTTTGTGCCGCATACGGCTTATTGCTTTCCGCGATCAGCGGTTGCGGCGACTCCAATACCAACTACGGCTCGAACCCTGTCGCGCCTGGCGCGGATGTCACGATCCTGAACGTCTCGTATGACCCGACCCGCGAGTTTTACGAAGAATTTAACGCCGCGTTCGCGGCCCATTGGCAGAAGATTCATGGCGGCACGGTCACGGTCGAGCAATCGCATGGCGGTTCCGGTTCCCAAGCCCGCAAAGTAATTGATGGCCTCGAAGCCGATGTGGTGACGCTGGCGTTGGCTTACGATGTTGACACGATCGCCGACCAGGGATTGATAAACTCCAAGTGGAGTGAACGATTGCCGCATAACAGCGCGCCGTACACCTCAACGATAGTATTTCTGGTCCGCAAAAGCAGCGGGAAAACGATCACGGATTGGCCGGATCTGATCAAAGACGACGTGAAGCTCATCTTGGCCAACCCCAAAACAGGAGGCGGCGCGCGGTGGAATTATCTGGCCGCTTGGGGCTACGCGCTGAAAAAAGAACTCGGAGACTTAACCAAGCTCAATGACCCGGCCGCTAAAGTGCAGGTCGCCGCGGCGCAGGCCAAGGCCAAGGAATTTGTCACTGGCATTTACAAAAACGCGGAAGTCCTCGATCCTTCGGCCCGCGCTTCCACGATCACCTTTACCCAACGCGGAATCGGCGACGTGCTGGTCTGCTGGGAAAATGAGGCGTTTTTATGCGAGAAGGGAGATTTTCAAATCGTGGTTCCCAGCATCAGCATTCTGGCCGAACCGCCGGTGGCGGTGGTTGACAAGGTGGCCGACAAACGGGGAACGCGCAAGGTGGCCGAGGCGTATCTGCAACACCTCTATTCTCCCCAAGGCCAGCAACTGGCGGCCAAGCATTTTTACCGTCCGGCACAAGCCGACCTGATTTCCGCAGCCGAGCGTAAGCAATTCGCACAAGTCGATTTATTCACAATCGACGCAGTGTTCGGCGGGTGGAAGAAAGCCCAGGCCGAGCATTTCGCCGATGGCGGCATTTTTGACGAGATCCTCAAAACGGCCAAACCGTAAAGGAGCCGCGTCATGTTCGCAATAGCCGTTCCTTCAAGAACGTTCTTTAGCAATTGGAAACAACGCAGCATCCTTCCCGGTTTTGGTTTAACGCTCGGCTATACGGTGTTCTACCTCAGCTTGATCGTGTTGCTGCCGTTAAGCACGCTATTTGTCCGGACGACGACGATGTCGTGGGACGAATTTTGGACCACGATCAGCGAGCCGCGCGTGTTGGCCGCGTTGCGGCTCACGTTCGGCGCGGCGCTGGTCGGCGCGCTGATCAACGCGCTGTTCGGTTTCATCGTCGCTTGGCCGTTGGTCCGTTACCGCTTTTTCGGCAGCAAGCTTCTCGATGCGCTTATCGATTTGCCGTTCGCCCTGCCGACGGCTGTTTCCGGCTTGGCGCTGACCGCCATTTATTCGCAAAACGGCGTGCTGGGAAGGTATTTCTATGCCTGGGGCATTCCCACCGCCTACTCGGTGATCGGCGTGATGATCGCCATGACGTTCATCGGGCTGCCGTTTGTGGTGCGGACGTTGGAGCCGGCCTTGGCCGAACTCGACGCTGAAACCGAAGAAGCCGCCGCCAGTTTGGGCGCGACGCGAAGCCAAACATTCATCCGCGTGATTTTGCCCGCCGTCACGCCGGCCTTGCTAACCGGTTTCGCCCTCGCCTTCGCCCGCGCGATCGGCGAATACGGTTCGGTGGTCTTTATCTCGGGCAACATTCGCGGCAAGACGGAAATCACGTCGTTTCTGATTTTGGAAAAGCTCGAGCAATACAACTATGCCGCGGCGACCGCAATCGCGTTGACCATGTTGTTGGCGTCGTTTGGGATTTTGTTGGCGATTAACGGTTTGCAGTGGTGGTCGAACCGCCGCTTCTGCCGCGGAGGGATATAAGCATGGCCGCTAACGCCCTAGGATCGCGAATTCCCAACCGCCAAACCCCCTGGTGGTTTAAAGCGACGCTCATCGGCATCGCCGTGGGTTACTGCGCGTTGCTATTAATCCTTCCGTTGGTGACGATTTTTTATGAAGCGCTGCACGAAGGCTGGGCGCTTTATTGGAAAAGCTTTCAAGCCCCCGCCGCGCGCTCCGCGATTTATGTCACGCTGCTCACCGCCGCGATCGCGGTGCCGTTGAATCTGGTCTTTGGCGTCGCCGCCTCGTGGGCGATCGCCAAGTTTGAATTTCGCGGCAAGAGCCTGATTCTGACTTTGATCGATTTGCCGATTGGCATTTCGCCGGTCATTACTGGAATGCTCTTTGTCATGCTATTCGGCATGCGCGGGTGGTTCGGGCCGTGGCTAGATGAGCACAACATCAAAATCATCTTCGCGCTACCGGGGATTGTGCTGGCGACGATTTTCGTCACGTTCCCCTATGTGGCCCGCGAATTGATCCCGCTGATGCAAGAGCAGGGGAGCGACGAAGAACAAGCCGCCCTTTCGCTGGGGGCCAACGGCTGGCAAACATTCCGCCGAGTAACGCTTCCCAATATCCGTTGGGGATTGCTCTACGGCGTGATCCTTTGCAACGCCCGCGCGATGGGCGAGTTCGGCGCGGTGGCGGTGGTGGCGGCGAACGTGCGGGGAAAAACCAACACCTTGCCGCTGCATATCGAGAATCTCTACATGGACAATCAAATCACCGCCGCCTTCGCCGTCGCTTCGCTCCTCGCGATGCTCGGACTGGTGACTTTGGCGGTGAAAACCGGGCTGGAATGGAAATTGAATCAACAACGGTCGCTAATCCTTGAACCGACGAATTGAATTGCCTCGGTGTGAAAGCTACGACCGTGCCTCCTGAAACCACTTTACCTCTTAAGCCTAACAGGGCAGAGAGTTCAACCATGCTAACGCTCGAAACTCCTCCGGCCGGCGAGGTCACCGCGGCCGCGCCGCCTGTTGCCGCCCCTCGCGAGATGAGCATTGAAGTCCGCCGCATCACGAAGACTTTCGGCCAATACACCGCCTTGCGCGATGTAAGCCTGGCCGTCGAAAACGGCGAACTGCTAGCTCTGCTTGGCCCTTCCGGATCGGGCAAGACCACGTTGTTGCGGATCATCGCCGGGTTGGAAATCGCCGACGATAACCTGCAATCCGAGATCCTCTTTCACGGTCAAAACGTCGAACGGCGGCAAGTCGGCGAGCGGCAAGTCGGCTTCGTATTTCAGCACTATGCCCTCTTCAAGCAGATGACGGTGTTCGAGAACATCGCCTTTGGATTGCGGGTGCGGCCGCGGAATGTTCGCCCCTCCAACGCTCATATCAATGAAAAAGTGACGCAGCTCCTCAAACTGATTCAGCTCGAAGGGTTCGGCAACCGGTTACCGTGGCAGCTTTCCGGCGGGCAACGGCAACGTGTCGCCCTGGCCAGGGCATTGGCGATCGAACCAAAAGTGCTGCTGCTTGATGAACCGTTCGGCGCGCTCGACGCCAAAGTCCGCCAAGGCCTGCGTAATTGGCTGCGACGGCTGCAAAAAGAACTGAACATGACGACGATCCTGGTCACGCACGATCAGGAAGAAGCCCTGGAAGTGGCCGACCGCGTGGTCGTGATGAATCAAGCCAAGATCGAGCAGGTCGGCACCCCCTCGGAAGTGTTTCATCACCCCGTCTCAGAGTTTGTGCTCGATTTTCTGGGGCAGGTAAACGTTTTCCACGGACGGATCGAAGAAGGTCGGGCAATCTGGCGCGGCGTCTCGCTCGACGTTCCCGATTTGCGTCATGATCATGCGCACAAAGCAAATGTTTATGTCCGTCCTCATGAATTGGAAATTGAACGAAATAAAAACGGCGTTCCGTCGATCATGGCACAAATCTTGCGTATTAACTCGGCCGGTTCGCTCGCCAAGATCGCCCTGCAAACCGTCGATGGTAGCGAGATTTTGGTGGACCTGACCTTGGAACGGTTCGAGGCCTTGAAGCTGCGAGTGGGTGAAACAGTTTACGTCGCCCCAAAAAAGGCTCGTGTGTTTGTTCCGGAATATGTCATTTGACGCATCATGTGCCACGGGCGGCTTGTTCACCCGTGTCTTAAAGCCGAAGTTTGTAACACTG